>ERZ1066122.251-NODE-251-length-59710-cov-13.866784_pt1 | contig 59710 bp, 46 predicted proteins | sample MGYA00382769_ERZ1066122 | MGnify/ENA primary metagenome ERZ1066122 (study PRJEB33369, sample SAMEA5778352) | biofilm metagenome | biome: Industrial cooling water; feature: Water cooling tower basin; material: Biofilm | place: United Arab Emirates | collected... | reverse complement strand
GCGCCCGGGAATCAGATCAACGCCGACACGGGCGGCCAGCCGCGCGAGATCAACGTGCCCGTCCTCAAGACGATAGGCCCCGGATATCACCCCGGGGACCATGCCCGAATAGGTCAGGAAGGGTTGCGGCGTGACCAGCGCCGCGCGCGCATCCTCGGGAACACCCCGGCGGATCCAATCAGCCAGCACCGCCAGATTGGCATGGCCGCCCCCTATCAAGACCAGATCAAATCTGCGCATCTGCGTGACCATGCCAGCGAGGCCGCCCCAAAGCGAGGTGCGATCATCATGTCGCGGCCAAGCCAGCACAATTTTTGCTGCCATGCCACCTGGTTGCAGGTTTGGTTCATCGCGCCGCAAGCTAAACCCGATAACGGAGCGCCTGCACAAGGGCCAGCGAGCAGCCTCTTTGCCCGCGCCAATGGTGAGCGGCCCGCTGGTCTGTTGAAAATGTGGAACACGAAAGGGACAAGCCTTGGAACTGTCTTGCAAGTTTCTCATTTTAGGTGAAACGAGGCAGGCGGCCATCCGCCCAAAATCAGGGATGGGACAAATGGACGCACCGCCAAGCGGCACCGCGCCGTACGCGCGGATCGAACGGGAAAACGCTCATGCCGGTTAAGAAGCCAACTTATGGCGAAAGCATATCCCTTTCAAAATTCTTCCGTATTTTCTTTGAAATCCTCAAACCCGAAGCCAATTTCTACTGGATCGCGATTGTTTATGGCGTGGGCATCAGCCTGCTTGCGCTGGCGACCCCGATTTCGGTGCAATTGCTGATCAGCACGATTGCGAATACTGCAATGCCGGCGCCGCTGGTGATGCTCTCGCTCACCCTGTTCGGGCTGCTGCTGCTGTCCTCGCTGCTCTACGCTCTGCGCATCCACCTGATGGAACTGTTCGCGCGGCGGTTCTATGCGCGGCTTGTTAGCGAAATCTCGCTGATCGCGATTTACGCGCAGAACCCCTTTTTCACCGACAACACCCGCAGCGCGCTGTTCAACCGCTATTTCGATGTGATGGTGGTGATGTCGCGGATGCCGATCCTGATCCTGGACGGCTATTCGATTTTGCTGAGCATCGGTGTCGGCTTCGTGCTGGTCTCGCTCTACCACCCCCTGTTCCTGATTTTCACGCTGGTGCTGGTCGGCCTAATCGCGCTGGTGTGGTTCATCTGGGGGCCGCGCGCGGTGCGCGCCGCGATTGATGTCAGCCATGCCAAGCATGGCACGGCGGCGTGGCTCGAACAGATCGGCGAATCCAACGGGTTCTTCAAATCGCAGCGCCGGGTCGATTATGCGATCAAGCAAACTGATCGCTACACCCACGGCTATCTCGATGCGCGCAAGCGCTATTTCCGCCTGCATTTCTCGCAGACGCTCTCGTTCCTGTTCCTCTACGCCGCCGCCAGTGCAGTGCTGCTGGGCCTTGGCGGCTGGCTGGTGATCAACTTCGAGCTGACGCTGGGCCAACTCGTGGCGGCCGAACTGGTGCTGTCAGCCGCCTTCTTTGGCGTGGCGATGCTCGGCAGTTACCTCACCTATTTCTATGATCTGTGCGCCGCTGTGGAGGAAATCTCGCAGTTTTTCGATGTCGAGCAGGAAGACCCGCGCGGCGATGATCCGATCATCGGCGATGATCACACGCTCACCTTCAAGGATGCAGGCGGGCGCGCGCGGTTCGAGAATGCGCGGTTCAATTTCTCGATTCCGACCGGCGCCATCGTGATGGCGGCGACCAGCCAGCATGGCTTGCAGCGGATGTTCACCAATATCCTCAAACTCTACGAGATTCCCGCGAGCGGCTACACCACGCTGGGCGGCGCGGATATCAAGGAGATCGAGACCCACCATCTGCGCCGTTCGGTCTATGTGCTCGATCGCCCCAGCTTCGTGCCGATGACGGTGCGCGATTATCTCGGGCTCGCCTGCGACAAGGGGGATAGCTGGCGCATCATCGAGGCGCTGGAAACCGTGGGGCTGGCCGGCACGATTGCCAGTTTCGAGAAAGGGCTCGATACCAAGATCGCGGCGACCGGCTATCCGCTGTCCACCGCCGAACTGCTGGCGCTCAAACTGGCGAGCGCGCTGCTGGCCAAGCCGCGGATTCTTGTGCTGACCCGCTTGTTCGACCTTGTCGACGCCGAAGATCTGCGGCGTACCTTCGCAGCGCTCAAGGCGAGCTCGAACACCACGGTGATCTATTTCTCCGAACGCGACTGCGAGTTGGGCTGCGACAGCTATCTGCATATCCAGGCGACCGAGCAGACCTTCTATGATGATTTTGCTGCCTTCCGCCGCGCCAGCCGCACCCAGCGCGCAAGCGGCCCCGATGCCAGCCAGCTCATCGCAGGCGAACCTTCAGGCGGAGAACAGTAATGGCGACGCTTGAGAAAGTCCCGCACCGCTTCAGCGCGCTGGAATCCGTCAAGATCCCGCGCGTGATGCGCACGGTGTTCCTGATGCTGCTGATCGGTTTCGTCCTGTCGCTGGTGTTCCTGATCTATGTGCCGTGGGTGCAGACCACGACCGGACGCGGGATTGTCACCACGCTCAGCCCCAATGAACGCGAACAGACGATCAATGCGCTTGTCACCGGGCGGATCGAGGAATGGTATGTCGGCGATGGCGCAAAAGTCGCCAAAGGCGATCCGATTGTCCGCATCGTCGATATTGATCCGCAGCTGATCACGCGGCTTGAGGCCGAAGTCCGGCAGGTCGAACTGCAGCTCGAAGCCTCGCGCAGCGCGATGGCCACCGCCCAAATCGACGAGCGCCGGATGCGCGAGCTGTTCGAGGCCGGGCTCGCCCCGCGGCGCGAATACGAACAGGCGATGATCCGCATTCAGGACATGCGCGGCAAGATCGCGAGCGATGAAGCCGCCCTAGCCCGCGCCCGCACCAATCTGTCGCGGCAGGCGGTGCAGATTGTCACCGCGCCGCGCGATGGCTTTATCCAGCGGGTGCAGGCGGGCGATGCAGCCACCTATGTGAAGGCAGGTGACATGCTGGCCATGTTCGTGCCGGAAACCTCGCAGCGGGTGATCGAAGTCTTCATCGTCGGGCGCGATGTCGCGCTGGTGCAGAAAGGCGCCAAGGCGCGGGTGATGTTCGAAGGCTGGCCTGCCGTGCAGTTCAGCGGCTGGCCAGCCGTGGCGGTCGGTACCTTCGGCGGCGAGGTGATTTCGGTCGATCAGGCCTCGCAGCCCGATGGCCGCTTCCGTGTATTGATCCGTGAGGATGCGAGCGACGGGCACCGCTGGCCGGAAGAACGCTTCGTGCGGTTTGGCGCGAAGGCACAGGCCTGGGTGCTGCTTGAAACCGTGCCGGTGGGCTATGAACTCTGGCGGCAGCTCAACAGCTTCCCGCCGGTCCTTCCCAACCCGTCTGCAACCAGCGCGCCGTCGGGAACCTGAGACGATCCATGATCCGCTCTTCGGCCCGTGTCCTGCTGCTGGCTCTGGTTGCCCCGGCTGCGCTTGCGCTGCCCGGTGTGCCGGTGCAGGCGCAGGACATTACACCGGTGGGCGCGCCGATTGATACGGCCCTGCGGCAAGGCACCTTGCAGCCCGAAGCCGTGCTGCGATCCTCGGCGCTCACCTTTCCTTCGATCCTCGAGGCTTTCGAGCGGGAAGCGGCGGCGCGCGGCGATCAACTCGGCGCGGACGGGGCCTTTGATCTGATGCTGAAGGGCGAGGTCTATGACCGCGTCACCGGCTTTTACAACGGCGGCTTTGTCAAAGGCGAAGCGCGGCAGGGCCTGCGTCCCTTCGGCGCGGATGTGTTTGCCAGCTACCGCGTGTCGGATGGCACCTTCCCGGTTTACGAGAACATCAATTTCACCAACGCGCTGGGCGAAATCAAGATCGGCGCGATGTTCTCGCTGCTGCGCGATCGGCGGATCGATCAGCGCCGTTTTGCGATCGAGGACACGCGCCTCGCCGCGGGGCAGGCCAGCATCGATGTGCTGCTGGTGCAGCTGAACGTCCAGCAAGAAGCGCTCAAGGCCTATTGGCGCTGGGTGGCCGCGGGTGAGGAAATCCGCGTATTCGAGGAATTGCTCGAAATCGCCGAAGCGCGGCAGGTCGGCCTGCGGCGCGGGGTGCAGGAAGGCGCCCGCGCGGCGATTGCCTTGACCGAGAACGAGCAGAATTTGCTGCGCCGCCGCACCCTCTTGGAAGAGGCGCGCCGCAATTTCACGACCGCGGCCAATTCGCTGAGTTTTTTCCTGCGCGATTCATCGGGGCAGATGGTGATCCCGCGGCGCGAACAATTGCCGACGCTGGCGCAGTTGGGCGCCCTGCCCGCCACCGAAGAACTGGTTGCGGCAGAGCGCAACGAGATCCTCGAAAAGCGCCCCGAACTGCGCACGCTCCGGATCGCGACCGAGCGCGCGGCCAACCGCATCGAATTGCGGCGCAATGATCTGCAACCCTCGCTTGATGGCAAGGTCGAGATCTCGCGCGACTTCGGCCAGATCGGCGCTGGCGGGCCGTCCTTCGATTCGACCGATACGGTGGTAGGGCTGACCTTCTCGGTGCCGTTGCAACGGCGTGAGGCGCGCGGACGGCTGGCACGCGCCGAGGCCGAGCTGCGCGAACTCGAACTCCGCGAGCGCCGCATTGCCGATCAGATCGAGGTCGAGATCGACAATATCCTTGCGACCCTCAACGCTGCGAACCGCCTGACTTCGCTGGCGAGCGACGAAGTGAAGCAGGCCAACACGATGGTGCAGGCGGAACGCAACCGGTTCCGCCTCGGCGCGGGCGATTTCTTCCTCGTGAACCTGCGCGAGGAGGCCGCCGCCGATGCCCGTATCCGTGCGATCCGCGCGCAGCTTTCAGGCCGGATCGCCGCCACGAGTTACAACGCCGCGACGATCAACCTGCCCGCGCTCGGTCTCGAATAGGCCGGTTCAGCGGTTCTGGCGGCCGGCGATCAGCCGCTCGACCAGCGAAGGGTCGGCGAGCGTCGAGGTATCCCCCAGCGATCCGAACTCGTTCTCGGCGATCTTGCGCAGGATACGGCGCATGATTTTGCCCGAACGGGTCTTGGGCAGGCCATCAGTGAAGTGGATCACATCAGGCGTCGCCACCGGGCCGATTTCCCGGCGCACCTGCGCCTTGAGCTCGGCCAGCAACGCGTCGGTGCCTTCCTCGCCAACATTCAGCGTGACGTAGCAATAGATGCCCTGCCCCTTAATGTCGTGCGGGTATCCGACCACCGCCGCTTCGGCGACCTTGGCGTGGAGTACCAGCGCGCTTTCGACTTCCGCCGTGCCCATCCGGTGGCCCGAGACATTGATCACATCATCGACCCGTCCGGTGATCCAGTAATAGCCATCTGCGTCGCGCTTGCAGCCGTCGCCGGTGAAATACTTGCCGGCATAGGTGCTAAAATAGGTCTGCACGAAGCGATCATGATCGCCGTAGACGGTGCGCGCCTGCCCGGGCCAGCTATGCGTGATGCACAGATTGCCCTCGGCTGCGCCGCCTAGCACATGGCCCTCATTATCGTCCAATTCCGGGCGGATGCCAAAGAACGGCAGGCCCGCGCTCCCCGGCTTCATGTCATGCGCTCCGGGGAGCGTGGTGATCATGCAGCCGCCGGTCTCCGTCTGCCACCAGGTGTCGATCACCGGGCAGCGGCCTTCGCCCACCACGTCGAAATACCAGCGCCATGCCTCGGGATTGATCGGTTCACCGACCGAGCCGAGCAGGCGCAGCGAGGCGCGCGAGCGGCTCGTCACATGATGATCGCCCTCGCGCATCAGCGCGCGGATCGCGGTGGGGGCGGTGTAGAGGATGTTGACGCCGTGCTTGTCGACCACATCCCAGAACCGCCCGTGATCGGGGTAATTGGGCACGCCTTCGAACACCACTGCGGTCGCGGCGTTCATCAGCGGGCCGTAAACGACGTAGGAGTGCCCCGTCACCCAGCCGATATCGGCAGTGCACCAGAACACCTCGCCGGGCTGATAATCGAAGATGTAGTGGAAGGTCGTCGCAGTCCACACGCCGTAGCCGCCGGTGGTGTGGAGCACGCCTTTGGGCTTGCCGGTCGAACCCGAGGTGTAGAGGATGAACAGCGGGTCTTCCGCGCCCATCACCGCGCAGGGGCAATCTTCATCGCTGGCAAGGTCGGCGAGCCAGTGGTCGCGGCCCTCCACCATCGCAATGTCCCCGCCGGTGTGGCGGATCACCAGCACCCCATCAACCGCCACGCCGGGGTGCGTCAGCGCGGCATCGACATTCGCCTTCAAGGGCACGCGTTTGCCGCCGCGCAGGCCTTCATCGGCGGTGATGACGAAGCGGCTGCCGCAATCCTCGATCCGGCCCGCCAGCGCCTCAGGCGAGAAGCCGCCGAACACCACCGAATGCACCGCCCCCAGCCGTGCACAGGCGAGCATCGCGACCACGCCTTCGAGGATCATCGGCATGTAGATCGTCACCCGGTCACCCTTGGCAACGCCAAGCGCCTTCAGCGCATTGGCCATGCGGATGACTTCGCGGTGGAGTTCGCCATAGGTGAGGCTGCGGCTTGCAGCGGCGGGATCATCCGGCTCGAAAATCAGCGCTGTCCGATCGCGATGCGCGGCCAGATGGCGATCAACCGCGTTGTGGCACAGGTTCAAGGTGCCGTCCTCGAACCACTTGATCGCCACCGGATCATAAGACCAATCCCCGCCGATGGTGGGGCTTTCAAACCAATCGAGCCGCTGCGCTTGTTCAAGCCAGAAGGCATCGGGCGCGGTGATCGAGCGTTGATACATCCGCGCATAATCTTCCGGCCCGCAATGCGTGGGGGCGTTGGCCTGCGGGCGCCGAACGATGTGGCTCATGGCGCGAGTCTCCCTGATGTTATCGCTGTCATTGCGCGGCAGGCTACACATAGGGCGGTGCGAGACAAAGGGGTTAGACGACCCGCGCGCCATGCGTGCAACGGATAGGGCCGCGCTGACACTGCCGGCGCAGCCCTTCCAACAGTCGGGACCCGGATCAGAACCGGTAGGCGAGGCCCGCGCTCAGGACCCATGGATCAAGCTTGTGCTCGGTCTCGATCACCTTGGTGTTCCCGACAAACCAGCTTGCCGTGGTGCCGACGAAGTAGCGCTTGGCATCCAGCGTGAGCGCGAGCCCTTTGGCGCCGAGCGGCACATCGATCCCCGCCTGCAAGGCGAGGCCCAGCTCGTTGGACAGCTCGGTGCTGGTCACACCGAGCGGCACGACCGCTGCTCCCGGCTTTTGCGAGACCCACAGGAAATAGCTCGGCCCGGCCCCGACATATGGTTTGATCCCGCCCAGATCAAAATGGTACTTGGCCGTGATCGTCGCAGGGATCAGCTTGCCATCAGCCACCAACTCGGCAGCAACCGGCAAGCCTGCGGTCGCATCGACATCATGCTGGGTCATCCCGGCAATGGTCTCGACCGAGAAATTGTTGGTGAAAAAGTATTCAACAGCAATCGTCGGCACGTAATTGTCGCTCGCGCGGGTCTGCAAGGTGGCTGGCAGACCGACTGCATCGGCATTGACAGTCTCGATCTTGCCATCGGGCAGCACCGCCGTCCCGACGAGCTTCAACTGCACTTGCCCGGCGCGATCCTGCGCCAGCGCAGGGCTTGCCATGAGCACTGCTGCCACACTGGCCAAAGTCATGGTTCTCAACATTATTCCCTACCCTTGGGGCAGCAGTGGCCACGCGCTGTGGCCTAGGATGATTGCTGCCCATGGACGTGCCGATAGCCGCAGGGTCAATCCATCCTCATTGATCCCGATCAAAGACAGCGGCGGCAAGCTGCGCCATTCCAGCGCACATTATGGCGACCTGCATGCTCTCTTCCGGCGACACGGAAAGGACAGCCCACTGTGCCGTGCTGCCCGAGAGCTTGCGGCACAGCGCTGTCGCCAGCGCGCTGGTCGCCATCGGGAACTATGCGCAGCTCGCCAAGGGGGAGCCGCTCGTAGGCGATCCGGCGCAGGACCGGTTCGTCTACATTCTGTCGGGTGCGGCCAAATTGGTCGCGCCGCCCTGCCCCAGCGACGAGAGCAGCGGCACAGGTCAGGTGCTGGCCTTCCATTTTCCCGGCGACATGATCCCGGTGCTGCGGCCGCGTGATTGTGATTTCCGGTTGATCGCGCTCACCGATTGCCAGGTGGTCGCATTCCCGACCGATCGCTTTTTCGACATTGCCGAAGGCGATCCCGCCATACTGCGCTGGGTGCTTACCAGCAGTCTGCAAGCGCTCCACCGCAGCCGCCACCGGATGATGCAATTGGGGCACAAGTCCGCGCGCCAGCGGATCGCCGATTTCCTCGTCTCGATGGCGGAGCGTATGAGCGATGCCCGCAGCCGGACCTGCCGCATCATCCTGCCGATGAGCCGCCGCGACATCGGCGAGAGCCTGGGCCTCACCATCGAGACCGTCAGCCGCCAATTCACCGAATTGCGCGATGCCGGACTGATCGAAACCCGCGGCCGTTCGCATGTTCGGCTGCTTGATGTGCCAGCTCTGGCACAAGTGGCTGGTCAGACGTGCCATTTGGGCAGCGTCCAACACATTTGACACAATCTTGATTTAGATCAATTCTAGCCACTCGGGGGCTCGCTAAGCGCGGGTTGACGAAAGGGACATAGCAACATGGAATCAGTGGTCCGGCGGCTGGGAATCTGGGGCAGTATCCTGCTTCTCGCCATTATCGCGCTTGCCTTGGCACAGGACACCGCCTTTGCGGTGCACATGGGTCTGATTGCGGTTGTCGCGGCCTTGCTCGCAGTGCTGACAATGGTGCGCTTCGATCCGCTCGCCAAGGCGCAGAGCATTTTCCGCATGCCGCCCGGGCCATCGCGCTATGATGATGATGTGATCCGCTGGGGCGTGATCGCCACGATGTTCTGGGGCCTTGCCGGATTGCTGGTCGGAGTGATCATCGCCACCCAGTTGGTGTTCCCGCAGCTCAATTTCGAGCCGTGGTTCAATTTCGGCCGGGTGCGGCCGCTCCACACCAGCGCGGTGATCTTTGCCTTCGGTGGCAATGCCCTGATCGCCACGAGCTTCTATGTGGTGCAGCGCACCTGCCGCACGACACTCGCCTTTCCTGGCATGGCCCGCTTCGTGTTCTGGGGCTACCAGCTCTTCATCGTGCTGGCCGCGACCGGCTATCTCCTCGGCGTGACCCAGTCGAAGGAATATGCCGAGCCGGAATGGTATGTCGACCTGTGGCTGACGATCGTGTGGCTCGCCTATCTCGCGGTCTTTGTCGGCACGATCCTGCGCCGTCATGAACCGCACATCTATGTGGCGAACTGGTTCTACCTCGCCTTCATCATCACCGTGGCGATGCTGCATGTGGTGAACAATCTGGCCGTCCCGGTCAGCCCCTTTGGCGCGCGCAGCTACAGCGCCTTTGCCGGGGTGCAGGATGCGATGACCCAGTGGTGGTATGGCCACAATGCGGTGGGCTTTTTCCTTACCGCCGGCTTCCTCGCAATGATGTATTACTTCGTGCCGAAGCAGGCGAACCGCCCGGTCTATTCCTATCGCCTCTCGATCATCCACTTCTGGTCGCTGATCTTCCTCTACATCTGGGCCGGGCCGCACCACCTCCATTACACCGCCCTGCCCGACTGGGCGCAGACGCTCGGCATGGTGTTCTCGATCATGCTGTGGATGCCTTCGTGGGGCGGCATGATCAACGGGCTGATGACCTTGAACGGCGCGTGGGACAAGATCCGCACTGATCCGATCATCCGCATGATGGTGCTGGCGCTCGCCTTCTACGGGATGAGCACCTTTGAAGGGCCGATGCTGTCGATCAAGGCGGTGAACAGCCTGTCGCACTACACCGACTGGACGATCGGCCATGTCCATTCCGGGGCGCTGGGCTGGAATGGGATGATCACCTTTGCCTGCGTCTACTTCCTCGTGCCCCGCCTGTGGCAGCGCGAGCGGATGTACAGCTTGCGGATGATCAACTGGCACTTCTGGCTCGCAACCGCCGGGATCGTTTTCTACGCCGCGAGCATGTGGGTTGCCGGGATCACCCAGGGCCTGATGTGGCGTGAATACGGCTCGGACGGCTATCTGGTGAACAGCTTCATCGACACCGTGGTCGCGCTCAACAAGATGTATGCGCTGCGTGCCTTTGGCGGGCTGCTCTACCTCTCGGGCGCGGTGATCATGGCCTACAACGTCTGGATGACGGTTGCCGGCCATCTGCGCGACGAAGCCCCGATGGGCGATACGCCTTACGATGCAGCCGCCGACCGCCCGCTTGTCGCCGCCCCGCAAGCCCAACCCGCCGAATGAGCGCCGCGCGAGAAGGACTTTTCTCATGAGCAATTCTGCACCCCCAAGCGACGTCTTCGACAGCCACAAGAAGCTGGAGAAGAACGTTACCCTGCTGGCCGCTGGCACCCTTGCGGTTGTGGCGATTGGCGGGATCGTCGAGATCGCACCGCTGTTCTGGCTCGATAACACCATCGAGAAGGTGGAAGGGATGCGTCCCTACACCCCGCTCGAACAGGCGGGCCGCGATATCTACATCCGCGAAGGCTGCTACACCTGCCATAGCCAGATGATCCGGCCTTTCCGGGACGAGGTCGAACGTTACGGCCATTACAGCCTCGCCGCCGAAAGCATGTATGATCACCCCTTCCAGTGGGGCAGCAAGCGCACCGGGCCTGATCTGGCGCGGGTGGGCGGGCGCTATTCGGATGAATGGCACGTCCAGCATCTCAAGGCGCCGCGCAGTGTGGTGCCCGAAAGCATTATGCCAGGCTACAGCTTCCTGGCGGAAACCCCGCTGAAAGTGCCAGACCCCTCGGCAACGCTCACCGCGCTGCGCCGGGTGGGCGTGCCCTACAGCGACATCGACATCGCCATGGCGGGCAAGGATCTGATGGCGCAGGCCAATCCCGATCTTGATGCCGGCGATCTGACCACCCGCTATCCCAAGGCACAGATCCGCGATTACGACGGCGATCCCAAGCGCGTCACCGAAATGGACGCGTTGGTGGCCTATCTCCAGATGCTCGGCACGCTGGTCGATGTGAACAGCGCGGCGGCACAGGAACAATTGGCTCAGGAGGCCGGGCGATGAGCTTCTACGAAACCCTGCGCCACTTCGCGGATTCCTATTGGCTGGCGGTGGTCTTCGGCCTCTATCTGGTGCTGTGCCTGTGGCATTTCCGCCCCTCGGCCAAGCGCCACGTTGACGCCGCCAAACACTCGATCTTCACGGAGGACGATCATGTCCAGCCCTGATAACAAGCGAATTGATGAACCCACCGGCACCGAACTTGTCGGCCACGAGTGGGATGGCATCGAGGAACTCAACACCCCGCTGCCACGCTGGTGGCTGTGGACCTTCTATGCGACCATTGCGATAGCCGCGGTATACGTGGTGCTCTATCCCGCTTGGCCGCTGCTCAAGGATGCGACAGCCGGCACGCTGGGGTGGACCAGCCGGGGCGAACTGGCCAAGGACATGCGCGCCGCCGAAGCGCGCCGTCAGGTGCAATTTGATCGCATCGCCGCGATGGACATCGAAGACCTGCCCAAGGATGAAGAGCTGTGGAAGGCCGCGATCGCGGGTGGCTCCGCGGCATTCAAGGTCAATTGCGTGCAATGTCACGGCGCGGGCGCAGCGGGTTCGGTAGGCTATCCCAACCTCAACGACAATGATTGGCTGTGGGGCGGCACGCTGACGGAGATCAGCTATTCGATCACCCACGGCATCCGCTGGACCGAGGCTGCCGAAACGCGCGTGAATTACATGCCTGCCTTTGGCGAGATCCTGAGCAAACCCGAAGTGAACGCGCTGACCAAGCATGTGCTATCGCTTTCGGGCAAGGCCAAGCCGAACGCACGCGGCGCGACGCTCTACGGCGAAAACTGCGCCGCCTGCCATGGCCCGGCGGGTGCCGGTGATCCGGCGCAAGGCGCGCCTGCGCTCAATGATGCGATCTGGCTTTTCGGTGGTTCGGAAGCGCAAGTGCGCAGCCAGATCATTGCACCGCGTCACGGTGTGATGCCGGCATGGCAAGCGCGGCTTGATCCGGTGACGATCAAGATGCTGGCCGCCTATGTCCATTCGCGTGGTGGCGGCGAAGCGCCTGCTGCGCCTGCCCCTGCGCCAGCTGCCGACGCCGAACCAGCCGTGGCCAGCGCGGCGAAGGCGGAGAATGATGGCTGATCCGGCCAATCCTGATCCGGCTCCACCGCAACGCGACTGGGCTTCGGCGCTGGGATCATCCCCGGTTCCCCAACCCGCCGGGGCGGGCGGCCCGGCACCGCGCCCGCAGCTCTACGAAGCACGCAAGGCCGTCCACAACAAGCGCATCGATGGCCCGTTCCGGCGCTTCAAATGGCTGGTGATGATCGTCACATTGGCGATCTACTACATCACCCCGTGGCTGCGCTGGGATCGTGGGCCTTATGCCCCCGATCAGGCCGTGCTGATCGATATCGAACATCGCCGTTTCTACATGTTCGATATCGAGATCTGGCCGCACGAATTCTACTTCGTGGCCGGGCTGTTGATCATGGCCGGGATTGGCCTGTTTCTGGTGACGAGCGCGGTCGGCCGCGCGTGGTGCGGCTATGCCTGCCCGCAAACCGTGTGGACCGATCTGTTCCAGCATGTCGATCGTTTCATCGATGGTGATCGCAATGCGCGGATGCGGCTCGACAAGGCGCCGTGGACGGCCTCCAAGATCGCGCGGCGCAGCGTCAAATGGACGATCTATCTCGCCATCAGCATGGCGACCGGCGGCGCATGGATTCTCTATTTCGCCGATGCCCCCACCCTGTTCCGGGAATTCTTCACCGGCCAGGCGGCGTTCGTTGCCTATGCCACGGTCGGCGTGCTCACCTTCACGACCTTCTGGCTCGGCGGCTTCATGCGCGAACAGGTGTGCATCTACATGTGCCCGTGGCCGCGCATCCAGGCTGCGATGCTCGATGAAAAATCGCTGATCGTCACCTACAAGGACTGGCGCGGCGAACCGCGTGGCAGCCTCAAGAAAGCCGAGAGAGCCCCCGACAAGTTCGGCGACTGTGTCGATTGCAACATGTGCGTTGCAGTTTGTCCGACGGGTATCGACATTCGCGAAGGCCAGCAGATCGGCTGCATCACCTGCGGGCTGTGCATCGACGCCTGCGACCGCGTGATGAAGGAAGTCGGCCGCCCACGCGGGCTGATCGATTATGCCACGCTCGAACAATGCGAGGCCGAAGCCGCCGGCGCCGCGCCGACGCCTGCATGGAAAGCGCTGCTGCGGTTCCGCACGCTGCTTTATCTCGGGGTGTGGAGCGCGATTGGTGCGGGCCTGCTGTTCGCGCTCGGCACCCGCACGCGCACCGAGTTGACCGTATCGCCCGATCGCAACCCGCCGTTCATGCTGATGAAGGATGGCGCGGTGCGCAACGCCTACACGCTGCGGCTGCGCAACATGCAGGCGCGCCCGCGCGACATGGAAGTCGCGTTGGTTGGCCTGCCGCAAGGCGCGGTGATGTGGACCGAGAACGTCAATATGGACGCAGCAGCCCCGGCGCAGGTGGTGGTCGTCCCCGCCAACGAGACCCGCATTGTCCGGGCCTATGTCACCATCCCGGCTGGCAGCCGCGCGGACAGCTTCAGCTTCCGTCTCACATCGCTCGCCGAAGATCGCGAAACCGATCTCGCAGCCACCACCTTCACCACGCCGGGAGAACCATGATGCGCGGCAAGTCAGGCAGCGGCAAATTCACCGGGCGGCACATGGCGATCATCATGGTGGCGGGCTTCGGGATTGTGATCGCCGTCAATCTCGCCATGGCCGCCGTTGCTATCGGCGGATTTCAGGGCGTGGTCGTGGAAAATTCCTATGTCGCGAGCCAGCAATTCAACGGATGGCTCGGGCAAGCGGAAAAGGCCCGCGCGCTCGGCTGGCAGGTCACGCCCGCAAGGGATGAGGATGGCTTTGTCACGCTGACCACCGCAGGCGTGCCCGCAGGCACCCGCTTTGTCGGCGCCTTGCGCCGCCCGCTTGGCGAGAAAGCCTTCGCCGATCTCACCTTCCGTCCGGTTGCGGACGGAACATGGCGTTCCGATCAGCCGGTCGCCGCGGGCCGTTGGCTGATCCGGCTGTCAGCGCAGGCCGAGGGCATCACCTGGGCCGAGGAAAGCGAATTGTAGATGAACGCGCCTGCGGTTCTTCACGCGCCCGGCGATCATGCGCGCACCACGAGCCGCTTTACCGTGCCCGGAATGCGCTGCGCCGGCTGCATCGCCAAGATCGAACGGGAATTACCCAAAACCCCCGGTGTCCACGCCGCGCGCGCTAATTTCTCAGCCAAGCGGGTGGCGATCACTCACGATCCGGGAGTTGACGAGGCGGTGCTCGAACAGGCCTTGCAGACGCTCGGCTTCGAAGCGCAGCGCGTGGTCGATAATCCGCTCGGCTCTGATGCCAAGGAGCGCAAGCAACTGACCCGTGCGCTCGGCGTCGCAGGCTTCGGCATGATGAATGTGATGCTGCTGTCGGTCAGCATCTGGTCGGGGGCGGACGGGGCAACCAAGCAGCTGTTTCACTGGCTTTCCGCGCTGATCGCGCTCCCAGTGATCGCCTATGCGGGCCGTCCGTTCTTTGCCAGCGCGTGGATGGCGCTGAGGCACCAACGCACCAATATGGATGTGCCGATTTCCATCGGGGTGATCCTCGCCACCAGTCTCAGCATCTACGAGACGCTGACCGGCGGCGATCATGCCTATTTCGAAAGCGCGGTGATGCTGCTGTTCTTCCTGCTGGCAGGGCGCGCGCTCGATGCCGAGATGCGCACCCGCACCCGCGCCGGGATTGGCGCGCTGCTGGGCCGGATGGGCAAAAGCGCGAGCGTGATCGGCGCAGACGGCACCACCCGCCGGGTGCTGGCCGAAGCGCTCGAACCGGGGATGCTGGTGCTGGTCGCCGCGGGCGAAGCGCTCGCCGCCGATGGCGTGGTCGAACGTGGCGCCAGCAAGCTCGATAATGCCATGCTGACAGGCGAAAGCATGCCCGAGGCGGTATCGGTGGGCAGCCTCGTCCATGCCGGTGCGATCAATCTTGGCGCGCCGCTGCACGTGCGGCTGAGCCACGTGGCCGAAGACACCGCGCTCGCTGAAATCGCCCGGCTGATGGACGAGGCGGGGCAATCGCGCAGCACCTATGTCCGCATCGCGGATCGCGCCTCGCGGCTCTATGCGCCGGTGGTGCACACGCTCGCTGCGCTGGCATTTATCGGCTGGATGATCGCGGGCGCAGGCTGGCACCAGTCCTTGGTGATTGCGATTGCCGTGCTGATCATCACCTGCCCCTGCGCGATGGGCCTTGCGGTGCCATCCGCACAAGTCGTTGCGAGCGGGGCGCTGCTGAAACGCGGGCTGTTGGTGAAGGATGGCAGCGCGCTCGAACGCCTCGCTGAATGCGACATCGCACTGTTCGACAAGACCGGCACGCTGACACTGGGAGAGCCGCGCCCGGATATTGCCAGCCTCGATCGCGACGCGCGGAGCGTGGCGCTCGGGCTGGCGCAGACAAGCCGCCACCCCTTGAGCAAAGGCCTTGCCGCCAGCCTGCTGCGCGCAGGGGTCGAACCGGCCGCTGTTACCAATATCCGCGAAGTCAGCGGCGAAGGGCTCACCGGCACATGGCGCGGACTGCGCGTCGCGCTCGAACGGCCGGACAGCGCCACCACCGCGCTCGCGACGCGGCTGACCATCGGTGACGAGAGCCGGCTTATCACCTTCACCGATCCGCTCCGGGCCGATGCAGCGGAAACCTTGCGCGCGCTCGGGCAGTGGCAGATCAGCGCCAGCATCCTGTCGGGTGATCGCGCCGCGCCGGTCGCCGAAGTGGCTGCGCAGCTTGGCCTTGCGGCCGAGGCAGAGGCCAGCCCGCAGGCGAAGCTTGCGGCGCTCGAAGCGCTCAAGGCGGCGGGCCATCGCCCGCTGATGGTGGGCGATGGTCTCAATGATGGGCCAGCGCTCGCTGCTGCCCATGCCTCGATCGCGCCCGGCACCGCATCGGACGCGAGTCAGCAAGCCGCTGATGCGGTGTTCATTGGCGAAAAGCTGATGCCGGTTGCGGTTGCCATTCGCGTCGCGCGGCGCACCATGCAGATCGTGCGCGAGAATTTCGCCTTCTCGATCCTTTACAACCTGCTGGCCGTGCCGCTCGCGCTGTTCGGCTATGTCACCCCGCTGATCGCCGCCATCGCGATGTCGCTGAGCTCGTTGGTGGTCGTCGCCAATTCGCTGCGGCTGGCAAGCAGCGCCAAGGAACCGCGCGCATGACAGGCCTTGCCTTCCTCATCCCGATTGCGCTCGGCATGGGCGCTTTGGGGCTGGCGGCCTTCCTGTGGTCGATGAAAGCCGGGCAGTATGAGGATATGGACGGGGCGGCCAACCGCATCCTGATCGATGATGACGGGTTCGGGGAGGACGAGGCATGAGCCTTGCCCCGGCCTTTGCTCTTGCCGCGCTGGTTCCGGTGCTGATCGGGCCGCTACCGGCCGACAGTGTGTCGCTCACCGCGCAGATGTGCGGCGGCGGAGAGATCACCATCCCGCTTGGCAAGCCAAGCGATGACAAGCCCGGTTGCCATCCCAAGGGCTGCCACGCGGGCACATGCCGGGAACGCGCAAAACGCGGGATTTGATCTCGCGCAAAGACGCCATGGCTCGGGGTTCGCTAAGGCGAACCGCAGACCACCCACCCCGCCTCCCCGCCCGGCCACCATAGCATGATGGGATCATTGGTGGCCGGGCGGGGAGGCGGGGTGGGTGGTCTGCCGCGACGAAGGAGCGCCGGACAAGAATGTGGACCTATCATCCCGAATTGCTCGCCCGCGCGGTGCCGCGCTACACCAGCTACCCGACAGCAGCTGATTTCGGCCCGCTCGACAGCGGCGCAATCGAACGCGCGATGGGCGAGGCAAGCGGCGATGTCTCGCTCTACCTCCACATCCCGTTCTGCGAGATGATCTGCTACTATTGCGGGTGCAACACCGGCGTGGCGGGCAAGCGCGCCAGGGTCGAAAGCTACCTCGCCGCGCTCCATCAGGAAATTGCGACCGTGGCAAGCCTGCTTCCCGCATCCGCGCGGGTGCGCCGCATTGCCTTTGGCGGGGGCAGCCCCAATGCGATTCTCCCGGCTGAGTTTCTCGCGCTGGTCGATGCCCTGCACGCGCATTTCCCGCTTTATGCGCCCACATGGTCGATCGAGCTTGATCCGCGCAGCATGAACCCGGCCTGGGGCCGTGCCATCGGCGAAGTCGGCATGACCTTCGCCAGCATGGGTGTGCAGACCTTTGCTCCCCATTGCCAGAAAGCCATCGGGCGCGAGCAAAGCCCCCTTCTGATCAGCCGCAGCGTGGAATGGCTGCGCGCAGCGGGGGTGACTTCGCTCAATTTCGATCTGATGTACGGCCTGCCGCACCAGAGCACCGCTGATCTGGCCGACAGTCTGGAAAACACCCGGCTGATGGGGGCCGATCGCATCGCACTGTTCGGCTATGCCCATGTTCCGCACATAGTGCCGCGCCAGAAGATGATCCCGGAAGAGGCCCTGCCCGGCGCGATCGAGCGCTTTGCCATGGCCGAGCAAGGCTTCGCCGCGCTTACTGGCCATGGCTATCGCCCGATCGGGTTCGATCATTTTGCCCTGCCCCACGATCCCATGGCCGAAGCCGCGCGCACGAGAAGGCTCAAGCGCAATTTTCAGGGCTTTACCGATGAACCGTCCGATGTGCTGATCGGCTTGGGCTCGAGCGCTATCAGCAGCTTTCCCGGTCTGATCGCGCAGAACGAGAAGAACAATGGCCGCTACCGCATGCTATCATCACAAGGGCGTCTTTCTGCCGTGCATGGCATAGTGCGCCATGGCGACGACCAACTGCGCGGCGCGGTGATCGAACAGCTGCTATGCCAAGGCCATACCGCGATCGCGCCCTGCCTGCTTGGCGAGGTGCGCGCTGCCCTGGCGCCGTTCCTCACGCGCGATCTGGCGCGCCTGTCGGGCCATCAGCTTGCCATCACCGATCAAGGCCTGCCCTACGCCCGCGTGATCGCCAGCCTGTTTGACGCCTACCGCGCCGGCTCACACCAGCGGTTCAGCTCGGCAATCTGACAGCGCGGTCAGCTCAACTGCCAATGGCGAGCATGACCTTGGATGAAGCGCCTGCAAGCGCCCCCTGTTCGACAACAAGCTGGGCCGGCCGGGTGGCAGTCGGATAGGCTTTGCCAAGCAGACCGAGCGCTTCGGCCATGCGCCCATGCAGCGCAGGATCGGCGGCCTTGATCGTGCTTTCCGAAGCCTTGAACTGGCTTTGCGCGGCGCGGGCAAAGCCATAGCCGTCGAGATAGGGTTCATAAGCGGCATTGCTGGCCGCCTCGCGGTGCATCGCCACGGCGCGCTCGATCAAGTCCGCCACCACTTTGGACGATACAGCGGCTTCGCTGGCGGTGCTTTTGGGGGCCTTGGCCGCCGCGCCGCGCAGCGCTGCGATAATGGCATCATAGCGGGCATTGATTTGCTGCGGGCTTTCACCATCCAGCACCGCTGCCGAAGCATTGGTCAAGAGGCCGCTGAAGTCGCTGACGCCCTGCGCGGAGAAGACGGCAGCCATGCCAACCAGCACTTCGCTGACAGGGTGGGCGAACATTTCCGCCGCCTCGGCCTTGCGACCCGCGGCATAGGCATCGCGGGCGGCCATCACATGCGCTTCAACCACCCCGAGCGCGCTGCGATAGGCGACAGGATCGCGGCCTGCGGCAGCCGTGTCGATGCCAGCTTCGCCGCCCTCGCCACCTTCGCCGCCCTCACCGCCTTCGCCACCTTCACCGCTCTGACTGGCAGGAGCTTGTGTCGCGGCCTCGCTGCTCTCTGGCCCGGCTTCGCCACCTCCGGCTTCCCCGCCGCAGGCTGCAAGCAGGCCTCCGGCAACGGCAGTGCCAAGGCCAAGCTGGGTCCAGACTTTGAAAGTGCTGCGCATGGGAAAACCTTTGTTGTCGAAGATTGTGTTGTCGAAGATTGCGAGCGCCCTCATGGCGGAATTGATAATGGCTCGCAAGAGGGCTTTTCAGGCGGCGCTTGCCAGCACGTCCCGCTATTCTTATTGAGACGTTATCTCATACCTTTGTGGAGCTCACCTTTTGATGTCCGTGCTGTCCATGCCCGCGGCCCTTGGCGCGACCGATCCTGCAATCCTGCAAGATATCCGCCGCGAGGATTGCAATCTGGCGATCTGGCAACGGGCCCTGGCGGTGGACTTTGCGCCCATGCTGTACGGCACGCCGCAGGATATCCGCTGCGAGGCCGCGCGCGATGAAGTGCCTGAAGTCCTTGTCGGCCAACTCGCCGCGCATGGCTTTGCCGCAAGCCACCTGCATGACGCGCTGGCCAGCGATGCCGGCACGCTGGCGCAGCATTTCTGTGCCGCGCTCGGCCTCGCGCGGCTTGAAATCCGGCTCGAAGTGGTGACGACGGATTCCTGCCGCAAGTTCCATGCCGATTATGTCTCGGCGCGGCTCATCACCACCTATGTCGGGCCGGGGACGGACTGGCTTGATACCCGCGATGCCGAGGCCGTGGCGCGCGGTGAGGAGCCCTCCCAAATCAACCGCATGGCGTCAGGTGATGTCGGCCTATTCAAGGGCAAGCTGGCAACCTCTTACCCCGCGATCCACCGTTCGCCACCGATCAGCCAAAGCGGCGAAACACGCCTTTTGCTGGTGCTCAACCCCGTGAGCGCGCACAGTCATTGAGGACAGCGGCGAAAGCCACCATTTCCTTGTGGACGCGCTTGATCTATCCCAAGCCATGCAATGATTCCGTCGCCGAGCAAGGCGACACAATTCCCAAAATTTTCAAGGGGCTGTTCATCATGAAAAAATCGCTGCTCGCCGGGGCTTCTGCTCTTCTCGCCTGCTCGCCGACCATGCTCATGGCCGAAGAAGGCATGTGGCTGCCGAGCCAGACCGGGTCGCTTGCTGCCGATCTCAAGGCCGCCGGGCTTGAACTCGATCCGGCGACGCTCGGCGATCTGAACCGCCCGCCGCTGACCGCGATTGCCTCGCTGGGCGGCTGCTCGGCGGCGTTCCTTTCGCCGCAAGGGCTGGTGGCGACCAACCACCACTGCGTCGCCGGATCGCTCCAGTACAATTCCTCGCCCGAGAACGACTACCTCACCAACGGCTTCCTCGCGAAGACGCTGGGCGACGAACTGCCCGCCGCCCCCGGCAGCCGCGTCTATGTGATCGAAGATCTGCGCAATGTGACCACGGCCATGCTCAAAGGTGCCGACAAGCTTGACGGCCGCGCGCGCTATGACCGGCTGCAGGCCAACCGCACCGCGCTGATCGAGGCATGCGAGAAGCAGGCCAACCGCCGCTGCGACGTGCGCGCCTATTTCGGCGGGCAGCAGTACTGGCTCCAGCAGCAGCTCGAGATCAAGGACGTGCGCCTCGTCTATGCCCCCGCTGCGGGCGTCGGCAATTTCGGCGGCGAGAAGGACAACTGGATGTGGCCGCGCCACACCGGCGATTTCTCGTTCTACCGCGCTTACGTGGCCCCCGATGGCTCCTCGGCCGGGTTCAGCAAGGACAATGTGCCGTTCAAGCCTAAGGCCTGGCTGCCCATCGCCAAGGATGGCGTGAAGGACGGCGATTTCATCATGGTCGCCGGCTTCCCCGGCACCACCGAGCGTCTGCGCACCGCCGAGGAAGCGCGCTTCTACTACGAGGAGCTCTACCCCTATCAGCAGCGGATGCTGGCGGAATACGGCGACCGTATCGACGAGCTGACCGCAGGCAACCAGGCGGCGACCATCGCCTATGCCGCCACGCTGCAAGGCGTCGAGAACTACGAGAAGAAGATCGCCGGCCAGATGGCCGGGGCCGATGCCATCTCGCTGGTTGAAAAGAAGCAGGCCGAAGAAGCCGGCTTCCGCGCATGGATCAAGGCTGATCCCAAGCGCGAGGCGCAATACGGCGCCGCGCTCGCCGAACTCGACCGGCTGATCGCCGAAAGCAACGCCGAAGCGCTCGCCGATGCCAAGCGTGGGATGCTCGGGCGCGGTCAGCTCTATGGTGCCGCCCGTCAGCTCTATCGCTGGGCCAACGAGCAGGCCAAGCCCGACAAGGATCGCGAGCCTGGCTATCAGGAGCGTGACCGCGCCTTCATGACGCAAGGGATGCAGCGGATCGAGCGGCGTTATGTCGCCGAGATCGACAAGGCGCTGTGGGCTGACGGCATCGCCGAATACCGCACCTTGCCCGCCGACAAGCGCAGCGCCGCTTTCGACGCCTTCATGGAAGGGCGCGATCTGGCATCGTTCTATGCCGCGACCGAACTCGGCAACACTGCCAAGCGGATGGAGTGGATGGGCAAGTCGGTCGCCGACTTCAAGGCCAGCAGCGATCCCTTCATCCAGCTCTCGGTCGCCACCTATGACGAGGCGATGGCCAACGAAGCGAAGGAAAAGGCCCGATCGGGCACAGTGCAGAAAGCCCGCTCCCAGGTCATGGAAGCCCGCCTTGCCTATGCCGCTTCGCAGGGCAAGACCATGTACCCGGACGCCAATGGCTCGCTGCGCTTCACCTATGGCAAGGTGACCGGCAAGGCGGTTGACGGGCAGGTCTGGACGCCCTTCACCACCGCCGAAGGCATTGTGGCCAAGCACACCGGCCGCGGTGAATTCGATGCGCCGGACAAGATGATCGAGCTGATCAAGGCCAAGGACTATGGTCGCTATGTTGCGCCGGAACTGGGCACGCTGCCGGTCGACTTCCTCTCGACCGTCGACATCACCAACGGCAACTCCGGCTCCTCGACGCTCAACGCGCGCGGCGAGTTCGTGGGCCTTGCCTTCGACGGCACGATCGAAGGCGTGGTCAGCGACTGGATGTATGATCCCAAGATCAACCGCACGATCCATGTCGACAGCCGCTTCATGCTGTGGACCATGGAAAAGGTCGACGGGGCGGATCGCCTGCTCAAGGAAATGGGCGTGCAAACCAACTGAGCCCGCGAATGGCTGGCTGGCAAGGCGCGGCACCCATGTGGTGCCGCGCTTTCGCTTGCCGAACACTTACGGAGAATTAACCAAACCGCACTAGACAAGATGGCGTGTTGCCGGAGCCGTCTTGATGCCTTTATTTCTCCCCTCGCTCGGCCAGGCCGTGCGATCTGCGATCCAGCGGCTGTCCGGGCGCCTGACCCGACGCGATAGCGCGCCGCCGCTGTTCGAAGCGGCCTCCAGCGCCAATCTCATCAAACGCAAGCGTATCAAGATTGCGGTGATTGCCGGCCTGATCGGGCTGGTGTCAGCCGCAATCGAACTGCCGCTGCCGCTGGAAGGCACCTATCGCAGCCTGCGCGCACAGGTGCGTGCCACCACCCCGCCGCAGGATATCGTCCTGATTGCGATCGATGATGCGTCGTTGACGAAGCTCGGGCGTGCGGAGCCTTCCCGCTTCGACGATAGCCGTCTGATCGAGAATCTCGTTGCCGCAGGGGTAGATCGGATCGTGTGGGATCAGGCGCATGCCGATCCACAAACGCCTGAGGCGGATGCGAAGTTTGCTGAAACCTTGGCGAAATATCGCGGCAAAGTCTGGCTGGGAGGGTCGCCGCGTACCAAATATGGTATGAATGAGATTGACCCTATTCTCCCGCTGGAGCCGTTTCGGAAAAGCGCTCAGGTGGCGAGCATGGTAGGTTTTGCCCTGCCGTACAGCCTGTCAGTGCGCTTTCGCACGTCGACCGACTTCGAGGGAAGTCAGATGCCGGGCATATCGGCCGTGCTCGCGGGTTATGAAGGAGAGCCAGCTTGGTACTATCCGGACTATGCCTTTCAACCCAGCCGCGTGCCTGCGATTTCCTATATTGATGTGGCCACAGGCCAGTTCAACCCGGCTGACCTCAAAGGCAAACGGGTTCTGGTTGGCTGGACCTTCATCAATAACAAGGACGTGTTCCAATTCCCCGGCGAAGGCAGTGTCCCCGGTGCCTATTTCCACATTATTGGCGCGCACACGCTGAAGCGCGGCCTGCCCATTGATCTGGGCAGTTACCCGGCTTTGCTGCTGCTGGTCCTGACGCTGGTTTGGCAAGTCCGCTCGGGCGCACGCTCCAATCGTAGCCTGCGGTTGGCTGCCGGTGCACTGGTGATCGGGCCTTTTGCGTTGGATGGGCTGGGCGTGAATGTCGATGTACTTTCGGCCTTGCTGGGACTTATTGTGGCCGGGAGCGGCTTCCGGCGGATTGCCCGCAAGTATTACAACACCGAAGTCGATGCCTTCACCACATCAGCCATGCCGCTTGATCAGATCAGCGCGGACAAGGATGTCTACGCGCTCAAGATCAGCAATCTGGCTGAACTTTCAGAAGACTGGAGCGACACGCAGATGGGCGATTTCGTTGCCAATCTGATCAGCTTCATCAAGGGCCCCGGCGATGCGCAGGAAGTTGCCTTCGAGAAAGACGTGCTCATCTGGCTTGCCCCCCGCATGGCCAACAATATGCTCGAAAAGCATGCCGATGGGCTAGCAATGATGCTCAAGATGGCGATCCATCACGATAGCCATGTCGCGGGCGGGGTTCCGGCGCTGGGAATCGACACGCATTACGAATTGTCGCTGCGGCAACGCATCAAGAAGGCGGTGCAGGCTGCCGACGAAGCGGCGGGCAAAGGGCTGCGGTTTATCGTCAACAATGCCGCCTATCTCGAAGCGCGGCAGCAGCGGCTGGAACTGTTGCGACTGCTCGAACGGGGTCTGCGCGATCGTTCGATCGGCGTCGGCTATCAACCCAAGGTTGATCTCGACAACGGATTGATCGTGGGCGCCGAGGCCTTGATCCGCTGGCAACCCGAAGGCGAAGGCTACATCAACCCGCAGGAACTCGTGCTGACGGCCGAGGCCAATGACATGATCAATGATCTGACCCTGATCGTGATGGACGTCGCGCTTCGCGATGCGCGCGCGGCGCTCAAGGTCAATCCCGATTTCAAGCTTGCGATCAACATGTCCGCCAAAAGCCTCAGCGATACGGATTTCCTGTTCGACATGATGACCCTGCTCGGCCAGCACCGTTTCCCGGGCAAGAATCTCACGCTGGAACTCACCGAAACCGCCAAGCTCGATGATGCGCGTATCGCCGGGCAGATCAAGGCGCTCCAGCAGCGCAATATCTCGCTCTCGGTGGATGACTTCGGCACAGGCCATTCCAACCTCGAATATCTCGAAAAGCTGCCAAGCAACGAACTCAAGATCGACAAGCGCTTCGTGCAAGGCATGGCGTCTTCGGAGGAGAGCAAGGCGATTGTCCGCGCGACCATCGCTATCGCCCATTCGCTCGGCAAGGTTGTGGTGGCTGAAGGTGTCGAGACCGAGGAAATTGCCGACGAGCTGCGCGACATGCAATGCGACCACGGACAGGGCTACCTCTTCGCAAAGGCGATCCCCATGGAACAACTGGTAGAGATGATCCAGAAAAAGCGCGCGGCGGCCTGACGCTAAACCGCTTGATTATGGTTAAAATTGTGTTAACGCCTTCCTTAGCGAGATGGTCGCGCACAAGGAGGCTGTTATGTGGGAATATTTTGCAGTGTTTTTCGGTCGTCGTTGAGACACACCGCACACCACTGAAAAGCCCCGGTTTTCCGGGGCTTTTTTGTTTCTGCGCATAAGGTCCGATTAGGGCCATGCGCCCGGCGCAGGCGCCAAGCCGGCCTCCTCAAACCCCTTCAACCGATTCGGTTATGGTTAAGATTTTTGAGCGCCAAGCGCGCCAAAAAGCGATGTCGCGCACGCTTTAGCGTCCCGTTCACCACCCCGCCCCACCCTTGCCGTAGCGGCATTTTCCCCCTGAGAGATCGGCTGGCGCTGCATTTTTTTGTGCCCCGCGCTTGACGATCCGCACAGCTTGTCGGATGCCTAGCACTGCCCGTCGGGAAGAGTCGAAACAGCTCGCCCGGCAGGTCAGGGATCCGGTAGGACTTGCGATGTCATCGAAGGTTCATGCCGCCGCTGCCCGCGAGGATCGTCTTGACGCGCAGCTCCGGCATAGCCTGCCAGCCTCGCCCCCCTTTCGAGGCTTGCGTGCGATGCCGCCATTCCTGCCCGACCTCTGCAAAATATAAAGACAAGATTGGCGGATGGGGATCTACGCCGATATCTGGGACGGGCTTGGCGCTCGCCTTGATCGACGTGTCATCTTCATCCCGCTCGGGAGAGGTAACATGGCGTCAAAAGCGCACACAAAACAGCGCCTCGATAATGAATGGATCGGTTGCCTGACTTACAAGAGCATGGCGACCTACAATCCCACCCCCGCAGATCTCAAAGCGATGGTGAGCAAGGCCCGCGCCCGCAATCGCGAGCTGGGCATCACCGGCATGCTGCTGTTCGAGGATGGCTGCTTTCTGCAAACTCTCGAAGGCCCACCCGATCAACTCGATATGGTGTGGAACTCTATCAAGCGTGATCCGCGCCACCGCGATATCCAGATCCTCAGCGAGCATGTGGTCAATAACCGGCTGTTTTCCGCCTGGGACCTGATGCTTTATGATCGCGAGCATGATCATGCCAAGCGCAGCAGCCATGCCGCCGCCCCGCCCGCGATTGCGCGCAACATTCGCAAGCTGCAACGCCTCGCGCTCGAAGGCGATGATCGCAAGATCGATACCTTGCTCGGCCAGCTTGGCGAACAGGGATGGAAGGCCGATGCGATCATTTCGCTGCTGATCGAACCCGCCGCGCGCGCGCTCGGCGATGCGTGGCTCGCGGATCAATGCACCGAGATCGATCTGACGATTGCGCTGAGCATGCTGCAACTTGCAGGCCATGCCGTGCGCAATGTCCAACCCGTGACCCTGCCCTCCGGCTCGCAACGTTACAGCATTCTGCTGGCCACGGCTCCCGGGGAACAACACCGGCTCGGCACCAGCCTGCTCGCCGATCAGTTCATTGATGCCGGATGGCAAGTCGATGTGGCTTTCCCCGACAGCACCGAGGCGCTTGTAAATCAGGTGAGAGCCCAGCGCCCTGACGCAATTGATCTCGGCCTGTCGGAAGCCTTGCCGCGCCGCCATGCGTTGGTACGGCTGAGCCGCGCGATCGAGCAAAGCCGGCTTGCGACCCCCGCCTCACCCACGGTGATCTCGGTCGGCGGGCGGCTGTTCGCCGAAGCGGCTGTCACCGCGATGATGGTGGGCGCAGACCATGCCCGCACCTCGGTGATCGGTGCGACCGTGGCCATGGGGGATCTGGTGCGCCAGAAACGCGCACGCTGATCAGCCGTTCATGACCCGCACGCGGCGGCGCCCCAGAGCATGGCGTCGCCGCTTTGCGTTGGATCAACCCCGAAAATCTCAATCACTGTTATCGTAACAAGCAATTTCCCCCTCGCCCGCTCCCGCATTAGCGAGCGTGGGCGGCGCTTGGGGCCTTGTCGAACAATGGCTTTCCTCCGCGTCTGCCACGGGGTCGCGCGAACCAAACACAGGGACTTATCCGATGATCAAGAGCCTCAAGAGCATTCTGCTCGCCACCTCATGCGTTGCGCTTGCTGTGCCTGCGCACGCCACGCCTCCCGGCTTCAATGAGCCCGGCATGGGCCGCGTCGGCAAGCCACAAACCGAAGCCGCGCCGCGTTCGGTGCAGGATTGGTGGCCCAATCGGGTCGATCTCTCGCCACTGCGCAAGCATGCCTACAACGCCGATCCGCATGGCGCCGAATTTGATTACGCGGCGGAATTCGCAAAGCTCGATCTCAAGGCGGTGAAGGCTGATATCAATGCCGCGCTGACGGACTCGCAAAGCTGGTGGCCAGCCGACTACGGCAATTACGCGGGCCTGTTCATCCGCCTCGCCTGGCACTCTGCCGGCACTTACCGTTCGGGTGACGGGCGCGGCGGTTCGGATGGCGGGCAGATCCGCTTCGAACCGCTCAATTCCTGGCCCGACAATGGCAATCTCGACAAGGCCCGCCGTGTGCTGTGGCCAGTCAAGCAGAAGTATGGCGCCAGCCTGTCATGGTCCGATCTGATCATCCTCGCGGGCAATGTCGCGCTCGAGAACACGGGGCTCAAGACCTATGGCTTTGCCGGCGGCCGCGTCGATGCGTGGGAGCCCGAGCTGGTCTATTGGGGCCCGGAGACCAAGTTCCTGACTTCCGAGCGTAATGCCGAAGGCGAAAATCTCGACAACCCGCTGGGGGCGACCGAGATGGGGCTGATTTATGTTAATCCCGAAGGCCCGGAAGGCAATCCGGATATCCTCGCCTCGGCCAAGCAGATCCGCACGACCTTTGGCCGGATGGGGATGAATGACGAGGAAACCGCTGCGCTGATCATTGGCGGGCACACCATCGGCAAGATGCACGGTGCCCGCAAGGCGGCCGATTGCGTCGGCAAGGAGCCGGCTGCCGAAGGCGTCGAAGCGCAGGGCTTTGGCTGGAAGAACAGCTGCGGCACCGGCGTTGGCAAGGATGCCACCACCAGCGGTCTCGAAGGTGCGTGGACGGCAACGCCTGTCCAGTGGAGCAGCAACTACCTCGACAACCTCTATGCTTTTGAATGGAAGCTCACCACCAGCCCGGCCGGTGCCAAACAGTGGGAGCCGGTCAATGCGGCAGATGTGAAGTTCGTGCCCGACGCCTATGATCCGAATGTCACCCATGCCCCTGTCATGCTGACCACCGATCTCGCGCTGCGGTATGATCCGGCCTATGGCAAGATCACCCAACGCTGGGTCAAGAACCCCAAGGAAATGGATGAGGCCTTCGCCCGGGCGTGGTTCAAGCTGACCCACCGCGATATGGGGCCCAAGGCGCGTTATGTCGGGGCCGAGGTTCCGTCCGAAGACCTGCTCTGGCAGGATCCGCTGCCCAAGGCTGATTATGCGACAATCACCGCAGCGGATATCACCGCGCTCAAGCAGGCGATTGCCACAACCGGCCTCAGCAACTCCGATCTCGTGCGCACCGCATGGGCTGCGGCGGTGACCTATCGCGATACAGACAAGCGCGGCGGTGCCAATGGCGCGCGTATCCGCCTCGCGCCGCAGAAGGATTGGGCAGTCAATGATCCCGAAGTGCTCGCCCGGGTGATCCCGGCACTGGAAAAGGTGCAGACGCAGTTCAACGGGCGTTCGGGTGCACGCAAGGTTTCGATCGCTGATCTGGTCGTGCTTGGCGGGGCAGTTGCTATCGAGAACGCGACCAAGGCGGCGGGCCACACCATCACCGTGCCCTTCACCCCCGGCCGCGTTGATGCGACCGATGCCCACACCGATCCGGCGAGCTTCGAATTGCTGCGTCCGGCAGCGGATGGCTTCCGCAATTTCTATAGCGACCGCGCACGCCGTTCGCCCACCGAAATGCTGATCGATCAGGCTGACATGCTGACGCTGACCGTGCCGGAAATGACGGTGCTGGTGGCAGGCATGCGGATGCTCGATGCCAACAGCGGCGGGGCCAAGCACGGCGTGTTCACCAGCCGCCCCGGCACCCTGAGCAACGACTTCTTCGTCAACCTGCTCGACATGGGCAATGTGTGGAAGCCGGCGGCGACCAAGGGCCTGTATGAAGGCCGTGACCGTGCAAGCGGTGCACTCAAATGGACCGCGACCGAAGTCGATCTGGTGTTCGGCTCGAATTCGGAGCTGCGCGCTGTCGCAGAGACCTATGCGGTCAAGGGCGGCGACAAGAAGTTCGCCGAGGACTTCGTCAAGGCTTGGAACAAGGTGATGATGCTCGATCGCTTCGATCTGCGTTAAGCCTCACACCAATCCCACAATATGCGCCGGGCTGTCGCAAGACAGTCCGGCGTTTGTGCGTCAGGTTCGGGCGCGGATCGATCGCAGGTTCGCCCTTCAGCACCCTGACGTAATAAACTGTTGCAGATACGTGACAGCAACGAACGAAAGTAACAATATATCGCCTGCGTTTGTTGCAACAGACTTGTCGCCACTTTGAGGCCGTGCAACGGCCACTGCGTGCCGCGTCCGACGCTTGGGGGTCTTGTCCGGCGGCACCGCAGATCGAAGGGTGCGCGCTGTGCAACAGTGCCGCAGTGTAGCGCCCCATCGCAAAAAAGCCGGAGCGCTTCGGCCGGACCCCGCCGCCTGCCGCCACATGGCATGCGTACCCCGCTGTCCGTCCGGTTTTGTCAGACCCGTCCACCCCATGGCCGATGGGTTGTGAGATCAAGCAGTACAGGGAATTTCGTCATGCGCCTTTCATCACGTGTTTTTCATTCCACCTCGCTTCTTGCGACCAGCGCAGCCTTGCTTGGCGCCGCCGCCCTGCCTTCGGTAGCAGCTGCCGCTGAAAGCACCGAAACGGACAGCGCCAGCGCCGAGCCGGTGGTAGTGACCGCTGCGGCGACGACGGGCCTTGCAACGATGCAGCAGGCCGCGAGCGATGCGGTGGATGAAACGCCGATGGGCCAGCTCATCGTCACCGGCACCCGCCGTGCCGGGCGCACGGTCGCCGACAGCGCGGTGCCGATCGATGTGATTTCCGATGATCAGCTGCGCCAATCCGGCCTGACCGAGACCGCGCGCCTGCTGCGCGATCTGGTGCCTTCGCTGAATTTCCCGCAGCCCTCGATCACCGATGGCACTGATGTGATCCGCCCGGCCACTTTGCGCGGACTTGGCCCGGATCAGACGCTGGTGCTGATCAATGGCAAGCGCCGCCATGTCGCCGCGCTGCTCAACATCAACGGCTCGGTCGGGCGCGGGTCTTCGGCGGTTGACCTCAACCAGATCCCCGCATCCTCGCTTGGGCGGGTCGAAGTGCTGCGCGATGGCGCCGCGGCGCAATATGGTTCGGATGCCATTGCCGGGGTGATCAACTTCCAGCTCAACGATTCGCGCGAAGGCGGCCGATTCTGGGTCAATTATGGCGCGTTCAACACCCGCATTGCCGGTGTGAACGAAGTCACCGGTGTCAACGCCACCGCCGGACAAGTGCCGACACTGACGCCCGATGGGGTGCTCCAGCTCAATGATACGGGCCGCGGGCTGCGTGTCACCGACGGCGAGGTGCTGGCGGTTTCGGGCAATATCGGCCTGCCGCTTGGCCCCGAAGGCTTCATCAATATCACTGCCGAATACCGCGACCGCGGCGACACCAATCGCACCGGCTATGATCCGCGCCGCCAGTATTCGCAAAGCGGCCCGCTCGATCCGCGCGAGCTGACCTTCGACCGCCGCAGCCACCGCTATGGCGATGCCAAGACCGAAGACTTCAACCTTGTCGTCAACATGGGCGTGCCGGTGTCCGACAACGCCGAATTCTACGCCTTCGGCACCTTCGGAACCCGGCAAGGGGAGTCGGCGGGCTTCTATCGCCGCGCCGCGGATAACCGCAATGTGGTGGCGATCTATCCCGATGGCTTCCTCCCGCTGATCAACACGGACACGACGGATTTTGCCATCACCGGCGGGTTTGACGGGGAATACAAGGGTTGGAACTGGGATCTGTCGATGTCGTACGGCAGCAACCAGGTCGACTTCCGGATCACCAACACGCTCAACGCCTCGCTCGGGGCTGCCAGCCAGACCGAGTTTGATGCCGGTTCGCTCGAATATAGCCAGTTGATGGCCAATTTCGATGTGAACCGCGATCTGGCCGTGTCCGGCATCGAACGGATGACCCTGTCGCTCGGGGCCGAATGGCGCCGTGAGCGGTATAAGCTTGGCGCGGGCGAGCCGAACAGCTTTATCGCTGGCCCGGTGCGAGTGGGCACGAACAACCCGTTCATCACTGGCGCTGCCGCGACTGCCTTTGCCGCGCCCGGCAGCCAGGTCTTCCCCGGCTTCCAGGCGACGATTGGCGGGGTTGATGTGACCCAGGCCAACAGCCGCGAGAACTTCTCGGCCTATGTCGAACTCGATACCGACATCACCAAGGCGTGGAACGTCCAGGTGGCAGGCCGGGTCGAGGATTATTCGGATTTCGGCTCGACGATGAATGGCAAGCTCGCCACCCGCCTCGAAATGGTGGAAGGCTTTGCGCTGCGCGGCGCGATTTCGACCGGGTTCCGCGCGCCCTCGCTTCAGCAACAGTTCTTTGCCGCAGCTGCCACCAACAATATCGGCGGCGTGTTGGTCGATGCCGTGACCTTGCCGGTGAACAACCCGGTGGCGCTTGCCCTGGGTTCGAGCCCGCTGGAGGCGGAAACGTCGTTCTCGTGGTCGGGTGGTGCGGTGTTCAACGCGGTGCGGGGGCTGAACATCACCTTCGACTATTACCAGATCGACATTGATGATCGCATCGTGTTGACCGACAACCTCACCGCCACCCGCGATGCCGCAGGCAACCCGTCGGGCACGGGCACGGGCCGGGCAATTGCCCAGATTCTCAATGATGCGGGCTTCACCAATATTTCGGCAGCGCGCTTCTTCTTCAACGGGATCGACACGCGCACCCGCGGCTTTGACGCCATCGCGACCTATCGCACCAGCGTGGGCAATGCCGGGACCGTCTCGCTGACAGCAGGCTATAACTGGAATGAGGTCGACATTACCGGACGGCGCGACAATCCGGGTGCACTTGGGCAAGTGCCGGGGATCAACCTGTTCGGGCGACTGGAATCGACCCGCATCGAACGCGGCCAGCCGCGCGATCGCATCAATCTGGGCGCGGATTGGGAATGGAACTGGCTGAGCGTCACCCTGCGCAGCAACCGCTTTGGCGAAGTGCTGTCAGCCGGCGCTTCGCCGATCGATGATCTGGTGCTGCGCCCGCGCTGGATCACCGATGCGGAAATCCGCATCCGCCCGCAAGAAGGTTGGGCCAACCGGCTTGAACTCGCCTTCGGGGCCAACAACCTGTTTGATGAATATCCCACGGCGAACCCGACCGGTCAGGCGATCAACCCCACGACGGGTGCGTTGCAGAACCTGTCGGTCAATAACTACTTCCTGCCGTTCTCGAGCTTCTCGCCCTTCGGCTTCAACGGGCGGTTCCTCTATGGTCGGCTGAGCTACATCTTCTGATGCCGCCGGGCGCCGGATAGCGCCAGACATTCGGGGGTGAGCCAGTGCCACGGTATTGTGGCGCGCGGCTCACCCCTTTTTCTGTTTCATCAGAACGCCCGTGATCTGCCATGCGCGCTGTGCTGCGCTGGTTGATACTGTTCGCGTCCGACCGCTTTCGCTAAAGATCGTACTGGCGGCGCAGATCGAAGCTGCACGCCTCGCAAGCGGTGCTGGTGACACCTAAGCGCCTCAAAGGAAGCTGAAAAATTCAATGCAACCCACCGCTTGTTCTGGAAATTTTCGTAGCCATCATCCATTGAGAAAATTTGTTGCAAAATAAATATTATTGTTAAGATAATGTTGTTATTTGTTTTTATTATTCTGCTTCGCAAAGTTTGGACAGATTTTAGTCAGACCGTCATCCAAATTGGTAAGCCAGTCAGCTCATTCGATCGTAGACAGCCAGAGCATCCTGTATGCTCAGCCACCAAACGGGAGCGTGGTGTGGAAGCATCATTTTAGCAGCGGTCACCACATCCATCTCGCAAGGGGTGATCGTGCTTGCACCGGATCGCTGCATCATCTTTTTCAACAAGGCTTTCGCCGCCATCACCGGCTATGGCGAGATTGCAGGAGACGATCTGCGATGATCAGCGGAACATCGCTTCATGGATACCTCGAACGGCATCCTGCTCTTGGAGGATCTTTCGGCGATCATCCGCAACGCCGATGGCAAGGCGATCCGCCTATTTGGCAGCATGACCGATGTCACCGAGCAGCGCGAGCCGGATGCAAGGCTGCGCAAGTCGCAGAAGTCCGAAGCGCGCGACATGGTGGATCTGGTTGCCAAGGCATCGCGGCATGGCGCGGATTTGACGAGCCGCCTGCTTTCATTTGCGCGGCGCCAGCCGCTCGAACCCAAGACCCTCAGGATCGAGGAACAGCTTGCCGCCGCGGTCAACCTGTTGAACCGCGTGCTGCCGGAAAACATCACCATCGCGGTCGAGAGCGCCGCCGATCTGTGGCAAGTCGAAGCCGATGCCGGCCAGCTGGAAAGCGCCCTCGTCAACCTGTCGCTCAATGCCAAAGACGCGATGCCTGCGGGTGGGCGCCTGACGCTGGCCGCCAGCAATTACAAGGTCACGTCTGAATTCCGTAGGATCGATCCGGACCTCAAGCCCGGCGATTATGTGCAATTGCGCGTCACCGATAGCGGCACCGGCATTCCGGCTGATATTCTGGAAAAGGTGTCTGATCCCTTCTTCACGACCAAGCCCATCGGCGAAGGCACCGGCTTGGGCCTCAGCATGGTCTATGGTTTCGCGAAGCAGTCGGACGGGCATGTCTCGGTATCAAGCGAAGTCGGGGTCGGCACCACTGTCCAGCTGCTGCCGCGCGCGCACGAAAAGCAGCCCGCTGCACAAGCCAGTGGGCAGAGCAATGCGCTTCCCGGTGGGACAGAAACGATCCTGCTGGTGGAGGATAATGATCTGGTCCGCGCGCATATGCTCAAGCAATTGCAGATGCTTGGCTATAGCGTCATCAGCAGCTGCAATGGCGCCGAGGGGCTCGCCGAGCTGGAAAGACCGCAGGATATTGATCTGCTGTTCAGCGATATCGTGATGCCGGGCGATATGGACGGGATCAGGCTGGCCGAGCCCGCAAGGGCGCTACGCCCTGATCTCAAGATCCTGCTGACATCAGGCTACAGCGAGAATGCGATCATCGACAACGGAACCTTTGACGCATCGCTGAAGCTTCTGCCCAAGCCCTATAGCCGCACCTTGCTAGCAACGACGTTGCGGTCCTTGCTCGATGCGGCAGACGTGCCCAGCGCGGCCTGAGATCGGCTCAGGAGCTGCGTCCTAATCGCGGGCACGCCGCGTCTGTTCGAACAGCAGGCGCAGTTCGATAAGGTTGGCCACGCGCAGCGCAAATTCGAACACGTCGAAGGGCTTGGTCACAATGTCGCGCGCGCCGAGCGCCAGCGCACGGCGCTTGGCTTCGATCGATGTGTCAGCCGTCAGCACCATGATTGGCACCAGCTCATCCGCGCTGGTGAGCCGCCCGAGACTGTCGAGAAGCGCGTATCCATCGATGCTCGGCATCATCAGATCGAGCAGGACGAGATCGGGCCTGAATGCAAGATAGCGCGCGGCGGCGCGCTGCGGATCGGCCAGCGTCTCGACTTCGGCATAGCCCTCGCGCGCGAGGACCGCCGCCACCAGCGCCAGATTGGCCGGCTCGTCATCGATCACAAGAATACGCGCGCTGGCCGCGACCCGGTCGGCGTTCACCGCGTGCGCTCCAGCAGCGCCCGGTCCATCGCTTCGAGCAGCGCGGGCACATCAATCGGCTTGGTCAACACCGCACGCGCGCCCCGCCCCGCCCAATCGCCCTGCGCCGCAATGGCATCGGCGGTAAGCAGGATCACCGGCAAATCCGGCAGGGTGGAGGTCAACTCGTCGAGCACCCCGTCGCCATCCTTGTCCGGCAGATGCAGGTCAAGCAGGACGAGATCGGGCCGGTGCCGCCGGGCAAGATCAAGGCCGAGGCGCCCCTGCATCGCGCTCATCAGGCGCGCCTGTGGCAAGTGACGAGCCACCACCGCCTCGATAAGCTGGGCATTGGCGAGATTATCCTCGACCAGCAGGATCGTCACCGAATGCGGATCGGCGACAGTGGGCGGCGCTGTCACTTGCGGCAGCGGATCGGAATCCGCGGCTTCGTCTGCCAGCGGCAGATCGAACCAGAAGCAGGCCCCGGCCTGCCCATCGGCGCGCGGCGCATAGCCGATCCGGCCATCCATCGCTTCCACCAGAGCGCGCGACAGCGACAGGCCAAGCCCGGTCCCCTCGCTGCGCGCAGCACCTTGGGCAAGACGGGTGAAGGGCTGGAACAGCTCTCCGACCTGATCGGCATCAATCCCGATGCCGGTGTCCTCCACAAGAATACGCAACCGCTTGTCGTTGCTCGCCGCCCTGATGGTTACCGTGCCGCCCTTGCGGTTATACTTGATCGCATTGCTCAGCAGGTTGAGCAGCACTTGCAGCAAGCGGCGCGGATCGGCGGTGACAGGCGGGAGGCTGGTGGCCGCATTGACAAGGGTGATCTGACGGCTTTCGGCCTCGGGCAAGGACAGGCCGACCGCCTCGGCAATTACCGCCGCGGGTCTGACCGGCGCGATGGCCAGCCCCAACTTGCCTGCCTCGATCCGCGCAATATCCAGCACCTCGTCAATAAGGCCCAGCAGATGCCGCCCGGCCCGCAGGATATGATCAATGCTCGCCCGATCGGTCTCTCCCGCATGGGCGCGGGTGCGATCCAGTTCCAGCAATTGGGCAAAGCCGAGGATCGCGTTGAGGGGGGTACGCAATTCATGGCTCATGCGCGAGAGGAACAGGCTCTTGGCTGCACTCGCCTGTTCGGCTTCCTGGCGGGCCAGCTCGAGCGCCTCCTGCGCGCGGCGGCGCTCGGTGATGTCGCGGGTGACCTTGGAATAGCCGCGCAGCTCACCCGCTTCGTCGTAAAGCGCGGTGATCACGACATTGGCCCAGAAGCGCGTCCCATCCTTGCGCACGCGCCAGCCTTCATCCTCGGTCCGGCCATCGCGCATCGCATCGGCGAGATTGCGCATCGAGCGGTCATGCGCATCCTCGCCGGGATAGAAGACCGAGAAGTGGCGACCGAGGATTTCATCGCCCATCCACCCTTTGATGCGCTGCGCGCCTGTGTTCCAGCTCACCACATGGCCTTCGGGGTCGAGCGCGAAGATGCCGTAATCGCGCACGCCTTCGATCACCAGCCGGAAGCGTTCCTCGCCCTCGCGCAGCGCCTGTTCGCGGGCGCGCAACAGCCGGCTGGCCTCGATCATCCGCGCAGACAAGAGCCCGATCTCATCGCGCTCCGCCCCGCGCGTGACAAGCGCCTGCCCCTCGGCAAGCCGCACGGCATCGCTTTCCAGCCGCTGCACACGGCGCACGATCCCGCTTGAGAACAGGAACACGGCAAACAGGCTGCCGACCAGCCCGACAAAGGTGAGCACCCCGGTCGCGATCAGACCATTGCGGCGCACCGTGTTGAGGCGCTCCTGCCGCGCGGCGAGCAATTCGCGCTCGCGCGCCTGCATCCCCTCGATCTCATCGCGCAGCGCATCCAGCGCCTGCTTGTTTGCGGCCAGGCCGGCCGTGATCGTGGTATCACCGATGATCGCAGGCCCGGTCCGCTCACGCGCGACCAGCAGCAGCGCAAGGCCTTCGCGCTTTTCGCCCGCCAGCATTTCGATCCGGCCGAGCCGCGCGGCGGCTTCGGGGTCACGCACCGAGGCGCGCAGGCGCCGGGTGACTTCGGGCACCTGTTGTTCGGCGCGCCGGTAGGGCTGGAGAAAGCGCGGCTCGCCGGTGAGCAGATAGCCGCGCACCCCCGAGGAAGCCTCTGCCAGCAATGCGTGCACCTCGTTCACATCGTTCTGGATGGCGATGGTCAGCCGCACATCCTGCTCGGCGCGGGACTCCAGACGGCTGATGGCATAGAGCGCGGCGACCGATCCAAGGAAGATCAGCAGCGGCACAGCCACCACCACCAGCCCTTTGGTGGCGAGCGGGCGATTGGCCCACCAGGCGGAAATCGCGCGCATCATCACCCTGTTCGCCCCATGCCGTGGCGGGTCGCGAGGATCGCAGCCTGGGTGCGATCACGCACACCGAGCTTGCCGATCAGGCGCTCCACATGAGCCTTTACCGTGCCGGGGGAAATGCCAAGGACAAGGGCGATTTCCTTGTTGGTGCTCCCACCTGCCAGCGCGCCAAGCACCTCGCGTTCCCGGGGCGTGAGGCGATCCAGCGAGGCCAGCACCGCGCTGCGCCCGTCATCGCTGACAGCGCGGCGCATCAAATCCGGGGGGAATGCCACGCCCCCTGCCGCGACCTGCGCCAGAGCGGTGAGCACTTCTTCGCGCGAGGCATCCTTGGCCAGAAAGCCGCGCGCGCCCGCGGCAATGCCAGCGCGCAGATAGGCCGGGCTATCGTGCATGGTGATCAGGATCACGCCCGTCTGCGGCTGGGTTTCGCAAAGGCTTCGCGCCACCGCGAACCCGTCAATCTCGCCGCCAGCATAGCGGATATCAAGCAGCGCCAGATCGGGTTGATGCTCTGCGGCAAGCGCAAGCGCCTCCTCGCCGCTGCACGCCTCGGCCACCACGGCGTAAGCGCCGCTGCGCTCGATCAAGGCGCGCAGACCTTCGCGCGCAAGGTCGTGATCATCGGCGATGAGGATGCTGGGGCGGTTGCTCATGCAGCGGGGATCTCGGCCAGCAGACGGCAACCCGCGCCAGGCGCTGCGATGATGTCCAGCCGCCCGCCAAGCCGCTCGATGCGCTCGCGCATATAGGCCAGCCCGAGCCCGCGTGCGCCAGCGGGCGCGGCCACCGCGCGCGGATCGAAGCCCGGCCCATTATCCGTGATCGCGATCCGGTACGCGCCTTGTTCCTCCGCGATCCGCACCATCACGTGTGCATCCTTCCCGGCATGAAGGCGGGCATTGTTGAGCCCTTCCTGCACGATCCGGAACAGCGCGGTCTCGATCGCCTCGCAGGGGCGCGCGGCAAGGTCCACCGCGAGCGAGACGGCGATCCCATCACGCGCATCCTCGGCCAATTGGTGGAGGGCGGCGGCAAGGCCAAGATCGTCGAGCGCCGGGGGCCGCATCCCGGTGATAACCTGGCGCAGCTCGCGCACCAGCGCGCGGGCCTGACGGGTGGCTTCGGCGAGATCGGCGTAATCGCCATCGGCGGCAAGCTCCAGCCGCCGCGCCAGCGCGGCAGCCGATTGGGCGACCCCATCGTGCAACTCATGCGCGACCCGGCTGCGCTCGGCTTCCTGCGCGCCGAGGAATTCTGCCAGCAGCCGTGCCAACCGTGCCTCGCGCGCGCGGGCGGCGAGCGCGCTGCCGATCAACTGGGCAAGGATGGCCAGCGCCTCGCGATCTTCGGGCGCGAGCGTGCCGAGGCGCTGCTCAAGCACGAGCGCGCCGATTGTCATGCCGCCCGCGCCGGGGGCAACCAGCGGCAGCACCAGCGCATCGTCACCGGCAGGCGGCGGGGCATCCCGTGCCGCGATACGCCCCGTCGCAAAGCCCGCGAGATGCGCCGCCTGCTGCGCCACATCCTGCGCTGCTGCCTCCAATCCTTCCGCTTCACAGGACGTGAGCAGGCGGCTCGCCTCGACCAGCACGCGCAGGCGCGCGGCGCGGGCTTCGGCGGCGCGATAGAGCGTGCGCAGATCGGCTGCGGTGTCGGGTAACGCGGGGGCGAGGGTCATCGGGGGTGAGATTAAACGCCAATCCCGCCTTTGTCATATGCCGAACGGCATAGGCCGCCCGGCCCGCCATCCAGCCGATGCGCGAAGCCGATCGCTCCGCAAGATTTGCTCCCATCGCAAACACCCCCAACTTGCTTTCGGAGACGCTCGATGAAAACACGCATCCTCGCCCTCACCTATGCGGCAGTGCTCGCCACGGCGTGCAGCCCCGGCTATGCCAAGGAACGCACGCGCACGGCCACCGCGCCGGTCGACCAGACGGTCAACTGCATCACCGAAAGGGAAGTCGTGGCTGCCCAGAAGGCCTGGGGCGACGGCATCATCAAGATCGGCAAGGTGTATCAGGAAGGTGGGGATTATTCGGCCGCGGCTGCCGCGCATATCGACCAGTTCTATGCCTATGATCTGAGCCTCGTCCTGTTCAAGCCGACGCTGGCCTCGGTTGATCAGTTCCGCACCTCGTTTGATTCCGCGCTGTCGTACTTCGTCGGCGGCAATCCCGCCTATCCCGAAGACAAGGGCTTCGCGATCAAGCCGTGGAGCAAGGTGCGCTGGAAGAATGTCGGCATCACCAACAATTCGTGCAACATGGCCGTGGCGATGGGCAATTACTACTTCACCTCGACGACCAGCGGCGAGGAAACCAAGGTCGAGTACACCTTTGGCTATATCCGCGGGCTCGACGGCGCGCTGAAGATCGTGGTGCACCAGTCGTCGGTTCCCTATAACGGGGCCTGAGACGCACTAACCATCTGCATTGCGCGGGTCGTGCCGGATTTTCGGGCGGCCCGCGCTGACCTTTCTCATCCGGACTCTCATCATGCCCCTGCGCACTTCTGCCTCGTCCGCGCTCAACCCTGCTGCTGGCCTCGCGCTCGCCCTCGCCCTTGCGGCCTCGCCGGCTGCCGCCGCCGAGGAGGATGCCAATGTCTGGCTGGGTCAATTCGCGACGATCAACGCGTCGAAAAAGGTCTATGTGCGGCTTGAGGCGCAAGAGCGGTTCACCAATGATGCCGAGCGGCTCGGCCAATTGCTGCTGCGTTCGCTGGTCGCCTATCGCTTCACCAGCAAAGTGAACGCGGGGGTTGGCTATGCCTTCATCCTTACCGATCCGGTCGGCCCCGTCAGGCTCAACGAGCATCGGTACTATCAGGAGCTCAATATCCGCATGATCGACAAGGACGGCGTCACGCTCGATTCGCGCACCCGGCTTGAACAGCGCACCTTTGAAGAGCGGATGGACACCTCATGGCGGCTGCGCAACTTCGTCCAGCTGCGTGTGCCGGTGAGCAAAAACAACAAGGTGGTGGTCTATACCGAGCCCTTCATCGATCTCAACGAAACCGGGGTGCAGCGCGGCGGACTGTCAATCTGGCGCAATTTCGCGGGCCTTGCGATCCCGCTTGCCAAGGGTGTCGAAGTGGTGCCCGGCTATCTCAACCAATATGTTGTCCGCGATGGCCGCGACCGGGTGGACCACACCGCGAACGTCAATCTGTTCATGACATTCTGAGGTGGTATCCGCCGGTTGCGTGCGGATGTGCGGCACCTGACACAACAAGGCCCAGCTCTCGACTGCCGAGAGCGGGGCCTGTTTGCCTTGCGGCCATGGTGATTCAGGACAGCGCGACGTGGCGCTTCAAGTGATGATCGACGTTCCCGAATTCGGAATCGAAGATCGTCAGCCGCTTAAAGTAGTGGCCGATGGCATATTCGTCGGTCACGCCGTTGCCGCCGTGGATCTGCACCGCTTCCTGCCCGATCAGCCGGGCCGACTGCCCGACGCCGACCTTGGCGGCCGAAACCGCGCGCTTGCGCTCGCGCTCGTCCGCGCCGAGCCGCAGCGTGGCAAGATAGGTCAGCGAAACGGCGGTCTCATAAGCCGTGTACATGTCGACCATGCGGTGCTGGAGCACCTGGAAGCTGCCGATCGGCACGCCGAACTGCTTGCGCTGGCGGCTGTATTCCACGGTCATCGCGTGGGCGACCTTCATCGCCCCGCAGGCCTCGGCGCACAGCGCGGCGATAGCTTCGTCGGTGACGCGCTCGATCAGCGCCAGCCCCTCGCCCTCGGCGCCGATCAGCGCGTCCGCGCCAACCGCGACGTTCTCGAAATAGACTTCCGACGCGCGGCGGCCATCGACCGTCACATAGTCGCGGGTGGTAACGCCGGGGGTGTCCTTGGCAAGCACGAAGACCGAGACGCCCGAGCGGTCCCGCCGCTCGCCGCCGGTGCGGGCGGTGACAACAAGGTGGCTCGCCCAAGGCGCGCCGATCACCACCGCCTTGTGGCCGTTCAGCACATAGCCCGCGCCGTCCTTCTTGGCGGTGGTTTCGAGGTCGGCATAGTCATAGCGGCCCTTGGGTTCGGCATAGGCAAAGGAGAAGACCGCCGTCCCCGAAACGATCGCGCCGATATGCTCTTCCTTCTGCGCCGCGGTGCCGCCGTGCTTGAGGAAGCCGCCCGCGCAGACCACGGTGGGCAGGAAGGGCTCGATCACCAGACCCTTGCCGAATTCTTCCATGATGACCATCGCGTCGACCGGGCCGCCGCCGAAGCCGCCATCGGCCTCGCTGAACGGCATGCCGAGAATGCCAAGCTCGGCGAGCTGCGCCCACACTTCGGGCCGCCAGCCTGCGTTGCTGGCGATGGCCTTGCGGCGGGTTTCCCAGTCGTATTGTTCCCGAACCAGCCGCGACAGCCCGTCACGCACCATGTCCTGTTCTTCGGTAAAGTTGAAATCCACGAATTCTCTCCCGTCCTCGAGGTGCTTACAGACCGAGGATCATCTTGGTGATGATGTTGCGCTGGATCTCGTTCGATCCGCCATAGATGCTGGTCTTGCGCATGTTGAAATAGGTCGCCGCCGCATGGGCCGCGTAGTCGGGGCCGACCGGGTGCTCGTTCGACCCGTTGTCGTTCGACACCCCGCCCATGTAGGGCGCGGAATAGGTGCCGACCGCTTCCAGCGTCAGTTCGGTGAGGCGCTGCTGGATTTCGGTGCCCTTGATCTTGAGGATCGAGCTTTCCGGCCCCGGCCCCTTGCCCGCCTGCTCGCCCGCGAGCGTGCGCAGTTCGGTGATCTCGAGCGCGGCGAGATCAATCTCGAGCTGGCTCACCTTCTTCGCGAAATCGAAGTCCTTGATCAGCGGCTCGCCATCGAGCGTCTCGTGGGTCGCGATCTCGCGCAGCTTCTCGATCCCGCGCTTCGAACGCGCCACGCCCGCGATGCCCGAGCGTTCATGGGCGAGCAGGAACTTGGCGTAGGTCCAGCCCTTGTTCTCCTGCCCGACGAGGTTCTCGACCGGCACGCGCACGTCGGTCAGCCAGGTCTCGTTGACCTCGTAGCCGCCGTCGAGAAGCTTGATCGGCTTCACTTCCACGCCCGGCGTCTTCATGTCGACGAGGATGAAGCTGATGCCTTCCTGCTGCTTGGCGGTGGGATCGGTGCGGCACAGGAAGAAGCCCCAGTCGGCGTGCTGGGCGAGCGTCGTCCAGGTCTTCTGGCCGTTGATGATGTAGTGATCGCCGTCGCGCACCGCGGTGGTCTTGAGGCTGGCGAGGTCAGAGCCGGCGCCCGGTTCGGAATAGCCCTGGCACCACCACACCTCGCCGCTGCGGATGCCGGGCAGGTGCCTCGCCTTCTGTTCCTCGTTGCCGAAGGTGTAGATCACCGGGCCGACCATCGAGACGCCGAAGGGCAGCGGCATCAGCGCGTTCACGCGGGCGTTCTCTTCCGACCAGATGTAACGCTGGGTCGGGGTCCAGCCGGTGCCGCCGTATTCGACCGGCCATGCCGGGACCGACCAGCCCTTCTTGCCCAGCACCTTGTGCCAGGCGAGGAAATCCTCCCGCTCCATGTCCTCACGCATGCCGAAATCGGCGAGATGCTTGGGATAGTTCTCGGCAATAAAGGCACGGACTTCGTCGCGGAAGGCCTGCTCTTCGGGGGTGAACTCAAGGTTCATGGGACGCACTCCTCTCAATCGGTTTCGATTTGCCATACGTCTTGTCACGCCCTGCGGACGCGGAAAAGAGGCTTTTGCCCGCTACCGGCCATCGTGTCTGGCAAAACGGCCCCGCAGTAGGGGAAGGTTGCCCAAGAAGTGCGCGCCGTGGGGCTTGCCCGGCGAAGCGAGACACCTGCGGCGGGCAGGATATCACGCGCAACAATGCTTGGAATCGCTGTCTTTCGCCGCATGACCACGCGGGATTCGCGGGCAAGACCCTTGGCGCGGTCTAGTCGCGCGAACCGCCGCGCCAGCCTGCCGTGAATGATGGATTGCTGGCGGAGAGGGTGGAAGTCGATTATTGTAGGTATCTATCTGTTTTTAAACATCTGCGTTTACCGATTTTGCTAAATGTGCCCCCTGCCCTGCCCCCCAAATTCGGTGGCTCTATCCGGAAAAATGGGACGAGGATTGAAGCCCAATCGACGACACAGCTTAAGCAGCTGTCGACCAGACCCGGTCGCTCGTGTGTGCCACGGCAAACCTCGGGCTCTGATAGAAACCGCCGATCAGGCACATTGACACTGGCATCAGGCAAGACGACCTCTGTCCGGCCATGCAGGGCGGGACTACGATACCCAGAAGCAGTCTTCGATGTCGCGTTGATCCGTAAACCGCAATATTTGAGACGCTCAGGTCTCCGGCGGCTGTTCACATGCCAAATGGTCGTCAGATGGTGACCGCAAGCAGCTCAGCAAGCAGCGACATTCACGGCCAGACCGCCAAGGCTCGTCTCCTTGTACTTGGCCGACATGTCGATCCCGGTCTGGCGCATCGTCTCGATCACCTGGTCGAGCGACACCTTGGGCGTCTCGTGACTGTGCAGCGCAAGGCGGGCTGCGTTGACCGCTTTGACCGCGCCGATCGCATTGCGTTCGATGCAGGGAATCTGCACCAGCCCGCCGACCGGATCGCAGGTGAGGCCGAGATTGTGCTCCATCCCGATCTCTGCCGCCGCAGCGACCTGTTGCGGGGTGCCGCCCCATACGGCGGCAAGGCCAGCGGCGGCCATCGAACAGGCCACGCCGACTTCACCCTGACAGCCCATCTCCGCGCCCGAGATCGAGGCGCGCTGCTTGTAGAGCAGGCCGATCCCGCCCGCAGTCAACAGGAACCGCCGCGCCTGATCGCAGGCCTGCAGTCCCTCACTGCAATATTGCCGCAAGACCGCCGGGATGATACCCGCAGCGCCATTGGTTGGCGCGGTCACAACCCGGCCGCCGGCGGCGTTCTCCTCGTTCACGGCCATCGCAAAGATGTTGAGCCGGTCGAGCAGGACTTCGGTCTCGTTTGTGGGGCTTGCGAGGAGCTTGCGCCACAATTCGGGCGCACGGCGGCGGACCTTGAGGCCGCCCGGCAAGCACCCTTCCTGCGCGAGGCCCCGCTCGATGCAGGCGAGCATCGCGGCGACCAGTCGGTCGATCCCGGCGAGGGTGTCACCCTCGGGTCGCCAGGCGCCTTCATTGGCGAGCACTAGCGCGGCTATGTCACGGCTTTGCGTATCGCACAGGGCCAGCAATTCCGCGGCCGAGGCATAGGGGAAGGCCACGCGCACCGGGCTGCCCACCAGATCATCCGGGTTGGGCGTTGCCAACTGGCGCGCCGACGCGATGAAGCCACCTCCGGTCGAATACCATGTCTCGTCCGCCAGCTTCGCCGCGTCGGGCCCGAAAGCGATGAGGCGCATGCCGTTGGGATGGAGTTCGGGCACGATATCGCAGGCGAGCGTGATGTCTGTGGCCTGCGCGAAGGCCACCGGATGTTCGCCCAGCAAGCGGACTTCGCCTTGCGCTGCGGCTGACAGCAGCGCAGGGACATGGTCGGGATCGACCGCCTCCGGCTCCAGCCCCATGAGGCCCAGGACGCAAGCATCGACCGAGCCGTGCCCGACGCCGGTCAGCGCAAGCGAGCCTTGCAGTTCGATGGCAATGCGCCGCACCGCGCCAAGCTTGCCTGCATCGCCAAGAGCGGCGACAAAGCGCCGGGTGATCCGCATAGGCCCTACGGTGTGCGAGCTTGATGGGCCGATGCCGATACGGAACAGCTGAAGGATCGAGAGCATGGGAGAAGCCTTGGGATGCAGCAATGAATGCGAATGCATGACAGCATCGCGAGCATGATGTCTGCTGGCGTTCGTAAGCCAGAAGGGCGGACGGTTCAAGCAACCGCGTTTTGCCGGATTATTGAGGCTTGAGAACCCCACTACAGCCCTTCGGCAAAATCGCCTGGGTGCGGGTTTTTTTGTTGACTGCGAATGCATAATGACGCTTTATCACTGCGACTGGAGGAGATGATACCGTGGCAAACCCCGCCAGCGATGGCGACATCGCCAAGCGCATGGTGGACGCCGGGCTGAGGCAGCTGGCAGCCGCCCCGCCCGAGGCTCGCGCCGCGGCGGCAGCAGAGATCTTCGCCGCTGACTGCCGCTTCCATATCTCCCACCCCTTCAATGATCTTGTGGGGCTCGATGCCGGGCTCGATGGGTTCTTTACCCCGCTGCTCGGCAGCCTGTGGCACGCCGCACGCACCCACGCGATTGTTGCCTCGGGCAGCTTTGAAGGCGCGCAATTCGTGACGGTGATGGGGCATTACCACGGCACATTCACAGGCGATTGCGTCGGCATTCCGGCAAGCCACAAGCCGGTATGGATCCGCTTTGGCGAGATCCACCGGATCGAGAGCGGGCGCATCGCCGAAAGCTGGATGCTGCCCGACATGCTCGATCTGATCCGGCAGGCGGGCCTCTGGCCGCTCGCGCCGAGCCTCGGCGCGGAACACCAGTGGCCCGCGCCGGGCGGCAATGCCCGCGCGCTTGAGTCCACGGCCCCCGAAGCCGGCCACGCCAGCCTCACGCTGGTGCGCGCAATGCACGAAGCGCTGGGCACGTTCGATGGCAAGACGCTCGAATCGATGGATCTTGCGCCCTTTTGGACGCCGGACTTCGCATGGTATGGCCCCGCCGGGATCGGCACTGCCTTCGGGCTCGACGGGTTTCGCACCGTCCACCAGATCCCCTTCCTCATCGCCTTCCCCGACAGGCGCGGCGGGCAGCACGTCACCCGCATCGGTGATGGCGATTTCGTCGTCACCGGCGGCTGGCCGAGCGTTACCGCAACCCACAGCGGTGATGGCTGGCTGGGGATGCCCGCCACCGGCCGCCCGGTCGGCATGCGGGTTATGGATTTCTACCGCTGCGAGAACGGCCTGATCGCCGAAAACTGGGTGCCGCTCGATATCATCCACCTGCTGCTCCAGATGGGCTATGATGTATTCGCGCGCATCGCCCATCTGCGCGGCAACCCGCGGACCACGCTATGAGCGGCAGCGCCCCCATTGAGCGGCGGATCGTGCGCTATGCCGACCTTGTGCCGTGCACGGACGCCTTCATCGACACCCGTTCACCGGGGTCGGACCAGAAAGAAAACTTCACCATCATCGGGCCCGGTGTAGCCGAAAACCCCAACCAGCACGTCCACATCAACGAACCCCACGGCTTCAACATCGGCGGCGCGCGCCAGCCGCCCCGGTGCCTGAACTCGCAGCACAGCCATGACACGGTCGAGGTGTTCTATGTCCTCTCGGGCCGCTGGCGCTTCATGAGCGGGGAGCATGGCACCGATGGCGAGGTGTTCATGGGGCCGGGCGATCTTATCTCGATCCCGACCCGCCTGTTCCGCGGGTTCGAGAACGTCGGCGAGGATACGGGTTTCCTCTGGGCGGTGCTGGGCGGGGATGATGCTGGGCACGTCATGTGGGCGCCCTATGTGTTCGACATGGCGCGCGATTATGGCCTTGTCCTGCTGGAAGACGGCACGCTTATCGACACGACAAGGGGCGAGACCGTGGCCGAAGGCGCGGCGCTGATGCCCGAAACCACGCCTGCGCAGGTCGCAGCGCTGGACCGCGCGGACTCGGCGAAGCTGGCGACCTGCGTGATCGCCGCCGGGATGCCGCGTCCGGTAGCGCTTCATGATTGCGTGCCGGGAGTTGCCGACAGACTGCTGATCGGCGCGGACCCCATAGCGTGGCCGCACGGGTTCACCGTCGCCGAAGCCACGCTTGCCGCCGATGCTGCAATACCCGCGCACCGTCTCGCGGTGCCCGATGTGTGGTTCGTAGCCGAAGGCACGGTCGAGGTCGCCATCGGCGCGGAAACCGCGCTGTGCGGGCCGGGCGATACTATCACGGTCCCTCAAGGCGCCGCGCGCGCGCTCGCCAATCGCGGGCAGGGCGCGGCCAAGGTGGTGCAGGTGCGCGGCGGCGACACGCTGCCCGCCCCCGAACCGGTCTGAGCGATGGCCGGGGTGCTCGAAGGCAAGCGCGCGCTGGTGACGGGTGCGAGCAAGGGGCTGGGCCGCGCGATCTGCCACGCGCTCGCCGCCGAGGGCGCCCGGGTGACCGGCATCGCGCGGGCTTCCGATGAACTCGGCAGTCTCAGCGCGGAGCTTGGTACGGCGTTCGATCCCTGGCCCTATGACGTCACCGGCGAAGACGTGCTGGCCCGCATCGCGGCGGCGCCCGGTTTCGACATCCTCGTCAACAACGCCGGCACCAACCGCCCGCAGCCCTTCGCCGAAGTCACCGACGAAGCGCTCGACCTGATGCTCGACCTCAACGTGCGCTCGGCCTTCCGCATCGCGCGGGCGGCGGCGCGACGGATGGCGCGGGGGGCGAGCATCATTCACATGACCAGCCAGATGGGCCATGTCGGCTCTCCCAACCGGACGGTCTATTGCATGACCAAGCACGCGCTCGAGGGGCTCTCGAAAGCGATGGCGGTGGAGCTTGCGCCTGCCGGGATCCGGGTCAATTGCGTCGCGCCGACCTTCGTGGAGACACCGCTGACCGAGACGATGTTCGCCGATCCCGCCTTTGCCGACTTCGTCGACCGGATGATCCCGATGGGGACACTTGCCACGCCCGAACACATCGCTGCCGCAGTGGTCTATCTCGCCTCGCCTTCGGCTGGCATGATAACGGGGCACAGCCTCGTGATTGACGGCGGCTGGACCGCCCAATGACCGAAGGACCTGCCATGCCGCCCGCCGTCATGTGTGTCGCCACCACCGACATCACCGAGATGATGAACCCTGGTCCCGAACGCCGCATGGCGCTGCCGGGGTTCGCCGACGAGTTCGTCGATTTCCCGCACTACATCATCCGCATCACCGAACGTATCTGGCATGACCGCGAGGTCGATCTGTGCCTCGACTGGTATTCCGAGGACTGCGCGATCCACACGCTCGCCGGGCCGATCACGGGCGCGCAAACCGTGGTCGACAACACCTGGGCGACGCTCGCGGCCTTCCCTGACAGACGGCTCGACGGCGACAATGTGATCTGGTCGGACGAGGGGGATGGCAGTTTCCTGTCCTCGCATCTCATCACCTCGAAGATGACCAATCTGGGCGACAGCGACTTTGGCCCCGCGACGGGCAAGCGGGTGCTGGTGCGCACCATCGCCGATTGCCTGTGCCGCGAAAACCGCATCGTCGAGGAATGGCTGGTGCGCGACAATCTTGCGCTGGTGGAGCAGATGGGCTCCGTGCCGGCCGAGGTTGCAGCGCGGCAGGCGGGGCGCGATGCCGAAAAGGGCGCGCCGCTGTTCGAGGTGCTTGCGCCCTATCACGCCGCTGCGCTGAACGGCGCCGATGCCGAACCGGCGCGCGAAGCGCAGTCGATCGCCGTGGAGCAGCTGCGCGCCGCCTGGTATGGCGATGATGCGCGCGCCGCCGGCTTGAGCGACTTCCGCCTCGGTGCATGGGTGCCGGGCGGCAAGTTCCTCTATGGCCCCGACCGCCATGCCGAATGGCGCGCGTCGATCCGCGCCGCCTTCGGGCCGCACGTGCGGCTCAGGATCGAGCATATTGCCGAAGTCCCCTATCTCGGCGAAGCGCGCGATGTCGCGGTGCGCTGGTCGCTGGCGGGCTGGCACGAGGGCGAAGGCGCCTATGGCACGCCGACCGCCGCGCCGCTCCTGATCATGGCGGTCAGCCATTTCCGAATCATGCAAGGCCGTGTGCGCGAGGAAGTCACCATCTGGGACGATATCGCCGTGCTGCGCCAGATCGCCGGTTTCACGCACAGCTGAGGGGGCCCTCGCCTGCGGCTTCGGGGTGACGCAACGGCAAGCCAAACCCATGCGCCGAACATGCGAAAGGGGCAGGAGGCCTGACCTCCCGCCCCTTCGTGTTCCAGCCGACGCCTGTTGCGGATCAGAACCTCAGGCTGAGGATCGCACCCCACTGGCGCGGCGGGGCAAAGCTTCCCTGAAGCGCTGCGCCCCCGCCCCACACGAAGCGGTTGATCGTCTGCTCGTCGGTGACGTTGTTGACGAAGGCCTGCACCGAGACCTTCTCGTTATAGGCCCAGGTCAGGCGCAGATCGATCTTCTGGAACGCGCCCTGCCGCTCGAGGATCGAATTGAACGGCTGGCCGAAGAAGCTCGACGAGAAGGTCATGATCGCAAACGGGGTGAGCGTGCCCAGCGAACCCAGGTCGATGTCATAGCCGGCAAACACCGCCCCGGTCCAATCGGGCGAATGCGGGATCGTGTTGCCGCTGATGTCGCAGCCGAACGCTGCCGCCGGCTGGCCCGTGCCGCCAGTGCCCGGGATCAGCGCGCAATTGTAACCCGGCGCAAACACCCGGCGCTGCCCGGCGGGCGCGATGGTGACGCCGTTGACGACGGTCGGTGCCAGCTGGGTTGCGTCAGCCACCAGAATGCTGGTGCCGAACGGGGCTGGCACCTGATTATATTCGGTGTATTCGGCGTTGAGATAGGCAAGGTTCGCACCGATTTCGAGCCCCGGCACCGGACGCCACAGCAGCTCGGCCTCGGCGCCATAGGCCCGGGCGCGCGCGCTGTTTTCGATGATCGACAGCGTGGTCCCGCCCTGCGGCACCTGGCGCTGTTCCTGCAAGCCGCTGAAGCGGTTGTAGAAGGCTGCAAGGTTGAGCTGCAAGGTGTTGTCGAGGAAGCGGTTTTTCGAACCGATTTCATAGGCGGTCACCTCTTCCGGATCGAAGGTCGGCTGCAAGGCTGCAGGCCCTTGCCCCGAATTGAACCCGCCCGAACGAAAGCCGGTCGAGACGCTGGCATAGAGCAGGTTTTCCGGCGTCAGATCATAATCGACCGCGAGCCGCCAGGTCGCCTTGCGGAACTTGGCGGTATCATAGGTCGCGCCGGTCAGCACGGTGGTGTTGGCCGCAAGGCACTGGAAGCCCGGACGCGGCGGCGGGAAGGTGGTGAAGGTGCAATTGGTGGCCGCGCCCTGCACCCCGAAAGCACTATCGGGGATCGGTCCGGTCGCAAGCGTGATCGCAGTGCCCTGCGGCACCGGCGGCGTGCCGCTGGTCGGCAGCACGGCATTGGCATTTGCGAAGGCGAAATCCTTGGTGTCTTCGGTCCAGCGCAGCCCGGCGGTCAGGCGCAGATTGTCGGCGACCTCGTAGCTCGCCTGCCCGTAGAAGGCGATGCTTTCGGTCGAAGCGCGCTGCTGATCGTAGAACCCGCCGCCATTGGCCGGCAGCGTGAGGTTGGGCGTCACATTGCGGATGATGCGGGGCAATTGCTGGTTGATGAAGATGCCGGTCAGATCATCCTTGAAGTAATAGGCGCCCACCACCCAGTCGAGGCGGCTGCTGCTGTCGCTCGAAAGCAGCTGGATTTCCTGGCTGAAGGTCTGCGCCCGGGTATCCTGGAAATCGACCGCGATCTGGTTGCCGGTGAAATCCGAATCCGAGGTGCGCACCGCGCCGAAATCGGTATAGCCGGTGATCGAGCGCAGCTTCACCTTGCCAAAATCATAGGCAAGATCAGCGGTGAAGGCGATGTTTTCAAGATCAAGGATGGTCGGCTGATCGGTGTCGATGGTGTAGCCATCGCCCGGCGCAAAGATCGGCGTGCCAAGGTCGCTCGTCGCAGCGCCGCCCGGCAGCGCATCATTGATCGCATCGCGGTTGCCCGGGCGGGTGTTGAGCGTGGTCACCGGGGTTGCGTTGTAAAGCTGCTGGCGCGAGCCGACGTCGAAATAGGTGCCGAGGATCTTGTAGCCGAAGGCCGAGCCGCCCGCGCCCTTGCGGGTCGAATAGTCGAACTTGAGGTAGGCCGAGAAGGCATCGTTCGGCTCCCACTGGATCCCGGCGCGAAGATAACGGCTGTCATCGTCGAACAGATTGTTGCCGAGCGGATTGACGTTTTCCACCCAGCCGTCCGAGGTTTCGTAGGAACCGGCGACGCGCACGGCCAGCGTCTCGCCCACCGGCAGGTTGACGAAGGCATCGGTGCGGAACCGCCCGAACTCGCCGACGTGTATATCCGCCCCCACCAGCACCTCCTCAAGCTTGGGGCGCGCGGAGCGGATTTCGATGTTGCCGCCGAAGGTGTTGCGGCCATAAAGCGTGCCCTGCGGCCCGCGCTGCACTTCGACCCGCTCGATATCGACAAAGCCGGTGGTCGCCTGGCTGGCGCGCGACTGGTAGATGCCGTCGACGAAGAAACCGATGGTGGTGTCGCCGTTCACCCCGACATTCTCGGTGCGCACCCCGCGGATCGCCGGGCGCGCATCCGAGCCCGAACGCCCGAAGGTGAAGCCCGGCACCAGCCCTTCGAGCCGCCCGATATCGAATGTGCCGCGCGCAAGGATCTGTTCGCCGGTGAAGGCCGAGACCGAGATCGGCACGTCCTGCAGGTTTTCCTCGCGGCGCTGCGAGGTGACGATGATCTCGCCAATGCCGGCCTTGCTGGCCTCATCTTCGGCGCCCGGCGCGCTGTCTTGCGCATGAGCCGGCAGCGCGACCCCGATCGCGATGATGCTGACGCCGATGGCGAAGGCTGACTTGAAGTGACGGGCCATGTGATTTCCCCCTGAAAATGGCGGTGCGGATACCAGAGATGCCATTTTTGACTTCGGATGCAACATGAATCGTGCTTATCTGGCGCGGTTGACGAATATCAATTACCCATTGTTGCAGAAATGCCATGAAAACGGCGCTCTTCGCGGCGAAATCGTGATTTCAGCGCAGCGGCCATGTTGCATCCGAAGTCACATCATTATACCATCATGCCCTGACTCAGCGGCTCGGCGCGCTGTGCATGGGAGACAGCAAAGTGGCACGTTACCTCAAGACCGGCATCACCGAAGATGCCGCCGCCGAAGCCGATGCGCAGGTGCGCGCGACGGTGGAGAGCATCATCGCCGACATCAAGGCGCGCGGCGATGATGCGATGCGCGACTGGTCAGCCAAGTTCGATGGCTGGAACCCCGCCGACTTCCGCCTCAGCCAGGCCGAGATCGATGCGGCCTATGCCGAACTTGCGCCGCAGACCATCGAGGATATCCGCTTCGCGCAAGCGCAGGTGCGCAATTTCGCGCAGATCCAGCGCGATGCCCTGAAGGATGTCGAGGTCGAGACGCTGCCGGGCGTGGTGCTTGGCCACCGCAACATTCCGGTGAATTCGGTCGGCTGCTACGTGCCCGGCGGCAAATATCCTCTGGTCGCATCGGCGCATATGAGCGTCGTTACCGCCAAGGTCGCTGGCGTGAAGCGCATCGTCTCGGTCGCCCCGCCCTATCAGGGCAAGCCCAATCCGGCGATTGTCGTGGCGATGCACATGGCCGGCGCGGACGAAATCTATTGCGTGGGCGGGGTGCAGGCGGTCGCGGCAATGGCACTAGGCACCGAGACCATCGCGGCTGTCGATATGATCGTCGGCCCCGGAAATGCCTATGTCGCCGAGGCCAAGCGCCAGCTGTTCGGGAAGATCGGGATCGATCTGCTCGCCGGGCCGACCGAGACGCTGGTGATCGCCGACGAGACGGTCGATGGCGAGTTGTGCGCCGCCGACCTTCTCGGGCAGGCCGAGCATGGGCCCAATTCGCCCGCGGTGCTGCTCACCAATTCCGAAAAGCTCGCGCTAGAAACCATGGCTGAGATCGAGCGCCAGCTCACCATCCTGCCCACCGCGCCCATCGCGGCGAAGGCCTGGGCGGACTACGGCCAGGTGATCGTCGCCGACAGCTACGAGGAAATGGTCGAAATCGCCGATCAGATCGCGTCCGAACACGTGCAGGTGATGACCCGCGATCCCGACTACTTCCTTAAGCACATGACCAATTACGGCGCGCTGTTCCTCGGCGAGCGCACCAATGTCTCCTATGGCGACAAGGTGATCGGCACCAATCACACGCTGCCCACCCGCGGCAATGCCCGCTTCACCGGGGGGCTGTGGGTTGGCAAGTTCATCAAGACGTGTACCTATCAGCGCGTGCTGACTGACGCGGCGAGCGCGATGGTGGGGGAATATTGTTCGCGCCTGTGCGCCATCGAAGGCTTTGCCGGGCACAAGGAACAGGCCGACATCCGGGTGAGACGCTATGCCAAAGAAGAAGCTGTCTGAGGCTGTGCCGGGAGGTGGCCCGGGCGGCTCGGGGGCGACCTCCTACGATGTTGCCGATCTCGCCGGAGTATCGCAATCGGCCGTCAGCCGCGCGTTCCGCGAAGGCGCGTCGATATCACCCAAGACGCGCGAGAAGATCATGCGCGCGGCCAAGCAACTGGGCTATCAGCCCAACGCCTTCGCGCGCGGCCTCATTACCCGGCGCACCAATCTGGTGGCGGTGGTGATCTCGAACCTCACCAACCTCTATTACCCCGAAGTGCTGGCAGAGCTGACCCAGCGCCTGTCCGCGCAAGGCCAGCGGGTGCTGCTGTTCAGCCTCGCGGCGGAGAGCGAGATTGACGAGGTGCTCGGCCTGATCTGGCCCTACCGCGTCGACGGGGCGATCATCGCTGCTCGGCTGAAGGACGACCAGATCCGCCAGTTTAACGATCGCGGCATCCCGATCATCCTCTACAACCGCGTCGGCGAGGCGGAACCTGCCGCGAGTGTGTGCTGCGACAGTGCGGCGGGAACGCGCGAGCTGGTGCGCCAACTGCTCGGTGCCGGACACGGGCGCTTCGGCATCATTGCCGGCCCTGCCGACAGCTATGTCGGAGAGGAACGCCTCGAATCCGCGCGACGGCATCTGGCTGCGGCGGGGATCGAACCGTTCCTGTATCGCGGCGGGTTCGATTACCGTTCGGGCGAGGAGGGCCTGCGGGCACTAATGGAGCAATCGGGCGGGAAGCTCGACGCGGTGATCGCCAGCAATGACGCAATGGCGATGGGCGCGATCGATTGCGCGCGCAGCACCTATGATCTTGCGATCCCCGGCCAGATTTCGATCGTCGGCTTCGATGGCGTGGGCCCGGCGACCTGGGGGGGCTACCAGCTCACCACCATCCGCCAGCCAGTGCGGCGCATGGCGCAAGCGGCGATCGACATGCTGATCGAGCGGATCGAACAGCCCGGGATGATTCCCGAACAGCGCCTGTTCGGCGGCGAATTCCTGCCCGGCCGCTCGGCGCGGCTGGGATGACAGCGCCGCCGCTCCCGCTGCTGATTGCCGGCAATATGTGCGATGCGCGGCTGTGGGACGGGGGCGATGGTGCGGTCCGGCGGGCGCTGCGGGAGGCGACCGGGCGCCCCCCGCTCGATGCCGACACCGCGCAGGACGACAGCATCGCCGCAATGGCCGCAAGAGCGCTCGCCGCCGCGCAAGGCCCCGTGCTTCCCGTAGGCTTCTCGATGGGCGCGATTGTCGCGGTCGAGATGGCGGTGCAGGCGCCCGAGCGGATCGCGGGGCTGGTGCTGATCGGCTATAACGCGACCGCCGATCTGCCCGAACGCGCCGCGCATCGCCCGCTCCAGCAGGCCGAAGTGCGGGCCGGTGGCCTCGAACGCGTGCTCGTCGAGGAGTTGAAGCCCAATTACCTCGCCGCCGCCAATCGCGGGAACATCCCCCTGCTCTCGCTGCTGCGCGACATGGGGATGGCGCTTGGCCCGGAGGTCTTCGTCCGCCAGTCCGAGGCGCTGCGCCTGCGCGCTGACCGGGTGGAGGCGCTTGCCCGCCTCGCCTGCCCCGTGCTGCTGATGGCGGGGGAAGAGGACGCGCTGTGCCCGCCCGCATGGCACCGCCGCTGGCAGGGCCTGATCCCGCAAGCACAGCTCCACATCGAGCCGGCCGGCCACATGCTCCCGCTCGAAGCGCCCCGCGCGCTGGCCGATACCCTTGCCGCGTGGCTGCCCACGCTCACCTATCCCATGACAGAGGAACACCCCGCAGCATGACCGACCGCATCCTGACCACGCATGTCGGCTCGCTCCCGCGCTCCGCGGCCGTCACCGAGCTCGTCTTCGCGCAGGAGCGCGGCGAGGCGATCGATCAGGCGCAGTTCGATGCCGTGATCGGCGCGGCGGTGGACGAGGTGGTGCGGCTTCAGGTCGAGGCCGGGATCGACCTCGTCTCGGACGGGGAAATGTCCAAGATCAGCTACGCGACCTATATCAAGGACCGCATCACCGGCTTCGACGGCGACAGCCCGCGCACGCCGCCCAAAGACCTCGAAATGTTCCCGAGTTTTCTGGAACGGCAGGCCAAGGGCGGAGGCACGCCCACCTATCGGCGGCCCAAATGCGTGGGGCCCATCGCGGTCAAGTCGATGGCGCCGCTGGAGGCCGATCTTGCCCACATGAACGCCGCGATAGCTGCGCACCGCCCCGTCGGCGGGTTCATGAATTCCGCCTCGCCCGGCGTGATCGCGCTGTTCCAGCCCAACGAATATTACTCCTCGCAAGACGCCTATCTCGAGGCGCTCGCCGAAGCGATGCGGCCCGAATACGAGGCCATCGTCGCCGCCGGACTGCTGCTGCAACTCGACAGCCCCGACCTCGGCCTCGGGCGGCACATGATGTACAAGGACCGCTCTGACGAGGAATACCTCCGGCTGATCGGCGGCCATGTGGAGGCGCTGAACCACGCCCTGCGCAACGTGCCCGCAGACCGTGTGCGAATGCACGTCTGCTGGGGCAATTATGAAGGCCCGCATTGCTGCGACGTCGAGATGGGGGTGATCCTGCCGACCCTGATGCAGGCCAAGCCCGCGGGCCTGCTGTTCGAGACTAGCAACCCGCGCCATCAGGCCGACTGGACCTATTTCGCCGAAATGGCGCACCTCATTCCGGATGACAAAATCCTGATCCCCGGCGTGATCGACAGCACCACCAACTTCATCGAACACCCTCGCGTGGTGGCCGAGCGGATCGAACGCTACGCAAACATCATCGGACGCGAGCGGGTGATCGCGGGCACCGATTGCGGCTTTTCGACCTTCGCAGGCTTCGGCGTGGTCGATCCCAACATCGTCTGGGCCAAGCTCAAGACGCTCGCCGAGGGCGCGGCGCTGGCGAGCGAGCGCCTGTGGCGCGGGGCGGCGGCGTGAGCGCGTTCAAGACCCGCCTCGCCAGCGGCGCGCCGCTGCTTGGCACCTTCGTCAAGACGCCGCACCCGCATGTGGTCGAGGTGCTGGCGTCGACCGGGCTCGATTGCCTGTGCCTCGATGCCGAACACGCGCCGTTCGACCGCCGCGATCTCGACGCCTGCATCCTCGCCGCCCGCGCCGGGGGCATGCCGGTGCTGGTGCGGCCCCAATCCTCAGTGGCGCATGAGCTCCTGAACGCGCTCGATTGCGGCGCGGACGGCGTGCTGGTGCCGCATGTGCGCTCTTCCGCTGAAGCCGAGGCGGTCGCCGCCAGCGTCCATTACGGCCCCGGCGGCGGCCCCGCGCATCGCGGCTATGCCGGATCGAGCCGCGCGGCGGGATATGGCACGAAATCCATTCCCGACCACCTCGCCGCCAGCGCCGCGACCAGTGTGGTGATCGCCCAGATCGAGGACCTCGAAGCGCTGGACGACATCGACGCCATCGCTGCTGTTCCCGGAATCGACGCGCTGTTCATCGGCCGGATCGACCTCACCATTGCGCTCGGCTGCACCTCGCCTGACGATCCCAAGGTGATTGCGGCGGTGGAGCGCATTCTTGCCGCCTGCCGCGCTGCCGGGCGCGCTTGCGGGATGTTCACGCCGCGCCCGGCCGATGTGTCGCACTGGCAGGCACAGGGAGCGAGCCTGTTCCTGCTGGAATCGGATCACGGCTTCATGCGCGAAGGGGCAGCCAGCCTCGCCCGCGCGGCGGGCTTTGCGACCTGAGCGGCTAGCACAGGGGGGGATCATTCATGCAACGCGCCGAAGACATCAGCCAATCGCGCCGGATCACCGCGCTCGTTTTCCTCCTGATCGGCTATTTCTTCTATGCCTGGTCTTGGAACACGGTCGATATCCTGCGACCTTACATCAAGGACGATCTAGGCCTGACCCTCACCCAATCGGGATCGCTCTATACGGTGCAGGCCGTGGGCGCGATCCTTGGCGCGGTGGTAATGGGGCAGGTGGCCGACAAGATCGGGCGGCGCAATGCGCTGGTAATCACCATGATTGGCTATGGCGGGATGCTATTATCCGGACTGGTGGTGGCAGATTATGCCGCGCTGGTAGGCCAGCGGGTGCTGATGGGCTTCTTCATGGGGGCGATGTACCCGATCGCGGTGGGCATCTATTCCGGCCTGTTTCCGGCCAGCGTGCGCGGGCTGATCGCAGGCTTTGTGTTGGGCACCTATAATGTCGCGGTGTCGGCATTGGGGTTCCTGTCCGCTGCCGCCTTCCGGGCGGGCGCGGACTGGAAGGTATTGCTTTGGGCGGGCGCGGTGCCAGTGGTGTTGGCGCTATTCGCCCTTGTGGTGGTGCCAGATGACCGCCGAATCATCCCTTTCGGCGGACCGGTAGGTGCCAGCACCACCGCCGCCTCGAAGCTGCCGATTGCCGAACTGTTTCGCCCCGGCGTCGCCCGGCAGACGCTGCTGCTGGCGATCATGTCGGGGCTCAATTTCTTCGCCTATCAGGCCTTCACCGGCTGGGCGAGCACATACCTCAGGACCGAGCGCGGGATTCCGGACACGGTGATCGGAGATGTGCTGGGCTGGCAATTCATCGGCGCGGCGCTGGGCGGGCTGGTGTGGGGCTGGATCAGCGACCGGCTGGGACGCAGGAGCGGCGCGGCCGGGTTCGTGATCGCGGCCGCCATCATTCCGGTCTATCTGTTTGCCCCGCTGTCGCTCGGCTGGCTGGAACTGGTCGGCTTCATCTATGGCGTGATGCTCAGCGCTTCGGCGATCTGGGGGCCGTGGCTGTCAGAGCTTTACCCGCCGCACCTGCGATCGACCGCTGCGTCGATCTACAACTGGGGCCGGGTGATCAGCATGACCGCCCCGCTGATTACGGCGCCGCTGGCCGAAGCGGTGGGGCTGGCGCCGGTCATGTCGCTCGCCTCGGTCAGCTTCCTGTTGGCGGCGGTGATCTGGTTCATCCTTCCGGAGACGGCAGGGCGATCGGTCGACGACCGCAAGGCGCCTGAGTGAGGTTCCACCCACAACATAAGATACCACCCAGGACTCAGCGTCAAAAACGCCACCGATCAAACCTAAGCTCTCGTTTTTTCGAGCTTAGCACCGCTGCTTGCGGAAGCAGGGCGCGCCGGATGTGCATCCCGCATTAGCGACGGAACCGTTCGGATTCGAACCCACAGAAGGCGAGTGAGCCCCGAAAGTTAAGGTGGCGGCGCGTATTCACCGTGAATCATCGCTGTGCCCCCAAATCCGCCAATATCTGCCCCCAGATTTGCCCCCAATCGACATCGACGCAAACTAGATTTGGAATTTCATTTCAGTTGATTGAAGCCATCAATCATCCAGAACCTCATATGCATAATTTTATTATTATATTTTAGATCATAGGACCTAAAAATAACAATAAAATGCTTGGCGGAGAGGGTGTCCGCCTAGTATGTTATTCCATGTGATGCCATGATGAACCAAATCGACTGAGTTTCCTCAATCTTTGCAGTATTTTCTTAGCATCCTCGTTCCAAATCATGCCTCGACATTTCGCTCAATCTCACGCACAAAGTGGGACCGAAAATGGGACCGAAGGAGCGCGAAGTGGGCACAAGGACACTGAACAGACTGAGCGCTACGCAAGTCGCCAAGTTGAAGGCTCCAGGTCGTCATTCAGATGGTGGCGGGCTTTACCTGTTCATTGATGACAGCGGACGGCGGCGCTGGATTTTCATGTACACACGCGCGGGAAAGCGGACCGAGCTAGGGCTTGGCAGCGCGCGCGATCTGTCTTTGGCTAACGCGCGGAGCGAGGCAGCGGCATTTCGAGCTATCCTGGCTTCTGGCGGTGATCCGAAAGCAGAGCGGGCAAAATTCGAGAGCGTACCGACCTTCGGCGAAAGCGCCGACACCTATGTCGAGGCGATGCGGCCGTCATGGCGCAATGAGAAGCATGCAGCACAATGGGTGATGACACTCACCAGGTATGCCGAACCTATACGTGGCAAGCCGGTCGATGAGATCACCACGCAGGACGTGCTGGATGTGCTTCAGCCGCTGTGGCAGCGCACACCTGAGACGGCCGAGCGGCTGCGCGGCCGGATTGAGAATGTTCTGGATGCAGCCAAGGCACGGGGTCATCGCTCGGGCGAGAACCCGGCGCGCTGGCGCGGGCATCTTGATCAGCTGTTGCCTAAGCGCCAGCGTCTATCGCGAGGTCACCACAAGGCGCTTACCTATGAAGCTTTGCCCTCATTCATGGCCGTTCTGCGCGGCCGCGATGCGGTTGCGGCACGCGCGCTCGAGTTTCTGATCCTGAATGCTGCGCGCTCCGGCGAGGTGCTTGGCGCACAGGCGAACGAGATCGATCTTGAGAAACGGGTCTGGACCATTCCGCCAGAGCGGATGAAAGCGGGACGTGAACATCGGGTGCCCTTGTCGCCACGTGCTATCGAGATCGTGAAGGCCATGCAGGAGCTCGGCCGACCACCATTTCTCTTTCCGGGTCCCAAGCCCAAGGCACCGCTCTCATCAATGGCGATGGCGATGCTGCTGCGGCGGATGAAATCCGATGTCACCGTGCATGGGTTCCGCTCGACTTTCCGCGACTGGGCATCAGAGACAACCAGCTTTCCGCATGAGGTCTGTGAGATGGCACTGGCCCATACCATCGCCAACAAAGCCGAAGCTGCCTATCGGCGGGGTGACCTGTTCGAAAAGCGCCGCAAGCTTATGGAGGCATGGGCAGGATACTGCGCCAGTCGTGGCAGCGGGAAAGTCGTCCGACTGAAGGTCAGCAGCCAAGCGTGACAGGGCCGTCAGGACCGCTTCGATTCACTTTCAGGTCGCCAACCGACCGGATCCTCAATCCAGCGACTGATGGCGGACTCCCGCCAGCCTGCTCCGTGTACGCTGATCCTGATTTGGCTCGGGAATGTGCCCTCGGCTATCTTGCGATAGACCGTCGAGCGCGAGAGCCCCGTCCGGTCGAGAACGGTCCTGAGGCGAATGATCCTGTCGGTTGCGTCTGGCATGG
>ERZ1066122.250-NODE-250-length-59724-cov-10.820711_pt1 | contig 59724 bp, 59 predicted proteins | sample MGYA00382769_ERZ1066122 | MGnify/ENA primary metagenome ERZ1066122 (study PRJEB33369, sample SAMEA5778352) | biofilm metagenome | biome: Industrial cooling water; feature: Water cooling tower basin; material: Biofilm | place: United Arab Emirates | collected... | reverse complement strand
GCCCCGAGGAACGCGCCGTCATCCGCGCAACGGATGCGATCGGCGACAAATATACGGTCGCGGTCGACCGCGAATCGGCCGAAGAGATATTGGCGGCCAAAGCCGCAGACGCCGCGCGGGCCGCCGCGGCCGCCGCGGACATGCAGGCGGAATCGGCGCCGCGCCCGGCCGGGCGGGCGGCACCGCGATCGACCACCGACAAGATGGTCGATTCGGCTGCCCGCTCCGCCGCCTCCTCGATCGGCCGCCAGGTCGCGAACGAGATCGGCCGGGCGATGTTCGGCACCGGCGGCCGCCGGCGCAAGAGCGAGGGCCTGGCCGGGGCGCTGATCCGCGGCGTGCTGGGCGGCCTGCTCCGGTGAGCGCGGCCACGGTGCTGGTCGGGCTCGCCGGCCTCGCGCTGGCCATGGCGCCGGCACCGGCGCCGCTGGCCGGCGATTATGCCAGCGATGCGGCCGAGCTTGCCGCGCGCCTGCAGCTGCTGGAGGATGGTCGCTTCCGCTTCGCGCTCAGCTACGGCGCGCTCGACGAGCAGGCGACCGGGCGCTGGGCTGCGGCGGACGGCGCGGTGCGGCTGACGACCGAGCCGCGACCGGTGGCGCCGCGCTTTGCCGTGGTGAGCGATATGGCTGCGCCTGCCGGCGAGCTGATTGTCGCGCTGGACGACCCGGAGCTGCTGCAGGGATCCTCGCTCACCCTGGCCGTCTTCTACGAGGGGCAGGAAATGCCGGTGTTCGTGGAGGCCGACGAAGCGGGGCGCGTGGCGCTCGATCCCGCGCGCCGGGCCGTCGCGCTGGTGCCCGATCTGCCGGTCTTTCCGGTGCCGCTCAAGCCCCATCCGCTGTCGCCCGGCGGCCACCGCATCGTTTTCCGGTTCGAAGCGAACGATCTCGGCGTCGCCGACTTCGCGGGAGAGCCGCTCAGCATCGAAGGCGACACCCTGGTCCTGCGCCGGCACGACCGCGAGATCCGCTTCCGCCGCCAGCCGCCGGGCTGACGCCGCGACGCCGGAGACGGAAGCTGCTGCGGATGGCTCAATCGGCCGGCGAGGCGCTCGGCAGGAAGCGGGCGACGACGTCGCCGGCGATGCGCGCCGGGCGTCGGGTGCGCGCATCGATGCAGCACCAGCTGGATTTGACTTCCGCCAGCACCTCCTCGCCGCGCTTGATCAGCGTTCCGTAGAAGGCGCGCGCGCCCTCCACTTTCTCGAGGACGACGCTGGCGATCACCTGATCGTCCAGGAAAGCGGGCTTGCGGTAGGTGATCTCGTGCTTGAGGGCGACCCACAGCTTTGCCGCAACTTCCTCCGCCGGCGCGAAGCGCCGCCAGTGATCGACCACCGCATCCTGCACCCAGTTCAGGTATCGGGCATTGTTCACATGGCCCATGAAATCGATGTCTTCGGGCTGGACGCGGATCGGATGGTCGTGCGTGACGGCGGACATGCGGTCTGTTTACACCCCTGTCATTAACGGGTCACGACCAAATCAGCCCCGGCCGCGATATCCCGGAACATTCTGATCGGGCAGCCACAGTCCCGCCGGCGCCGGGCCGGACTGCCAGAACACATCGATCGGAATGCCGCCGCGCGGATACCAATAGCCGCCGATACGGAGCCATACCGGCTTCATTTCGGCGCACAGCCGCTCGGCGATCCCGACCGTGCAGTCTTCGTGAAACGCCGCGTGGTTGCGGAACGATCCCAGAAACAGCTTCAGCGATTTCGATTCGACGATCGTCTCGCCCGGCACGTAATCGAGCACCAGATGGGCGAAATCCGGCTGGCCGGTGACCGGGCACAGGGAGGTGAACTCGGGCGCGGTGAAGCGGACCAGGTAGGGCCGGCCCGGCCGCGGATTGGGGACATAGTCCAGCTGCGCGTCTTCGGGGCGGGCGGGAAGCGACGAGGCCTGGCCGAGATGGATCGGGGTCATGGCCAGGCCTTACGGGATTCGGGCAGCGGCGGGAAAGCCGCTTTTCTTTCCCCGCACGAACGGGAAGAAGAGGGCCAGGAACCCCGCCGGCGGCGGGGGCGACGGAGGATGACTTGAAGACGAAGATCACCCTGATGCTGGCCGCGGCGCTCGGCGCGGCCCCCGTTCCGGCCCAGGACAGGCCCAAGGACGAGAAGCCCGAGGCCGCGCAGACGGACCTGCGGGCGCCGCAAGTGGTGACGGTGCGCCGCACCGGCACGTTCGGCGGTCAGCGGATCAGCTATGCCGCGACGGCGGGCGAGATGTTCCTCAAGGCGGAGGACGGCACTCCGCGGGCAGCGATCAATTACTATTCCTATGTGAAGGAGCCGCGCGATCCCAGCCGGCCGGTCACGTTCCTGTTCAACGGCGGCCCCGGTTCCGGTTCGGTCTGGCTGCACATGGGCGCTTTCGGGCCCAAGCGGGTCGCCATCCCGTCCGACGCGCGGGATGATGGCGCCCCGCCCTATCCGATCGTCGACAATCCCGATTCGATCCTCGATGCGACCGACATCGTGTTCATCGACCCGGTCGGCACTGGCTTCAGCCATGCCCTCGGCAAGACGGATCCGAAGGAATTCTGGGGCGTGACCAAGGACGCGAAGTCGGTCGCCCAGTTCATCCGGCTGTGGCTGAACGAGAATGGCCGGTGGAACAGCCCCAAATATCTGGGCGGCGAAAGCTACGGCACCACCCGCTCCGCCGCCGTCGCCCGCGAGCTCGAGGGGAGCTACAATGATGTCGCGCTGAACGGGATCATCCTGATCTCGGCCATCCTCGATTTCGGGGCGCAGGCCGAAGTCCAGGGCAACGACATGCCCTATATCGTGGCACTTCCGTCGATGGCGGCGGTCGCCTGGTATCACAACAAAGTGGCCGATCGCCCGGCAAGCCTCGATGCATTCGTGGCGGAAGCGCGGGCGTTCGCGACCGGCCCCTATGCGACGGCGCTGCTCAAGGGAACGGCGCTGGCGGGCGAGGAACGCAACGCGGTGCGTCGCGACCTTGCCCGCTTCACCGGCCTGTCGGAAGCCTTTCTCGAGCGCACCGACCTGCGGCCTTCGCCCGGCCGCTTCTGGAAGGAGCTGCTGCGCGACCGCGGCCTCGTCGTGGGGCGGCTCGACAGCCGCTATACCGGCCGCGACCGCGACTCGGCTGGCGAGGAGTTCGACAATGATCCGAGCTTCTACGGGATCGACGCCGGCTACACGGCGGCGGTCAACGCCTATCTGCGCGACGAACTCGGCTTCAAGACCGATCGGAGCTATGTGACCATCGGCTCGGTCCAGCCTTGGGACTGGGACCTCGGGCCCGGCGAGGCCACCTATTACAAGTCGGTTGCCCCGTACATCGGCAAGGCGCTGCGCGAGAATAGCGGCCTGCGGGTGCTGGTGGCGCAGGGCTATTACGACTTCGCGACGCCGTTCTTCGGCGCCGAATATGCGCTGACGCGGACCGGCTTTCCGGCGGATCGCATCCGCTTCGAATATTATGAGTCCGGCCACATGATGTATGTGCGCGACGAGGACCGGGCGAAGCTCAGCCGCGACGTTCGCGACTTCATTCGGGCCCGCTGACGGCAGCAGCGGCAGCAGGCGCGAGCGGCCCGACGCGGCTGTCCGCGCCTGCCCGCCCGGCGCGGCCGACCGTCACTGTGGCAAAAAAATCGCAAATTGGATGAAATCGGCACGCCTCTGCGAGCGTGCTGGATATGACCGGACCGTGACTATAAATCCATACCCAAACAACAACTGTTCATGGGGAGGGTATGATGAGGAAATCCGTCTGGATGATGTCGGCCGCCTGCCTGTTCGGCGCGCTGCCGGCCTATGCACAGGACAGCCAAGCGACTGATTCGGCGAGCGAACGCGCCGCCGCCCAGGAAGCGGCCTATGCCGGCGACATCGTCGTCACCGCCACCCGCCGCGCCGAGGCGCTTTCCGACATTCCGATCGCCGTCTCGGCCGTGACCGGCGATACCTTGCGCAACTCGGGCGCGTTCGACATCCGCCAGCTGAACCAGCTCGCGCCGTCGCTGCTCGTTTCGTCGACCGGCACGGAAGCGAACGGCTCGGCCCGCATCCGCGGCGTCGGCACGGTCGGCGACAATCCGGGCCTCGAAAGCTCGGTCGCGGTCTTCATCGACGGCGTCTATCGGTCACGCTCCGGCATCGGCCTGAACGAACTGGGCGAGATCGAGCGGATCGAGGTGCTGCGCGGCCCGCAGGGCACGCTGTTCGGCCGCAACGCCTCGGCCGGCCTGATCCACATCATTTCCAAGACGCCGTCCTTCGATCTCGGCGGCTATGTGGAAGGCGAATACGGCAACTACGATTACTATCGCCTCGCCGGCGCAATCACCGGCGGCCTGACCGACACGCTCGCGGCGCGAATCGATGGCGTCTATGTGAAGCGTGACGGCTTCCTGCGCGACACCACGAACGACATCGACGTCAACAATCGCGACCGGCTGTTCCTGCGCGGCCAGCTGTTCTACGAACCGACCGAGGATCTGACCGTCCGCCTGATCGGCGACTATACGAAGCGCGAGGAGCGGTGCTGCGGCGCCGTCTATCTCGACGCCGAGACCGTGCCGACGGTCGGCCGCCTGCTCGAGTTCACCCCCGTTGCGGGCGCCGCCGCCAACCGCGTGACCAGCCCGAACTCGATCATCCCGGTGCTGGTTGCGCTTGGCCAGCCGACGGCGCGCTTCTCCAATCCGTATTCGCGCATCATTTCCGCCACCCCGGGCCGGTCCTATGAAGGCGAGACCGAGGACTGGGGCGTGTCGGCCGAGGTGAACTGGAACTTCGGCAGCGCGACCTTCACCTCGATCACTGCCTATCGCGACTATCTGACCAACCAGGGCTCGGATACCGATTACAGCTTCGTCGACATTCTCTACCGCGAGCCGGGTCCCCGCGCCGGCCAGCGGCAGTTCCAGACCTTCACCCAGGAACTGCGGCTGCAGGGCTCCGCGTTCAACGACAAGCTGGACTGGCTGGTCGGTGGCTTCTTCGCCGACGAGGATCTGACGCTCAACGACAATCTCCGCTTCGGCAGCCAATATGGCCGGTTCGCCAGCTGCCGGTTCGTGAACGCGGCGCTGGGCGCGCTGTTCGATCCGGGCAGCGTCGGGTGCCTCAGCCCGCAGGGCCAGTTCGCGCTGCGCAACGGACTGACGCCGCTCGGCCCCGTCGCCGGCACCCTTGCCGCCGACGCACTCGTCCGGCTCGATGCGCTGAACGATCGCGGCTCGATCAACGACCGCTACTTCCAGAACAGCCGCAACTGGGCGATCTTCACGCACAACATCTTCCACATCACCGATCGGCTCGATCTGACGCTCGGCCTGCGCTACACTGACGAGCGCAAGCGGCTGAACGCGAGCTTCAGCAACGACAACACGATCTGCGTGCAGAACCAGGCAGCGCTCGGCGCGCTGCTGCAGAACCCGGCGACGCTGGGCCTGGCGCGCGGCATCATCGGGCTGAGCTGCCAGGGCAATTCGACGTCCGAGCTGGACGGCGTCTCGCTCCGCGACCGGCGCTCGGAGAATGAGTTCACCGGCACCGCCGTGATTTCCTACAAGCCGAACGACGACACGCTGCTCTATGCCAGCTACTCGCGCGGCTACAAGGCGGGCGGCTTCAACCTCGACCGGTCGGCCCTCAAGGATCCGGTGCTGACCTTCAGCAGCCAGGGCGGCGCTCAGGCGCTCGCGCGGAACCTGCAATTCGATCAGGAAATCAACGACGCGTTCGAAATCGGCATCAAATACTCGACGCGCAGCTTCTCCATCAACGCGGCTGCATTCCGTCAGCAGTTCAAGAATTTCCAGCTCAACACTTTCAACGGCACCTTCTTCCTCGTTCAGAACATCAACGGCTGCGGCACCGATCTCGGTCCCGCCCAGTCCGATCAGAGCGTCAATGCCGGGGCGCCGAACTTCGTCCCGCCGACGGTCGCCAACCCGAATCCGGCGGCAGCCACCGGTGCGTGCGCGGCCGAGGACGTGCAAGCCGGCATCATCAGCCAGGGCGTCGAGCTCGAAGCCTCGCTCCGGCCGACCCGCTTCCTGACGATCAATCTCGGCTACACCTATGCCGACACTCAGTTCCGCGAGAATCTGGTCGGCACCGACAATGGCGCACCGCTCGATCCGGCGCTGCGCCGCCTGCCCGGCACGCAGCTGTCGCTGGCGCCGAGCTCGGTCGCGACGGCGGCCCTCACCTGGACGCCGCCGATCGGCAGCAGCGGGATGACCGGCCTCGTCTATTTCGACGCCCGCAACCAGAACGACAACAACACCGGATCGGACGTGTTCCCCCAGAAGGAGGAGGACGCCTTCACCACCGTCAACGCGCGTATCGGCATCCGCGGCAAGAACGAGCGCTGGGCGCTCGAACTGTGGGCGCAGAACCTGCTCAACACGCGTTTCGCGCAGGTGGCGTTCAACACCCCGTTCCAGGCTGGCGGCAACAACCAGGCGGTGTTCCCCGAAGCCCAGTTCCCGGGCGGCACGCAGATTTTCTCCGCGTTCCTGGGCGAACCGCGCACCTATGGCGTGACGCTCCGCAGCCGGTTCTGACCGGGCGGGGCGCGGCCCTGCGGCGATCGGAGGGAGCGGTGCCGGCCGGCGCCGCTCCCTTTCCGTTTCAGGCGGCGATCTTCTCGACCACGCCGGACGCGGCATCGAGCAGACGTCGTTCGAGCGTCTTCAGCCGCGCCGAAGCGGTGATCTTGTCGCCGAGCAGATCGGTCACGTAGAAGGTGTCGACGGCGCGTTCGCCATAAGTGGCGATGTGCGCCGAATGGATCGTCACCTTCGACTGGAAGAGCGCGTAGGCCAGCGCGTTGAGCAGCGCCGGCCGATCGCGTGCATTGACCTCGATGACGGTGAAGCGGTTCGAGGCCTTGTTGTCGATCAGGACCACCGGTTCGATGCGGAAAGCATCGGACCGGGGGCGTGGCGGCGGCTTGGCGGCCAGCCGGTCCGCCAGCCGGGCGCGATTGGCGAGGGCATCGGCGACCGCCGTGCGCAGTCGCTCGAGCCGGTCGGCTTCGTCGAACGGGCGGCCGAACGGGTCCTGCACCAGGAAATTGTCGAGCGCCATGCCGTCCCGCGTCGTGTGAATCCGCGCATCGATGATGCTTGCCCCCGCCAGATGGATGGCGCCGGCGACGCGGTAGAACAGGCCTGGATGGTCAGCCGCATAGACGGTGACGAGCGTCGCGCCGCGATCCGGATAGACCTGTGCGGTGATCGCCAGCGAGGCATCGCCGGCATCAGCGACCTGGCGGGCATTGCGCGCCAGCACATCGACCGGCTCGGCGATCCAATAGGATTCGGGCAGCCGATCGGCGAAGCGGGCAAAGGCATCCGCGTCCCAGCCGAGCCGGGCGGCCAGCTCCGCCTGCTTGGCGGCGACGCGCTCGCGCCGGCCGGTCTGCTTGTGGCCGAGCCGCAGCACTTCCTCCCCGGCTTCGAACAGATCGGCGAGCAGCTGCCGCTTCCAGCTGTTCCAGACGCCCGGGCCGACCGCGCGGATGTCGACGATGGTCAGCACCAGCAGCAGCCGGAGCCGCTCCGGGCTCTGCACCGTCTCGGCGAAATCAAGGATGGTCTTGAAGTCGGACAGGTCGCGCTTGAACGCCGTTGCCGACATCAGCAGATGATACCGGACCAGCCACGAGACCATCTCGGTCTCCGCCGGCGACAGGCCGAGCCGCGGGCAAAGCGCATCGGCGATCTCCGCGCCCAGCACCGAATGGTCGCCGCCGCGGCCTTTGGCGATGTCGTGCAGCAGCACCGCGACATAAAGGACCCGGCGCGACACGATCTGATCCATGATCAGCGTGGCCAGCGGGTGGTCCGCCGCCAGCTCGCCGCGTTCGATGCGGGCAAGCAAGCCGATCGCACGGATGGAGTGCTCGTCGACCGTGTAGTGATGGTACATGTCGAACTGCATCTGCGCGACGACCCGCCCGAAATCGGGCATGAAGCGGCCGAACACATCGGCTTCGTTCATCCAGCGCAGCACGGTTTCGGGATCGCGGCGGGAGGTCAGCACGTCCAGGAACAGCGCATTGGCGCGGGGATCCTCCCGCACCCGCGCGTCGATCAGCCGCGCGTCGCGCCGCGCCGCGCGCATGGCGAGCGGGTGGATTTCGAGCCCGTGCCGGTCGGCGAGCGCGAACAGCTCGATCAGCCGCACCGGATCGGCTTCGAAGAAATCGTTCGCCGGCAGCGCCAGCCGCCCACGCTCCAGCCGGAACCCGTTCAGCTTGCGCGGCCGGCGGGGAATGGCGCCCAGCGCGAAGCGGCGGCCGCGCCGGGCGAACTGATCGTCCAGATGAGCGAGGAAGACGCCGGTCAGGTCGCCGACCGTCTTCGCCTGCAGGAAATAATAGTGCATGAAGCGCTCGACCGCGGCGCGGCCCGGCCGGGCGGCATAGTTCATCCGCCGGGCAAGCTCCCGCTGCATGTCGAAGGTCAGCCGTTCCTCGGCCCGGCCGGCGATCTGGTGCAAATGGCAGCGGACCGCCCACAGGAAATTCTCCGCGCGCTGGAACTGCCGCAGCTCGCCGGCGGTCAGCAGCCCGGCCTCCACGAGATCGCCCGCCGCGTCGACCCGATGGACATATTTGCCGATCCAGAACAGCGTATGGAGATCGCGCAGACCCCCTTTGCCTTCCTTCACATTGGGTTCGACGACATAGCGGCTGTCGCCCATCCGCCGGTGGCGCTCGTCCCGCTCGGCAAGCTTGGCCGCCACGAACGCCTTGTCGGTGCCCGACACGACTTCGTTGCGGAACCGGACCGCAGCCTCGCGCTCAAGCGCTTGATCGCCCCACACATAGCGCGCCTCGAGAAGCGCGGTGCGGATGGTGAGATCGGTCTTCGCCATGCGCACCATCTCGTCCAGCGACCGGCTTGAGTGCCCGATCGTCAGGCCCAGATCCCAGAGCGTGTAGAGCATCGATTCGATGACCTGCTCGGTCCAGCCGGTCTGCTTCCAGGGCGTCAGAAAGGCGATGTCGACATCGGAGTAAGGCGCCATTTCGCCCCGCCCATAGCCACCGACGGCAAGCAGGCAGATGCGCTCGCCTGCCGTCGGATTGCTGTTCGGATAGAGGCGCTTGGTGGTGAAATCGAAAATCAGGCGCAGCAGCTGGTCGATCAGGAAGGCCTGGGCCGCCGCGGCCTCCAGCCCACGCGAGGGATGATCGGCCAGGCGCCGGGCGATCTCCGCCCGGCCCGCATCGAGCGCGGCGCGCAGCAGCGCGACGGCAGCCGCCCGCAGCGCAGGGCGTTCGCCTTCGATCGCGACCAGCGCGTCCGAAAGCTGGCGGCGATCGATGATCGCGCGGCGATGCGGGACGGAGTCGAGGCGGGACGGCATTTCCCGTACATAGGATCGAGCGCCCGCCCGGTCACCCGCCGATGCTTACGCCGCAGCCTCTGATGCCGGTGCCGCAGCGTCACCATGAACGCGGCGGATGAAGCGGAGCAGGTCCGCGTTGAGCCGGTCCTTGGCGGTGATCGGCAGGCCATGCGAGCCGCCTTCGTACACGAGCAGCTCTCCGTCGGCGACCAAACGCACCGCCTTTTCCGCAGAATTCGAGATCGGGACGATCTGATCGTCATCCCCGTGCACAATCAGCACGGGCACCGCGATCCGGCGCAGATCCTCCGTCAGATCGGTTTCCGAAAAGACCTGCACGCATTCATAGGCGGCCTTCAGCCCGCACAGCATCGACTGCCGCCAGAAATCGTCGCGAATGCCCTGCGACACGGTCGCGCCCGGCCGGTTGGCGCCGAAAAAAGGCGCAGCAAGATCGCGGTAGAACTGGCTGCGATCGGCTGCGACGCCCGCGCGGATGTCGTCGAACACCGCCATCGGCACGCCGTCTGGATTGGCATCGGTCTGCAGCATGAGCGGCGGGATGGCGCTGATCAGCACCAGCCCTGCCAGCCGCGCGGTGCCGTGCCGACCGGCGTAGCGCGTGACTTCGCCGCCGCCGGTCGAATGGCCGACCAGCACCGCACCGCGCAGGTCGAGCGCTTCGATGAGCTCGGCCAGATCGTCGGCATAGCGGTCCATCACATTGCCGCCGCTCGGCTGGTCGGACCGGCCATGGCCGCGCCGGTCATGGGCAATCGCCCGATAGCCCCGATGAGCGAGGAACATGAGCTGATCGTCCCAGGCATCGCCGGACAGCGGCCAGCCATGGCTGAAGACGACCGGCGGCCCTTCGCCCCAGTCCTTGTAAGCGATGCGCGTGCCATCCGACGTCGTGAAGCTGCCCATCAGTCCACTCCCGATTCCGAATCGCCCGCCCGCGCGGCGACCCTAGCACGGCAGGTGGTCTGGGTCGCGGCTGGCCGCCAGCCGCTTCAGCGCGTACAGCGCCTCCAGCGCGTCCTTTGGCGTCATGGCGTCCGGATCGAGCGCGGCCACCGCTTCGGCGAGCGGATCGGGGCCGGCCGTCGCGGCCGCGGCGCTGGCCGCAAACAGCGGCAGATCGTCGAGCCCAGCGGCAATGCCCCCGGTCTGTTCGCGGCCGCGTTCGAGCCGCTTCAGCACGTCCCGTGCGCGGGCGAGCACCGCGCCCGGCAGGCCGGCCAGCTTGGCGACGGCCAGGCCGTAGCTGCGATCGGCGGCGCCCGGCACCACTTCGTGCAGCAGCACCAGATCCCCTTTCCATTCGCGGGCGCGGACATGGTGGAGCGACAGCGCGTCGAGCGTGCCGGCGAGCCGAGTCAGCTCGTGATAATGGGTGGCGAACAGGCAGCGGCAACGATTGACCTCGTGCACCGCCTCGACAACCGCCCAGGCAATCGCCAGCCCGTCATAGGTCGAGGTGCCGCGGCCCACTTCGTCCAGGATGACGAAGCTGTGCGGCGTCGCCTGGGCGAGGATCGCCGCCGTCTCGACCATTTCGACCATGAAGGTCGATCGGCCGCGGGCGAGATTGTCGGACGCGCCGACCCGGCTGAACAGCCGATCGACCAGCCCCAGCGTTGCCGATGCGGCCGGCACGAAACTGCCTGCCTGAGCCAGCACCACGATCAGCGCATTCTGGCGCAGGAACGTGGATTTGCCGCCCATGTTCGGTCCGGTCACCAGCCACAGCCGCGCATCGGGCGCCAGCCGGCAGTCATTGGCGACGAAGCGGCCGCCGGCCCGGGCCAGCGCCGCTTCCACCACCGGATGGCGCCCGGCCTCGATCTCGAGGCACGGCTGGTCGACCAGCGTCGGCCGGCACCAGCCGCCTTCCGCGGCGCGCTCGGCCAGGGCTGCAGCGACGTCCAGCCGGGCCAGCGCATGGGCACCCGCCTGGGTGACCTTCAGCGCCTGCTCGTGCAGCTCCGGCGCATTGAAGCGGACCACCCCGGCAAGCGTCTGCCGATGCGTGAAGCCCGAATCGGGGGTCACCAGCCGATCGGCATGGCGCGCCGGGACTTCGACATGATAGCCGAGCACCGCATTGTGGCGGATCTTGAGCGCGGCAATGCCGGTCTTGTCGCGGTAGCGTGCCTCCAGGCCGGCAATTGCCCGGCGGCCTTCTCCGCCGCGGCCGCGCAGTTCATCGAGCGCGGCATCATAGCCTTCGGCAATGTAGCCGCCCTGCGCCGCATCGACCGGCGGGCTCGGCACCAGCGCGCGGGCGAGCAGATCGACGAACGTCGCATGGCCGGCCAGCGCCGGCAGCAGCGCAGCGAGGAGCACCGGTGGCTGATCGATGCCGACAAGCCGGTCGCGCAGCCGCCGCGCTTCCGCCAGCCCGTCGCGCAGCTGGGCCAGGTCACGCGGCGATCCCCGCCCGGCGACCAGGCGGCCGAGCGCGCGGCCGATGTCCGGCAGCGCGCGGAGCGTGGTCCGCACCTCGTGGCGGAGGGCGTCGTCGGCAAACAGTGTGACGAGATCGAGCCGCGCCTGAATCGCGTCGCGGTCGGTGAGCGGCGCGCCGAGATCCGCCGCCAGCAGCCGCGCGCCGCCGCCGGTGACCGTCCGGTCGATCGCGTCGAGAAGGCTCCCGGCCCGGCCGCCGGATTGCGCCTGACAGAGCTCCAGGCTTTCCCGCGTCGCGGCGTCGATCAGCATATGCGCGGCAACGGCGCGAACGGCCGGGCGCTGAAGGAACGGCAGATTGCCTTGCCCGACATGGGCGAGATACGCGACCAGACCGCCGGCGGCCGCGACGCCTGCGCGCCCGAACCCGCCGAGGCCGTCGAGCGTGGCGAGCCCGAAATGCGCGCACAGCCGACGCTCCGCCGCGATCGTCTCGAAATCCGGCTTCGGCCGCGGTATCGCCGCCGCCCGCGCGAATCCTTCCGGCGCGATCACTTCGGCCGCCGCGTAATGGGCAAGCTGCGCCTCGAGCAGATCGGGTGCGAACTCGGCGATCTCGAACCGCCCGGTCGAGATGTCGGCGGCGGCAAGGCCGATGCTGCCGGCAACTTCGGCGAGCGCGACCAGCCAGTTCGCGCGCCGCGCATCGAGCAGCGCTTCCTCGGTCAACGTGCCGGCCGTCACGAAGCGGACGATCGCCCGTTCGACCAGCGCCTTGGATCCGCGCGCCTTGGCCTCGGCGGGGCTTTCGGTCTGCTCGGCGATCGCGACGCGGAACCCGGCCTTGATCAGCCGGGCGAGGTAGGTTTCCGCGGCATGGACGGGCACGCCGCACATCGGCACCTTCTGCCCGTCATGTTCGCCGCGGGCCGTGAGCGCGATATCGAGCGCCGCTGCCGCCGCCTTGGCGTCATCGAAGAACAGCTCGAAGAAATCGCCCATGCGATAGAAGAGCAGGCAATCGCCCGCTTCCGCCTTCAGCCGAAGATATTGCGCCATCATCGGCGTCTGGGCGCTGGCCATGGCGGCGGATGTGCCAAGCGGCGTGTGTTCCCGCAAGGACCGGCGTGCGTCCGGCTTTGCAAGCCGCGCGTTCTGAGTCACTCTCCAGCGCGGAACGCAAAAGGACCTCGGGTGCGCCAAGCCTATCTGAACGCGATCGGGACGGCGGTGCCGGACCAGGACGTCCATGCGGCCTTCATCGACTGGGCGACGGCCCGCATCGATGATCCGCGCGAGCGGCGTCTGTTCGGCCGGATGGTCCAGCGCGCCGGGATCGAGCATCGCTGGTCGGTGCTGCCGGAAGCGCCGGGCGGCGGTTCCCCGGTCTGTCCGGGCGGCTTCTATGATGGCGCGACGCTGCCCGGCACGGCCGCCCGGATGCGGATCTACGGCACTGCCGCCCCCGCTCTCGCGCTCGACGCGGTGCGGGCGCTCGATGCCGACCCGGCGGAGATCACCCATCTGGTGGTGGCCAGCTGCACCGGCTTCGTCGCGCCGGGCGTCGATCAGATTCTCGCCCGGGCGCTTGGCCTGCGACCCGGCGTCGAACGGCTGCTGATCGGCTTCATGGGATGCTATGCGGCAGTATCGGCGCTGCGCAGCGCGCGTCACATCGTCCGCTCCGACCCCGGGGCACGGGTGCTGGTGGTGACGGTCGAGCTGTCCTCGCTCCATCTCCAGGAAAGCGACGGAGTGGAAGCCCTGCTTGCGATGCTGCAGTTCGGCGACGGCGCGGCGGCCGGCCTGGTCAGCGCCGAACCGGCCGGCCTGGTTCTCGACGCGCCGTTCGCGGCGACGCTGCCCGATTCGGACGCGCTGATCCGCTGGGACATCACCGATCAGGGCTTTGCGATGCATCTGTCCGGCGAGGTGCCCGGCCGGATCGCCGCCGCGCTGGCCGAGCCCGGCTTTCGCGAGGCGCTGGCGGTCGACGGGGTCGATGCCTGGGCAGTCCATGCGGGCGGGCGTTCGATCCTCGACGCGGTTGAAGGCGCCCTTGCTCTCGGCCAAGGCGCCCTTGCCGACAGCCGCGAGGTGCTGCGCCGCTTCGGCAACATGTCTTCGGCAACGCTGATGTTCGTGCTGCAGCGGCTGATCGGCCGACCGGTCGAGCGCGGCGTCGCGCTCGCCTTCGGCCCCGGCCTTGCCGCGGAAGGCTTCCGGTTCCGCGCTGCGGCATGACGTCGCTCGCCGTCCGCAGCCTCGCCGAAGAGCAGATGGACGCCGCCCATCTCTCTCCCGAGACCTATGCGACCGTGATCCGCGACCTGGCCAAGGTGAACCGGTTGACGCTGAGCGCCCGACCGACCCTGTCCTTCATCCGGCGGGCCGTGCGGGACCGGCCGTTCCGGCTGCTCGATGTCGGGTTCGGCCATGGCGACATGCTGCGGGCGATCGCGCGCTGGGCGGCACGCCAGGGGCTGGCGTGCGAGCTGGTCGGCATCGATCTCAACCCCCGTTCCGAGCCGGCCGCGCGGGCCGCAACGCCCGCGGATCTGCCGATCGAGTACCGGACCGGCGACTATGCCCGGCTGGGCGGCGAAAGCTGGGACCTGATCGTGTCCAGCCTGGTCGCCCACCACATGAGCCGGACCGAATTGACCGCCTTTCTCCGCTTCATGGATGCTCACGCCCGCATGGGCTGGCTGGTCAACGATCTCCACCGCCACCGCCTCGCTTATTGGGGCTTCCCGCTGCTTGCGACAGTGATGCGGTGGCACCCGATGGTGAAGGCGGACGGGACCCTTTCGATCGCCCGTTCCTTCCGCCCCGAGGAATGGCCGCCGCTCCTGCGCGAGGCCGGGATCGCGCCCGGTGCCGGCGCCCGCGTCTACCGCGCCTTCCCGTTCCGGCTATGCGTCGAAGCGATCCGCTGATCCTGGGCGGCGGTCCGGCCGGGTCGGCCGCCGCGATCACTCTCGCCGCGGGCGGGAGCCGGCCGCTGCTGCTTGAGCGCCAGACCGAGACCGGCGATGCGATCTGCGGCGGCTTTCTCAGCTGGCACAGCCTGGCCGTGCTCGCGCGGCTGGGGCTCGAGGATTTGCGCGGCGCGCCGGTCACCCGACTGCGGCTGATTTCCCGTCACGTGGCGGCGGAAGCGGCACTGCCCCGCCCGGCGCTCGGCATCTCCCGCCGCCAGCTCGACCACGCGCTGCTGGGCCGGGCCGAGCACCAGGGCGCCGAAGTGATGCGCGGCGTCTCGGTCCGGGAAGCGCAGGGACGAAGTCTGCGCCTTGCCGACGGCAGCTCGATCGAGGCCGCGACGGTGCTGCTCGCAACCGGGAAGCACGATCTGCGCGGGCTTGCCCGGCCGCGGCGCGATGCCGATCCCGCGCTGGGGCTGCGCGTCCGGCTGGGACCGGCCGCGGCGCTCAAGCGGCTCGTCGACGACGCGATCGAGCTGCACCTGTTCGATCGCGGCTATGCCGGGCTGGTGCTGCAGGAAGACGGGACTGGCAATCTCTGCCTGGCCGTCCGCAAGTCCCGCCTCGCGGAGGCAGGCGGGCCGGCGGCGCTGCTGGCGGCGATCGGCGCCGAAGTGCCTGCACTCGGCGAGCGGCTGGCCCATCTGCCGGCCGATGCAGGGATCGATGCGATCGCGGCAGTCCCCTATGGCTGGCGCACCGCCGCGACCGACGACGGCCTCTTTCGGCTGGGCGACCAATGTGGCGTCATTCCGTCGCTCGCCGGGGAAGGCATGGGCATCGCCCTTGCCAGCGGTGTCGCGGCGGCCGAGACGGTGCTCGCCGGCGGCGACGCGCCCGCCTATCAGGCGCGCTTCGCGGCCCGCACCCGGCGGCCGATTGCGATCGCGCGGCTGATCCTGGCCGCCGCCGAACGGCCACCGACGGCGCCGATGCTGGTCGGGCTGATGCGGACCGCACCGGGCCTCGCCACCCTCCTTGCCCGCGCAACCCGAGTCGCCCATTGAAGCGCGGCAGGTGCGAAGGCAGATCGCGGCCGCCGCGGCGGCGGTGTCGACACGCCCGGGATCATCTTGTGGCCCTGCCCGGAACCGCGTAAGCAACTGCTCCAACGTCGATGGCTGCCAAGCGTCCCCGCACATCCCAGTCCCGAGCGCGGCGCGTGATCGGCAGGCTGACGAAGATCGGTCTGGCCGGCGGCCTGGTCGGCTTCGTCGCCCTGGTCGTCGCCGTCTATCTCCAGGCCTCGGCGCTGCCGAGCTTTTCCGAACTTCGATCGTCGCCGAATGGGCAGATGATCCGGGTTCATGCCGCCGATGGCTCGCTGCTCGTCTCGCTCGGGCCCAGCTATGGGGAATGGCTGCCCTATGGTGAGATCCCGCAGGTGATGAAGGACGCGATGGTGTCGGTCGAAGACCGGCGCTTCCGCTATCATCTGGGGGTCGATCCGATCGGCATCGCGCGTTCGGTGAAGGTGCGGATCGAGCGCGGCCGCTGGGCGCAGGGCGGCTCGACCATCACTCAGCAGCTTGCGCGGAACGTGTTCCTCACCAACACCCGCACCTTCGGCCGCAAGGCGCGGGAATGGCTGCTCGCGCTCGCGATGGAGCGCAAGTTCACGAAGGATCAGATCCTCGAGCTTTATCTGAACAAGGTGTATTTCGGCGGCGGCGCGTTCGGCATCGATGCCGCGTCGCGCCGTTTCTTCGGCCATTCGGCGAACACGCTAACGCTCGGCGAGGCGGCGGTCATCGCTGGGCTGGTCAAGGCGCCGTCCCGCTATTCGCCGACGGCCGATGCGGAAGCGGCGCTGTCCCGCGCCAGCATCGTGCTTCAGGAGATGCGCGAAGCGGGCGTGATCAGCGCCGCCGAGGCTGCCAGCGCCGATTCGGCCGAAGTGCGGCTGAACGCCGACGCGAATCAGAACAGCGTCCGCTATTTCACGGACTGGGCGCTGCCTCAGCTCGAGCTGCTGATCGACGAGACGACCGAGCCGCTCGACGTCTGGACCACGCTCGATCCACGGATGCAGACCGCGGCCGACGCCGCGATCCGCGCCAACGTGCCGGCCGGCACCCAGGGCGCGCTCGTCGCGCTCGACCGGGACGGTGCCGTCCGTGCGATGATCGGCGGCAAGGATTATGTGAGCTCGATCTACAATCGGGCGACCCAGGCAACGCGCCAGCCCGGCTCTGCATTCAAACTGTTCGTGTATCTGGCCGCACTCGAGGCGGGCTATAAGCCCGACGACATGGTGGTCGACGAGCCGGTCACGATCGGCGGCTGGAGCCCCCGCAACAACAGCGGCCGCTTCTCGGGGCCGATCTCGCTGCGCACCGCCTTCACCTATTCGATCAACACCATCGCGGCAAAGATCGGCCAGGAAGTCGGTACGTCCACCATCGCCGACATGGCGCGCCGCTTCGGCATCACCACGCCGATCAACCTGCAGCCATCGATGGTGCTCGGCACGTCCGACGTCCGCCTGATCGACATGACCCGCGCCTTCGCATCGGTCGCGACGAAAGGCGTCGCCGTCACGCCCTATGGCATCACGCGCGTGACGACGAGCGGCGGGCGGATCCTCTACCGCCACCAGACAGACACGTCGCGGGTGCTCGTCGCGCCCTGGGTCGCGGCCGGCATGACCGATCTGATGCAATCGGCGGTGGCGGCGGGCACCGGCCGCGCCGCCCAGATCGGCCGGCCGGTCGCCGGCAAGACCGGCACCACCAGTTCCAACAAGGACGGCTGGTTCCTCGGCTTCTCCTCCGGCCTCACCACCGGCGTCTGGATGGGGCGCGACGATGCGCGCGCGGTGCGCGGCCTGCAGGGCGGCACCGCCCCGGCGCGCGCCTTCGCCGATTTCATGCGGATCGCCGTGGCGCGGCGGCCGGTGGAGGAGTTCGAGACGAAAGTGACCTTGCCCGAATGGCAGCTGGAGCCGGATGCGGAGGCCTATTTCGGCGACCCGACGCCGGCGCCGGCGCCGCTGGTGGACGAAAACGGCCTGCCGATCGAGCCGGACGGCGGCGTCCCGCCCATCGAGCCGCCACTGCCCGGCGAGCGGCTGGACGAAGGCTTTATCGACCGCGCGCTCGGCCGCGAACCGCGCGGCGGCGAACCGGTCGATCGCGGCGGCACGCTTGATCCCGGCCGCCCGGCCGCGGCGCGCCCGGCGCCGTCACGCCCCGGCGAGCGGTCCCCACAGGTGCAGGTCCGTCCCGTGCCGGCGGAGCCACTCCCGCCCCGCTGAGGGATCGCTGCCAAGCAACGCCGCTTCGAGCGCGCGAAATGCCGGGCCGTGATCCATGTGCATCAGGTGAGCGACTTCGTGCGCCACGGTGCCGCAGCGGACGAAATCGGGCGCAAGGATCAGGCGCCAGCTGTAGCGAATATCGCCGGCGGCGCTGCAGCTGCCCCAGCGGGAGCGCGGATCGCCGATGCCGACGCGGCCGACGGCCATTCCGTGCCGGGCGGCGAGCGTCCGCGTCTCCGCCTCCATGACACGCCGCGCTTCGGCCTTCAGCCATCGCAGCACGCGCGCCTCGAACAGATCGCGCGGACCGCCGACGCGCAGCGTGGCGCCGACGCGGCGGACGCCGCGCGCGCCGGCATCGTGAACGAGCGCCAGCGGCACCCCGGCAACCTCGATCCCCAGGCCCGGCAGGAACGGCCGGCGCGGCGCCTGTTGCGCCAGCTGCGCTTCGATCCAGGGCCGCTGCGACTCGACCCAGCGATAGGCGTCGCGCAGCGACGCCCGGCGCGGCATCGTCAGGCGGATCGAGCCGTCGCGCGGATCGACGCGAAGGCGCAGGCCGCGGGCACGGGCGTGGCGGACCAGCTGCAGCGGCCGGCCGTCGGCGCCGAAGCGCGGCTCACCGCTCGAGAATATGGTCTTCCAGCTCACCCACGTCGCTCTCGGACACGGTCCAGCCGCGGACCGACATGCCGGCCCGGTGAACGGCCTCGGGATCGCCGCACACCAGATGATGCCAGGAGGGCAGCGGCTGGCCGTGCGCGCGCAGGCGGTAGGCGCAGGTGTCGGGCAACCAATCGAGCTCGGCTGCCAGGCGCGGCGTCAGACGCACGCATTCCGGCACGTAAGCGCGGCGGTGGCGGTAATCGCGGCAGCGCCCGCTCTGCCGGTCGAGCAGCTTGCAGGCGACGTTGGTCGCGAACAGCTCGCCCGTTTCCTCGTCCTCGAGCTTGTGGACGCAGCATTTGCCGCACCCGTCACACAGCTGCTCCCACTCCGCCCGATCGAGCGCCGCGAGAGGCTTGTCTTCCCAGAAGCGGCCGCCGCTCACGCGATCCAGGCTTTCAGCTCTTCGGCAATCTTCTGCGGCGCCGCGTCATGGCTGATGAGCGCGATCGGCTTGCCGTCCGGCCCCATCAGATACGCGAGCCGGCTGTGGTTCATCAGGTAATTCTCGCCGGTGCCGGCCTTGGAATAGAAGATCGCATAATCCTTCGCGACCCGGGCGATTTCGGCGTCGCTGCCGGTCAGCCCGATGAGCCGCGGATGAAAGGCATCGACATAGGTGGCAAGCCGGGCCGGCGTGTCACGCGCGGGATCGACGCTCACAAAGATCGGCTGCAGCTTGGACGCTGCTTCCGGATCCTGCTTCTCGAGCAGCGCATAGCCGGCCATCAGCTTCTGCAGATCGACCGGGCAGACATCCGGGCAATAGCTGTAGCCGAAATAGATCAGCCGATATTTGCCGGCCAGCTCTTGCTCTGCCAGCCGGTCTCCGTCCTGGGTGACGAGCGTGAGCGGGCCGCCGATGCGGGCGCCGGAAAGCGGCCCTTCACGGGGCGGGCCGGCGGGGCCGCAAGCGGCAAGAAGGAGCGCGAAGGCGGTGGCGGAGGATCGGAAGTTCATCGCGCGGCCAGACATGCTGTGCTAGTCGATCCCGTTCAAGTGCAACGAGACGAGTGGAGACCCGTGAAGCTGACCCGCCTGTTGCTGCCGCTCGCCGCGCTCGCGATCGCCGCGCCGGCTTCGGCCCAGTTTTCCGACAGCTACAACTTTCTGAAAGCGGTCCGCGAGCGCGATGGCGCCAAGGCGCAGGACCTGCTCGGCAAGAACAGCTCGACCCTGGTCGACACCCGCGACGCAAGCTCGGGCGAGCGGGCGGTGCACATCGTGACCCGGGAGCGGGATCGGAACTGGCTCGCCTTCCTGCTGCAGAAGGGCGCGAACGCCAATGCCAAGGACGATCGCGGCGTCGCGCCGTTGCACATCGCCGCCAGCATCGGCTTTGTCGAAGGCGCTCAGCTGCTGCTGTTGCGCGGCGGCCAAGTCGACATCACTAACAACCAGGGCGAAACGCCGCTGATCCTGGCGGTCCAGCGCCGCGACCTGCCGATGGTCCGCTTTCTGCTGACCGAAGGCGCGGATCCGAAGAAGACCGATTCGGTGACCGGCATGTCGGCACGCGACTATGCGGAGCGCGACGGCCGCAGCGACGTGATCGTGAAGCTGATGGATGAGATCAAGCCGCGGGCCAAGCGGGCGGTTGCCGGGCCCAAATGATGTGGCGGGCCGGTGAAAGCGCCGGCCCGGCGCGTCAGCCTCCGGCCTCGCAATCCGGATCGAGATGCCCGATCAGCCGACGTGCCGCGCGGCGCGCGAAGGCGAGGGTCGCCACTTTCCGGCGCGGTGCGGCAAGCGGCGCTTCCGCCGCCGCCCGGGCGATCGCAGCATCGTAGCGATCGGCAACGATCAGCCCGGCCAGATCCGGCGCAAAGGCAGGATCGTCAAACGGATCGAGCGCGAAGCCGGCCGGCACCGCCCAATAGAAGACATCGCAATATTCGAGATATTCTCGCCACTTGCCGTCGCCGAGAAGATCGGCGCGCGACACCTTGATCTCGACGATCGCGATCCGCCCGCGACCATCGACCGCCATCAGATCGGCGCGGCGGCCATTGGGCAGCGGGACTTCGCCGATGCCGACAAAATCGTGGCGGAGCAGCAGCCGGCCGACACCGCGCGCCACATCGCCGGCAGCCGGCGGAGCAAGATGCAGCGCAGGCGCCGGATCGGGACGCGCGGAAGCGGGGACGACAGCCATCCCCGCTTCCTAGAACATTCGATGAACGACGGGAAGCCGGCCGAGCGGCGCTGCCGCCCGCCCGGACGCCCGATCACCGATAGAAGATGTGATTGCCGAGCGTCGCCAGGCGCGTCTTGCGCCAATTGGGACGGACATGGTCGGCATGGAAGAACAGCGCCTCGGCAGCTTCGCTCCGCCACTGTTCGGCCATCGCGATCTGCGCGATCTTGACGGCCTTGGCCCAGGCCGGGCTGCCGCGCTTGATCGGCGGGAAGCCATTGCCGCGGACGAAGGAAAATTGGGCGCGCTGGAACACGACACCGCACACGGTGGCCGGGAAGCGGCCGGACGATGCCCGGTTCAGCACCACTTCCGCGACGGCGAGCTGACCTTCGAGCGGCTCGCTCTTCGATTCGAAATAAACGGACGCGGCGAGGCACTCGAGCTCGCGATCGATCGTCTGCGGCATCGGCTGGGCCGCGACGAGTTCGGCAAGCGTGCGGGCGGGTGCAGCAGCAGGCGCGGCCGGATCGGCCTCCGCGGCAGGCAAGGTGCCGATCGCGCTTTCGTCGATTGACAGAGTCGGAACCAGGCCTTCGGACGAGACGTTGACCTGAGCGATGCTGCCGGCGTCACCGGCAGGGAGAGCAAAGGATGGGGCGCTGAGCGCGACCCCGGAAGCAGCGGTAAGCGTCACAGCCGCGAAGCTCGCGACGCGCGAGAGAAAACCCATTCGACGTTCGTTCAGTGCGGTGAGTCGATCGCGGGACGGTCATGGCGCGAACGCCTTTCTGGTCCTGATCTTCCCCCCGACTACGCTACCGCGCCCACCCGGTTCTACCGGTGCAGGGCGATCTGGCGCACCTTGGAAATGCCCCCTTCGGCCCCGGCCCGGGCTTTATCAAGCAGAAGCGTTGGTTTCAGCGGCGAACCGTTCGGCGTCTGCGATGTCCAGTTCAACCAGCCAGAGATCGGGGTCCCGCGCGCGCCGGCGGGCGAGATAGGCGTCGCGATCGCCGGTCGACTCGCCCCCGTCCGGTCCGCAGCGCGTCCAGCGATAGAGTCCGTCCCGATCGATCGTGCGTTCCAGCAGAGCCGTCGGACGACCGCGGTCCGCGCAGACCAAGATGATCGCGCCTGCCTGCTCATCGCCGCGGGCAAGCACGGTCGCGAAGCCGCCGGCGGCGCGGACGCGGCGGAACAACGCGTCCACGGTCATCCGGCTGGTCAGTCGGGCGGTCATGCGGGTGGCCGGTATCCCGGCAGATCCGACAGGGGAATGCGCGACCGCATGAAGGTTCCGGTTCCGCGAGCGGCCTCCTCGCCGTCCGGGCCGATCAGCCGCGCGTCGGCGACCAGAACGCGACGGGTGCCGCTGATCCACCGCCCTTCCGCCACCACCGGGCCGCGCAGCAGCGGCCGGGTGAACAGCAGATTGAACGAAGTCGTCAGCAGGAAGCGATCGGTGACAAGCGTGTTGGCCGCATAGAAAGCGGCGTCGTCCAGCATCTTGAAATAAGTGGTGCCGTGAGCGGCTCCGGCCGCGTGATGCAGTCGGGTGTCGATGTCGAACCGGATGCAGGCACGGCCTTGCTCGGGGATTTCGAGCGTGGAGCGGAAGAGGCTGTTGATCGGCGCCGAGCGATAAAGGGATTCGAGCGCCCGAAAATGCGCCTCGGCCCCTGTCTCAGGCGGCATCGCGCGTTTCGGCGCTGGCGAACAGCGCGTAGAGCGCATCGGGCGAGCTCGCGCCGCGCAGCTTGGCAACGAACGCGCGATCGCGCAGCCGCCGGCTCACCTGCGCCAGCGCCTTCAGATGCTCCGCGCCGGCATCGGCCGGCGACAGCAGCATGAAGACGAGATCGACAGGCAAGTCGTCGATCGCGCCGTAATCGATCGGCTTCTGCAGCCGGACAAAGGCGGCGCGGATGCCGGGCAGGCCGTCGATCCGGCCGTGCGGGATCGCGACGCCGCCGCCGAAGCCCGTGGTGCCGAGCCGTTCCCGCTCGTTCAGGCACTCGACCACCTGGCGCGAATCGAGCGCGAGCGCCTTTTCGGCCAATGCCGCAAGCGCCTGGAACAGAGCCTTTTTATGCGCGACCGCCAGATCCGCGACGAGCGCGTCGCTGGCGAGGAAGCGAGTGAAGTCGTCCATGTCCAAGTCCAAGGGTCGGGGCGGCCTCGCGCGGCCGGCCCCGCGTTCACAAGAAGCGCGATCAGGGCTGCCGCTGCGGCTCCACCCAGCCGATGGTGCCATCGTCGCGGCGATAGACCATGTTGAAGACGCCGGTGGCGCTGTTCTTGAAGAGCAGCGCGTTGGTGTTGCGGAGATCGAGCATCAACACCGCGTCCGACACGCTTGCGTCCGGCACGTCGACACGGGTCTCGGCGATCACCGGCGGATTGTCCGGCAGCTCCGCATCGTCATCGTCCTGATCGGCCGGGGAGCTGAACACGGTGTAGCCGGCATTGTCGAATGCTGCTTCAAACGCGGCCGCCTGGCCGTTGCGGTCCTTGATGCGGCGGTGGTGGCGGCGCAGCTGCTTGTCGATCTTGGCCAGCGCTTCCTCGAACGCCGGGAGCGCTTCGGCACCGCGGCCAACGCCCTTCAGCACGATCCCGTTCGGCACGTACATGACGATCTCGCAATCGAAGCGATGGTCGTGCGGTCCCTTGCCGAAGGTCACCTGGGACGAAATGGCCCGCGAAAAATACTTGTCGGCAACGGCCTGAACCCGCTCTTCCGCATGCGCGCGCAGCGACTCGCCGACATCCACCTGGTGCCCGGAAACACGGACGTCCATTCTGTCCTCCTCTTGCAGGGCCGGGCGTGTAGGTGCCCCGCCCCGAAAACTCAACCGGCCGCCGAGGCCGTCGTTCCCTGCTGCCAGAGCGGATCGCTGATGCCGGCAAGGAAGGCGGCATGGCGGGCCAGCTCGGCCGGGCTCGCCATGTGGGGACGCGGCGGGCGCACCGCGCGCACCTCGATCTCGGCTGCCGGCTCCGGCCGCGCCACGACCGGCGCGGGCGCGCCGCCCAGCGACAGGCCGATCTGGCGGCCGCCGGTCAGTTCGACATAGCATTGCGCGAGAAGCTGGGCGTCGAGCAGCGCGCCATGCTTCACCCGGTGGCTGCGATCGACGCCATAGCGCGCGCACAAGGCATCCAGGCTGTGCTTGGCACCGGGGTGACGGGTGCGGGACAGAGCGAGCGTGTCGATCATGCGCGAGTGGGGGATTTGCAGCCGCCCGCATTCCCCCAGCTCGAAGTTCAGAAAGGCGAAGTCGAACGCCGCATTGTGGGCGACGAGCGGACTGTCTTCGAGAAAGTCGAGCAACTCCTCGCACAAATCCCGGAACAGCCGTTGCCCGGCCAGAAAGGCGTCGCTCAAGCCGTGGACGGCCTGGGCCTCGGGCGGCATCGCCCGCTCCGGATTGAAGTAAGCGTGGAAAACGCGGCCGGTCTCGACGCGGTTGATCAGCTCGACACAGCCGATCTCGACCATGCGGTGCCCGTCGGAGACCTGGATGCCGGTGGTTTCGGTGTCGAAGACGATTTCGCGCATTGCACACAGTATCGGACGCCGTGGGCGCGGAGGCAAGTGACGAGCCGGCGCACCGCGGCGGCCGTCTCGGCGCGGGGACGGCCGGTCTCGATGACGAAATCGGCGCGACGCCGTTTCTGCGCATCGGGGAGCTGCAGCGCCCGGATGCGCGCCAGCTTGGCGGGCGTCATCCCCGGCCGGGCAAGCACCCGCCGGCGCTGCATCCACGCCGGCGCGGACACCACCGCCACGGCATCGACTGCCCGCCAGCCATCCTTTTCGAACAGCAGCGGGATATCGAGCAGGACCAGACGGCGACCGGCGTGGCGGCGGAGAAAGCGGGCGCGGGCGCGGGCCACGGCCGGATGGATCAGCCGTTCGAGCCGCGCCAGCGCCGCCTTGTCATGGAGGACCGCCCGGCCGAGGGCCTGGCGATCAACCCCGTGCGCGCCAGTGGTGCCCGGAAACAGCTCCTCGATCTCGGCAAGCAGTGCGCCGCCCGGGCCCTGCAACCGGTGAACTTCCGCATCGGCATCGAACACCGGCACGCCGGCCTGTGCGAACATCGCCGCGACCGTCGACTTGCCCATGCCGATGGAGCCGGTCAGGCCAAGGATGATCATCGGGTGAGCAGCGCCCTCAGCTCGCCGTCCGCAGCGCGCGGCGGCGCGGCACCGAACAGCGTTTCGAAAGCGAGGGCAGCCTGGCCGATCAGCATGTCGAGCCCGTCGATCGCCTCCAGACCTCGCGCCCGCGCGGCCGCCAGCAGAGGGGTTTCAAGTGGCGCGTAGACGAGATCATAGACGGTCGCCCCTTGCGGCAGCGGCGCCAAGTCAAGGGGCAGCGGCGGCTGACCGACCATGCCGAGCGTCGACGCGTTGACGAGCAGCCGCGCTGGCGGAAGCTGTGCAGCGAGCGGCAGCGCCCGGCCGCGGAGGCCGAACGCCTCGATCAGCGCGGCCGCCCGGAGCGGCGAACGGTTCAGCACCACGACCTCACCGACGCCAATCCCCGCCAGCGCGTGGAGCACGGCCCGCGCCGCGCCGCCCGCGCCGACGACGGCAACAGTCGCGCCGGCGAGATCGATGCCGGCGAGCGGTGCGGCAAATCCGCCGCTGTCGGTGTTCGCGCCGACGATTGCGCCATCATCGGCGCGAAAGGCGAGATTGATCGCGCCGATGCTCCGCCGCACGCCGGCGCGATCCTCGACAAAGGAAAGCGCTGCTTCCTTGTGCGGCACGGTGATGTTGCATCCGCGCCAGCCGCGATCGTCCCGGCGGTCGGCGAAATAGCTCGCCAGTTCGCCCGCCGGCACATGCACCGCCCGGTAGCTGCCGGGCAGGCCGAGCCGGTCGAGCCAGAAGCCATGGATCAGCGGGGATTTGGAATGGGCAATCGGATCGCCGATCACTTCCGCCCGGGGCCCAGGCGACGTCATGACGGCAGCACCCCGAGCCGGCGGAGCTGGCCGAGCAGCGGCAGCAGCGGGAGGCCGATCACGGTGAAGTGGCTCCCTTCGATCCGGGTGAAGAGCTGCGCGCCGGGCCCTTCGATCCGGTAGACGCCGACGCAGAAGCGCGCCTGATCCCATTCCCGCCCCAGATAATCGGCGATGAAGCCCTCGGTGAGCGGCCGGACGTGCATCGCGGCGCGATCGACCACGCGCCAGACCGGCCGGCCGCCCCGGGCCAGCACGGCCGCCGACCACAGGTGGTGGACCTGGCCGGACATGGCCCGCAGGTGATCCGCCGCCTCCGCCGGATCGCGCGCTTTGTCGAGGATCCGCCCTTCCGGCAGGGCCACCACCGAGTCGCAGCCGAGCACCAGCGCGTCGGGGAAGCGGGCGGAGAGCTTGACGGCCTTCAGCTCGGCGAGCGCATCCGCGAGATCGCGCGGCGAAAGGTCGCGCAGCCCTGCCTTCGCCGCATCCTCGTCCACTCCGGGCGCCATCGCCTCGTGCGAAACGCCTGCTTGGGCAAGCAGCGTGCGCCGCCCGGCACTCTGGGACGCGAGGATCAGGCGCATTGCCGACGTTCGTTCAGCAGGTTGATGATCGCGGCCGCTGTCTCCTCGATCGAGCGCCGGGTGACATCGATCACCGGCCAGCCCTGATCGGCGAAGATCCGGCGCGCAAAGGCGACTTCGCGGGTGACGGCGTCCTGGTCGACATAGTCGGTCTCGGGCGCCTGGTTGAGCGAGAGCAACCGATTGCGGCGGACCGCGACGAGGCGCTCGACGCTGGTCGTCAGCCCGACGACGAGCGGATGGCGGAGCTGGTAGAGGCTGGGCGGCGGCGGGGACTCGATCACCAGCGGGATGTTTGCCACCTTGAACCCGCGATTGGCGAGATAGATGGACGTGGGCGTTTTCGATGTGCGGCTGATGCCGGCGAGCACCAGATCGGCGTCCTCCCAATCCTCGGCGCCGATGCCGTCATCATGGGCGATGGTGAACTGGATCGCCTCCACCCGTGCGAAATAGGCGGCATCGAGCGCGTGCTGCCGGCCCGGCCGGGCGAGCGCCGTCTGGCCAAGCATGGAGGACAGCGCATCGGTGACGGAGTCGAGCGGGGCGACCGCGGGGAGGCCCAGCGACCGACAGCGATGCTCGAGCCGCCGTCGCATCTCCGGATTCACCAGCGTGAAGAGCACGAGGCCCGGATTCTGGGAAATCTCCTCGAGGATCCGCTCGAGATTGGCTTCGGAGCGGATCATCGGCCAGAAATGCTTGATCGTCTCGACGCTCTCGAACTGCGCGAGCGCCGCTTTCGCCATGGTCTCGAGCGTTTCGCCGGTGGAATCGGAGAGAAGATGGAGGTGGAGCCTGGTGGTCACCCGCTATCCCTGTGGAAAAGCCGGCCCGGAGGCAAGCCATGGATGCGGGGATGGCGGACCATGCCCGCCCGCTCCATTCTTCCGCACAGGCCGCTCCACAGGCGAAGAAAAGCTGCCACAGGCTGTGGATTGCGGGCATTCCCTGCCCGACTCGCCGCCGATTTGAGGATTCCGCTCGCGTCAAATTGTTGGCAGAGTCGGGCGAAGGCCGTAAGTCCCCATCACTCCCGCTCTCACATCCGCAACTACCTCTCCGATTCAAAGAACAGGAAAAGATGAAGAGCGATCGACCTCTGCTTGACGTGCTGCATGGTGTGCGCCGGGATCCCCCACCCGTCTGGCTGATGCGACAGGCGGGCCGTTATCTCCCCGAATACCGGGCGTTGCGGGCGGAGAAAGGCGGCTTCCTCGAGCTTGTGAACGACAGCGAGGCAGCGGCCGAGATCACGCTGCAGCCACTCCGCCGGTTCGGCTTTGACGGCGCAATCCTGTTCTCGGACATCCTCGTCATTCCCCATGCGCTCGGCCAGGATCTGACGTTCCAGGCCGGCGAAGGACCGCATCTGGCGCCGCGGCTGCTCGATGCCGCGATCACCAGCCTCACCCGGGTGCCGGAGCGGCTCGATCCGGTCTACGGCACCGTGCGCCGGGTCGCCGCAGCGCTTGATCCCAGGGTCACGTTCCTCGGCTTTGCCGGCAGCCCGTGGACGGTCGCGACTTACATGGTGGCCGGCGAAGGGAGCCGCGAGCAAGCGGAAGCGCGGCGCTACGCCTATCGCGATCGGGAGGGCTTCGGCGCGATCATCGCTGCCATCGAAGCGGCGACGATCGAGTATCTCGGCAAGCAGATTGAAGCGGGCGTCCATGCCGTCCAGCTGTTCGACAGCTGGGCTGGATCGCTGGCGCCGTCGCAATATGAGGACTGGGTGATCGCACCGACCGCGCGGATCGTGGCGGCGCTTCGCCAGCGCCATCCGGAGACGCCGATCATCGGCTTCCCGAAAGGGTCGGGCGGCAAGCTGCCCGCCTATGCGCGGGAAACCGGCGTCGATGCGGTCGGGCTGGACGAGACCGTGGATCCGGCCTGGGCAGATGCGGTGCTGCCGAGCGGACTGCCGGTCCAGGGCAATCTCGATCCGCTGGCGCTGATCGCCGGCGGCGAGACGCTCGATGCCGCGGTCGATCGTGTCCTTGCCGCGTTCCGCGAGCGACCGCACATCTTCAATCTCGGCCACGGCATCCTGCTCGACACGCCGATCGGCCATGTCGAACGGTTGCTGGAGCGGGTCAGGGGAGCGTGATGCTGGGTCAGAATTTTCTGGGCAGCGCCTATCTGTGGGTGCAGGCGGCGCATGTCATCTTCGTGATCTTCTGGGTGGCGGGCCTGTTCATGCTCCCGCGGTTCTTCGTCTATCATCAGCAGGAGCCGGTCGGTTCCGATCAGGACCGCAAGTGGATCGAGCGCGAGGAGCGGCTGCGCCGGATCATCCTCAGCCCGTCCCTGATCATCGTCTGGGTGCTGGGACTTGTGCTGGCGTTCAATGTCGGTGCCTGGAGCGAGGGGTGGTTCCACGGCAAGCTGCTGATGGTGCTGATCCTGACCGGCTTCCACGGCTGGATGGTCGGCTATGGCAAGAAGCTCGCCGCCGGCCACCGCAAGGTCGGCGACAAGGCGCTGCGCCTGGCGAACGAAGTTCCGGGCATCGCGGTGCCGGTCATCGTCGTCCTCGTCATCGTTCGGCCCTTCTGATTCGCCCGTCGCTGGCCGCAAGTCGGCTTGACTCGATTCCAGTGCCTCCTTAACTCGGAGGCGCTGCGCGTCGCGTTTCCTTGCGGCGCGCGTCCCTCCTCCAAGCGCGACGTTTCGGTTCCGATCGTCCCTCACTCTCCATAGACCGCCGCCAGGACTCCGCATGCATCTGAAGGATCTCAAGAAGAAATCTCCTGCCGAACTCGTGGAGATGGCAGAGAATTTGGGAGTCGAAGGCGCATCGACCTTGCGCAAACAGGATCTGATGTTCGCCATTTTGAAGGCGGAAGCGGAAAATGGCGCCCAGATCATGGGTGAAGGCACGATCGAGGTGTTGCCGGACGGGTTCGGCTTTCTCCGCAGTCCGGAGGCCAACTATCTGGCGGGACCAGACGACATCTATGTGTCGCCGAACCAGGTGCGCAAATTCGGCCTGCGCACCGGCGATACGGTGGAAGGCGAGATCCGCGCACCCAAGGATGGCGAGCGCTATTTTGCGCTGACCAAGCTCAATGCTGTCAATTTCGACGATCCGGAGGCCGTGCGCCACCGCGTCAATTTCGACAATCTGACGCCGCTCTATCCCGAACAGAAGCTGAAGCTCGATCCCGCCGATCCGACCATCAAGGACAAGTCAGCGCGGGTGATCGACATCATTTCCCCCCAGGGCAAGGGCCAGCGCGCGCTGATCGTCGCGCCGCCGCGGGTCGGCAAGACGGTGCTGCTGCAGAACATCGCCCGGTCGATCACCGCCAACCATCCTGAGGTGTTCCTGATCGTGCTGCTGATCGACGAGCGGCCGGAGGAAGTGACCGACATGCAGCGGTCGGTGCGCGGGGAAGTGATCAGCTCGACCTTCGACGAGCCCGCCTCCCGCCACGTGCAGGTCGCCGAGATGGTGATCGAGAAGGCGAAGCGCCTGGTCGAGCACAAGAAAGACGTGGTGATCCTCCTGGATTCGATCACGCGGCTCGGCCGCGCCTACAACACCGTCGTGCCGAGCTCGGGCAAGGTGCTGACCGGCGGTGTCGATGCGAATGCGCTGCAGCGGCCCAAGCGCTTCTTCGGCGCTGCGCGCAACATCGAGGAAGGCGGCTCGCTGTCGATCATCGCCACCGCGCTGATCGACACTGGCAGCCGCATGGACGAGGTGATCTTCGAAGAGTTCAAGGGCACCGGCAATTCCGAGATCGTTCTCGACCGGAAGGTGGCGGACAAGCGGATCTTCCCGGCGATCGACGTCGGCAAATCCGGCACCCGCAAGGAAGAGCTGCTGGTCGACAAGGGGACACTGTCGAAGATGTGGGTGCTGCGCCGCATCCTGATGCAGATGGGCACCGTGGACGCGATGGAGTTCCTGCTCGACAAGATGAAGGATTCGAAGACGAACGAGGATTTCTTCGACTCGATGAACCAGTAGGCGGCCGGACGGGCGGCAGTTCCCGTCGCGCAGCCGGCGGCGGGGCGAGCCGGTGGCCCACCGGTGCGGGGGCAGGCGTTCTGAGCCTTATCGAACAGACCGGCTGAACTCTGGGTGCGAGAGGACGTTACGCCCGAATGCTCGAACTTCTGATCGGCGGCGCCGCGGCCTCAGGCGGCATCTGGTCCCAAATCGTCCATGATTTCTCGAATCTCGGCTCGCCGGCCGCGCTTGCCGCGTTCGGTCAGGTCCTGATGATCGACATCATGCTGGCGGGAGACAATGCCATCGTGGTGGGATCGCTGGCCGCGGGCCTGCCGATCGACCAGCGCCGCAAGGTCATCATGATCGGCATCGGCGCGGCGCTCGCTTTGCGCATCGCCTTTGCGCTGGTCGTCACTCAGCTGATGCAGATCGTCGGGCTCGTCTTTGCGGGCGGCCTGTTGCTCCTCTGGGTGTCGTGGAAAATGTACCGCGAGCTTCAGCCCGCGCGGGGCGGCGATTCGCCCGAAGTGGCCGGCGACGAGTTTTCGCGCGTGCAGCCGGCCAAGAGCTTCGCGTCCGCGGCATGGGCCGTGGCGGTTGCCGATGTCAGCATGAGCCTCGACAATGTGCTGGCGGTGGCGGGTGCCGCCCGCGAGCATCCGGGCATCCTCGTCGTCGGACTGCTGCTCTCTGTCGCGCTGATGGGCATCGCTGCGAACATCATTGCCAAGTATATCGAGCGCTATCGCTGGATCGCCTATGTCGGCCTGATCGTCATCCTCTATGTGGCGGGCAAGATGATCTATGACGGGATCGTCGATCCGGAAGTCGGCCTGGGGGTGCTGTTCGGCTGAGCCGCGTCTGGATGCTCGCGGCCCTGGGCCGGGGCTCCCTCCCTGCGGGTCAGCCCAGATGCTCGGCGAAGAAGGCCTCGGTGCGGCTGTCCGCCAGGCGGGCGGCAGCATCGTCCCGCCGGGCGCCGGACTCCGTCGCGAAGCCGTGATCGACGCCTTCATAGTCGTGCAGCACGACTTTGGGATGATCGTCCAAGCCGGCATGCATCGCCGCCTGGATCTCCGGCCCCACGAAATGGTCGTTCTTCGCGATGTGGAGCATGAGCGGCCGGGCAATTGCGTGTTTCTCGCCCAGCAATCCGTCGATCCCCACGCCGTAATAGCCGACGCTTGCATCCACGTCGGTCCGCGTCGCGGTCATGTAGGCGAGCCGCCCGCCGAGGCAGTAGCCGACGCAACCGACCCGGCCTGCGCCGCGCGCCCGCGCCGCCCTGATCGTCGCTTCGATGTCGCCGACGCCGGCCTCCTGATCGAACCGGCCGAACAGACCCAGGGCTTGCTGGAACTGGTCCGGCACGTCGGGATCGAGCACGATGCCCGGCTCCAGCCGCCAGAACAGGTCGGGAGCGAGCGCAAGGTAGCCGAGTCCGGCCCAGGCATCGCATTTCCGGCGAATGCCCTCGTTCACGCCGAAAATCTCCTGGATCACCACGACCGCCGCGCGGGGGGTGTCCGCCGGCTCGGCGCAATAGGCGGCAAATCGGCTGCTTCCGTCCAGCGTCTCGATGTCGATCATCGCGCCCATCATCCTGTCCTCTCGCTTGCGGTTGCCGCGCCTGCGCGCCACAGTCCCGCCCGTAGCAGGGGCCGCGGGGGCGGCTCAAGCGGGAGGCGCGCATGAAGTTCAACGTCGAGGTCGATTGCACCCCGGAAGAGGCGCGCCGCTTCCTCGGCCTGCCGGATCTGACGCCGGTCCACGAAGCCTATGTCGCCCAGCTCGTCGACACGGTGAAGAACGGCGTCAGTTCGGAGGCGGTGGAAGCGATGTTCCGCAGCTGGGGGCCGATGAGCGACGCGGGCTTCCGCATGTGGCAGCAATTGATCGACGGAATGAGCGGCCGCGGCAAAACGTGACCGACACGATCTTCGCGCGGTCGAGCGGCGCCCCGCCCGCGGCGATCGCCATTGTCCGGATCAGCGGTCCGGCCGCGACAGACACGTTGCGCCAGATCGCCGGCGAAGTGCCGGAGCCACGCCGCATGTCCCTGAGAAAGCTAACCAATCCGGCAGATGGGACCGTGCTGGACCAGGCGCTGGTGGTGCATTTCCCCGCCGCCCAATCCGCGACGGGGGAGGATCAGGTCGAGCTTCATCTCCATGGCGGCCGCGCGGTGGTCGACGCGGTCGAGGCAGTGCTGGGCGGGATTCCCGGCCTGCGTCCGGCGCGCGCCGGCGAGTTCACGTGGCAGGCGTTCGCCAATGGACGGATGGATCTGATCGAGGTTGAAAGCCTGTCGGATCTGCTTCGCGCCGAGACGGAGGGCCAGCGGCGCGCGGCACTTGCGGGTGCGGGACTGAGCGCGGCGGTGGAGGCGCTGCGCCGGGAGGTGCTGCTGCTCTCCGCCCTTGTCGAGGCAGCGCTTGACCAGTCGGATGAAGGCGATGTGCCGGCAGACGATACCCGGGCACGCGCGCTCGCGGACGAACTGACCGGTGCGCTCGAGCGTCTGCTCGCGCGGCCGGGTGCCGAGCGGCTTTTCGACGGCGTGCGGGTCGTGTTCGCCGGACCGCCCAACGCTGGCAAGTCGACGCTCATCAACAGGCTGGCGCAGCGGGACGTCGCAATCGTCTCGCCGATGGCGGGCACGACGCGCGACGTGATCGAGGCGCCGGTGCGGCTGGGCGGAATCGCGTTCGTGCTGACGGACACGGCGGGCTTGCGCGGAGACCCGGGCGACGAGGTCGAGGCAGCGGGGGTTGCGCGCGCGCGGGCCCGGATCGCTGCTGCGGATATCGTCGTCTGGATGGACGAGCAGTCTCCGCCGGAGGATCTTCCGGCGGAGCGGTTGATCCCGATCCTGTCGCGGGCCGATCTGCAGCCGCCGGATGATGGTGGCAGGCTGCGCGTGTCGGCGCGCACGGGTGAGGGCATATCCGCCTTGATCGACGCGCTGATCGGTCGGGCGCGGGCCCTGCTGCCACAGGAGGACGAAGCCGCGCTCACCCGGCGTCAGCGCCTCTATCTCGAGCAGTGCCATAACGAACTTCGCGGATTAGCCGATGAGCCGGACGAGTTGATCCGGGCCGAGCGGCTGCGCGCCGCCCGCGCGGCGCTGGACGCCTTGACCGGGCGAGCTGGCACCGAGGACATGCTCGACGCCCTGTTCGGCACCTTCTGCATCGGGAAGTGAGTGTTCCACGTGGAACGCGGTTGACGCGCGCGCCGCGGGACGGACATAGGCGCGGCCATGTTCGACGTGATCGTGATCGGTGGCGGCCATGCCGGCTGCGAGGCGGCGGCGGCCGCCGCGCGCCTCGGCGCTTCGACGGCGCTCGTCACGTTCTCCGCTGAGGCCATTGGCGCGATGTCGTGCAACCCGGCGATCGGGGGGCTCGGCAAGGGGCATCTCGTCCGGGAAGTGGATGCCATGGACGGACTGATCGGTCGCGCGGCGGATCAGGCGGCGATCCACTATCGCATGCTGAACGCCAGCAAGGGCGCCGCCGTCCGTGGCCCGCGCGTGCAGGCGGATCGGCGGCTTTATCGCCAGGCTGTGCAGCAAATGCTGGCCGAGCAAGCGGGGCTCGCGGTGGTCGAGGGCGAGGCGGCTGCTCTGATCCTCGATGGCGATCGGGTGGCCGGCGTTGCGCTTGCTGATGGACGGCGCCTCGATGGTGGCGCGGTGGTGCTGGCCACCGGCACGTTCCTGAATGCCCGCATGTTCTGCGGCACTGCCACCGAGGCCGGCGGCCGGCTCGGTGAGGCGGCCGCGGTTCGGCTGGGAGCCCAGCTTCGGGCGCTTGGCCTTCCGATCGCGCGCCTGAAGACCGGCACGCCCCCCCGACTCGATGGGCGGACGATCGACTGGGCCGCGCTTGAGACCCAGCCGTCCGACGCGGGCGACTGGACGATGTCGCCGCTCAGCGCCGGTCGCGCCAATCCTGGCCTGGCCTGCGCGATCACGCGCACGACGCCGGCGACGCATGATGTCATTCGTTCGGCGCTTGACCAGTCGCCCTTGTTCAGTGGCGCGATCGAAGGGCAGGGGCCACGCTACTGCCCGTCGATCGAAGACAAGATCGTCCGTTTCGGCGACCGGGACGGCCATCAGATCTTTCTGGAGCCGGAGGGTCTCGACGATCATCTCGTCTATCCGAACGGGATCTCGACCTCGCTGCCCGCAGCGGTGCAGGAGGCGCTGGTGCGCACCATCCCCGGGCTCGAGCGGGTGCGCATCGTCCAGCCCGGCTATGCCGTCGAGTATGATCATATCGATCCACGCGCGCTGGGCGCAGATCTCCAGCTGCGGGCTGTGCGTGGCCTGTTCCTTGCCGGTCAGATCAACGGCACGACCGGCTATGAGGAAGCAGCCGCGCAGGGCCTGGTGGCGGGGCTCAACGCTGCGCGCCAGCTCGGCGGAGGTGCGCCGGTGCTGTTCGACCGCGCCGACTCCTATCTCGGCGTCATGATCGACGATCTGACGCTCCAGGGAGTGACCGAACCCTATCGCATGCTGACGGCGCGCGCGGAGTACCGGCTGAAACTGCGCGCCGACAATGCGACCGAGCGGCTGACCCCGATGGGCAGCGCGCTCGGCTGTATTGGTGCGGCGCGGGGGGCCTTGCTGGAGCACCGCATCGCCGAGCAGGTGCGGATCGCCGAGTTGCTTGCCAAGCGCGTGCGTGCAGCGGCGCTGCCGGTGGCGGGCCTGAGCGATGACGGCCCGTCGCGCCCGCTGGCCGAATGGCTGCGCGTGACCGGCGTCGATGCCGATGCCGTGATCGTCGCGGAGCCTGCGCTTCGGGACGTCTCGCGGTCGGCCCTCGACCGCGCGATCGAGGATGCCCGTTACGCTCCCTATCTGGAGCGGCAGGAAGCGGAGGTGCGCGCGCTCCGCGCCTCGGCGCCGGTGCCGATTCCGGCGGAGCTCGATTATCGTGCCGTGCCCGGCCTTTCCAACGAGATGATCGAGCGGCTGGAGCGCGCCCGCCCGGAAACGTTCGACGCCGCGCGGCGGATTCGCGGGATCACGCCGGCCGCGCTGGCGACGATCCTCGCCCACGCGCAGAAGCGCGCGGCGTGACGGAAGACGATGCCCGCGCCTGGCTGGCGGCGCGGTTCCCGCACGAGAACATCGCACAGCTGCACGCTTATGTTCGGCTGCTGCTCGACGAGAATGAGCGGCAGAATCTGATCGGCAAGGCATCGGTCGAGCGTGTCTGGGCACGCCATATCGTCGATTCGGCGCAGCTGCTCGCTCTTGCGCCCGGCGCGGCACCTTGGCTCGATATCGGCTCCGGGCCGGGCTTGCCCGGCATGGTCCTCGCGTGCCTGAGCGATCAACCGATCGGGCTGGTGGAGCCGCGCGCGCTTCGTGCCGCCTTTCTCGAGCGGGTGCGGGCCGCGCTGGGGCTCGCGCATGTCGTCATTCACCCGCTCCCCATCGCGCGGGTACCAAGCGGCCGCTACGGAGCGGTCACCGCGCGTGCCTTTGCGCCACTCGCCGAGATCCTTGCATCCACCGTTCGGCTCACAGACCCATCCACCATCTGGGTGCTCCCGAAGGGCCGCAGCGCCGAGTCCGAACTGGCGGCCGTCCGCTCGGCATGGCATGGTGTGTTCCACGTGGAACAGAGCGTTACGGACCCGGAGGCCAAGATCCTGGTCGCAACCAGAATCCAGCAGGTGAGGCGATGATCTGCATTGGCGTGGCCAACCAGAAGGGCGGGGTGGGGAAGACCACCACGGCGATCAATGTGGCGACGGCACTGGCGGCGACGGGCTGGCGCGTGCTGCTGATCGACCTCGATCCGCAGGGCAACGCCTCCACGGGTCTCGGCATCGGTCAGGCGCAGCGAACGCGCTCCAGCTACGAGCTGCTGACCGGCCAGTGCGGCCTTGCCGAGGCCGTGGTCAACACCCGTGTGCCGCGGCTCGATCTTGTCCCTGCAACTGTCGACCTCTCGGGCGCCGAGATCGAGCTGGTCGAGGTGGATCAGCGCACCCATCGGCTGCGGATCGCGCTGGCGGCGGCACCGGCGGGGCGGTGGGACATCTGCCTGATCGATTGCCCGCCGTCGCTTGGCCTGCTGACGATCAACGCGATGGTTGCAGCCGACTCGCTCCTGGTGCCGCTGCAGTGCGAGTTCTTCGCGCTGGAGGGGCTCAGCCAGCTGTTGCAGACAATCGAGCGGATTCGGGGCCGCTTCAACCCGGATCTGTCGATCCTCGGCGTTGCGCTCACCATGTATGACCGCCGCAACAACCTGACCGAGCAAGTCGCGCAGGACGTCCGGACCTGTCTTGGCGGGATCGTCTTCACCACCGTGATTCCGCGCAATGTCCGCCTGTCCGAGGCGCCGAGTCATGGCGTGCCCGCGCTGATCTATGATTATCGCTGTTCCGGCTCCGAAGCCTATATCGCACTGGCGCGCGAACTGATCGGGCGCCTTCCGGTGAGCGCGAGGGCGGCATGAGCGAAGAGGTCCCGGTGCGCAAGCGGCCGACCGGCCTTGGCCGCGGCCTGTCGGCGCTGCTCGGCGAAGCGGTGCGGGAAGAGCCGGTGGCGCCGGGGAGCGAACGGTCCCGCGGAGTGCAGAGCCTGCCGGTGGCCGAGATCGAGCCCCACCCGGAACAACCGCGGCGCCATTTCGACGACGCCGCGCTGGACGAGCTTGCCCAGTCGATCGCAGCCCGCGGCCTGATCCAGCCGATCGTCGTCCGGCCCTGGCAAGGTCGCTACCAGATCGTCGCCGGCGAGCGCCGGTGGCGTGCGGCACAGCGCGCTCGGCTGCACCAGGTGCCGGTCATCGTCCGCGACTTCGACGAAGCGGAGACGCTGGAACTCGCGCTGGTCGAGAACATCCAGCGCGAGGATCTCAACGCGATCGAGGAAGCGGAAGCCTATCGCAAGCTGATCGACCGCTTCGGCCACAGCCAGGAAGCGCTCGGCCGGATCGTCCACAAGTCCCGCAGTCACATCGCCAACCTATTGAGATTGCTTGATCTTCCAATGAAGGTTCGGGCAGCGGTGGCAGATGGCCGGCTGAGCATGGGGCATGCCCGGGCGCTGATCACGGCGGCCGATCCGGAATCGCTCGCGCAGACGGTGATCGAGAAGGGCCTGTCGGTGCGCGAGACAGAGCGGCTCGTCCGCACAGCCCGCGGGGGCGGGGAGCCGCGGCCACTGCTGTCCGGCCACCGGGCCGCGCCGGATGCCGACATCGCGGCACTCGAGCGTCAGCTGGGTGACATTCTCGGCCTCAAGGTTCGCATCGCCCATAGCGGCACCTCGGGCACGGTCTCGCTCGGCTATTCGTCGCTCGATCAGCTCGATCTGATCTGCCAGCGTCTGTCGGGCGAGCGGATCTGAGCCTGGTTCAGCGCCGCCGGCCGGCGGCGGCGCGCGCGATGGCCAGCATCTCGTCGGCAGCCAGGATCTCGCCGGCGCTGCCGGGCGCCATCAGCCGTCCTTGAAGCTCGGTCAGCCTCGCGACGATGGTGGCCAGGCTCGCCGCGTCCCATCGCTGAAGTTCGCTCTCGACGATTGCCTTTTCCTTCCAGAAGATCGCCTTGCCCGCCGCTGCGACGGCGTCGGCGACGCTTCCGCGCCGGTCCGCATCGGCGCGGAGCTGAGCGAGCTGAAGCACCCTGCGCAATGCCGCGCGCACGATCGGGATCGCGTCCAGCCCGCTCGCTTCCAGCGCCTGCAGCTCCGCCGCGGCCACGCGCAGCGCGCCGGTCAGGGCGGCATCGACCAATCCCTGCGGACTGGCGTCGCCGGTGCCCGCACCGACCGCGTCGATCGCGTCATGGTCGACATCGCGCAACGTGCCCGGCGTGGCGTCCAGATAAGCGGCCAGCTTTTCGATTTCGCGGGCGATCAGGGCGCGGTCGCCACCGGCGGCAGCGACCAGCCGGCGGGCGATGTCGGGCTCCATCCGCAGCCCTTCGGCACCGGCAATGGCAATCGCCACGCGGTCCGCTTCATAGCCCTCCGGCGCATAGCTCGCGAAGGCGATCGCCTGCGGCGAGGCCGTCGCGAGCTTCAACAGCCGTGACGTCGGGCGGAGCGCCCCGGCCAGCACCACCACGGGATTGCCTGCGCGCGGCGCCTCAAGCAGCGCTTCGATCCCGGCTGCGATCTCGTCGCCGGCGCCGCGGACGCGGATGTGACGCGTGCCGCCGAACAGGCTCTGCGCTGCCGCCTCGTCGGCCAGCAGCGCGGGATCGCGGGCGATCTGCCCGGGTTCGAGATCGATCCGCTCGGCGTCGGCGCCCAGTGCGGCGGCCAGCCGGTCCGCCAGAGCGCGCGAGCCGGCATCGTCGGGCCCATGGAACAGATAGAGCCGGATCGTCGGGTCCGGGCGGTCGACAGCGCGCTCCGCTTCGGGCCGTTTGGCAAGCTTCACGGACCGGCAGGCGCCCGCGCCGCGTAAGTGGCGATTCGGGCCACGATCTGGTCGGCCACCTCCGCGGCCAGTCGCTCGAGCGCGGTGTTCTCGGCTGCGATCGTCGCAAACTCCGAACGGACGACGTCGATGCCGGCGTCCGAGCCCGCCGTGGCATCGAGGACGGTCTGACCGGCTTCGAGATCGACCAGGCGATAGCGGGCACGCAGGCTCCGCCGCTCCCGCGTCACTGCATCGTCGGCGCGGATGCCGAAGCCTTCGATCTGATCGTCGAGCTCGACTTCCAGCCGGAAGCGAGCGGCACTGCCGTCGGCGATCGCGATGCGGTCCCGGAGCGCGTTCTGGACCAGCCAGCCGTCCCGGCCGGAAATCGGCGCAACGCTGACGCTGGCCAGCGCCGCGGCCACCCGGCCGTCACCTCCGCCACCATAAAGCGGCCGCAGCCCGCAGCCGGACAGCGCCACCAGAGCGGCCAAGGCGAGGGCGATCCTCATGCGACGAGATTGACCAAGCGATCCGGCACCACCACCACTTTCCGGGGGGTGGCGCCATTCAGCAGGCGCACGACATTGGGTGCGGCAAGGGCAAGGGCCTCGAGCGATTCGCGGGGCGCCCCGCGCGGCACCGTCAGTGTGTCGCGGAGCTTGCCATTGACCTGCACCGCAATCGTCACTTCGTCCTCGACCAGCAGCGCCGGATCATGGTCCGGCCAGGCCGCATCGGCGATCAGCCCGTCGCCGCCCAGCCGCTCCCACGCCTCCTCGGCCAGATGCGGGATGATCGGCGCGACGAGAAGGACGAGCGTGCGAACCGCCTCGCTGCGGGTGGCGGACGGCGGCGCTTTCTCGATTGCCGCGGTGAACTCGTAGAGCTTTGCGATCGCCTTGTTGAAGGCAAGCGCTTCGATGTCCGCCGCGACGCCGGCAATCGTCTTGTGGCGCCGGCGCTCGAGCGCGTCGTCTGAACCCTCCGCCGGACCGACCGTGGAGACGAGCCGCCACACCCGGTTCACGAACCGCCACGCGCCGTCGATGCCGTTGACCGACCATTCAAGGTCGCGTTCGGGCGGCGAATCCGACACGACGAACCATCGCACCGCATCGGCGCCGTAGCTGTCGATGATGCCGGTCGGATCGATGACGTTCTTCTTCGATTTCGACATCTTCTCGACCCGGCCGACGGTCACTGGCCGTCCGTCCGCCGTCACCAATGCGCCGTCCCGTTCGACGATATCGTCCGGGCTCAGCCACTGTCCGTCGGGATCCTTATAGGTCTCGTGCGTCACCATCCCCTGGGTGAAGAGGCCCGTAAACGGTTCCTTGACGTCAAGCCGCCCGATCCGGGCCAGCGCACGCGTCCAGAAACGGGCGTAGAGGAGGTGCAGAATCGCATGCTCGACCCCGCCGATGTACTGCGCGACGGGCAGCCATGCCTCGGCTACGGACTTCTCGAATGGCCGATCCGCCGGCTGGCTCGCGAAGCGGATGAAATACCAGGACGAATCGACGAATGTGTCGAGCGTGTCGGTTTCCCGCCGGGCCTTGCCACCGCAGCGGGGGCAATCGACATGCTGCCAGCTCGGGTGCCGATCGAGCGGGTTGCCCGGCACATCGAAGCTCACATCTTCGGGCAGCACGACCGGCAGCTGATCGCGCGGCACCGGCACGGCCCCGCACGCTTCGCAATGGATGATCGGAATCGGCGTGCCCCAGTAACGCTGGCGCGACACGCCCCAGTCGCGCAGCCGCCAGACGGTGGTGCCGCGGCCCCAGCCCTCGGCTTCGGCGCGTGCGATCACCGCCGTCTTCGCCTCATCCACGTCCAGGCCGTCGAGAAAGCGCGAATTGACGATGCGGCCTGCCCCGCCATAGGCGGTGTCGCCTTCGAACACCGGATCGGTGGTCACGTCGTCGGCGACGACACGGGTCACCGGCAGGCCGAATTTCCGGGCGAAATCCAAATCGCGCTGGTCGTGGGCCGGCACCCCGAAGACAGCGCCGGTGCCGTAATCCATCAGCACGAAGTTCGCGATCCAGACCGGCAGCCGGATCTCGGGATCGAAGGGATGCACCGCATGAATGCCGGTGTCGAAGCCCTTCTTCTCCGCCGTTTCCAGTTCGGCTGCGGTGGTGCCGCCGGCGCGGCATTCCTCGATGAACGCCGCTGCCGCCGGATTGGCCGCCGCCACTTCGGCCGCAAGCGGATGGTCCGCCGCGACCGCGACGAAGCTCGCGCCGAAGATCGTATCAGGCCGGGTCGTGAACACCTCGACCGTGCCGCCGTTGGACAGCGCGAACCGGAATTGCAGGCCCTGGCTCCGACCGATCCAGTTTTCCTGCATCAGCCGGACCTTGTCCGGCCAATCAGCGAGCGTGCCGAGGCCGTCGAGCAGCTCGTCGGCAAACGCGGTGATCTTCAGGAACCACTGGCTGAGCTTGCGCTTCTCGACCAGCGCGCCCGACCGCCAGCCGCGGCCGTCGATCACCTGCTCGTTGGCGAGCACGGTCTGATCGACCGGGTCCCAATTGACCGCCGATTCCTTGCGATAGACCAGGCCATGTTCGAACAGGTCGAGGAACAGCGACTGTTCCTGGCCATAATATTCCGGCTCGCAGGTCGCGAGCTCGCGGCTCCAGTCGAGCGCGAAGCCCAGCGATTTCAGCTGGTCGCGCATCGCCGCGATGTTGGCGCGGGTCCAGCTGCCGGGATGGACGCCTTTTTCCATCGCGGCATTTTCGGCCGGCATGCCGAATGCGTCCCAGCCCATCGGGTGGAGCACTTCCATGCCCTGCATCCGCCGATAACGGGCGAGCACATCGCCCATCGTGTAGTTGCGGACATGGCCCATATGGATGCGCCCCGACGGATAGGGAAACATCTCGAGCACATAGGTTTTCGGACGCGGACTGTCGTCGCGCGCATGGAACGTCCCGCGCGCGGCCCATTCCTTCTGCCAGCGCGCATCGGCAACTTTGGGATTGAACCGCGACGCGGTCATGGCGTCACTGGTCGACGGCGGAGCGGCGCAGTTCGCGCGCCCGGGTCAGGATGATGTCCTCGAGCTTCTGGACAGTCGCCGCCTGCACGGCCGCATCGACCCACTGGCCATTTTGCAGCAGCTGCCGCGAGGCCGCGACCCGCAACCCGTCGGCGCGGAGATCCTGGTCCAGGATCGAGATGGTGAGCTTCATCCGCTCGCTCTGGGCCGCTGGATTCACATACCAGTCGGTCACGATCACGCCGCCGTTCGAATCGGCCTGGAGCAGCGGCATGAACGACACCGTGTCGAGCGCGGCGCGCCAGAGATAGGCGTTCACGCCGATGGTCGTGACCCGGGAAGCGGCAAGGTCGGCCTCGCGCTGCACGTCCTTCTTGTTCCCGCCGAAATAATTGACGCCCTTGGACAGATCGTCGCGCACCCACTGGCAAGCGGAGAGGAGTGCGAAAGCGGGCAGAATCAACGCGGCAACACGGCTCGGCATCGGTGTTCCTTGAGGGCAAATCCGGTGGCGCCGTTATAGGGGCTGGGGAACGGCCCGCAAGCGCTGTGGGCCGATTGCAACAGGTCCCAAGAAAGCGACTCCCGGCAGTGGCGGAACGTTCTGGAATCATGTTAGGCCCAAAACATCGACGATTGGACTCGCTGATGGCATCTGGGCGGACATGGTTGGCGGTCTGCGCGACGGCGGTTGCCGTCGCGGGCGCCACGCTGTCGCCTGTCTTCGGCGCGGAGCCGGGCGCGGTGCGCAAGGTCCTCAACCGCCCCGTATCGCTCAGCGCGCGCGGCGGCATCGGGTCCTTCACCCCGGCTGCCGCCGATCCGCGAGTCGCCGCCGTTTATGCCCGCGCCGGGCTTGCCAACAGCGGCTTCCGCTTCACTCCGTCAAGCGCCGCGCGCGGCGGCAACCGCTCCGTCACCGTTGCGGTGCGCGCGGCAAGCACGGCACCGCGCAACGACGCCCGTGGCGCGGGCGTCACGAGCGTGACGGTGCAGCCCATCGCTTACAATCTCGGCGTCGCGATCGGCTGGAAGCGCTTTGCCCTGTCTGGAGACGTTGCCCGCGTCGACGCAGCCGGCTTGCCCGGCAGCCGCGAGAAGATGGACGTCGGCGTCAGCTACACGGCGCCGCGCTGGAGCGGCCGCTTCCAGGTGGAGCGCGACCGGCCGATCGACACCGTCTCCCGGCTGACTGGCGGCGAGACCGTCTCCTTCGATCTTGGCGGCTCTTACGCGCTTACCCGCAACATCGATGTGACGGCCGGTGTCCGCTACCGCAGCGAGGACCGCAACCGCCTGCAGCTTGTCGACGATGGCCGTCGCGACGCCCAGGCGGTCTATATCGGCACTGCGCTCAAATTCTGATCCAGCCGTCGATCGCCGCCCAGCCATAGGCGCCGAGCGCGGCGACGCGTCGAGCCCGGGCTGACGTCATGCCGCCAAGGGCGATCACCGGCACCCGCGACCGGCGCGCCAGCATCCCGAACCGCACCGGACCGAGCGGACGGGCGCCGGGATGGGAGCGCGTCGCAAACACCGGTGACAGCAGCACCAGATCGGCCCGATCCCGGGCGGCCGCGGTGAGTTCGGCCGCATTGTGCGCCGTGGCGAGCATCAGGAGGGGCCGTCCCGCGCGCGGCATCTGGTAGACGCCGTCGACACGGGCGCGGCAGGCGGCAGCGGAGGTGCCCGCGAGCACCAGCACGAGACCGCGGCGGCGGGCGACCGCGCGGATCCGCGCGACGAGGGTCGCCCGTGCCGCCGGATCAAGGCCGTAATGGCGCACCACCACACCGGCGCCGCGGGGCAGCGCCGCCAGTGCCGGCCACAGCGCCGCGCCCTGGCGTTCGTCGGTCAGCAGCCAGAGCTTCGGGAGGTGGCGAGCACGCATCGCACTCCCTATAGCAGCGCCCATGTCCGACCCTGCAACGCGTCTCGACGAGGTCCGCAACCGCATCGCCCGTGCCGCCAAAGTCGCGCGGCGCGACTTGTCCGACGTGACCCTGATCGCCGTGTCCAAGACTCATCCGGCCGAGCGGATCCGGCCGCTGATCGATGTCGGGCACCGCTGCTTTGGCGAGAATCGCGTCCAGGAAGCGGAGGCGAAATGGCCGGCGCTCAGGACCGAGACGCCGGATCTCGAGCTGCACCTGGTCGGCCAGCTCCAGTCGAACAAGGCCGATGCGGCGGTCGCCCTGTTCGATGCGATCCATTCGATTGATCGACCGTCCCTCATCCAGGCGGTCGCCCGGGCGATCGATCGCAGCGGCCGCCGCCCCCGGCTGTTCGCCCAAGTGAATATCGGCGACGAGCCGCAAAAGGGCGGCTGCGCGGTCGCGGCGCTGCCGGGCCTGCTCGCCGAGGCGAGGCAGGCGGGGCTGGAGATTGCCGGGCTGATGTGCGTGCCACCGGCCGGAGTGGAGCCGGCACCCTATTTCGCACTGCTCGCGAAGCTGGCTCGGGAGGAAGGGCTCGGCCAGCTGAGCATGGGCATGTCCGATGACTTCGAGACCGCCGTGATGCTGGGCGCCACCCATGTCCGCATCGGCTCGGCGCTGTTCGGAGCCCGCGGATGAGGCCTGCCGCGCTGATCTTCGATTTCGACGGCGTGCTTCTCGACAGCGAGTTCGAAGGCAATCGGCACCTCGCCGAGCTGCTGACCGAACTGGGCCACCACATCTCGGTCGAGGACGCGCTCATCAAATTCTCGGGGCTGAGCGGGCGGGCCTTCTACGACGCGATCGAGGCCCATATCGGCCATTCGCTGCCCGAGGGCTTCCACGCCGGCCGCGCGGCGGAAGACGAGCGGGTGCTGCGCGAGGGCATTGCCGAAGTGGCCGGTGCGATCGCCTTCGTCCGCGCCTTGCCGGACGATCTGCCCCGCGCCGTCGCGTCGTCGAGCCGGACAGACTGGATCGCCACCCATCTCACCCACCTCGGGATCCGCGACGCCTTCGGCCCCCATCTTTTCAGCGGACGGGAACATGTATCGCGGGGAAAGCCCGCGCCCGACATCTATCTGTTCGCGGCCGACGCGCTTGGAGTCGACATCCGCCGCTGCGTGATCCTCGAGGATTCGGAAGTGGGGGTGCAGGGCGCCCTGGCCTCCGGCGCGCGGGTGATCGGTATCGCCGCTGGATCGCATTGCGTGAACGGCCATGAGGCGCGGCTGCGGAAACTCGGGGTGCGGGAAATCGCCCATGACTTCGCCGAGGTGCGCCGGCTGATCGGCCTTGGCTGAGGCGCGCCGCTAGAGCTGGTGGCCGGTACGATCGCGCTTGGTCGCCAGATAGTGCTCATTGTGCGGGTTCGACGCCATCCGGTGAGGGACGCGCTCCACCACGCGGATCCCGGCCGCTTCGAGCGCGGCGACCTTGTCCGGATTGTTGGTGAGCAGGCGGACGGCGTTCTGCCCGAGCAGATCGAGCATCCGGGCCGCGACCCGGAAATCGCGCGCGTCGATGGCAAAGCCCAGACGCACATTGGCATCGACCGTGTCGAAGCCCTGATCCTGCAGCGCATAGGCGCGGAGCTTGTTGACAAGGCCGATGCCGCGGCCTTCCTGGCGAAGATAGAGCAACATTCCCCAGCCCGACCCGACGATGGCGGCGAGCGCGGCCTGCAGCTGCGGCCCGCAATCGCATTTGAGGCTGCCGAACACGTCGCCGGTCAGGCATTCGCTGTGCAGCCGGACGAGTGGCGGCGTGCCGTCCGGCGCGCCGAGCAGCAGGGCGACATGCACATCCCCGCCATCGGGCGTGCGATAGGCGACGATCTCGGCCGTCTCGGATGCGGTGACGGGCAGCCGCGCGCGGGTGGCGATCACCAGCCGCGCCGGATCCTCCGCCTCGGCGATGTCGTCCGGCGCGAGCGGATCGACGCCGGGGCCGGCCGCGCGAAAAAAAAAGGCGGGCAGCAGCCCGGCGATGCGGGCGAGCGCCAGCGCTGCGTCTGCGGCGCGCTGATCCCCGGTCGGCACCGCGCGGAACGGCCCCTTGAGCGGCGTTGCGAGATCGAGCGCCGGATCGGCCAGCGCGGTGGCGGTGTCGAAATCGATCCACGGCGCACGCGCGATCCGCACCGCCTGGCCCGGGGTGGCGGCGGCTGCCTGGTTGGCGAGCTTGAGCGTCGCCGCGCGGCTGGCGGACAGCAGCAGATCGGCGCGGGCGTCCGGATCGAAGCGGGCCAGCCGGCCGGCATCGCCGGTCTCGATCGGCAGCAGCTCGAACGCCCCCTCGGCCGTGCCGATCGCGATCGGCCAGCCCCGGCGCAGCGCATCGATCGCTCGCGCCGTCTTCGTCAAAAGGCAAACTCCGTCACCAGCGGCACGTGATCGGACGGCTTCGCCCAGCCGCGGCAGGGCTCGTGCACCTGGTGCGCGCGGGCATGGGGCGCGACCTCCGGGCTTGCCCACATGTGATCGAGCCGCCGGCCGCGATCGGACGCCGCCCAGTCCTTCGCCCGGTAGCTCCACCAGGTGAAGCAGCGCGCCGGCGCGGGCACGAAGCGGCGGCCGAGATCGACCCAGCCGTGCGCGGCCTGCAGCTGGCCGAGCGTTTCCACTTCGATCGGCGTATGGCTGACGACATCGAGCAACTGCTTGTGGCTCCAGACGTCACATTCGAGCGGCGCGATGTTGAAATCGCCGACCATGATCGTCGGCACGCTGAGCCCGCTCGACCATTCGGTCATGCGGGCCAGGAAATCGAGCTTCTGGCCGAATTTGGGGTTCATGTCGCGGTCGGGCACGTCGCCGCCCGCCGGCACATAGACATTCTCCAGCCGCACGCCGTTCGGCAGCCGCACGCCCAGATGCCGCGCCTCGCCATTGCCCTGCCAGTCATGGCGCGCTTCTTCGACCAGCGGCAGGCGCGAGACGATGGCGACCCCGTGGTGCATGCGCTGTCCGTGCAGGAGGACATGGTCGTAGCCGAGCGCATGGAAGGCAGCGGCGGGGAAGGCGCCGTCCTCCACCTTGGTTTCCTGGAGGCAGAGGATGTCGGGCCGTTCGGCGGCAAGGAACTGCTCGACGATCCCCAGGCGGAAGCGCACCGAGTTGATGTTCCACGACGCGATCTTGAGGGTGTCGGTCACCGGCTTCGCTTAGGGGTTCGCAGCGCCCCAGACAAGGAAAGACCCCCGCTCCGGGGGCATGGAGCGGGGGCCGACCGAGCGTTCGTTCACGCTGGCAGGATGGGATCGCTCCGGGCGGGCAACAGGGGGAAATCCCGCCAAACGCCCCATCCGCACCGTCGATCTAGGAAGTGGAACCTGTCGCTTCCATGAACGGAAGCTCAGCGGGCGGACTTTTTCGGACGAGGATCCTGATAACGAAAGTTGTCGTCCGCCACCGCAACGTTGAGCCGCTGGTTGGTGAGCCGCACCGTGGTGCGGTTGTTCTGGGCGTCAAGCGCCACCCAGCCCTCCAGCATCAGTCCGCCCGGCGCCCCCGATTGTTCGGTGAAGGCGAGGGTGATCGCGCCATATTCGGGGTGGCGGGCGTCCTTCGCAAGGACGGTGATCACACCGGACTGGCCGGACGGAACGACGCGGGCGACCTTCGACAGATCCTTGCCGGGATCGAGAATGACGCCGAGCGGCGAGCCGCCGATCGGCCAGCGCGACACCTGACGGACCGAATAGTCGATGAAGGTCAGTGCGCGGCCGTCGCTCACCACCAGGAGCGGCACGCCGTCTTCATATTGAAAGCGGATCTTGCCGGGCTGCTTCAGCGTCAGCCGACCGGTCAGCATCTTCCCGGCCCGGTCCGTCTGCGTGAAGTCGGCCGTCATCGAGCGAACGCCCTTCAGATGCTCGGCGACGCGGGCAAGATCGGCGGGCTGCGCGGTGGCCGGCGCAGCCAGCGTGACCGCGGCAGCAGCGAAGGCGGTGAAACGGACGATCATTGAGTCTCCTGTCGAGATTTGCCCCGGCCATGGCGGCAAGCCATTGAACCCGCGCTGAACCCGTCATCGCTCGGCGAGCAGAGTCCGTTCCCAGAACATCAGTGTCGTCCAGAGCTGGTAATCCTGGTTCGCTTTCTTCGAGAAGCCATGGCCTTCGTCCGCGGCCAGAAGGTGCCAGGCCGTGCCTCCCCGGCCGCGCACCGCCTGGATGATCTGATCCGCTTCGGACGCCGGGACGCGGGGATCGTTGCCGCCGGTCACCACGAACAGCGGGATCGACAGCCGCGCGACCTGGGTGAGCGGCGAGATCTCGGTGAGCTTCGCGCGCTGCTTCGGATCGCGTTCGTCGCCATACTCCACCCGCCGCAGATCGCGCCGGTAGCTCTGGGTGTTCTCAAGGAAGGTGACGAAGTTCGAGATCGCGACGACGCAATTGGCGCCCTTGAACCGATCGCCGAAGCGGATCGCGCTCGCATAGCACATATAGCCGCCATAGGAGCCGCCGGCCACGCCGAACCGGCCCGCATCGAGCGCCGGGTCGCGCGCCAGCCGATCGAGGAACGCGCCGATGTCGCGCACCGAATCCTCCCGCTTGAACGGGCCGTTGTCGGCCGCGACGAAGGCCTTGCCGAAGCCGGTCGAGCCGCGGACGTTCGGATAGAAGAGCGCGATGCCGAGCTCGTTCAGATAGTAATTCGCGCGGCCGAGAAATCCCGGCCGGGACTGGCCTTCCGGGCCGCCATGGATGTTGATGATCAGCGGCCGCTTGCCGGGGAAGCGGACGGGATCCGGCCGATAGAGGAAGCCGGACACCTCGAGACCGTCGAAGCTATTGACGGCGATCAGCTCCGGCTCGGGATTGGTCGCGACATCAAGGCCGCCGGTCTCGCTTTCGGTCCAGCGCGTCACGGCGAGCGTCCCCGGATCGACCGCGTACATGTCCGATGCCGCCCGGGCGGCGCTGACGGTCAGCCCGATCGCGCCCCAGGGCGCGATCTGAAGGCCGCCCGCGACGCCCTGCGGCAACCCAGTCACGGCGCGCACCGCGCCGCTGACCGGATCGAGCAGCTTCAGCCGGCTCACGCCTGCTTCATTGACCAGATACGCGATGAAGCGGCCGTCGGGCGCGATCTCGAACGCCTCGACGTCCCAGCGCGGTTCCGGACTGACCGGCCGAAACCGTCCGCTGGCCGGATCGAGTGTGCCCAGCCGCTGGAAGTCGCTGCCTTCGTCCGAGGTCACCCACAGGGTGCCGTCCGGCGCAAAGGCGGCGCCGCCATAGGCGATCGGCTTGCCGTGATCGCCGACCGGGGTCATCGCGCCGCTCGCCACGTCGAGCAGATGCAGAGTGGATTTGTTGATCGAGATGGAATTGATGACGATCGCCCGGGCACCGTCCGGCGTGAAGTCGGCGATCGACCAGCCCCCGCCCTTGACCGCGGCGACCATCCGGTCCGTCCGCGGATCGCGCGGATCCATCATCCAGAGATCGCTGTCGACGCCGTTGCGCCGCGTCGAGCTATAGGCCAGCCAGCGCCCGTCATGGCTCCAGGCGGTCATGCGGTTGCGGCTCTTGCCGTCGGTGAGCAGCGTCAGCCGGCCGTCGCGAAGCGTGTAGAGCTGCCAGAACTCGCTCCCGCCGACATCCTTCTGGACCACGGTGACGTCGCCGCGGCGGCGGGCCGCGGACACATTGGCGATCGTGTCGGCTTCGAAGCTGATCTGGCGGCGCGCCCCCATCGGGGCAGCGACTTCATGGACTTGCGGCGTGTTCGCGAAGCGGGTGACGATCAGCGCCGCGCGCGTCTGCGGCAGCCAGCCGCGGAAGCTCGCCGAGCGCGCCTCGAGATAGGGCCGCGTCTGCTCGGCCAGCGCCGCCGGCACCGGCGGAATCCCGTCCGCGGTCAGTGCCTCCGGGCGCGGAGCAGCCTGCGCGCCCGCCGGCATGGGCATCGCCAACACAGCGCAGGCGAGCAGCACGGATCTCAGCATGGGCCCTCCCAAAGACCGTTCGAACTGAACCGGTTAGTCTGTCTGTCGAGCCCTGTCGATCCGGCCGGCGGATGAGCCCGGCGCGCCGGAAACCCGGCCGCGTCCTCACAAGCCGGCGATGGCCCGCCGGATGTCGCGAACGCGGGTCCGGCCGAGCTTCGGTCAGACAGGATTGCCGTCGGTGTCGATCAGCACTTCGCGGCGGCCGACATGGTCCGGACGGCCGACCTTGCCTTCCTTCTCCATGCGCTCGATCAGCCGCGCCGCGCTGTTGTAGCCGATGCGCAACTGGCGCTGCACATAGGATGTCGACGCCTTCTGGCTCTCGGCGACGATCTGGACCGCGCGGCGATAGAGCTGGTCTTCCGGGCTGTCGTCTCCAGCGGGTGCGCCGTCAAAGGCGAACCCGCCATCTTCCGGCTCCTCGGTGACCGCCTGGATATAGTCGGGCTTGCCCTGCGCGCGCCAGTGATCGGCGACGGCGCGGACTTCGTCGTCGGAGACGAAGGGGCCGTGCACGCGCACGATCTGCTTGCCGCCCGGCATGTAGAGCATGTCGCCCTTGCCGAGCAGCTGTTCCGCGCCCTGTTCGCCGAGAATGGTGCGCGAATCGATCTTCGACGTGACCTGGAAGCTGATCCGCGTCGGCAGATTGGCCTTGATGACGCCGGTGATGACGTCGACCGAAGGACGCTGGGTCGCCATGATCAGGTGGATGCCGGCGGCGCGGGCCTTCTGCGCGAGACGCTGGATCAGGAATTCCACTTCCTTGCCGGCCGTCATCATCAGATCGGCAAGCTCGTCGACGATCACCACGATCTGCGGCAGCGGTTCGTAGACCAGCTGCTCTTCCTCGTAGATCGGCTGGCCGGTTTCCGCATCGTAGCCGGTCTGCACGCGGCGGCCGAGCGGCTGGCCCTTGCCGCGGGCGACGCGCACTTTCTCGTTGAAGCTGGCGAGCGAGCGGACGCCGACCGAGGCCATCATCCGATACCGCTCCTCCATCTGCTCGACTGCCCAGCGCAGCGCGCGGATCGCCTTGGGCGGTTCGGTGACGACAGGGGCCAGGAGATGGGGAATATCGTCGTAGATGCTGAGTTCCAGCATCTTCGGATCGATCATGATCATCCGGCACTGTTCGGGCGTCAGCCGATAGAGCAGCGACAGAATCATCGCGTTCAGGCCGACCGACTTGCCCGACCCGGTGGTGCCGGCGACAAGCAGATGCGGCATCGGTGCCAGATCGGCGATCACCGGATCACCGGCGATGTTCTTGCCGAGGATGATCGGCAGCGCGCCGCCCTGGTCGTCGAAGGCGGGGGCGCCGACCAGTTCGTGCAGCACCACCGACTCGCGCTTCTGGTTGGGAAGCTCGATGCCGATCACGCTGCGGCCGGGAATGGTCGCCACCCGCGCCGACAGGGCGGACATGTTGCGGGCGATGTCGTCGGCCAGCTGGATCACCCGGCTGGCCTTGATGCCGGCGGCCGGCTCCAGTTCGTACATGGTGACGACGGGGCCCGGCCGGACCTCGACGATCGAGCCGCGCACGTGGAAGTCCTCGAGCACGCTTTCGAGCAGCCGGGCGTTGCGCTCGAGGGCGGCCTTGTCGAGCGCGGTCCCGCTCGACGGCGGCGCCGGCTTGAGCAGATCGAGCGGCGGCAGGGTGTAGCGGTCCCGCAGGTCGAAGCTGGTCTGCACCGGCGCGGCCTTCTTCTCCTGCGCCTTTTTCTCCGGGACCGAGATCACCGGTGGCGGCCGCAGATCGGCTTCGACAGGCTTGCGTTTCTCGGGTGGCCGGCGGATCGCGTCCGGCGCGGGGCGCTCGACCGGGACGTCCGCCGCATCGTCGTCGGCGGACGGCGCCGAGAAGCGCCGGCGCAGCAGCCATTCTCGCTCGAACTCGTCGAGCTCCAACGCATAGGCCCAGAGCAGCAGCCCGCCGATGCCGAGCAGCAGCATCAGCCCGATCCGGGTCCAGAAGAGCAGGTCCGGGCTGCGGATCGCGGCAAGCCCAAGGCCGGCGAGATTGCCGGCGAGGATGCCGAACGCGCCGCCCAGCCCGCCCGGCAGGCCGGCGATGGCGCCTGGCCGGAGCAGCGTCAGCGCAGTCCCGATCAACACCACGCCCAGCCCGGCCAGCACGAAGTTGCGGCGCCAGCGGCCAATGTTTCGATCCTGGTAGAGCCGGAGCGCCATGATGAGCAGCATCGGCAGCACCAGTCCGATCGCCGGGCCGAAGGCGGACAGCAGAATGTCCGCCGCCCAGGCGCCGGGCGCGCCGATCCAGTTGCCGGGCGGCCCGCCAGCCGCGGTGTTGAGCGCCGCGTCGCTCGGGCGATAGCTGACGAGCGCCGCTCCGAGCAGGGCGGCGAGCGCCGCCAGCGCCACCGCACCGGCGACAGCTGCGCTCCGCGCCAGCCCGCGGCCGACGGCGGCGCGCCAGCCCTCTGCGTCCGCGACCCGAGTCGCCATCGTCGCTCCCCGTCTTTGTGCGCGAAATGTTCTCGGCCGCTCAATTCGCCTGTCGGCGAGTCCCCGTCAAGAAATGTTCGCACGCGGCCAAACTCCCGCTAGAGAGGAGGCATGCAGAGCGACGTGATCATCCTCGGCGGCGGGCTTGTCGGCCTGACGCTTGCCCTTGCGCTCGACGCGCACGGCCTGACCGCGACCATCGTCGATCCGGCCGATCCCGCCGCCGTGCTGGCGCCGGAGTTTGACGGCCGCGCCTCGGCCATCGCCTCGGCGAGCTGGCGGATGCTGGACGCGATCGGGCTCGGAGCGCGCCTGGCCGGGAAAGGCTGCCCGATCGCGTCCATCCGCGTCTCGGACGGGCTGGCACCCGGCGCGCTCGATTTCGAGCCGGCAGCGGACGATGGCGCTCTTGGGCACATGTTCGAGAACCGCGCGCTGCGCCAGGCGCTCCACGCCGCGGCGGCGGAAGCCGCGGGTGTCACGCTGCTGATGCCGGCGCGGCCGGTTGCGACCGAGCGCGGGGCGGACGGCGTCGAGGTGCGGCTGGAGGACGGCCGGACGCTCCGGGCGCCGCTGCTCGTCGCGGCCGAGGGGCGGCAATCGCCGACGCGCCAGGCCGCCGGAATCCAGGTCGCCCGCTGGAGCTATGATCATGTCGCGATCATCGCTGCGGTCGAGCATGAGCGGCCGCACGAGAACATCGCCTATGAGATCTTCTATCCGGAGGGTCCGTTCGCGATCCTGCCGATGCTGCCGGGCACGCGGTCAGCGCTCGTCTGGTCGGTCACCCGCGCACAGGCCCCCGGCTATCTGAAGCTCGGCCCGCGCGGCTTCGTGGCCGAGCTTGCCCGCAAGATGGGCGGCCTGCTCGGCGACATGCGGTTGATCGCGCCGCTGTCCAGCTACCCGCTCGGCTTCCACCACGCCGCGCGGCTGACGGCGGAGCGGCTGGCGCTGGTCGGCGATGCCGGTCACGGCATCCACCCGATCGCCGGGCAGGGCCTGAATCTGGGGCTGCGCGATGCCGCGGCGCTGACGGAAGTGCTGGTCGACGGCGCCCGGCTCGGCCTTGATCTTGGTGATGCGCAGCTGATGAAGCGCTACGAACGGTGGCGGAGCCTCGACACCTTCCTGATCGCGGCCTCGACGGACGGCCTCGCCCGCCTGTTCGGCATTCCCGGCCGCCCGGCCGCCGCGGTGCGCCGGTTCGGCCTCAGCGCCGTGCAGCGCATCGCGCCGCTCAAGAACATGTTCATGGCGGAAGCCCGTGGCGAATCGGGCGACATGCCGAAGCTGCTGACCGGCGTCGCCGTCTAGCGGCCGATCGGTCGCGCTTCTTCCGGCAGCATCACCGGCACGCCGTCACGCACCGGATAGGCGAGGCCGGCGGCTTCGGACACCAATTCGTCGGTCGCATCGTCGTAGCGCAGCTTCGTTCGAGTGACCGGACAGACCAGCACGTCCAGAAGGCGGAGATCGATCATTGCAGCGTCACCGGATCGTCCCGGTCGCCGCCGTGCCGCCCGAAGAACTGCATCAGCTGAATGATCAGATCGGCGCGGAAATCCAGGTCCGGCGCCTCGAGCAGCGCCTGCTTGGCGGCGATGTCGAACGGCGCGATCTGGGCAATGCCGTTCACCAGCGACTCGTCGTCCAGCCGGCTGACCGCGTTCCAGTCGACCGCATAGCCCTGCGCCTCGGCGAAGCGGCGCGCTTCCGATTCGAGCGCCGCGCGCTGCGGGGCCGCGAGCGGCTCGGCCGGCGTATCGGCCAGCAGCTGCGCTTCGACCTGGCGAAACGGCGTGGCGACGTCGAGCTCGCTCAGCAGGCGGAAGCGGGCAATGCCCTCAAGGATGATGTTGTAGCGCCCGTCGTCCAGCGCTTCGACATGGGCGATGCGGCCGACACAGCCCATGTCGAACAGCGGCGGTGGATCGCCTGCGCCGCGCGGCTGGATCATGCCGATCCGCCGATCCCGCGCCATCGCATCGCTGACCAGCGCCCGGTAGCGCGGCTCGAAGATGTGCAGGGGCAGCTGCATCCGCGGAAACAGCAGCGCGCCGCCCAGCGGGAAGATCGACAGCCGAGTGGCGGCCGCCGACATCAGGTGAACAGCACGGCGGACAGGCGCCGCCGGGTGGCGGACGTCCAGGGATCCTCGACGCCCACCACGTCCATCAGCTGCAGCAGCCGCTGGCGCGCGGCGCCCTCGTTCCACTCGCGGTCGGCAGCGATGATCGCCAGCAGCTGGTCCGCGGCGGCGTCGCGGTCGCCGGCCGCCATCCGCGCCCCCGCAAGCGCGAACCGCGCCTCGAGATCGGTCGGATCGGCCGCAACGCGCGCTTCCAGCGGCGCCAGGTCGTCGACGGGCTGGGCATCGCGGGCAAGGGCGACGGCCGATTCGGCGCGGGCAATGGCGGGGTCTTTCCGCACCGCCTCGGGCAGCGCCTCGATCAGCCCGGCCGCTTCCTCGACCTGACCGCTGCCGACCAGCGCACGGGCGAGGCCGGAGAGAACCGCCGGTTCCTCCGGCGCCATGTCCCGGAGCTGGCTGAAAATGCCGACCGCGCGGGCCGCGTCGCCGCCGGCGAGCACCTCTTCGCCCATCGCGATAAGCGGCTCCAGCTCGGCCTCGCGCTGCTGCGCCTCGCCCTGCACCGGCAGCTGCTTCAGGATCTGGTCGAGCGCCTGGGCGATTTGCCGTTCGGTCCGGGCCGGGGTGAGATCGGCGACGAGCTGGCCCTGGAACACCGCATAGACGGTCGGGATTGACTGCACGCGGAACTGCGAGGCGATCAGCGGATTGGCATCGACGTCGATCTTGCGGAGCACGACGCCCTTGTCCGCATAATCGGCGGCGACCTTCTCGAGCACCGGCGCCAGCGTCTTGCAGGGGCCGCACCATTCGGCGAAGAAATCGAGGATGACGAGCGACGTCATCGACGGTTCGACCACGTCGCGTTTGAATGCTTCGATCGCCTCGCGCTCGGCGGGGCTCAATCCCAGAGTTGCCACTGTCTCGCTCCGTTCGTTTCGTCCTTATGTGGGGCGAAGGGGGCCGCTGCCAAGGGACTTGCGCCGATCGGAATCGCAGGCTATTGCCCGCCGCCTCACCCGCCCTCCCGAGGGCCGTGGCGCCAGAGCGGGCGTAGCTCAGGGGTAGAGCACAACCTTGCCAAGGTTGGGGTCGAGGGTTCGAATCCCTTCGCCCGCTCCAGCGACTTTGTCCGACATCCGAACTTGTCCCCGGTATCGGCCTCCGCTCAGCTGAACAATTTCAGCCCCGCGATGCAGGCGATCACGCCCAGGATCAGCAGCAGGCGGATGGGCGTCGCCGCCTCGCCGAAAAACAGAATCCCGACCACAACGGTGCCGACGGCGCCGATGCCGCCCCAGACGGCATAAGCCGTGCCCAACGGGATCGCGCGGGCCGCCACTTCGAGCAGTCCCATCGACAGCGTGACGGACACGAGGAAACCGATCGTCCAGGGGATGTTGCGGAAGCCGTCGACGAAGCGCAGGCACGTGGTGAAGCCCACTTCGAACAGGCCGCCCAGGATCAGCAACGCCCAGGCCATGTCACTCCACCTCCGCTGCGGCCAGACGCGCGAGCGCCGCTCCGTCCAGCCGCCAGGGCTGCCATCCCGTCTGTCGCCGCCCGCCGATCCGCGCATAAAATGCCATCGCCTCGACATTCCAGTCGAGCACGGCCCAGTCCATCCGTGCGCAGCCCCGCGCCTGCGCCTCCCGCGCGAGCGCCGACATCAGCTGGCGCGCGACGCCGCGGCCGCGCACCTGTTCTTCGACGAACAGATCCTCGAGATAGAGAGTCGGCCGCCCGGTCCAGCTCGAGAAGGTCAGGAACCAGAGCGCCAGACCGACCGGGCGACCGTCCAGTTCAGCCAGCAGCGCGTGGACGCGGGCGGCCGGCCCGAACAGCGTGTCCCTGAGCGAGGCTTCCGTGGCCGCAACGGCATCCGGCTCCCGCTCATAGGCCGCGAGCGCCCGCACCAGCCGCAGCACGTCCGCTTCGTCGCCAGGCGCCGCCGCCCGCAGCGTCACGTTCATATCGCCGCCTCCATCCGTGGTTCGACCGGCTCCCGCTGCCGCCTTGACGCCACAACGCAGCCGACCACGATCAGCGCCGTTCCCGCGAGCACCGGCCACGTCAACCGTTCCCCATAGACCAGCCAGCCGAACAGCGCGGCCCAGGCAAAGGCCGTGTATTCAACCGCAATCAGCGCCTGCGCTTCGGCGCGACGATAGGCCCAGGACAGCAAGAACAGCGAGAGAAAGGCGAGGCCGGCACCGGCCGCCAGCGCCGGCAGCTCCGCCTCGCCCGGGCGCACCGCCAGTGCTGGCGCGGCCAGGGCCAGCCAGGCAAGACTGGTCAGATTCTGGAAGAAGGCGACTTCGAGCGGATCGGCGATCAGCGCCTGTTTGCGCATCAGCACGATGTTGACGGCGTAGAGAACCGCGGAGGCGAGCACTGCCACCGCCCCGGGCAGTGCCTCCGGCCCGAAGCCGCCGTGCGCGCGCGCGAGCAGGATCGCGCCGACGCCCATGGTGCCGAGCAATGATCCGGCAATGGCCGGAGCCCGGATCCGTTCCCCGAGCACTGCCGCCGCCAGGAACAGCGCGATCAGCGGCGCCACGAACGAAATCGCGATCGCCTCGGCCAATGGGATGCGCGCGATCCCCCAAAAGAACAGCACGGCCATCAACGCCGTGACCGCACCGCGCAGAAGATGCAGCCGCAACGCCGGCCGGCCTGGCCAGATGCGCTGCCGCCGGCCAAGGAACAGCAGGCCGCCAATGGCGGTGCCGATCGCCGCGCGCCAAAGCGTCGTGCTGTACGCGCCGATGGCGATCGCGACGGCCTTCAACGTCGCATCCATCGCGGCGAACAGGGCGATGCCCAAGCATGCCGCGCCAAAGGGCAGGACGGAAGAGGACCACGCAACCGGCATCGCGCTGCCGCCCTAGAGGCTGATCGGTCGAGGGGGAAGCACCGGGCGCCCGTGGCAGGCGCCCGGATCAGGCTCTTGACCGGAAGGCCCCCGTCATCCGGCGCCGCGGAGCCGGCGGGCGCGTCAGATCAGCACCATCCGGTCGCCTTCGATCCGCACCGTGCCGAAGCGGGCGAGGAAGCTCTGGCCGAGCAGCGAGACCGGCAGGCCGCTCTCCAGCACCACGGCCGGCACATGGCGCGCGCGCGCGCTCCCCATCGAAAGCTGGTCGATCAGCACCGGTTGGCCTTTCACTTGCCCCGAGGCGCCCGTGCCGACCGGGCGAAAGCGCGCCGTGTCGAAGGAAATGCCCGCGCGCATCGCATCGTCGCGGGTCAGCGCGACAGTGCCGGCGCCGGTATCGACCAGGAACCGGATGGTGCGGCCGTTCACGTCCACCTCTGCATAGAAATGCCCGTCCGCCGCGCGCGTGAGGACCGTCTCGCCCGCTGCCGCATTGTAGCCGCCGTTGCCGCGCCGGGCGATGCCGTCCGCGGCCGGCGCTGGGGTGTCTTCGGCGGCCGCTGCGGAGCTTGCTGCGCCGCGCTCCCCGCGAGGTGCCGCGAACGCGACGAGGGCAGCAAAGCCGATGACGGAGATGACGAAGGTCCGCATCGCGCCGGTCTAGCACCGCAGCGTTGCGACGCCCTTCCCCGGCTTGGTTAAGCCGGGGTTGGGAGCTTCATTCGGCGGCGAGCGGCGCGTTTGCGGCCTCGATCTCCGCTGCCTTCGCTTCGACCAGCCGGACGATGTGCTCGATCATGTCGGCATCGTTCACATGATGGTCGGTCACGCCGGACAGATAGACCATGTGCTTGCCTGCGCCGCCGCCGGTGATGCCGATATCGGTCTCCCGCGCCTCGCCGGGGCCATTCACGACGCAGCCAAGCACCGACAGCGACATCGGCGTCCGGATATGGGCGAGCCGAGCTTCCAGCTTCTCGACGGTGCGGATCACGTCGAAACCCTGGCGCGCGCAGGACGGGCAGGAGACGATGCGGACGCCGCGATTGCGGATGCCGAGTGCCTTCAGGATCTCGAAGCCGACCCGCACTTCCTCTTCCGGCTCGGCGGACAGCGAGACGCGGATGGTGTCGCCAATCCCGTACCAGAGCAGCATGCCCAGCCCGATCGACGACTTGACGGTGCCGCCGATCAGCCCGCCGGCCTCGGTGATGCCGAGATGAAGCGGGCAATCGACCGCCTCGGCCAGCTGTTGATAGGCGGCGACCGCCAGGAACACGTCCGACGCCTTCACCGAAATCTTGTACTCGCGAAAATCATGATCCTCGAGGATGCGGACATGCTCGAGCGCGGATTCCACCAGCGCCTCCGGGCACGGTTCGCCGTATTTTTCGAGGAGATGCTTTTCGAGGCTGCCGGCATTGACGCCGATGCGAATCGCGCAGCCATTGGCCTTGGCGGCGCTGACGACTTCGCGCACCCGGTCGGCCGAGCCGATATTGCCCGGATTGATGCGCAGGCAGGCGGCGCCGGCATCGGCCGCCTCCAGGGCTCGCTTATAGTGAAAGTGAATGTCGGCGACGATCGGCACGCGCGCGGCGCGCACGATCTGCTTCAGCCCGGCGGTGCTTTCCACGTCCGGGCAGGAGACGCGGATGATGTCCGCACCCGCTTCCTCGCAGCGGCGGATCTGGTCGACGGTCGCCTTGACGTCGGACGTCGGGGTGTTGGTCATCGTCTGGACCGTCACCGGGGCGTCGCCGCCCACGGGAACGGCGCCGACCATGATCTGACGGGATGTGCGGCGCGTGATGTCGCGCCAAGGTCGAACGGACATGTGTTTCCCGGTTGGTTGCGGTACCCGGCACGTCCTATAGCAGCGCCGGCGCCGCGGTGGAACGGGCGGGCTGGCGTTGTCGTCCGCGTCTGCTAGGGGCGCACGCGATGACCAGCCAGACAGAGAAATGGGCGCTCGCCATCCATGGCGGTGCCGGCCAGATCGACCGCGGCGGACTGCCGCTCGCGGCCGAACACGGCGCTCGCGCGGCGCTCGAGGCGGCACTCGCCGCCGGAACCGCGATCCTTGCTGCGGGCGGCGCCGCGCTCGACGCGGTCGAGGCGGCCGTCCGGGTGCTGGAGGACGATCCCCATTTCAACGCCGGCCGCGGCGCCGTCCTCACCCATGACGGCCGGATCGAACTCGATGCCGCGATCATGGACGGGCGGACCCGGGCCGCAGGTGCGGTCTGCGGCGTCACCGCCACGCGCAATCCGGTGCAGCTCGCCCGCGCGGTCATGGTCCGCACGCCGCATGTCTTCCTGGCGCGCGACGGCGCCGATGCCTTTGCCCGCGCCGAAGGCCTGCCAGCGGCGGGGCCGGACTGGTTCGAGACGCCGGAGCGGCGGCGGCAGCTTGCCGAGCTGAAGGCGCGCGGCGCCGACGCGTTCGATGCGGAGATGAAGTACGGCACAGTCGGCGCCGTCGCCAGGGACGCGTCTGGCCACGTCGCCGCCGCCACCTCGACCGGCGGTGTCACCGGCAAAAAATGGGGACGCGTTGGCGACTCGCCGCTGATCGGCGCCGGCACCTATGCCGACG
>ERZ1066122.248-NODE-248-length-59825-cov-42.552836_pt1 | contig 59825 bp, 43 predicted proteins | sample MGYA00382769_ERZ1066122 | MGnify/ENA primary metagenome ERZ1066122 (study PRJEB33369, sample SAMEA5778352) | biofilm metagenome | biome: Industrial cooling water; feature: Water cooling tower basin; material: Biofilm | place: United Arab Emirates | collected... | reverse complement strand
CTGCCGAGCCTGATTCCGGACCTGTGCCGGACTTGCAGCGCCCCTCGGCAGAGGGGACGCGCATTGTATCGCTTTCTCGCGATGGAGAGATGACTGGGGGCCTGCGGCCGGTGGATCGCGGCCGGGCTGCTGTGTCCCGGCTGTGCGACGCTGCTCCGTCCCAGCGGCGCCTGACCGAAGCGGCTGGTGATCGCCTGGAATCCACAACGTTCCAGGCGCCGCCCGTATCGATTCCGCTCCGATCCTACCGGGCGAGACGCGGGGGCGGCATGATCCGGAGACCGAAACCGGGCGTGCGCTGCGTTGCGGACAGGGGGCGTGCGGCGTTCATCCGGGGAAAGCGGGAGCAGGGCGGTGCCGCAGGGGGCGGGCGCCGCGGCCAGGCCCGCCCGGGGACCCACGACGCCGGGACGGCGTCCGCGCAGACAGACCAGGAGACCGCCATGCAGCAATCCGGAGACGACCAGGGCACGGGAGGGTTGCGTGGCGCGGACGTGTCGGCGCCCAGCCTGGGCAGCCGACCGTCCGGTGCGGAGGGCGGTGTGCAGCGCACACGCGACGGTGTGCGCGCCGAGGGCGCGCCCCCGGGCGACGCCATACCCGCGGATGAGCGCGAGGCCCTGCGCACCCGCAGACGGCTGGCGCGGGTGGTGGACCATGCCGCCACGCCCACCGTGGGCCTGGCCCTGTCCGGCGGCGGCATCCGCAGCGCCACGTTCTGCCTGGGGCTGATGCGCGGCATGGCCCGGCGCGGGTTGCTGTCGCGCTTCGATTACCTGTCCACCGTGTCCGGCGGCGGCTATACCGGCGCGATGTTCGGCCGCCTGGTGGGCCGGGTGGGCATCGCCGAGGCCGAGCGCATCCTCGCCGCCAGCGATTCGCGGCCGCTGGCCTGGCTGCGCCGCTACGGCCGCTACCTCGCGCCGCGCGGGGCCAAGGACTACGGCATGGGCCTGGCCACGTATCTGCGCGCGATGGTGGCGGTGCATCTGGAGTTCGCGTTCCTGGCGCTGGTGATCGGGCTGGTCGCGGTGCTGCCGCACGCCCTGCACCGGCATGTCGGTCTGTTCGAGATCACCGCCTGGTCCGGCTGGCCCAGCGCGTGGTGGCCACTGGCGGCGGGGCTGTGGTTCGCCACGGCACCCGGTCTGCTGGGCGTGTACTGGATGCTGCGCGACCCGCCGACGACGAGCGCGGCCGCTTCCGCCGCTTCGGCGTTCGACCCGGGCAAGCCCTCCGAAGGCCGACGGCCGCGGTTCCGCCTGTGGGATCTGCTGGTGGTGCTGGCCGCCGCGGGCGTGGGCGGCACCCTGCTGGTGCGCTGGGCGATGGCGGCGGTGGAGCCCGTCTCGGAGGCATGGGTGGGGCTGCCCGGGCCGGGCTGGGCGCCGCTGCTTGGGCTGGTGCTGGCGAGTCTGGGCGTGTTCGGCGTGGCGATGGCGACGGCGCTGCAGCTGGCGAGGCGCGAGGAAGCGCCGCGGGCCACGGTGGCCCGGCTGCGTCGGCGGATGACCGGCGGCCTGCGTGCGGCGAACGTGGCGTTCGCGGTGCTGCTGTTGCTGGGCCTGCTCGACTGGGCCAGCTGGACCCTGCTCGACCTGCTCGGCGGCGCGCCCGGCCGGCTCTACGGCGGCCTGGGGCTGGGCGGCCTGGTGCTGCTGTTGCTGCGTGCGCTGCTGGAGCCTGCGCAGAAATGGCTCGGCAGCCTGACCGGCGGCGGTGGGGGCCTGCCGATGCTCGCCGGGGTGCTGGGCTATGCGCTGGCCTTCCTGCTGCTGGTGCTGTGGACCACGCTGATGCAGTGGTGCGTGTTCTCTCCGTCGCTGTCGGCGGGGCTTGCGTCGGGCCTCTCGCCTGCACTGGCGCCTGCGCTCGGCGCACAGACAGCGGGCGCCGTGGCCGAAGGCGCGCAGCGCGCCGGGGCATTGCCGGACCTGCTCGGCTGGATCGGCTGGATCGGCGAGGACGCGCTGTGGCGCTGGGCGGCCTGCGCCGCGGTGCTGGCGCTGTGGGGCCTGGGCACCGGCACCAATGCCGAGAGCGCCAACACCACCTCGCTGCACAACATGTACGCCGCGCGCCTGGTGCGTGCCTATCTGGGCGCGGTCAACGCGCATCGGGTGGGCGATGGCGGCACCGCCGGCCTGTCCGCCAGCGCCGAGGGCACCAGCCCGGAAACGCTCTCGAACGTGACCGAGGTGCATCCCGACGACGACGTGCCGCTGGACCGCTACGACCCCTCGACCAATGGCGGGCCGATCCACCTGGTGAACGTCTGCCTCAACCAGACCCGCGGCCATCGCAGCGGCCTGTACAACGCCGACCGCAAGGGCGTGCCGCTGGTGGTCGGCGCGCACGGCCTGCGTGTCGGCCGCACGCGGGTGCCGGTCGACGGCAGCGGGCGTCTGGGCACGCTGGGCCGCTGGGTGGCGATCTCCGGCGCCGCGGCCTCGCCGGGCGCCGGCGCCTACACCACGCCGGGCTGGGCCTCGCTGCTGTTCCTGGCCGGGGCGCGTCTGGGCTTCTGGCTGGACATGCACGGTGCGGTGCGTGCGGTCGATCCGCATGCGCAGGCGCCGCGACGGTTCTCGGCCGAATGGTGGCGCGACCACTGGCAGGCGACCAAGATGGGCCGGCTGGCGTCGGAGTTCCGCGCAGTCTACGGCGGGCCGCTGGCGCGCAACTGGTATCTGTCCGACGGCGGGCATTTCGACAATACCGGCGTGCATTCGCTGCTGGAGCGCGAGCTGGACCTGATCGTGCTGGCCGACTGCGGCGCCGACCCGCGCTACGAACTGGCCGATCTCGAAAACCTGGTGCGCAAGGCGCGCATCGACTTCGGCGCCGATATCGAGTTCTACACCGGCGACGACGCCAACGCCCTGCATCGCAGGCTGTGCGCCGACGGCGACGATGACCAGGCCGCCGATGCCGGCACCGGCGACGCTGCGGACGACGTGGCCCGGTCCATCGCCTTCCTCTCGCCCGAGGCGCTGGCCGACAACACCACCGCCCGCGGCCTGCTGCTGGCGCGCATCCTCTACCGCGCCGACCGCGAAGGCCGGCGCAAGGAGGGGCGCCTGGTGGTGGTCAAGCCGAATCTGCACGCCGCGCTGGACATGGATCTGCTGGCCTACGCCCGCCGCAACCCGCGCTTCCCGCAGCAGCCCACGGGCGATCAGTTCTTCGACGAGGCGCAGTGGGAGAGCTATCACCGCCTGGGCGAGGACATCGGCGCGCAGCTGCGTCGCGACTGGCTGCTGCCGCTGGCCGGCCGCGCGCGGCTGAGCGACCCGCCGCGGATCCGCGCTTCGCGGCTGCAGAAGGAAGCTGCCGCTGCCGGCGGCGCGTTCTGGCGCCTCGACGCGCGGCGCGCGGCCGTGGGCGCGCTCTCGCTCGGTGCGCTGATCGCGGTGGTGGCGCCGACGTGGCAAGTGATCGATCACGTGCGCGGCGAGCGCGAGCGGCAGCGCAAGGACCTGATGACCCTGGTGCGCGACGCCGAGCGCGTCCATGGCGGCCTGGCCGGCACCGAAGACGCGGCGCGCATCGATGCCGACGGGCCCTATGTCGTCTCGCGGCTGAAGGCGCTCTCGACCCGCTTCCCGCGCGACAGCATCGAAGGCGGCAGCCTGTGGCGCCTGCTGGATCGCATCGAACGCGTCTGCGGCCAGCCGCGCGGGACGCTGTCCGACGCGCGCTGGGACGAGCGCACCGAAATCTGCGGCCAGCTCAAGCCGCCGCAGTCCGCACAGACGCGGCTGCGACGCGAATACTGGGATCGACGCGAACACGACGACGCGCAGGATGCGATCCGGGCCGCGCATGCAGCGCAGGCGATCATCGAACGGACCGGCGCGCCCTCTGCCGTCCTCGCCGCGCGCGAAGTGCGGCGCCAGTCGCAGGAGCTGCGTGTGCGGAATGCGATCGATGCAGTCGGCCCGACGCAGGGCGCAGCCGATGTGATGCAGGCCGCCGGCACCGCGGATGCGAGCGTGGCGGACGGTCATGATCCGCTGCGTGCCCACGATGCTTCCCCGGACACGTCCCCGGATGCTTCCCCCGAGACATCCCCCGACACATCACCCGACACCTCCGCGTCGCCGGAGCTTCTGCCCACGCCGCCCGCATCGCCGCGGCCCGGCAGCGTGGATGCCGTACGCGCCGCCTGCACCGACGGTGATGGCCCGACGCAGCGGCTGTACATCCACGTCTTCGATGCCGACGGCAGCGCCGCCATGCTGGCCCTGCCCTGGGAGCGCAGCGGCCTGTTCGCAGGCACGCCGGAGATCGAGAACGTCGCGGTCACCGCCGCCGCGCGCGGCGAGCGCCCGCCGCGCGCGCATGTGCAGCCGACCCTGCTGCTGCACGACCCCGCACACAGCGTCGACTGCTCCGAGGCGCTCGGCCTGTGGCTGGCACGCCCGACCGACGCCGGCGCGCCGGCCTCGGCGATCCGCATCCGCCCCTTGCCGAAGGGCTACCGCGGGCAACCCGGCGTGATCGAGCTGTGGTGGCCGCCCGTCGACGTATCGGCCGCGGCCCAGGACCGCGCCACCGTCATCGACTAGAGCGTGCATGACACGCTCCCGGCCGATAGGCCGCACGGGCAGGGCGGTGCATGATGTGCCGCTTCGCCCGCTTCGACACTGACGCGTTTCCACACACCCGCCTCCGCAACGCAGGACCAAGGACGCCCGCATGCCCCGCACTCGCCGCACGCCACCCGCTGCATCTGTTCTGGCCGCTCCGGCCGCTCCGGCCGCCTGGCCGTTCGAAATCCGCCGCGGTCTGGGCGACGCTGCCAGCACTGCACGTCTGCCCGCGCCGCCGCCGGGCTGGCCGGCGCAGCGTCTGCTGCGGGTCTATGCGCAGGACCCCACGCTGGCCGGCGACGACGGCGCGGTGCACACCGTGTCGATCCCGTGCGAGGGGCTCAAGCCCGGGCCGGAAGGTGCGCTGTTCGTGGTGTTGCCGCTGCCGGCGCAGATGCCCGCGCACGGTGCGCCCGGTGCGCGCGACGACGACACGACGCACGCCTTCGCCCCGCCGGTCGACCTCGACGCTCCCGCACTGCTGATGCAGCAGGGCCTGGCGCCCAGCGCCACCTCGCGGCCTTTCATGCAGCAGATGGTGTACGCGGTGTGCATGGAGACCTATGCGCGCTTCGTGCGCGCGCTCGGGCGCGATCCCGGTTTCGGGCCGCTGCAGGGCGAGGGCCGCGAGGACGGCCGGCTGCGCATCCTGGCGATGGACGACAGCGACGAGGTCGACAAGGCCAATGCGTATTACGACCGCGACACGTCGCGCATCGTCTTCGGCTACGGCCGCGCGCTGGCCGGCGGCAGCAGCCAGACCGGCAGCGAGGTCTACATCGCGCTCTCGCGCGACGTGATCGCGCACGAGACCACGCACGCGATGCTGGACAGTCTGCGTCCGAATTTCCTGCGTCCCACGCATCGCGACATCGGCGGCCTGCACGAGGGCATCGCCGACATCGTCGCGCTGTTCCTGCGCTTCACCCAGCGCGCGCCGCTGGAGCGCGCGATCGCGCGCAACGACGGCGGCCTGCACGACGACCTGCTGATGCAGATCGGCCGCCAGTACGGCTTCGACCTGCTCAACGGCAGCCGCGACCCGATGCGCCGGGTGAGTGTGGACGACCCGTTCTACACCGACATCCCGCCCGAACGGCGCTATCTGCACAACGACGAGGAGCACGATCTCGGCCAGGTGCTGGTCTCGGCGGTGTTCGATGCGTTCTGCGCGGTGTACGAGCGCAGCGTGGGCCCGCTGCGGCGCAGTTTCGCGCCGTACCAGGGGCGGCTGCCGCGCGAGGGCGTGGAATGGCTGGCGCAGCAGGCGGCGAAGATTGCCGCGCGCTTCCTCGACATCGCGATCCGCGCCATCGACTACTGCCCGCCGCTGCACTGCAGCTTCGGCGAATACCTGCGCGCGATGATCACCGCCGACCACGACCTCACCGGCGTCGAGGGCGCGCCATATCGGGAGATCCTGATCGCGTCGTTCCGCAGGTTCGGCATCACCGTGCCCGATGTGCCCACGCTCAGCGAGGACAGCCTGCTCTGGCGCCCGCCGGTGACGCCGATCCGCATCCCGCAGCTGGCCTTCGGCCGGTTGGGGCTGAATTTCGACCGCGGGCTCTGCGATTGGCCGGACGGCCAGGCCCAGCGCGACGCCGCGCAGGCGCTGTGCGCGGTGCTGTGCACGCCCGCGCACGCGCACGATGCGGGCCTCATGGCGCCCGATGCGAAAGCCGGCGTGCTGCCGCCGATGTTGCTGTCGCTGCGCCCGTTGCGGCGGGTCTCGCCCGAGGGCGATGTGCGCTTCGACCTGGTGGCCGAGCTGGTGCAGAAGCGCAAGGTGCGCGAGGGCTGGTTTCTCGGCGGTGCGACCGTCGTCGTGTCCTCGGCGGGCGAAGTGCGCTACGCCATCGCCAAGCACATCGACAGCGCGCGTCGGCTGAAAGCGCAGCGCGACTGGCTGCGCGGCCAGGACAAGGACGTGCGCGACGCGGCCTGGGACAAGCACTCGGGCAAGTCCGCGGCGCGCATCGCGAGGCTGCACATGGCTCGGCGCCGCGATCAGCCTGCCGGCAGGACATCGGCGGATGCCGCCGAATCCGGGCGCAGTGCCGGCGTCGTGGCCAAGAGAAAAGCCAAGACCAAGAGCAAGACCAAGACGAGAACAAAGGCCTGAGTGAAGACGACTCCAGCCCATGGCCCCGTTTGACAAAGGCGGCGACGGCCGCGCAGCGGCCGTGGGGGATTTGCGCGGCGCGGTGTCGCCCGGCGAACAGCACATCCCCCCCCGCGCTCCGTGCGTCGGTCCCCTTCGATGAAGGGGGCGGCATGCGACGTTCTTTCGGAAGCGATGCGTCCGAACCAGCCCCGACCCTGAGTGGTGCGCACGCGCACACCCACGCGCCCGCACGGATGCGCTGGTGCGACACAGTGTGACCTGTGGCGCATTGACCCCGCGCGGGCCGCGGGGAACGATGGCGGGTCATGTCTTCGGGAGCCGCTTCGTGACCTGCACGCCGACCGTCCTGTCCGCCCCACCCGCCGCGCTGCCGCAGCGCGCCGCCCGCGCCTTCGCCACGCGTGCGCTGCTGCCCGCCCTGTTGCTGCTCGCGCCCGCACTGGTCTTCGCCCAGAACGCCGCGCCCGCCGCGCCCGGCGCCAGCGGCTACCGCACGCCCGTGCCGGAACTGCAGGCCATCGTCGACGCCCCGCGCTGGCCGCAGCTCACCCTCGGCCCGAAGCGCGACCTGGCCGCGATGGTGCGCACGCCCGAGCTGCCGTCGATCGCCGCGGTGTCCGAGCCCGAACTCAAGCTGGCCGGCCTGCGCATCAACCCGCGCAGCTACGCGCCCAGCCGCTTCAGCTTCGGCAGCGACCTGTGGCTGATGGACGTGAACACCGGCGCCGAGCGCAGGATCGAAGGCCTGCCGCAGCCGCTGTCGATCGCCGGCATCGCCTGGTCGCCCGACCAGCGCTGGCTGGCGGTGAATCAGCAGGAGCCGAGCACCGGCGTCAACACGGTGTGGCTGGTCGATGTGGGCGCGGCCAAGGCGCGCAGGCTGCTCGACCGCCCACTCAACACGGTGCGCCTCGGCATGACCTGGATGCCCGACAGTCGCCATCTGCTGCTCGGCCTGCGCACGGGGCAGGGCGGTCCGCCGCAGGCCTCGCCGGTGCCCGCCGGCCCCAATCTGCAGGAAACGCGCGGCGGCGGCACCGTGCGCCAGCTGCGCACCTATCAGGACATGCTGCGCAACGAGGACGATGCGCGCACGCTCGAACACTACCTGCGCGTGCAGCCGGCGCTGGTCGGCATGGACGGCAAGCTGCGCGAGATCGGCAAGCCGGATCTCTACGTCGACCTCTCGCCCTCGCCCGACGGCAAACACCTGCTGGCCCAGCGCCTGCGCCGGCCGTTCTCCTACGTGGTGCCGTGGAGCTTCTTCCCGCGCACCGCCGAAGTGCTGGCGCTCGACGGCAAGCGCCTGCACACCGTGGCGGAGCTGCCGCTGTTCGAGGGCCTGCCCAGCGGCAACGACGCGGTGACCACCGGCCCGCGCCGCATCGAATGGCGCAGCGACGCCCCCGCCACCGTGGTCTGGGCCCAGGCCCAGGACGGCGGCGACCCGTCCAAGGACGTTGCCGTGCGCGACCACGTGCTGATGCAGGCCGCGCCGTTCGACGCCGCGCCGCAGGTGCTGGCGAAGCTGGGCTACCGCTATGCTGGCGCCACCTGGGGCCGCGGTGATCTGGCGATGATCGCCGAATTCTGGTGGAAGACCCGCCAGCTGCGCAGCTGGCGCGTGGCGCCGGACGCGCCGCAGACCGCGGCGAAGCTGCTGTTCGAAGGCTCCACCCAGGACCGCTACAACTACCCGGGCGATGTGGTGCAGACAACGGGCGCCGATGGTTTCCGGCGGATGCTGATCGCGCCCGACGGCGACAGCGTCTACCTCACCGGCGACGGCGCCTCGCCCGAAGGCGACCGCCCCTTCCTCGACCGCTGGAACCTCGCCACCGGCGAGAAGACCCGACTGTTCCGCTCCGAAGCGCCGCACTACAGCGAAGTGGCCGCGCTGCTCGACCTCGCCGCCTCGCAGCTGCTCATCACCCGGCAGAGTCCGACCGAGCCGCTCAATTTCTACCGCCTGGATCTGACCGCGACCGACGGCGCGATGCAGGCGTTGACTGCCTTCCCGCATCCCACGCCGCAGCTGAAGGACGTGAAGAAGGAGCAGATCCGCTACACGCGCAAGGACGGCGTGGAACTCACCGCCGACCTCTACCTGCCGCCCGGTTTCGAGCCCGGCCGCGACAAGCCGCTGCCGCTGCTGATGTGGGCCTACCCGGCCGAGTTCAAATCCGCCAGCGACGCCTCGCAGGTCAGCGGCTCGCCCTATCGCTTCAATTTCGTCAGCTTCTGGGGGCCGCTGCCGTTCCTCGCCCGCGGCTACGCGGTGCTGGACGACCCGACGATGCCGATCGTCGGCGAAGGCGACGCCGAGCCCAACGACACCTACCTGCCGCAGCTGATCTCCAGCGCCGAAGCCGCCGTGGACGAGGTCGTGCGCCGCGGTGTGGCCGACCGCGAACGCATCGCCATCGGCGGGCATTCCTACGGTGCGTTCATGACCGCCAACCTGCTCGCGCACACCCGCCTGTACAAGGCCGGCATCGCACGCAGCGGCGCCTACAACCGCACGCTCACCCCGTTCGGCTTCCAGGCCGAGGAGCGCAACTACTGGGCCGCGCAGGACACGTATCTGAAGATGTCGCCGTTCAACTACGCCGACCGCATCCAGGACGCGCTGCTGCTCATCCACGGCGAGGAAGACAACAACTCCGGCACCTTCCCGATCCAGAGCGAGCGCATGTTCGCCGCGGTCAAGGGCCTGGGCGGCACCGCGCGCCTGGTGATGCTGCCGAAGGAAAGCCACGGCTACCGCGCCCGCGAATCGATCCTGCACATGCTGGCCGAAACCGACGCATGGCTGGAGGAGTTCGTGAAGAACGCCAAGCCCGCCGCAGCCGCGGACACGCAGGCGCCCGCACCTGCGTCGACATCGTCCGCATCGACATCGTCCGCCTCGACATCGGCGCAGCGTCCACAGCGCGCTTCGGGCGGCCGCTGACGACACGGCCATCGGCGTGGTGCGACCCTGCGTCGCGCCGCGCCGCGGCGCTGTGGCCGACAGCGCCATCGCGTCCGATGGAACGGGCGAGCACAGGGGCCGCGCCTGTCGGACAGGTATGGGGCGTGATCAGCGCCGTGATTGGTGCCGTGATTGGTGCGTGATCGGGCCGTGATCGGACGTGATGGGCGCCTGGTCGGTGTCTCATCGGTGCGCATGCCGCGCCTGCGAAAGCCGATGCGCTTTCCGCCTTGACACCCTCTTTTTCCCTGCCGATGCTGGGAGCATCCGGGGCCGTGCGCGGCCCGCTCAGGGAAGGAGCACAGCGATGCGCATGTCCGATCGTGGCGATGCCCCGTGCGCCGCATCGTCGCCCCCGCCTCGACCGCCGCTGAGGCGGTCTCCGATTTTCTTTGTCCGTTCCCCTTGTCCGTTCTGCTTCTCCGTCGGCCGCGCTCCGCGCGCGACGTCGGTCGCCTGTGCCGCGCGTTCGTCGCGGCACTGCGTGCCCGGGTCGCCATCTGTGCCCGTGCCCGCCGGCTCCGGCGGCGGCATGTGCGTCGTCGCCCGTCGCGGAATGCGGGCTTCGGCATGCGAAGAGGCGCGACCCGTTCGCGAACACCCTCCAATGATGCAGCGCGCACGCATGCTGCGAGCCGCGCTTGCGCTGCATGTCCGGCCGTGTTTCCGGTCTATCCATCGCCTGCACGAGAGCTTCATCGCTGCGGCCATCCATGCCCGTGCTGCGGTCCGCTTTTCAACCGCTTGTCGATCAACTGCTTGCCAATTGACCGCTTTCCGATCAATCGCTTTCCGACCAGCAGCCTGCTGATCCGTCCACCGCCACAGCGCGTACCCAGGGGGAGTCCAACCACATGCCGAAACGTCGCCCGAAGACCCAGCCATTCACCGTCGCCGATTATCTGCTGACCCGGCTCAAGCAGCTCGGTGTGGATCATGTGTTCCAGATCCCGGGCGATTACGTCAAGCATTTCACCCAGGCACTCGAGCATTTCGACGGCATCCAGACCATCGGTGCGGCCAACGAGCTGGATGCGGCCTACGCGGCCGACGCCTACGCGCGCACCCGCGGCCTGGGCGCCGTCTCGCTGCAGTTCGGCGTGAGCAGCTTCAGCGCCTTGAATGCCTTCGCCGGCGCCTGGGTGGAGCGCAGCCCGATCGTCGCGATCAGCGCCACGCCCGGCGCCGACATGCGCAACATCACCGACATGTACGACGTGCTGTTCCATCACTCCACCGGCGACCTGGACGCCGACATGAACGTCTACCGCAACGTCACGGTGAAGGCGATCACCCTCGACAGCAACGTCGGCGCGGAGGAGAAGATCGACGACCTGCTGGTCGACGCCATCACCCACCGGCGCCCGGTGTACATCGCCTGCTACAAGGAAGTCTGGGCCGAACCCTGCCGGCCGCCGCCGAAGACCCGGCTGAAGCCGCGCGAATTCGTCAGCCCGCCGGCGGCGCTCGAGAATGCGGTGGAGCAGGCCTGGTCCATGCTGAGCGCCGCGAAAAACCCGCTGATCTTCGCTGGCGTGGAACTGCTGCGCTTCGGTCTGACCGGGCTGCTGCAGGAGCTGATCGAGGCCAGCGGTTATCTGTACACCACCACCACGCTCGGCAAGACCGTGCTGGACGAGGGCGGCGACAAGTTCATCGGCACCTATTCCGACGCCGCCTCGATTCCGGCGGTGCGCGACACCGTGATGGCCGCCGATTGCGTGCTCACCCTCGGCGCCATCATCACCGACGACTATCTGGTCTTCATCGAGAGCAAGTATCCGCAGATGGTGCTGGCCGATACCAGCGGCGTGCGTGCCGGCTATTTCAAGTATGGCGATGTGGGCATGAAAGACTTCATGCAGGCGCTGCTGAAGAAATTCCGGCAGGAGCGCAAGCGCTACCCGATCCGCGCCGTGGCCCCGCCGCAGCCGAAATGGCCGGAACCGTGGGTGTCGAATTCGGACCCGGTGTACGCCGACGACCCGCAGGTCATCACCTACAACCGCTTCTTCCAGCATTCGATGGAATTCCTGCGCAGGCACGACATGCTCAAGGACATCGTGATGACCTACGGCGTGAGCTCGGCGATGTACGTCGCGACCAACGCCTACGGCCTGAAGCAGGGCAGTTACGTGTCGTCGGCCGCATGGCAGTGCATCGGCTTCGAGACCGGCGCCGCCTGCGGTGCGCAGCTGGGCAGCGGCAAGCGCGCGTGGACGGTGGCCGGCGATGGCGGCTTCATGATGCTCTGCCAGTCGCTGTCGACGCTGGCCCGCTACAAGCTGGACGCGGTGATCTTCGTGATGAGCAACCAGGTCTACGCGATCGAGCAGGTGTATGTCGACATGACCGCATTCCAGCCCGGCCCGCAGCACGTCTTCGACGCATTCGACATCCTGCCGAAGTGGGATTACCTCGCGCTCGCGCAGGCCTTCGGCGCGGAAGGCATCCGCGTGGAGACCGTGGACCAGCTCAAGGCTGCGCTGGCGAAGATCCGCAAGACCAGGGGACGCCCCACGCTGGTGGAGGTGGTCATCCCGCAGAAGGACCTTCCCGGCCAGATGCGACGCCTCGGCAGCGAGTGAGACGCGCCGCTTACACCCGAACACCACACTGACAGGGGACATCGCACGATGACACGGAAAACCTACGCGATCTTCGGTGCCGGCGCCGCCGGCCTGTACACCGCCTGGCGCCTGCTCGAGGGCAAGAGCAAGGCCAAGGCCGCCGGCCGCCGGTTGAAAAAGGGCGATGTGCTCGCCCTCTACGACTGGGGGCGCTACGACTTCGGCAAGCGTGCGCCCGGCACGCGCGCACCCGGTGCCCGCATCTGCACCTGGTACTACCAGGACGACAGGAACGCGTCCTATGTCGAACTCGGCGGCATGCGCTATTCGTACTGGGACCAGTCGGCCAAGGAGGCCAACGGCGGATTGGCGGCGGGTCATCGCGTGGTCACCAAGACCATCGAGCTGCTGGGGCTGGACGGGTATTCGGTGCCGTTCAACGTCACCGCCAATCAGCTGTTCTATCTGCGCAGCCGCAATTTCTACCTGGACGGCATCGGCTCCAACACGCCGGCGCCGTATGCGGCCAGCGGTTTCGCCGCCGGCACCAGCCCCGATCAGGGCTTCACCACGGTGCAGGATCTGGCCACCCCCGAGCATCGCGACTGGAGCCGGATGACCCGCCGCGACTGGTGCACGCTCTATCGCGAAGGCCGGATCACCGCGACGCTGCCCGAAAGCAGCGTCTTCCAGAAGGGCGACCGGCTCAGGGACATCGGCTACTGGAACCTGCTGTACGACCAACTGGGCGCGGAAGGGTTCGAGTATGCCGCCGACGGCAACGGCTACAGCTCGAACGTCATCAACACCAATACCGCGGTGTCGTTCAACATCAACAACGAATTCGCGCCGGGCACGCAGTACCGCACGCTGTCGATCGGCTATTCGGGGATGTTCGGCGCATTGTTCGACGCGATCGTCGCGCTGGCGAAACAGAAGGGTGTCGAGTTCCAGTATCACCCCGACACCCGCCTGCATTCGATCCTGTGGAAGGGCGGCAAGGCGGCCTACACCTGCGCATCGCGCATCGAACCCAACATCCCCGCCAGCGCGGGCGAAGCCGATGCCGCCTGGCTGGCGATGCCGCGCGCGGCGATCGATCTGGTCGCCCAGGCCACGCGTTTCGCCAGGCCCGAGGACGGCGCGGTGGATGTGCTCAACCACGAGCGTGTCAATCTGTATCTGGAATCGACCATCATGCAGCCGTCCTACAAGGTCGGCATGTTTTTCGACACGCCGTGGTGGGCACCCGATGGCGACAACCCGCCGCCGTACCCCGCGCAGATCGTCGGCTACACCGTCACCCCGCAGGCCATCGTGGCGCTCAAGAAACAGCGCTTCCCCACGGATGCCTGCAAGGCGATGGTGCAGCTGGCCTACACGCCGTACACATCCCTCGCCGATCTCGTCGCCGCGATCGAGTCCATCACCGAGCAGCCGCTCGGTATCGCCCAGGTCAAGCAACTGGCGCAGGCCACGCGCAACGACACCATCGGGCCCAGCGTCACCAATTCGCCGGTGCGCATGGTGGTGTATTTCGGCGACAACGCGCTCGACCGTAAGCGCAAGCCGGTCTACGGCATCCTGGCCAGTTACGACGACGAGGACAACACCGCGTTCTGGCGTGAACTCGAGGTCGGCCCGGAGCGCGACCGGGTGGTTCCCGCCTCGCAGGACACCCAGCCGCTGGAAGGCCCGCGCCTGGTACCGTCGCGCATGGTGAAGATGCTGCGCAAGATGCTGGCCGAACTGCACTTCGGCCCGAACACGGACTACAGCGCCGTGCCCGAGCCGCTGGAGACGCGCTACATGGACTGGTCGCTGCCGCCGTTCAATGCCGGCTATCACGAGTGGGCCCCGCATTGCGATGTGGGCGACGTGCAGCGCAAGATCCGCAAGCCCTCGCAGCTCATCGACGGCGTGGACGCGGACATCTTCATCGTCGGCGAGGCCTATTCCAACGACCAGGCCTGGGTGGAGGGCGCCTATTGCACGGCGGAGTCGGTGCTCAACGATTTCTTCGGCATCGAACCGATCATCGACGACTGTCAATATCCCTTCATCTGCCCGGAGTGACCGGGTCGCGATGCGTGGCTGCGCCCGCGCGCACGCAGGTGCGCGCGGGCAGGCGGGCCGGGCTGCATCGCGAGCGTGAATCGACCTTGCCGTCGCGGTGTCCGCCCTCATCGCGCAGCCCATGCTGCCGGCCGTCGATACGTCGTGCCCGGCCGCGCCCACTGCTGTCCGGAATATCTTCAGTGTGCCTGTGCGGTGTCCTTCTCCCCTCGGGAGAAGGTGGCCCGCAGGGCCGGATGAGGGTGCGGCAGCCGCGCAGAGGCTTGATGCCTGGTCGCTTTGCCGACCCTCACCCCCAGCCCCTCTCCCGGAGGGAGAGGGGGGTCGATGTGCGCACGACTCGAATCGCGCCAGATTCCGAATCGCAGATCACGCTTGAATGGGAAGCGTCGCGGACGAACGGGAACAACGTATTCCGGACAGCAGTGCGGCCGCGCCCGGGCATGCGACGCCCGACATCGTGACGCCGGTCGGCCGCCGTTCTTGACGCGCCGTCCCTGGCGTTCGAGCATCGCCTGCAGCCACAGGCCCTCGTCGATGCCCACGCTCCGTCTACCGTCCGCACCATGTGTCTGATCGCCGTCGCCTGGGAGTCGCACCCGCGCTGGCGTCTCGTGCTGGCCGGCAACCGCGACGAGTTCCACGCCCGTCCCACCCTGCCGCTGGCGCGTTGGGCGGAGGACGCCCGCATCGTGGGCGGCCGCGATCTCGAGCATGGCGGCGGCTGGCTGGCCTTGCGCGGTACGCGCCTGGCGGCGGTGACCAACGTGCGCCGTCTGCCGCCGCCCGAAGGCCGCAGCCGCGGCGAACTGGTCGCCGAATTCCTGCGTCGCGAGGGCCCGCTGCACACCACCATCGCCGCGCTCGACACCGACGCCACGCTGTACCGCCCCTTCAACCTGCTGCTGCACGACGGCCACGCGCTGGCGATGGCGACCAATCTGCCCGACCCGCATCCATCGCCGACGGTGCCGCGCACGCAGGCGGGGCATGTGCCCGATGCAGCCCACCACGACCCGGCCGGGTTGCCCATCCGCTTCGCCGACGACGGGCGCATGCTCGGCATCGCATCCAGCGCCTCCAGCACCTCCAGCGCGCCCGGCGCGCCAGGCGCAGCCGACCCGCGCGACTTCGCATTGCGCATGCTCGCCCCCGGCATCCACGGCCTGTCCAACGGCGCGCTCGATGCGATCTGGCCCAAGACCGCGCGCCTGCAGACCGCGCTCGCGGACTGGCTGCATGGCCGCGGCGCCGCGCAGGATGAGCCCGACCTGGCCCCGCTGTTTGCCGCGCTCGCCGACCCCACGCAGGCCCCCGATGCTGCGCTGCCCGACACCGGCGTTGGCCTCGAACGCGAGCGCTGGCTGTCCTCCGCCTTCATCCGCAGCCCGCAATACGGCACCCGCGCCAGCACCGTGGTGCTGATCGCCGACGATCACGCCCTGATCCACGAACGCCGCTTCGGTCCGGAAGGCGTCTTCCAGGGCGAGACCCGACTGCGCACGGCGGAGTGAGTCTGCCTGCGCGGCATGTGCGCGCTCCCGCCGACGGTGCGCGATGGGAGCAGCGCAGCGACGGCGCGACAGCGACGGCTCGAACGGCACGACAACACCCGCCGCAGACCGCGCGTGCTGCCATGAGGGCCGCACCGGTCATGCGGCGGTCATGCGGCCGCGATGCGGCCGTCATGCGGCCTTGCGCCCGCATCGCGCAGCACCGAGCGGTCGCATTTCGACACTGCTTGCGACCCGTAGCCGGCGCGCATGCGACGCGTGCGTTGCCCTAGATTGCATGCACGGCGGCAGCGGATGAAGACGCGTCGCCGCCACGGACAGGGGTTCGCAACGGACGGCGCGCAAGGTGCGTCGTCTCTCACGGGAGAGCACCACGATGTCGCAGAGCACTCGCAGTCGTCGCAACATGCACGCACACACGCCCACGCCGCAGCCTCGCGCGCGCCTGCGCACCGCCGGCCTGGCCTGCGCATTGGTGCTCGCGATCGGCCCGATCAGCCAACCGGCCGAGGCCTTCACCCAGAGCGGTTTCGGCCTGGGTTTCGGCAACGGGGTGCCGATGGGCCACGAATGGCTGACCCGACTCTCGGCGCTCGAACTGCTGGGCAATGACCCGGTGATCAAGCCCGACCCCAACGACCCGCGCCGCAACTGGCGGCAGGGCCTGGCGAAAAACACCAGCCTTGCCGGCGCGCAGGCCGAAGTGGCGCGTATCCGCGGCCTGCGCAAGTCGGGCGACACCCGCTACCAGTCCGCCTATACCCCCGTGTTCGACGCGATCATGGGCGAACGCTGGGTGGACATCGCCGGCTTCAACGCCGCCAAGGGCAGGCTCGGCGACGTCGATTGCTGGGATGCCGTGGCGCAGGAAGCCGCCGAGGCGCAGTACGACCATTTCATGCGCCGCTACGACGACATCGGGCCGCAGGGCGGCATCGACGCCGCCACCCAGTCGCAGCAGCGCTTCATCCGCTACTTCGTCGATGCGGCCGTCGCGCCGTCCACGCAGATGATGATGTGGGACGGCGGCGGCTATTCCGTGCAGGAGCAGGTCGACCGCAACTACTTCCTGTTCGGCCGCGCGGTGCACCTGTTCCAGGACTCCTTCAGCACCGAGCACACGGTGCGCCTGCCCGACGACAACTACACCACCATCCGCGAGGTGAAGAGCTACCTCTGCGCCGAAGGGTCGGAACAGCACACCCACGACATCGGCCAGATCCTCACCTACGCCAGCGGCGATGTGGTCTGGGTCCCGGGCACCCAGCTCAGCGTCGGCTGGTCCGGCTACAAACCCAGCAACATGAAAACGCCCGCACTGGTCGCCACCGAGGCGAGCAAGGACCTGTGGGCCGCGTTCATCCGCACCATGGCCCTGCCGCTGGCGCAGCGCGAAGCGGCTGCCCGGCGCGAGGCGCAGACCCTGGTGGACAACTGGCTCAGCTTCAACCCCGACCAGATGCGCACCTGGTACGACAGCGACGGCCACCGCGACCGCACCTATGTGCTGATGCCCAACCAGCGCGGGCCCGGCCAGAGCCAGACCCAGTGCATGCAGAACCTCAAGTTCCGCTCCCAGGCCGAGGCGGTGGAGAAGTTCCGCCGCGAACAGCGCCTGTGCCTGTACAACGTGCAGCCGATCGCGGGCTATGCCGACCTGTACGACCCCTCCGTGCACATGCCCTTCAACTGGGAGTGGACCAGCAGCGGCAGCTGGAAGATTCCGCCGAACGACTGGCAGATCCCCACGCGTCCGGCCGATACCGGCCGCCGCCTGACCCTGCGCAGCGTCGACGGCCGCCCGCTCGGCGCGCCCGACGGCATCGCCAACAACAACTGGGTCTACGTGCGCCAGGGCATCGCCCCGCTCGGCATGGTGGCCGTGGACGCTCCCGGCGGCGGCCAGTACTTCCGCACCCTGCAGGACCCCACGCTGTTCCTCAGCTACACCGCCACCACCGGCGCGATGAAGCTGTACAACTCGCCGAACCAGGCCAGCTTTCTGTCCGTCGCCATCCCCGGCGGCCGCTACACGCTGAAGAACCTGCACTGGAACCAGTGGATGTGGCTCAGCGGCGAATCGCCCTACGTCAGCCGCACCGGCAACCCCGGCAACGCCAACGCGCAGTGGGTGTTCGGCGAGCCCTGAGCCGTCGCGCGCGTGACAGCGGACGGCGGGGCTGCCATCCAGCGCGCAGGCTCCGCAGCTCCAAGCATGGAGCGAAGCGTGCCGCGATCGATCGCATGCGATCACAGGCGATCACATGCGATGACGCCGATGCATCGGCGTCATGGTCCGCGTATCGACAACGCATGCGCATGGCGCGGACCTCGCCATCAAGCTGCATCGCGCGCTGCAGCGATGCGGCGCGAGCGGCCTCGCGAGCGAGACGGGCCCGTCTCCATCGGTGAGTCCCTCGCATGTGCACGGCTTCTTCCGAGGCAGTGCCACCCTTCGTGACCTGCGTGTCGCAGCCACGCATCCCTGTCCAACCCTGCGGCGTGAAGGCGATGTCCGGTGGATGACACCTCGCGCCGCGATCCCATCGACACATCCAAGGAGAAGCCTCATGGCAACGATCAAGGACATGATTCAGAAGAACGACCCGAAGGAAGAGAAATTCGAGCAGATCAAGACTTCCCTCGATCTTCTGGACAAGCTGTCCACACTGAAACTCGGCGAGCTGGTCGATCAGGTGAAGGAACAGCTGGCGGATGAGGGAAAATTCAAGGTGACTCACGAGGACCGCAGCAAGCGCGGGACGCACGTGACTGCGACCGACGATGCCGACAACATCGCAAAAGCCCTGGACGCCATCATCGGCGGGTTCTGTGCAGGCTCCAGCGACGGAACCAGGAAGGCCGTGTCGTCCATCGTGGGCACAGCGATGACCGCCCTGCTGGGCTCGGGCGCGGGTGAGGAGGTCTACCAGAGATCGTATGCGGCCATCGCCGAGGACGAGATCCTCAAGCGTATCGATATCGCCTATTGGTCCTATGGCATCACGGCGAGGGGCATCACCGAGAAAAGCCAGACCGCGATCGCCTACGTCTGCGTGAAGAGCTTCATCGACGTGAAGGATGTCCACGCGACCGAGCTGGTTTCGATGTATCGCGAGGCGGCGAGAATGGCGGGCAAACCCGAGGACGCGAAAAGCATCCTCGCGGCGCTTGAAGAGGCGAAAAAGATCCTCCAGGCCATGCAGGAAGATCCCTCCGCGGCGTTGCGTAATCACGTCAACGTGATGTCGGCCAGAATCGTGGCCGGCTGAGCACCCTCCGATCGACCGAGAGGTTGTCTGCGGCAAGGACGAAGCACGCGCACATCGATGAAGGAGGTGAGTGATTCGGCGGAAGCAGGCTCAGGCCCGGCCTGAGCCTGCGTCGTCCGGACACTGCGGCATGGAGTGTCCTGGAGTTGTCTTGAGTCTTCGGGAGTTTTCAGGCGTCTTCAGAAGTCCGCACGGCGGCGGCGCCGACAGCGTGGTGGGAGGGTCGGTACGACAACGGCGGGCACAGGGTCAGGCGATCGGCTTGCCGCTCTCGGCCTGACAGAGCGCGTCGTGCAGGCTGCGCACGGCTTCGGCCTGCGGGTCGGGCGCGCCTTGGCCGAGCGTCGCGAGATGGCGGCAGGCCGCATGCCCGGCCGCGCGGCGCTCGTATTCCGCGATCCACGCCTGCCGCTCGGCCAGCTCGGCATGCTGCGGGCGCCAGGCGGCGGAGCGCGGCGGGCGGATGCGCGACAGACCGATCCGCCACGGCTTCGGGCTCACCCGCGCGCGGAAGCAGTTCTGGTTGCGGCACATCCGCGCATAGGCGGGGTCGACGCCGAGCGTCTCGAAACAGGCCTGCACCTCGGGCGAGCGCGGGTCGAAGCGGCGGTGCGTCGCCAACAGGCGCAGTCCGGCCGGGGTGCGGTACAGATGCACGCGCCAGTCCGGGTGCTGCGCCAGGAACGTCTCGACCCGCCGACGCGCCGCGGCTTCGGCGCCGCCGCGGACCGCGACCCAGCCGCGCAGCAGCACCATGCCGAAGGCGTGGCCGAACACCAGCCCCAGCACCGCCGCCAGACCGATCGACAGCGCCGGCCCGAATTCGAAGACATTGCGCAGCGCGTTGAATGCCGCCAGCGCCAGCAGCAGGCTCGCGCCGATGCTCAGGCCGCGCGCCGGGCGATCCTCGAAATCGATGTCGGCGAACAGCACGTCCGGCGTGTTGAGGCAGATCGCGCCGTAACCGTTCCGGGTGAGCACGGTGTCGCCGTCGCGCTCGATGATCTCCTCGCGGATCGGCATGCCGTCGCTGCCGTTGTAGGCCACCGCACGCTCGTTGCGCGGCAGGGTTTCGCCGGCGATCACGCGGTCCAGTGCTTCCTTCGCGCGCTGCTCCGCGTGCGTCTGCGCGGCGGCTTCGCTGTCGTCCGACCAGCCGAAGCGGCGGACGGTGATGCTGCGTCGACGGCCGCGGTGATGATGGTGATGGACGAGGCGGGCTTCGGCCCAGTGGCGGGGGATGATCATGCGCGGCTCCGATGGGATCGAGCGCAGGATAGTCGTGCCTGCGGTGGCAGCGTCAACATCGGTAGCCCGCCTCGCCCGGAATCCGCGCGATCCGGCGCGATGCGCATGCGGTGCGATGGCCTGGAACGCCTTGCGCCTGCCGGCTGCGATGGGGCCGCATGCCCCCTCACCCCAACCCTCTCCCCCGCAGGCGGGGGACAGGGAGCGGATGCCCTGCGAGGCTGCAGCTTCTTGCAGCTTCTAGAAGCCGCTATTGGCGAAGCTGTCGCTCTTCAGCTCTTCAGCTCTTCAGCTCTTGAGCTCTTCAGCTCTTCAGCTCTTCAGCTCTTCAGCTCTTCAGAGCTTCAGAGCTTCAGAACTTCAGTACTTCAGATATTCAGCTGTTCGCTGTTCGCTGTTTGCCGTTTGCCGTTTGCCGCTCGCTGTTCGTTGTTCGCCGTTCGCCGTTCGCCGTGAGGTTGCAGGCGCTCTCCGCGAAGTCGCTGCTGCTTCCTGCGGCGTTGCTGCCGCTCGCTGCGGAGTGATGCCCTCTCCTCCGCTTGCGGGGGAGAGGGCAGAGCGCGCGGAGCGCGCGAGGGTGAGGGGGTGCCGGGGATGTGGGGCGGCTTCAGCCTGCGCGGTCAGGGCTTGCGCGGGCCGGGCTTTTTCGGCCCTGGCTTCCTGGGCGGGAAATCCGGGCGCCCCGAGGCCGGCCGGAAGCCCTGTTTGCTGCCGGCGGGCTTTGCACCCGGCTTGCCGCCGCCGGGCTTGCCACTGGCCGATTTGAACCCGGGCTTGAAGCCCGGCTTGCGCGGGCGCGGGGCGGTCTCCACGCCGTCTTCCAGGTCGTCGATGTCCTCTTCGCCCAGCTTGCGCAGACGCAGGGCCTGGCCGGCCACGCGCACTTTCTTCAGCAGCATCAGCAGCGGGCGCGGCATGCCTTCGGGCAGGTCGAGGATGCTGTGGTCGTCGTGGATGTCGATCCGGCCGATGTAGCGGCTCTCCAGCTCGGCCTCGTTGGCGATGGCGCCGACAATGTTGCCGGGCTTCACGCCGTGGACGTGGCCCACCTCGATGCGGTAGGTCTCCATGCCCGGCTCGGGCGGCTGGCGCGGCGGGAAGTCCTTGCGCGGGCGCATCGGGCGCTCGTCGCGCGTCTCGCGGGCGTCGTGCGCGCGCGGGCCGCGGTCGGCGCGCTCGGTACGTTCCGGTCGCTCGCTGCGTTCGGCCGGCTGGACGCGCTCGCGCTCCGGCGCCATCAGCAGCGGGGTGTCGCCCTGCAGCAGCTTGGCCAGCGCCGCGGCGATGGTGATCGCCGGCACGTCGTGTTCGCGTTCGTAGCGCTCCAGCAGCTCGCGGTAGAGGGCGAGCTCGCCGCCGTCGGGCGCGTCCTGGGCCAGCACGTCGCTGATCCGGGCCAGGAACTTGCTCACCCGCGCGTCGTTGACCGCTTCCACGCTGGGCAGGCGCATTTCGGCGATGGGCTGGCGGGTGGCGCGTTCGATCGCGCGCAGCATGCCCTTCTCGCGCGGGCTGACGAACAGGATGGCCTCGCCGCTGCGCCCGGCGCGGCCGGTGCGGCCGATGCGGTGGACGTAGCTTTCGGTGTCGTAGGGGATGTCGTAGTTCAGCACGTGGCTGATCCGCTCCACGTCCAGCCCGCGCGCGGCCACGTCGGTGGCCACCAGGATGTCCAGCCGGCCGTCCTTGAGCTGCTGGATGGTCTTCTCGCGCTGCGCCTGGGCGATGTCGCCGTTGATCGCGGCGGCAGCCAGGCCGCGCGCCTGCAGCTTGCTGGCCAGTTCGTCGGTGCCCAGCTTGGTGCGCGCGAACACGATCATCGCGTCATAGGGCTCGGCTTCCAGGATGCGGGTCAGCGCGTCCAGCTTGTGCACGCCGGCAACGAACCAGTAGCGCTGGCGGATATTGGTGGCGGTGGTGGTCTTGGCGGCGATGGTGACTTCCACCGGCTCGCGCAGATAGGTCTGGGCGATGCGCCGGATCGGCGGCGGCATGGTCGCCGAGAACAGCGCCACCTGGCGCTCGGCCGGCGTCTTCTTGAGCACGGTCTCGACATCGTCGATGAAGCCCATGCGCAGCATCTCGTCGGCTTCGTCCAGCACCAGCGCGCGCAGTTCGGACAGGTCGAGCGTGCCGCGGTCCAGATGATCGATGACCCGGCCCGGGGTGCCCACCACAACGTCCGCGCCGCGGCGCAGAGCCTGCAGCTGCGGGCCGTAGCTCTGGCCGCCGTAGATCGGCACCACGTGGAAGCCGGGCAGATGATGGGCGTAGCGCTGGAAGGCTTCGGCCACCTGGATGGCCAGCTCGCGGGTGGGCGCCAGCACCAGCGCCTGCGGTTTGCGCGCGCCGGGCGTGAGCCGGGCCAGCAGGGGCAGGGCGAAGGCCGCGGTCTTGCCGGTGCCGGTCTGCGCCTGGCCGAGCACGTCCTGGCCGGCGAGGAGGGCGGGGATGGTGGCGGCCTGGATCGGCGAGGGCGTCTCGTACCCGACCTCGCGCACCGCGGCCATCACCGCGTCGGGGAGGCCGAGATCGGCGAAACTGGGCAGCACGGGTTCGGTTGACATGGACGGCTCGGACGACAGGCAATCGGCTATTGTGCGCCTCGCGCGTAGGGTTGTCGCTCCAATGCCGAAATCAGGCGCGCGCTGCCGTTCACCGGATCGCTGCGGAAGCGCTTTCGGTCGGGCCTGAAGGCCCTCCTGCGGGCTGGGTCGATTCGGCGACCTGGCGCCTGCTCCCGCAGGAGCGGCTTCAGCCGCGACCACGCGCTAGTCGGGGTCGGCGTGTCGGGATCCACGTGTCGGGCCTGAAGGCCCTCCTACGGGTGCGGGGGCGAGGGCGTTGTGCCGATGGCCTCGGATTCGACCACCCGCTCCCCCGGCTGCGCGGTCAGCGCGCACTCCAGCAGGCAGCGGGCGATGTCCTCCGCCGCGACCACCCGGTAGCGCGCCGGGATCAGCGGGCGGAACACCCGCGCGGCGACGAGGCCCAGACGCTCCAGCGGCCGCGATTCGTCGCGCTCGCCACCGATCAGCGACGGTCTCACCAGGGTGAGCGAGGGAAAATCCAGCGCGCGCAGCGCGTCTTCGGCCTCGCCCTTGCAGCGCAGGTAGAAGCCGCGGGCCCCGGCATCGGCGCCCAGCGAACTGTTGAGCGCGAAGGCCGGCGTGCCGTGGCGGCGGGCGAGGGTGGCGGTGTCCACCACCATGTCGACATCGACCCTGCGGAACGCGGCCTGCGAGCCGGCTTTCTTCAGCGTGGTACCGAGCGCGCAGACCGCGGCGTCGGCCCGCCACCAGTCGGCCTCGGCCGGCAGGGCGTCGAAGTCGACGACCGGCGCCTGCAGTTCAGCGCGACGTGCGCGAGCGGCATCGGCTGCGGCCTCGGCCGGCAGCGCACGGCGTACGGGCGCGACCACCCGCGCCACGCGCGGGTCGTGCAGGGCGAGGCGCAGGACGTGGCCACCGACCAGGCCGGTGGCGCCGAACAGCAGGATCGTCTTCATCGGTGTGGGCATGGGATCGGTTGCGGACTGCCGGAGCGAAGGTCGGGCCGGGACTCACGGTCGGAAGGCAAGGGACGGAGCCAGGGCCGGAAGGCAGAGCCCAGGCCCGAGCCGGAAAGCAGGGCCAGGCTCCAGGGCCAGACTCCAAGGCCGGAAACCAGCGCCGTCAACGATCGAAGGGCCTGAAAAATCGAAGGCCGGGCGGTCTGCCTTGCGACAGACCGTCCGGCCTTCCCACCACCTGTGCTTCCATGCCAGGTCATTTCGGATGTCGGGTGCGGGCCTGCTGGAAGCGCCGCGCGTACTTGGAATTAGACGCAAGCTGGGGACGAAATGGGGCGTGGCACGGGTTTCCGGACATCCCGCGTTCAGCCCGACGCGGCCATGGCCTCGGCGACCTGCGCCTCCAGCCGTGCCTTCAGGCTGTCCTCGATGCCCAGCTGGCGGGCCAGTTCGTCCAGATAGGCGCGCTCCATGAAGCTCTGCTCGTCCACCGCGAGCAGGCTGGCGAGGTACATCTCGGCGGCCAGTTCGGGCGAGGTGGCGGCGCGGGCCACTTCGGAGGGGTCGAGCGGCTTTTCCAGCTCGGCATGGAGCCATTCGCGCATCGCCGGGTCGGCGCCGATGCGCACGAACTCGCCTTCGATCGTCTCGCGTTCGCGGGCATCGATATGGCCGTCGGCCTTGGACGCGGCGACCAGCGCGCGCAGGATGCCGCGGCTGTGCTCCTCGGCCTCGGGCGCGGGCAGGGCATTCACGGTGCGCGGCTCGGCCGCCGGCAGTGCGTTCGCTCCGCTACCGGAGCCCGTCGCCTGCTGCTGCTTCCAGTCGCCGTAGGCCTTGTAGGCCAGCAGGCCGACCGCCGCGACGCCGCCGTAGACCGCCAGCTTGCCGCCCATCTTGCGCGCCTTGCGGTTGCCCAGCAGCAGCCCCAGCGCGCCGCCGGCCAGCGCGCCCTTGCCGAAATCGGCATTCAGCAGCGGCTTGCCGCCGCCCTGTGCCGAGCCTCCGCTGCCTCCGACGAGGCCGCCCATGCTGTCCTGCGCGGTCTTCAGGAGTTGGTCGAGAAAGCCGTGTGTCTTCATGCCGGTGCGGTCCGCTGCGAAAAGGAACAAGCAGGGTGGCCGCTGCCGCCGTGGCCGGCCTGTGCCCGAGGTCATGCCTCCGCGCCACGATTCAGCTGTGGGCCGGTCACGACGCGGCGGCGGACACCCAGGCCGGACCCGCGGCGGGGCCTTGGGCTGGACCTTGGCCCGGGCAGGTGGTCGGGTGGGCGATGCCGTCAGGCCGCGCTGCCGGGCGGGTGAAGGCGGTTGCCAGGCCTGTGCCAGGGCCGGTGCCAGGCCGGTGCTAGGCCGGTGCGTAGGCGCCGAGGGTCCGGCGCAGGGCTTCGAACGCCACCGGTTTGGTCAGGTAGTCGTCCATGCCGGCATCCAGACAGCGTTCGCGGTCTTCGGCCAGGGCATGCGCGGTGAGGGCGATGATGGGCAGCCGGCGCAGGCCGAGCGCGGACTCGATCTCGCGCCAGCGCCGCGTGGCCTCGTAGCCGTCCATGAGCGGCATCTGGCAGTCCATCAGCACCAGGTCCCAGGACTGCGACTGCATCTGCTCCAGCGCTTCGGTGCCGGAGGCGGCGCAGACCACATCGCAGCCGGAGCGCTGCAGCAGCAGCCGCACGAGAGAGGCGTTGAGGATGTTGTCTTCCACCACCAGCACGCGCATGCCGTCGATGTCGGCGCGATCGTCCTCGGCCGCATCGGCCCTGATGGCGTCTGTCTCCGTGCCTGTCTCGAAACCGATCTGCAAGCCGGTTTTCGAGCCGGTCTCCGCGCCTGCACCTGTGCCTGCATCGGTGACAGGGTCTGACGCGCGATCTTCAGATACACCCATGCCCGCGTCGGACGCCGCCGCACCGATGGCGGAGACGCCGGACGTCCCGGTGGGCGCGGGAGCCGTCGCCGCCGGCAGCGGGGGCAGGCCGGGCGTGCCGATCTCGCGCAATCCGCTGGCTGCGGCCGTAGCCATATCGGAGACCTCGTCGGAGGTCTCTCCCGGCGGCAGCAGCACGCGGAAGCGGCAGCCTTCACCGACCCGGGTATCCACCGCGATGCTGCCGCCCATCAGCTGCAGCAGGTCGTGACAGATCTTCAGGCCCAGGCCGCTGCCCTCGTGCGTGCGCGAGGATGAGTTGTCGCCCTGGTGGAACGCGTCGAAGAGGTGGGTGCGGCTTTCGGCGGAAATGCCCGGCCCGGTATCGATCACCTCGATCGACAGCCCGGAGCCGCGCCCATCGGCGAACACCGGCCGCACGTCCACCACCACCTCGCCGCGTTCGGTGAACTTGATCGCGTTGCCGACCAGGTTCACCACCACCTGGCGCAGCCGCGCCGGATCGGCGACGAAGCGGGCCGGCGTGTCCGGATCGAACACCGCCTGCAGGCGCAGGCCCTTGCGCTCGGCCTGGGGCGCGAACATGTCGAGAATCTCGGCGACCAGCGCGCGCGGCGCGAATGGCGCCGGCCGCAGCACCAGCTTGCCGGCCTCGATCTGCGAGAGGTCGAGCACGTCGCTGATCAGCGACAGCAGCGAGCGGCCCGCACGATGGATGGTGGCCGGCAGTTGGCGGTGCGCGGGTGCGTCGGGGTCCTCGGCCAGCAGCTGGCTCATGCCGATGATCGCGTTGAGCGGGGTGCGCAGTTCGTGACTGATGTTGGCGAGGAAGCTCGATTTGGCGCGGTTGGCGGCATCGGCGCTGGCGAGCGCTTCGCCGAGCGATGCGGTCAGCGTTTCCAGTTCGATGCGCTGGGCGATGTTGTTCTGGATGTTGACGCCGATCATGAAGCCTTCGCGCAGCAGGAAGGCCGCGAACACCAGCGCGGCGCCGCCTGCGAGCACCGCCTGGCCCTCGCCGCCCAGCAGGAAGAACAGCGCGAACGGGCCGACGCTGGCGCCGACGTAGCAGGCATAGGCCGGCCACCACGCGCCGAAGCTGCCGATCGCGCCCGCGGGCATGCCGATCAGCAGGAAGGCGGTGACGAAATACAGCTCCGTGTGGCCGATCGGAAACAGCAGCGTGGCCGCGGCTCCCCACAGCCCGCCGGACAGCAGGCCGACGGCCAGCGTGTGCAGGCGCAGATCCGGCAGCGGTTGCCCGCTCGGCGCGCCCGCAGGCAGATGCGTGCGCCGGCGCAGCCACAGGGCGAAGGCGATGCGCAGCGCCGCCACGCAGACGACGGCCAGCACCCACCACAGCACCAGCGGTCGCGGGTGGACATCGGCCACCGCGAACAGGAACAGGGCGGCCACACCGACCGTGGCCAGTGCGCCGGCCACGCCCTGCTGCAGCACGAAGCGCTGGCACTCGCGCACGATGCGCGTGCGCAGGGCGCGCGCCTGATCGTCGGATGCGGCCGTGTGATGACGGCTGCCCATCATGGTTCCGCCATGGTGTCGTGTTCCCCCTGCGTCCATGCGGCGCAGCCTGCGCGCGATGCGGCGACAGGCGGTGGCGCTGGATCTGCGATGCCAAACTCAGAACCTTACCCCCTCCTCGGCAGCGACGCCATGGCGCGCGCGCTTCGCGGCTTGCGACGGGGCGCCGTACCGCGCATGCTGGATGCCGATCCGCGACCACGGTCACGTTCGTATCCGCCTCCGCATGCTGCCTGCCGACTCGACTCCCTTCTCTACCGCGATGACGGTGCAGTCCTTCGTCGATGCCGTCGCCGCCGCAGCCGATGGCACCGCGCTGGCGGCGGCGTGTGCGGCCTTCGCCGAGGCGCGCCGCGCGGGCCTGCCGCGTCCCGCCGGCGATGCGTTCCGGGTGGCCGTGGCCGCGGCGCTGCGCGCGCATCTGCAGGCCGTGGGCGACCATCCCGACTATCGCGCCTGGCTGCAGGTCTATTTCGGAGAGCGGCGCGCGTCCTTCCGCTCGCCGCTGCAGCAGCCGGGCTGGCTGTACTACCCGTCGCTGCCGCCGCAGGCCTGGTTCGAGACCGACGACGTGCCGGCACTGGCGCCGCTGCGCGCGCGGATCGCCGCGGTCGCGGCCGAGCTGCGCGGCTGGCTGAGCGAGCCGCGTGCATTCGCCCCGTATGTCGAGGCCGCAGCCGCGCGTGATCCGCGCTGGAACGCGCTGGCCGGCGACCGGCGCTGGTCTTCGATCCATCTGATCCGCGGCGGTGCGCGCGACGCGACCGCGCTCGCCGCCCTGCCGCATAGCGCTGCGCTGCTGGCCGATGCGCCGCTGGCGCAGTGTCCGCCGCATGCGCCGGAGTGTTTCGTCTCGCGGCTGTTCCCGGGCGTGGTCCTTCCGCCGCATCACGGCGTGTCCAACATCAAGCTCACCGTGCATCTGCCGGTGGAACTGCCCGCGTCCGGCTGCAGCATCACCGTGGGCGGCGAGACGCGGCAGTGGCGTGAGGACGACTTCCTGATCTTCGACGACGCCTTCCTGCACAGCGCGGAGAACCGCGCAGACCAGCCGCGCACGGTGCTGATCTTCGATGTCTGGCACCCGCGTCTGCACCCGGCCGAGCGCGAGGCCCTGGCGCAGGCGGTGAGGGCGATCGACGCGGTGATGAAGGCTGCGGGCGACTGGTTCTGAGGGTGGCTGCAGCGTACGGCCGCGCGGCCGGCGTTCGCGGGCAATGACCGGTCGATGCGCCGATGATCGGCGCGTGGCCGGCGCATGGCCGGCGCGTGGCCGCGTCTTGTCGACGTGTTCATGCTCGAAGTCTTTCTTCTCATCGACCGTTCCGGAGTCCCCCGATGGCACCTGCAGGCGAACGCCCGAGTCGAACGTCCCGTCGAGCGCTGAGCCCGCCCGCGGGCGCGGAGTCCCTGCCGACTGCGGACGCTGCGGATGGCGCGGACGCCAGGGGCGCCGCAGCCTCGCCAGCGTGCGCCGCGCCCGGGCCCGCGCTCGGCGCCTATGCGGTCAACGAGCTGCGTCAGGCCGCGGCCCTCCTCGACCTGCCCGGCGATGCCCGCCACGAGGGCGTGCACCAGGCGCGCAAGTCGATGCGCCGCGCCCGTGCCTGCCTGGCGCTGCGGGTGCGCGGCGACCGCGGCGATGCGTCGACCGCACGCCGCGTGGCGACGCTCGACGCCGAGCTGCGTGCGCTGTGTCGCGGGCTGTCGTCGGTGCGCGATGCGCAGGCGCTGTGCGAGGCGCTGGAGCGGCTGGCGCCGGAGGTGCCGAAACCGGCCGCCCGGCGCTTCGCGCGCATCCGCAAGCTGGCGCAGACGCGGCGCGCGCAGGCGCTCGCCCGTGCGCTTGAGCGCGACCCGGGTTTTGCCCGGCGCCGGCGCAGACTGGCCGCGCTGGCCGATGCCGTGGCGGCCCTGGACTGGACACGCTTGGATGCCGACGCACTGGAGCGCGGCCTCGCGCGCACTCTCCGCCGGGTGCGCAAGGCCGGCAAACACGCACGCAAACACGCCCACGACGACGCTGACTGGCACCGCTACCGCCGCCGCCTGCGCCGGCTGCGCCAGCAGGCGGTCGCGCTGGTGGCCAGCGGCCTGCCGCAGCCGCGCGGACGCAGGAAACTGGAGGCCGAGGCGAAACGTCTCGGCGAGGCGCAGGACGACGCGCTGGTGCTGCGCGCCTGTCGCCGCAAGGGCCTGTTCGATGGCGCACAGCGCGCGCTGTTGCGTACACTCGCCCGCGCCCGACTGCAGCGCGCGCGTCGTTGATCCGGGCCGAGGGCGGATTGCAGCCTGAGCTTGGGGCGGAGGGGCAGGCGCATGGCCTGCCGCCGTGGTTGGCCGGCCGCTTGCCGGCCCGCCCGGCCGGCCCGCCGGACCGGCAGACGGGCTCTCCGGACGGGCGGACAAGGCGACGCTGGCATGTTCCGCTTGCTTTGTGCGTACTTGAACTACGGGGGCGGCATCGCAGCCCGGGCATGGCCCGGTGCGCCAGGTGCCCAGGCCCCTTGTCTACACCCACACTTCCACTTCCGGATACAGGACACCATCGCATCATGAAACGTCTTTGCGCTCTCGCCTTCGCTCTCGCCCTGGCCGGCCCGGCCAGCGCCACCGACTGGACCGGCTGGTACGTGGGCGGCCACGTCGGCTACGCCGACGGCGATGCCGACACCCGCGCCACCCTCGGCGGCGCCTGGACTTCCGAATCCCAAGGGCTGCGGAACGAGGTCATCGGCGGCTTGTCCCAGGACCTCGGCCCGTCCGGCGCGGCCTACGGCCTGCATGTCGGCTACGACCACGGCTTCGCCAACGGCCTGCTGCTCGGCGGCGAGTTGGAATACAGCACCCTGGATGTGGAGGAGACCCGCGTGGACGGCCCGCGTGCCACCGCCACCTTTCCGGCCGTGAGCTACACCTACGCCCATGGCTTGGAGATCGACAACAGCCTCGCCCTGCGCGGCAAGATCGGCTACGCCGGCGAGCGCAACGCCGTCTACGCGATCCTCGGCACCGCGCGCGTGGACGTGGACACCGCCGCCGGGATCGGCAGCAATGGCGGCTACGCCAAGGCCGGCGGCGCTTCGGACACCGAGACCGCGGTGGTCTACGGCGTCGGCTATGCCTACGACTTCGGCAACGACTGGACCCTGCGCGCCGAGCTGACCCGCACCGACATCGGCGAGGTCGAGTTCGAGACCGATTACCTGCCGGGCAGCACCTTCACCAGCCCGGCCTACACCGAGTCGTTCAAGCAGGACATCACCGTCGACGTCCTGCGCGTCGGCGTCAGCTACCGTTTCTGAGACCCCAGGCACGCATCCGCGTGCGAATGGCGAACGAAACACCCGCTTCGGCGGGTGTTTCTTTTTGCAGGTTGCAGGGACGCGAATGACGGGCAGTTGCAGACGGTGATCAGCCACGCACGTTGCGGCCCACAGTTCATCCGGCCTCTGATCCAGCCTGTCATTCGACCTCGGGCGACAGCTCCAGTGTGACCTCGGCGCCGCGGAGCTGTGCCAGCGCCTGCGCATGGCCGGGCGCTTCCACGCGTACCGCGGCCTCGGTGGCGGCGTCGAATCTCAGCCAGCCGCCCGCGTCGGTGGTCAGCGTCCACGGCGGCAGGGCGCCATCGCCATCCAGCACCTGCACCGGCGTGCGCGCCAGCGGTCCCGCGGCGCCCAGCAGCCGCAGCCGCACCGTGCGCGGTGAGCGCGGCGGCGGTGCCAGGCGGGTGCGTACCTCCGCCGCGCTCCCGCGAGCGGCGGCGATATCAACCGGCGCACTGCGCAGGATCCGCCAGGGCGTGATCGCGACCGCGAGGCGGTAGCGGCCCGGCGACGGGATCGACACCGCCACGCCGGACGGCCGCGCCACGAAACGCTCGGCGGCCACCGTGCGCCAGCCGGCATCGCCATCGCTCCGCGATGCGTCCCCGCCATTCGAACCGGCCGCCCTCGCATCGGCACGTTCGAGCCTATGCACCGGCGGCGGCGTGCCGGCATTCGCGATGGGCGAGGCACGGCTGCCCTCGCGCAGCCGGGCGTCGGCCGGCAGCCCGTCCACCACCAACCAGCGCAGCGGCTGCAGCGCGACCGTGCGTTCGATGGCGAACCCACCGCCGGCGACCAGCGTGCCCTGTGACGCCGTGTAAGTTCCGTCCGACGTGCCCTGATCCGGAGCATCCTGATCAGGAGCATCCTGATCAGGAGCATCCTGACCGGCAGCCTCCTCATCCAGACGCAGGACCACCGGGATCTGTTCCGGCCAGCGCGGCAGATCGCCCGCCTGGTCTTGCGGGCGCTCCTGCGCCATGCGCAGGTCGAAGCGCAGCGGGCGTGCCGGGTCGATCCGCGCGATGCGGTAACTGCCGTCGGCCTCGGCGCCCAGCCGGCGCTCGCCCTCGGGTGCGATCCACAGCACCTCGGCCGGCCGCAGCGGGCGTCCGCTGCCGGCCTCGACGAAGCGCAGCCGCAGCGACGTGGCCAGGGCCGTGCCGCGACGCAGGCTGTCGGCGTCTATTGCCAGCGTCGCCAGCTGGCCGGGCAACAGTGTCAGCCGTCTGCGCAACACTTCCACGCCTTCGACCAGCACCACCGCCTCCACCGGCCCCGGCGGCAGCGGTGCGACCGTGCCCGCGTGGCCGGCCCGCACATCCGTGGCCACCGCCAGCGGGGTGTCGTCGTAGGCCGCCAGCACCTCGGGCGCCACCTTGCGCAGCAGCGGCTGCCAGTCGGCATCGCGGCTGCCTTCCACCCGCCTGAGCTGGAGCGCGATCTGCGGTGCGGCCACCCCGATGGCGCCTGCGTCCGCGCCGTTTCGATCCAGCGCGGCCGCCTGCAGCTGCAGGCCCGACGCCAGCCGCGGCTGCACCGTGTCCGGAACGCGGTTCGGGGTGAAGCGCGCGTCGTACCAGCGCAGGCGATCGGCCGATGCGGCCTGCAGCACATAGGCGTCGGCCGCGGGCAGGCGCAGCGGGCCGACGTCCACGGCGCCTGCTTCGTCGCTCGACCGCCTTGCCGGCGCATCCATCCAGCGCACCACCGTCGCCATCTCGGCGAAATTCTGCGGCCCAGCGCCCTGCATGCCGCCGCGCACCCAGGCCCGCCACGCCGCGGCGTCCTGGGCGGAGACCCGGGCGATGCCGATCTTCACCGAAGCCGGGTCGGCGCCCTGGCCGCCCTCGGGCAGCAGGCGGATGCGCAGCGCGGCGATGCCGGCGGGCTCGCCGCGCGCGGCTGCCGACGGCGCGACCTCCGCGGCCGTGATCGCGGGTGCCGCAGGCTGCAGCCAGCGCCACAACCCGGAGCCGCCCAACGCCAACACCGCGCAGGCCAGAACGGCGAGGGCGACCCGCAGGCGACGCCCGGTCGCCGCAGGGGAGGGCGACGGGCTCATGCGCCGCCGCCGTGCGGCATCGCAGCGAGCGCTGCGCGCGAGGACGGCGAGCGGGTCAATCCGTGTCCGCGCTCGAATACAGGCTCAGAAAGATCGGCGCGTGGTCCGACACGCCGTTGCGGAACGCGCACATGTCGGCGATGTAGTCGCGGCCCGAGCTGGAATACTCGCTCACATGGCTCGCCTGGAACCAGAAATGGTCGTAGGCGTTGGCGAAGGCGCAGCTGGTGTTGATCGAGGTCTTGTCGTTGACCTTCCAGCTCACCGTCGGCGAGACGCCGGTCAACGCCGTCCACCACGGCGAGGTCGCATCGCGGTTGTGGTCGCCCAGCAGGATCACGTCCTGATCGCTGGTGCTTTCGTTCTGCACCGCCTTGAACACGTTGGCGATTTCGGCCACTTCGGCCTGGCGCTGCGCGGTGGTGCCGAACACGGTATGCCAGTTGATGAAGGTGTAATCGGCGCCGGTCTGGATGTGACGCACGCGCACGATCTGCGGTTCGCGCTCGAACTTGTCGCCGCTGTCGGCCCACACCGTCGCCGACAGCAGCTGTACGCGATCGGTGCGGAAGAACACCGCGTAGCGCTCCTTGTAACTGCTGCGGCCGATCGCCGCGCTGACCCGGTAGTCCCAGTCGTAGCCGCTGACCGACTCCAGCGCGGCGTTGATGCTGGCCGCGGATTCGGCGTACATCACCTCCTGCGCGAAGGCCAGATCGATGCCGTTGGGCGAGGACGAGGTCGCGGCATTCTGCTGCCACAGCTGGCGTGCATAGGCATTCCAGTCCTGCTGCCCGCTCCAGCCGGCGTGCAGGGTGTTCCAGGACACGGTGCGCAGGTACGACTGCGCCTGTGCGCTGAGGGCGGAGCAGGCCAGGGCGAGGCCCAGCATGACGGCGGCGTGGCGCGAACGGATCGGCATGGCGGAGTTCCTTCGGCGGATCGCGGGAGGGAGTGTGGCGGCAAAGTCGGACAGTCTCCGGGCCGGATGTGTCCATTGCATGTCGTGTCCATGGCGTGTCGCGTCCACTGTCGTGGCCCCATCGCGCGGCGTCCCTGCCGATGACGGCCCGCCTCCGGCATCCTAACGGCTGCCGGGCCCCGAGGCATGCCGCACCGCGTCACACCAACACGCTTGCATGCGTACCCACACGCGCCCACACGCGCCCACGCGCCCACGCGCCCACGCGCCCGGGCGTCACGCGGAGTGGGAGATCGCACGCGTCCGGCTCCGCTCACCTGCGGTTTGCCCACCTGCTAGCCTGTGCCACCCCCCGATGTCCGGTTGCACCATGTTCCGCTGGTTCGAATCCCGTCTGCCGCCTTTCCCCGACACGCCGCCGGCGCAGCCGCCGCGGACGCTGGTCGCGTTCTGCCGCCACTACACCCGCGGTGCCGAAGGCTGGTTGCTCGCGATGGCCGGCCTGAGCGCGCTGCTGGCGGTCTCGGAGATCGTGCTGTACGCCTACGTCGGACGCCTGGTGGATACCCTCGGCGCGCGCACGCCCGCGGAGTTCTTCGCGATGGAGGGCGGCCGGCTGGCCTGGATCGCCGCGCTGGTGATCGTGGGCATGCCTGCGATCGGGCTGCTGTGGTCGTGGATCACCCACCAGACCCTGCTCGGCAACTACCCGATGCGCATCCGCTGGAACGTGCATCGCTATCTGCTGCGCCAGTCGATGCGCTATTTCCAGGACGAATTCGCCGGGCGCATCGCCACCAAGCTGATGCAGACCTCGCTCGCCGTGCGCGAGACCGTGGTCAAGCTGCTGGATGTCGGCAACTACGTGCTGGTGTATTTCACCGGCGCGGTGGTGGTGGCGGCCAGCGCCGACCTGCGGCTGATGCTGCCGTTCCTGGCCTGGCTGTGCGCGTACGCGCTGCTCATGCGCTGGTTCCTGCCGCGCATGCAGCAGGTCTCGGCCGACCAGGCCGACGCGCGTTCCACCATGACCGGCCGCGTGGTCGACAGCTATACCAACATCGCCACGGTCAAATTGTTCTCGCACTCCGCGCGCGAGCAGGCCTACGCGCGCGATGCGATGGACGGCTTCCTCGGCACCGTGCACCGGCAGATGCGGCTGGTGACCGTGGTCAACGTGAGCAACGACCTGCTCAACATGCTGCTGCTGACCTCGGTCGCCGCGCTCGGCCTGTGGCTGTGGAGCGAGGGCGCGGTGAGCGCCGGCGCGGTGGCGGTGGCGGTGGCCCTGGTGCTGCGGATCATGGGCATGTCGCAGTGGGTGATGTGGGAACTGAGCGCACTGTTCGAGAACATCGGCACGGTGAAGGACGGCATCGCCTCGATCGCGCTGCCGCCCACCGTGGACGACGCGCCGGGCGCACCCGCGCTGGCGGTGCCGCGCGGCGAAATCCGCTTCGAGCGGGTCAGCTTCCACTACGGCAAGGGCGGCGGCGTCATCGAAGCGCTGGATCTCACCGTGCGGCCGGGCGAGAAGATCGGCGTGGTCGGGCGCTCCGGCGCCGGCAAGTCCACCCTCGTCAATCTGCTGCTGCGCTTCCACGACGTGGAGGCCGGCGCGATCCGCATCGACGGCACCGACATCGCCACCGTGCGGCAGGACAGCCTGCGCGCGATGATCGGCATGGTCACCCAGGACACCTCGCTGCTGCACCGTTCGGTGCGCGAAAACATCCTCTACGGCCGCCCCGACGCCAGCGAGGCCGAGATGCTGGACGCCGCGCGCCAGGCTGCCGCGCACGATTTCATTCTGGAGCTGGTCGACGCCGAAGGCCGCCGCGGCTACGACGCGCATGTCGGCGAGCGCGGCGTGAAGCTCTCCGGCGGCCAGCGCCAGCGCATCGCCATCGCCCGTGTGCTGCTGAAGAACGCGCCGATCCTGGTGCTGGACGAAGCCACCTCGGCGCTGGATTCCGAGATCGAAGCGGCGATCCAGGACAACTTCTACCGGCTGATGCAGGGCAAGACCGTGATCGCCATCGCCCACCGGCTGTCGACCATCGCCGCGATGGACCGATTGGTGGTGATGGACCGTGGCCGCATCGTCGAGCAGGGCACGCATGCCGAGCTGCTGACCGCCGACGGCGTCTACGCGCAGCTGTGGCGCCGACAGTCGGGCGGGTTTCTGGGTGAGGAGGCCGAGGCTCCGGTGTCCGATGGCTGAGTGCCACCCTCACGCGTCGGAAGTCGCTGGCGCCGGTCTGGCCGGCTGGGTCAGGTCGCCGGCATGCCGCCCGCATGCTGCCTGCGCCATCGCTAGATGACTGTTGCTGCAGTTGCGTATCTGCTTGGAATGATGATCGGGTTGAGTGCAGCTCATGAAAGCTGGTGATCAACTCCAACAGTCCTTGTGGACTGCGTCTCATTTCATGAGGCGAATACTGTCGGTGAAAACATCGTGCATGGTCACAGCCTGTGACGTCGGGCGCGAAGGTTATGCTGTCTCATGGCAAGAAAATATACTATCTGACGCAAACAGCGAGGGGTGTGAATGCGTGCGTTGACTGATGCGGTGTGGATGATTCTGGTTGGTTGTGTGTGTGCGGGCTTTTTGTGGGTCTCATGGAACCTGGCCGACTTCCGCAGGCCAAACTCTATTAGGGCTGATACCCCGATACATCCGCAATCCGTTGCGGGCACGAGCCTTGGCGTCATGCCTGATGTGCATTGGGAGGATCGGTCATATTCCACGTCCGTGCCGACATCTGCGTTGCCCTTCAAGATGTCGTCCTATTCGATGAGCGGGCCGGAATTCCTCACAGACCCTGCGGCCGCTGTGGCGCACTCCATCGCGGTGGGGGACGTGTCAGGCGATGGGCGGGACGATCTCGTCTTCCTTTCCCGACGCGATGCCCCCAACCCGGCCAACGGTCAGATGGAGGTCTACGCCGCCTATCAGCGTGTCGATGGCCGACTCGGTCCGGCAGTCAGGATCGCCGAGTCGGGCAACAATCTCGCCTACCAATTGCTGGTCGCCGATCTCGATCGCGATGGCGTCGACGACGTCATTACCGCTGCCGGAGACGGCAGCGGCATCCTGCTGCTGCGTTCGAACGCGAACGGTACGTTCCGCTCCAGCGTAGCCGTGATCGGATACCACCAGGATATCGTCGCGACCGACGTCGATCGCGATGGCCACCTCGACGTGCTGGTCGATACGAGCAATACCTCGGCCACCGTCGTGCACGGCGACGGGCAAGGCGGCATCGCGCGGATATCGACGCTGCCGCTGCCCTCATCCGCGGTCCGCACGACTGGCGACGTCACAGGCGATGGCTTGGACGATCTCATTCTTGCCACGATCTATGATCGTCCATTGCAGGAATTTCGGGTCTATCCGGCACTTCTCTCGGGCGGCTACGCATCTCCAGCGGTGTACTACCGGCCGCTGGATGCTAACCAGACGTCTTCAATCGCCGTCGGCGACTTCAACGGGGACGGTCGCGGCGATTTGGTCTTGGACGAAGCCAAGGACGGGGCGGGCCTGCACCTCTACTTTCAGGATGCGCAGGGTAACCTCGTTCCGAGTCTCGGTATCGCCCGGGAAAGAGGTTCCAGTTCCAACTCGCTTATCGCGACCGATCTCGACCGGGACGGCCAGACCGACCTGGCGATTGCGCACAGCGGCTGGGGCTATATCGGGTACTACCTCCAGACTGCTACCGGTTTCACCCCCGAGACTCTGGTCAACGCGTATCAATTCCAGGGTCGGTACACCTATTTCGCGACCGGCGATCTCAACCACGATGGCTGTGGTGATCTGGTGATCGCTCGTTCGTACAGTCAGTCGCCCGTGCTGTTGTTCGGCCAAGGATGCGCACTGCCTCGCGTCTCCGCCGATTGCCGTTACCCGGCTGCCCGGGTGCCTGGTTCGGGACAGCAGGCGACTCGCCCGGCTTCGCCGGTGCGGGTCGCGCCCTTCGGCATCATGAGCACTCACCTCGCTGAAGCCCCGATACCTGGCGAAGATGCGCGTCTAGGGCACGATGGACTCCGTATCGGGTCCGTCCCGCGCGGCCAGGCTGATCCGTAGGTTCTCGATCCGTAGGTCGCTCCCACCGACTGCGGCCCTGGAGCGTTACGTCCGCATCCGTTGGGCGCTGCCGCAGCAGCCTCACAAGACAAGCGGGAAGGGGGATGTACTCGCGCCATCCATGGCCTTCGGCCCGGCCCGCGCGAATGCGCGGGCGCTCGACGGCGTGCGGCAGTGCCGCACGACAGCCCCGTCTCGCCCTGCGGGCGGCTTCGCCGTGCGGATCGGCAATCCTGCCGATCCGTCGAACCCCCGGGTCGGGGGTTCTCACTCCGCCTCTCCCGGGCTGCAGGGAGCGAGAGGGGGATTGACTCGGGCCATCCATGGCCCTCGCCCTACGGGCGGCTTCGCCGTCCACATCGGCAGTCCTGCCGATGTGTCGAACCGAGGGGTTCTCATCAAGTCCCCACTCGCCCCCAGATACGCAAAACGCCCGCGCAGGGCGGGCGTTTTGCGTATCTGGCGGAGAGAGGGGGATTCGAACCCCCGAAGCGCGGTTTAGACGCTTACACACTTTCCAGGCGTGCTCCTTCAACCACTCGGACACCTCTCCGGGACGCTGCCGGCCGGGTCCCCTGGCCGTAGGCGATCCCTATTCTAGCCCGCCGGAAGGTGAACGGACAACAAAGCCGGTCGGCGGGGCCGGGACGGCGGGTCGGGGGCGGGCGGGGCATGGCATCATGTGCCGATGTCTTATCTCGTCCTCGCCCGCAAGTGGCGCCCCAAGCGTTTCGCCGAACTGGTCGGGCAGGAGCACGTGGTCCGTGCGCTCAGCAATGCGCTCGATACCGGCCGCGTGCATCACGCCTTCCTGTTCACCGGCACCCGCGGCGTGGGCAAGACCACCATCGCCCGCATCTTCGCCAAGTCGCTGAACTGCGAGCGCGGCACCTCGGCCGACCCCTGCGGCGAATGCAACAGCTGCCGCGATATCGACGCCGGGCGCTTCATCGACCTGCTGGAGATCGACGCGGCCAGCAACACCGGCGTGGACGATGTGCGCGAGGTGATCGACAACGCGCAGTACATGCCCTCGCGCGGCCGGGTGAAGGTCTACCTGATCGACGAAGTGCACATGCTGTCGAAGAACGCCTTCAACGCGCTGCTGAAGACGCTGGAGGAGCCGCCGGGGCACGTGAAGTTCCTGCTCGCCACCACCGACCCGCAGAAACTGCCGGTGACCGTGCTCTCGCGTTGTCTGCAGTTCAATCTGAAGCGGCTGGACGAGGCGCAGATCCAGGGGCAGATGACCAGGATCCTCGCCGCCGAGGACATCCCGGTGGAGCCCGGCGCGATCCGCCAGCTGGCGCGCGCCGCCGACGGCAGCCTGCGCGACGGGCTGTCGCTGCTGGATCAGGCCATCGCCTATGCCGGTGCGGCCAGCGGCGGCGCGGCGCTGACCGACGCCGCGGTGACCGCGATGCTGGGCAGCGTCGACCACGCCCGCGTCGGCACCCTGCTCGAAGCCCTGGCTTCCGGCGACGGCGCGGCGCTGCTGGCCGAGGTGAGCGCCCTGGCCGAGTTCTCGCCGGACTGGGCCAGCGTGCTGGATGCGCTGGCCGAGGCCCTGCATCGCATCCAGGTGCGGCAGCTGGTACCGGGGGCCGAAATCGACCCGGACGGCGTGCCGGTGGACGCGCTGGCGGCGTCGCTGCGCCCGGAAGTGGTGCAGCTCTGGTACCAGATGGCCCTGCACGGCCGCCGCGATCTGGCGCTGGCGCCCAGCACCCGCGCCGGGTTCGAGATGAGCGTGCTGCGCATGCTGGCGTTCCGCCCGGCGGAAGGCGGCGGCGCCGAGCTTGAACCGCCGGCTGCCGCACAGCCGCGCGGGCCGGCCGCGGCGCGTGCGGCGCTGGAAGGGGCAGGGCGGGGCGTCGAGCGGCCCGAGGCCGCCGGGCGCGCGTCGCCGGCGGCGCTTTCGCCGTCGACGTCACCATCGCCTTCGCCTTCGCCTTCGCCTGCCGCATCGGCCGACATGCCCGCCGCGGACCGCCGCCCGCCGCCCGTCAGTCCCTTCACCGATGCGCCCGTTGCTGCTGCTGCCCCTGTCGCTCAGCCCCGGGCTGCCGAAGCGGCGCCGGCGCGGCCGCAGCCGGCGCAGATCGAAGTCTCCGGCCCGCCCGGCCCGCGCGAACCCGCCGCGTTGGCTGCAGGCCCCGGCGCCGCGCTGCGGATCGACGCCGCCCGCTGGCTGGACCTGGTCGCCGCCTGCGACCTGCGCGGCCCCGCGCGCGAACTGGCGGCGCATGCGGCCTTCATCGGTTATGCCGACGGTGCACTGCGCCTGTCGCTGTCCCCGGACGACGATCACCTGCGCTTGCCGTCGCTGCAGAAGGCGCTGGCCGATGCGCTGGAGGCGCAGCTCGGCGCCGCGGTGCAGCTGAAGTTCGAGACCGGCCGCCCGGCCGAGGCCGAAACCCTGCACCAGCGCGACCTGCGCCAGCGTGACGCCCGCCAGACCGCCGCGGAGGAGGCGTTCATGGCCCATCCCGACGTGCGCCGGATGATCGAACAGCACGGCGCGCGCGTCGTGCCCGATTCGATCCGGCCCATTGACGACTGACCCGGCGACGACCGACCCGGTCCCGTTTTCCACACCCCTGCGGCCGCCGTGCCGCCGAAGCTCTACCCCACATCGCAGAGAGAGAAGACCATGCGCGGAAACATCGCCCAACTCATGCAGCAGGCGCAGAAGATGCAGGAGAACCTGCAGCGCGCCCAGGAAGAACTCGCCAAGCTCGAAATGACCGGCAGCGCCGGCGCGGGCATGGTCGAAGTCACCATGACCGGCAAGATGGAATGCCGGAAGGTGAAGATCGACCCCAGCGTGCTCGGCGATGCGGAAATGACTGAAGACCTGGTGGTGGCCGCGATCAACGATGCGGTCAACAAGATCAACGCCGAGAGCCAGTCAAAGATGGCCGGCGCCACCGCCGGCATGCCGATCCCGCCGGGGATGAAGATCCCGGGGATGTTCTGAGGCGCGCACCGCCCGCCGACACGCATCTTCCCGACCCTGTAGAGCGGAGCGCAGCTCCGCTGCGCATCTTGCCCGACACGATGCCTACCGGTGAGATCCGCAGCGGAGCTGCGCTCCGCTCTACGGGGCATCGCGCCATATGACCGCCTCCCTGCTCGAACAACTCATCGACGCCTTCCGCATCCTGCCCGGCGTGGGCCAGAAGACCGCGCAGCGCATGGCTTATCACGTGCTGGAGCGCGACCGCGACGGCGGCCTGCGCCTGGCCGACGCGCTGGCGCAGGCGGTGGAGCGCATCGCGCACTGCGCGCGCTGTCGCGACTTCAGCGAAACCGAGGTCTGCGCCACCTGCGCCAGCGCCGCGCGCGATGCGCACCTGCTGTGCGCGGTGGAATCGCCGGCCGACCGCCTCGCCATCGAGCAGGCCACCGGCTACCGCGGCTTCTATTTCGTGCTGCAGGGCCGGCTGAGCCCGCTCGACGGCATCGGCCCGCGCGAGCTGGGCCTGGAGGCGCTGGAAGCGCGGCTGGCCGAAGGCGAAGTGCAGGAGTTGGTGATCGCGACCAATCCCACCGTGGAGGGCGAAGCCACCGCGCACTACCTCGCGCAGTTGGCGCGCAAACACGGCGTGAAGCCGACCCGGCTCGCCCACGGCGTGCCGCTGGGCGGCGAGCTCGAATACATCGACCGCGGCACGCTGTCGCATGCGTTCGGCAGCCGCAGCGAGATGCCGGGGTGAGCGCGTTGTCGCATGGGCTTGGTGCGTGCGACCTGGATGTGCAGACTGCATGAGCGACCCCTATCGCCCGCCGGAGACGCCCCTTGCGCGCAGTCGCGAAACGCCGCCCCTGTGGGAGTCGTTCGTCACCTGGGGGGTGGTGATCGTCAGCATCCTGTTGGGGTTGCTGTGGTGGTTGGTGCTCGCTATTTACGCCATGGAGACCCTTGCGAACGATATCCATGTGTGGGATCTGCGCCGGCGGTATTTCTGGATGGCGGGAGTGGTCTTCAACCTGTCCCTGCTGGCCGGCATCGCGCTGTCGATGTCGCGCGGCTTCGCCCTCGTGCTGTATGGCTGCTTCGTGCTTGGAATGCTGGTGCTGGCGGTGGAAAGGGGCATGGCCGAGCCGTTGCTGGTGATCGCCGCGATCGGCAGCGCTTTCGCCGTATGGGCCTATGTGCTCAAGCGTCGGGGGCGCTTCCGTCGTTCGCCGGAGTAGGCGCATTCCGAGCCGCAACCCGCACCGCATCCGACCTAGAATCGCCCATTGCCCATAAGCCCAAGGAAACGGCCATGTCCGACACCATCTTCCACAAGATCATCCGCCGCGAGATCCCCGCGAAGATCGTCTACGAGGACGATCACCTGATCGCCTTCCACGACATCGCCCCGCAGGCGCCGGTGCATGTGCTGTTCGTGCCCAAGGTCACGGTGCCCACGCTCAACGATGTGCAGCCGGAACAGGCCGAGATCGTCGGCCGCCTGGCCGTCGCCGCCGCGCGTTACGCCCGCGAGCAGGGCTTCGCCGAGGATGGCTACCGCGTGGTGATGAACTGCAACGACCACGGTGGGCAGACCGTGTTCCAGATCCATCTGCACCTCCTGGCCGGTGCGCCGCTGGGGCGGTTCGGTACGCCCTGAGGGCCGCAGGCGAATAGGGCAGGGCGCGTGAGCGCAGGCTTTGAGGACTGCGGCATCGAGGACTGCGGCATGCAGAAGTGCATGCATGCGTGATCCGCCGTCTCCCCACACCAATCCCTATGCCGCTCCCCGATCGGCATTGCCCGTCGCATCTCCGTCGGCGGAGCTTCCGCGACCGCCCTGGGTTCTGCGCTGCGGGCTGTGGGTCGCGTCGCGGCTGTGCGGAGTGTTCCTGCTGAGTTTCCTGGTGATCCTGGTCATCTCCAACGATGCGGATCGCGACGCATCGGTCGTGCGCTTGTTCATTCCGATGGCGCTGGTCGGCCTGGGATGGGCCGGACTGTTGCGCGATCCGCGCTGGTGGTCACCTTGGCCGTTCCTGCTGCTGACTGCTCTCCTGCTCTGGGTCCCGGCCGGGCGCGGGGATGCGCCGTTCATCCCCTTCCTCGTCAGCGCCGCATTCTGCGCATGGGCGGCCACATGGCGGCTGCGCTGGTGGTATCGACAGGGCCGGCAGCGGACTTCGATGGCCGGGTCTCGAGTCGACGTGCGGCCCTGATGCGGCCCGTTGATTTGGTAACCTCGAATAATATTCAACAAAATCAATAATTTGTGCTGATCGCCGCTGCCGGCCGAACCGAATAGACCCCGGTTCTGCGGTTTGCAGGGATGCGGCCGGGGTTGATCTTGCGCGAGTTTCCTATAATGTATTAACGCGCTAACACGTTAAACCTTCCTGCTGTGGTCCGAATATCCGCACGCCGCCCATGAAACTCCGCCCCCAACCCCTGCCCGAACAGGACGCCGACGCCGCGCTCGATGCGCTGGCGCGGGCGTTCGCGGCGCTGGACCGGCCGGAGCAGGTGCGCGCCTTCCTGCAGGACCTGTGCACCCCGGCCGAGCTGGAGGCGATGGCCGACCGCTGGAAGGTGGTGCCGCTGCTGCGCGAAGGCGTGCCCTACCGCGAGATCCACGACCGCACGCTGGTGAGCACCACCACCATCGGCCGCGTGGCTCGCACCCTGGATCACGGCGCCGGCGGCTACGCCTTCGCCTTCGACAAGACCCGCGCCGGCGACGCCGACGCGCCCTGAGCCCATTTCGAGCCTGCTTCCATGAGCGTGTCCAGATGACCCCCTCCATGCCCCGACCCGCGGCCGCCAACACGCGCGACCGCCTGCGCATCGCCATCCAGAAGAGCGGCCGGCTCAGCGAGCCCGCGCTCGCGCTGCTGGCCGCCGCCGGGCTGAGCTGGCAGGAAAGCCGCGACAAGCAGTTCTACTACGGCGAGTCGCTGCCCATCGACCTGCTGCTGGTGCGCGACGACGACATCCCGGGGCTGATCGCCGACGGTGTCTGCGATCTCGGCATGGTCGGCCGCAATGTGCTGCTGGAGCAGGACTACGAGCGCACCGCGCGCGGCGAAGCGACCGCCTTCCGCGAACTGCGCGCGCTGGGCTTCGGCCGCTGCAAGCTGATGTTCGGCATCCCCGACGACTGGGAGTGGAACCCGCAGGAGCAGCTGCCCGGCAAGCGCATCGCCACCAGCTACCCGGCACTGCTCTCGCGCTGGCTGGGCGAACGCGGCATCGAGGCCGGCATCGTGATGATGTCCGGATCGGTCGAGCTGGCGCCACGGCTGGGCCAGGCCGATCTGGTCTGTGATCTGGTGTCCAGCGGCGCCACGCTGGCGGCCAATCGACTCAAGCCGATCGAGGTGCTGCTGGACAGCGAGGCGGTGGTGGCCGGGCCGGTCGGCGATTTCGCCGATGCGCGCGCCGGCATCGCCGAACTGCTGCTGCGCCGCCTGGACGGGGTGATGAAGATCCGCGACAGCAAGCTGCTGCTGCTGCAGGCGCCGCGTCGCGTGGTGCCGCAGCTGATGCAGCTGCTGCCCGATGCCGAGCCGCCCACGCTCACCGCACTCGACGGCGGCGAAGACATCGCGATGCAGGCGCTGTGCCACGGCGCGATGACCTGGCAACGGCTGGAAGAACTCAAGCGCGCCGGTGCTCGCGGGCTGATGGTGCTGCCGGTCGAGAGGATGCTGGCATGAGCGCCGCGCTGTCCGCCTCCAGTGCGAGCGGCACGGCCGGTGGCATCGCCGTGCTCGACTGGTCCGCGCTCGATGCCGACGCTCGCACCGCCGCGCTGCGTCGCCCCACCCAGGACACCGCCGACACGGTGCGCAGCGGTGTGGCCGCGATTTTGGCCGACGTGCGCGCCCGCGGCGACGCGGCGCTGCGCGAGATCACCGCGCGCCTGGACCGCGCCACGCTCGATGCGCTGGAAGTCGGCGCCGCCGAATTCGCCGCGGCCGAGGCCGACCTCGACCCCGCGCTCAAGGCCGCCATCGACGATGCCGCCGCGCGCATCGAAGCCTTCCATCGCGAGGGCGGCCTGCGCGAATACAGCGTGCAGACCGCGCCGGGCGTGGCCTGCCGCCGCATCGTGCGCGCGATCCCGCGCGTGGGCCTGTACATCCCAGCCGGCAGCGCGCCGCTGCCGTCCACCATGCTGATGCTGGGCGTGCCCGCGCGTCTGGCCGGCTGCGAGGAGGTGGTGGTGTGCACGCCGCCGCGCATCGACGGCAGCGCCGATCCGACGGTGCTGTATGCCGCGCAGCGCTGCGGCATCCGCCGCGTGTTCAAGCTCGGCGGCGCCCAGGCCATCGCCGCGATGGCCTTCGGCAGTGACAGCGTGCCGGCCTGCGACAAATTGTTCGGCCCCGGCAATGCCTGGGTGACCGAGGCCAAGCGTCAGACGGCGATGGTCGAAGGTGGCCCGGCCATCGACATGCCCGCCGGCCCGTCGGAAGTGCTGGTGATCGCCGATGCCGGCGCCAACCCCGAATTCGTCGCCGCCGACCTGCTGTCGCAGGCCGAGCACGGCCCGGATTCGCAGGTGCTGCTGCTCAGCGACGCGCCCGCGTTGCTTTCGAAGGTGGTGAGCGCGCTGGAGCGCCAGCTGCGTGCGCTGCCGCGCGCCGAGATCGCGCGCACTGCGCTGTCGCGTTCGCGGCTGATCGCCACCGCCGACCTCGACACCGCCTTCGCCATCTCCAACCGCTACGCGCCCGAGCATCTGATCCTCGCCCTGCGCGATGCAGAAGCCTGGCTGCCGAAGGTGCGCTGCGCGGGTTCGGTGTTCCTCGGCGACTACGCCAACGAGGGCATCGGCGATTACTGCAGCGGCCCGAATCACGTGCTGCCGACCGGCGGCGCCGCGCGCGCGTGGAGTGGCGTGTCGCTGGCCAGCTTCCAGACCGCGATCAGCGTGCAGCGGGTGGATGCCGAAGGCGTGCAGGCCATCGGCGCCACCGCGATCCGCATCGCCGAAGCCGAAGGCCTGGAAGCGCACGCGCAGGCGGTGCGCATCCGTCTGCAGGCGCTGCAGGCCGCGGCGGCCGGGGAGGGCGCATGAGTTCGCCCGCGTCCGCGACATCCGTGCTCGATCTTGTGCGCGAGGACCTGCGCGCCTTCGCCGGCTACAAGTCCGCGCGCACCGACAAGGTGGACGGCCACATCTGGCTCAACGCCAACGAATCGCAGCGCGCCAACCGCGCCGATGTCGATGGCAATCTGCGTCGCTACCCGCAGCCGCAGCCCGAGGCGCTGCGTGCGCGTCTGGCCGAGGTCTACGGCGTGCGCGCGGAGCAGCTGCTGATCGGCCGCGGCAGCGACGAGGCCATCGATCTGCTGGTGCGCGCGCTGTGCGTGGCCGGGCAGGACGCCATCGCCATCGCGCCGCCGGTCTTCGGCATGTATGCGGTCTGCGCGCGGCTGCAGAACGCGCGCATTCTCGAAGCACCACTGCGCGACCCGTCCGACGACGGCGCGATGTGGTCGCCCGATCTCGACGCGATGCGCGCGCTTGTGCTTGAGGGCGGCGCGAAGATCGTGTTCCTGTGTTCGCCCGGCAATCCGACCGGCGAGCGCCTGGCGCTGGCCGACATCGCCGCCTTCGCCGACAGCGTGCGCGGCCGTGCGCTGGTGGTGGTGGACGAGGCCTATATCGAATTCGCCGAACAAGACGGAGGCGATGCGCCGTCGGCCACCACCCTGCTCGACGGCCGCGACAACATCGCCGTGCTGCGCACGCTGTCGAAACTGCATGCGTTGGCGGGCGCGCGGATCGGCTGCGTGATCGCCGATGCCGGCTTGATCGATGTGCTGCGCCGCTGCCAGGCGCCGTACCCGGTTCCGGCGCCGTGTGCGGAGCTGGCCCTGCGCGCGCTCGCGCCCGAGGCGCTGGCGGAAGCGCAGGCGCGCGTGCGCGAGGTGCGCGTGGAGCGCGCGCGCCTGTACGCGGCCCTGCGCGTGACGCCCGGCGTGTGCCGCGTGTACCCCGGCGCCGGCAATTTCCTGCTGGCGCGTTTCGACGATGCCGAGGCTGCCTACCATCGCCTGCTCGCCGCGGGCGTGGTGGTGCGCGACATGCGCGCCGCGCCGCAGCTGGGCGACGCGCTGCGCATCAGCATCGGCACCCCCGACGAGAACGCGGCGGTGGTCGCCGCCCTGCAAGCCCTGGAGAACGCGGCATGAGTGCGGCCCTGCGCCCGATCCTGTTCGTCGACCGCGACGGCACCCTGATTCTTGAACCGCCGGATTACCAGATCGACGCTTACCACAAGCTCGCCTTCGTCGACGGCGTCATCCCGGCGATGCTCAAACTGCGCGATGCCGGCTACCGCTTCATGATGGTCAGCAACCAGGACGGCCTCGGCACCGAGGCCTATCCGCAGGAGACCTTCGACGGCCCGCACGCGTTGATGCTGCAGGTGTTCGAAAGCCAGGGTATCCGCTTCGACGAGATCTTCATCGACCCGAGTTTTCCGCACGAGAATTCGCCGAACCGCAAGCCGGCGCTGGGCATGGTCCAGCATCTGCTGCGCGACCGCGGCATCGACTGGGCGCGTTCGGCGATGGTCGGCGACCGCGAGACCGATATCGCCTTCGCCGAGAACCTGGGCATCCGCGGCTTCAAGCTGAAATCGCCGTATTTTGGCGACGGAATGACTTGGGACGAGATCGCGCACGCGCTGGCCGATGTGCCGCGTACCGCGAGCATCCGCCGCGATACCAAGGAGACCAAGATCGCGGTCGAGATCGATCTGGACCGCGAGGCCGACCCCCATGTACACACCGGGCTCGGCTTCTTCGATCACATGCTGGAGCAGTTGGGCAAGCACGGCGGTTTCGCGCTGCAGCTGCGCTGCGACGGCGACCTGCACATCGACGAGCACCACACCGTCGAAGACAGCGCGCTCGCGCTCGGCCAGGCGCTGCGCCAGGCGATCGGCGACAAACGCGGCATCGGACGTTACGGGTTCACCCTGCCGATGGACGAGGCCCAGGCCAGCGCGGCGCTGGACTGGTCCGGGCGCCCGTATTTCGTGTTCGAAGGCGCGTTCAAGCGCGAGAAAGTGGGTGAGCTGTCGACCGAACTGGTGCCGCATTTCTTCCGCTCGCTGTGCGAGACCGCCGGGCTCAATCTGCATCTCAAGGTGCAGGGCGACAACGACCATCACCAGATCGAAGCCTGCTTCAAGGTGGTCGCGCGCGCGCTGCGTCAGGCGATCAAGCGCGAGGGCGCGGCGCTGCCCAGCACCAAGGGGGCGCTGTGACTCTCGCGACCGGTTCGACGACGCGAGCGCCCGGCGGTGACCTTGCTCTGATCGATGCCGGCGGCGCCAATCTCGGCTCGGTGCGCTACGCGCTGGCGCGGATCGGCGCCGCGCCGCGGCTGGTGCGCGATGCCGACGAACTGGGCACGCCCGAGCGCATCATCCTGCCCGGCGTCGGCGCCGCCGCACCGTCGATGACCCTGCTGCGCACGCGCGGGCTCGACGCCGCGCTGCGCGCGAGCGAGGCGCCCCTGCTCGGCGTGTGCGTGGGCATGCAGCTGCTGTTCGAGCGTTCGGAAGAGGGCGATGTGGAATGTCTTGGCCTGCTGCCGGGCCGCGTGTGCCGCCTGCCTGCCGCACCCGGGCTGCGCATCCCGCACATGGGCTGGAACACGCTGCGCAGGCGCCCCGGTCTGGCCGGCGATGCGGCGGCGCTGCTCGACGGCATCGACGACGGCGCGCATGCCTATTTCGTGCACAGTTTCGCGCACGCCGTTGATGCGCATGTCGTCGATGCGCATGCCGTCGACGTGCATGCCGTCGATGCGGGGGATACATCGCGCGATGTTGTGCTGGCCGACAGCGAGCATGGCGTGCGCTTCGCCGCGGTGGTCGGCCAGGGCCGGCGTTTCGGCGCGCAATTCCATCCCGAGCGTTCGTCGGCCGTCGGCCTGCGCCTGCTCTCCAATTTCCTGAGTCTGCCGGCATGAATGCGTCCATCCAGTCACCACCCGCGGCGCAGGCTGAGGCCTCGGCCGCCGGCTTCATCGCCTACCCGGCCATCGACGTGCGCGACGGCCGCGTGGTGCGGCTCGCGCAGGGCGATTACGACCGCGAAACCCGCTACGACGCCGACCCGTTCGCGCTCGCGATGCGTTACGCCGATGCCGGTGCACGCTGGCTGCATCTGGTCGATCTGGACGCAGCGCGTGCGGGTGGGTACACGCTCGCGCCGCTGCTCAAGCGCATCGCCGACGACGGCCGCCTGCAGGTGCAGACCGGCGGCGGCGTACGCGACGGCGATGCGGTGCAGGCCATCCTCGATGCCGGCGCCGCGCGTGTGGTGGTCGGCTCGCTCGCGGTGCGCGAACCCGTGCGGGTGATCGAATGGCTGCAGCGCCACGGCGCCGGGCGCATCACCATCGCGCTCGATACGCGGCAGGACGAGAGCGGTGTGTGGCGTCTCCCGGTGCACGGCTGGACCGAAGATGCCGGCCGCGATCTCGACGCCTGTCTCGATCTGTATCGCGATGCCGGTGCGCGCCATCTGCTTTGCACCGACATCGCCCGCGACGGCATGATGCGCGGCCCGAATCTCGATCTGTACGCGCGCGTGCTCGCCCGCGGCGACGGCTTCGCGCTGCAGGCCAGCGGCGGCGTGCGCGGGCTGGACGATGTGCGCGGCGCGAAGGCTGCAGGCTGTGCGGGCGTGGTCCTCGGCAAGTCGCTGCTGGAAGGCGCGCTGCGGCTGGAGGAGGCGTTGGCATGTTGAGCGTGCGCATCGTGCCCTGCCTGGATGTCCGCGACGGCCGGGTGGTCAAGGGCGTGCGCTTCCGCGACCACGTCGACATGGGCGATATCGTCGAACTCGCCTGCCGCTACCGCGATGCCGGCGCCGACGAGCTCGTGTTCTACGACATCGGCGCCAGCCCCGACGGGCGTTCGGTCGACGTGGGCTGGGTGGAGCGCGTGTCCTCGGTCATCGACATTCCTTTCTGCGTGGCCGGCGGCATCCGCAGCCTGGACACCGCGCGTCGCGTGTTGTTCGCCGGGGCCGACAAGGTCTCGATCAACACGCCCGCGCTGGAGCGTCCCGAACTGATCGCCGAGATCGCCGATGCCTACGGCAGCCAGTGCGTGGTGGTCGGCGTGGATTCGATGCGCGATGCCGACGGCGTGTGGCGCGTGCGCGCCTACACCGGCAGCCCCGACAAGACCAAGGCGCTGGGCAAGGCCACCCTGGACTGGGTGCGCGAGGCGCAGGCGCTGGGCGCGGGCGAGTTCGTGCTCAACTGCATGGACAGCGACGGCGTGCGCCGCGGCTACGACATCGAGCAGCTCAAGGCGGTGCGCGCCATCTGCACGGTGCCGCTGGTCGCCTCCGGCGGTGCCGGCGAGATCGCGCATTTCTCGCAGGTCTTCCGCGAAGCCGACGTCGACGCCGCGCTGGCCGCCAGCGTGTTCCACTCCGGCGCCATCGCCATTCCAGAACTCAAACAGGCGCTGCGCGCCGACGGCATCGAGGTGCGGCTGTGAGCGATATTTCCGTGAGCGAATCCCCGGGCGAATCCGCCTCGACGGGTGCGACCCTGGGCGCCGATGCCATCGACACGCTCGACTGGGACAAGCAGGGTGGCCTGCTGCCGGCCATCGTGCAGGACGCCGCCACCCTGCGCGTGCTGATGCTCGGTTACATGAGCCGCGAGGCGCTGCTGGCGAGTTTCCAGACGCAGCAGGTCACCTTCTTCAGCCGCAGCAAGGGCCGGCTGTGGACCAAGGGCGAGAGCAGCGGCCACGTGCTGCGCCTGGTCTCGGTGCGCACCGACTGCGACAGCGATGCGCTGCTGGTGCTGGCGCATCCGCAGGGGCCGACCTGCCACCTGCAGCGCACCAGCTGCTTCCCCGATGCGCCCGGCGATGGCCTGGCGGAACTGGAGGCGGTGATCGCCCAGCGTGAGCGCGAGCGTCCGGAAGGCAGCTACACCACCAAGCTGTTCGAGCGCGGCATCAAGCGCATCGCGCAGAAGGTGGGCGAGGAAGGGCTGGAGACCGCGCTGGCCGCGGTGATCGAGGACGACGAGGCCCTGCTCGGCGAATCCGCCGACCTGCTGTTCCACCTGCTGGTGCTGCTGCGCCAGCGCGGGCTGGGCCTGGACGACGTGCGGCGGATGCTGGAATCCCGCCGCGCCTGACTGCGCTGCGACAGACCTGGTGTGCAGCCCCGCTTCAACGCGGCTTGCCGGCCCATGAATGCCGGTTGTGGAGCATGACCTCCGGTCATCGAAGCCCTGGCGGACGGCTGCTAGAGTCCACCGGCTCGCGTCGGCGCCCGCCGGCGCGCATCCACCGCAGCCCATCCCGTCAGGAGCCCCGCATGTTCAAGAAGCTCGCCGCCGAAGCCCTCGGCATCAGCGATATCGGCGTCATCGTCTCGCCGGCCGACTACGACAAGGTCGATGCCGACGACTACCTGTTCCACGAGGACGGCGAGAAGATCTTCTTCCTCATCAAGTCCAAGAAGGACGAATACTGCTTCACCAACCTCGCGCTGATCCACGTCGACGGCGATTCCGCGGTGTCCAGCAAGCGCATGATCAAGCGCTACGAATACGCCAGCCAGCGCATCGGCTATGTGGCCATCGAGACCGCAGGCACCATCGACATGGACGTGGAGCTGAAGTTCTCCATCGGCGAGGCGGGTTTCAGCATCGACATCAAGAAGAGCTTCATCGAGCAGCTCAAGGACATCTACAAGGCGCTGATCGCGATCGGCCGTCAGCAGCACCGCGATTCGATCGCGCGCGAGAACGCGCTGCGTGCGCTCGATGCCAGCAGCGGGATGTTCAAACTGGGCAATGTATCCGGCGAGGGTGTGGTGGTGGCGCATTTCAATGCGCTGTTGGAGGCGTTGAACGAGGCGACGCTCGACCGGCATCACACGCGGGATTTCAGTCGGATTTTCGAGCGGTATATTCTCAACAATGGGCCTGTGGGCGCGGGTGCGCCGCCGCCGTTGCCGCGTTGAGTCTTGCCTGCTTTTGGCGTGAGGAAAAGCCCGCGTTTGCGGGCTTTTCTGCTTTTCGATCGTAGGTTTTGTCGCTATTGGTTGCCTGTATGAAAGGCAACGGCTTCCGCGCTGTCACGCGTTTTCGCCAAGATCAAAAGCTTCCGCGCTGTCGCGCGGGTAACTTTTCTTTGCGTGCCCAAAGAAAAGTCACCAAAAGAAAGGGCAGGCCATCGTCGCGCCCGGCGCTGCGCGCCGGGTTCGCAGGTCTCGCGGAGGTTTTTCGAAGGGCCATCCATGGCCCATCGAAAAACGCGCGGCCTCCTGCCGCGCGCCCTGCGGGCCTGATCCGCGAGACCCGCCGCTCCGAAGGGCGGTTGAGGTCAAAGTCAAAGCCAAATTCGAGGGCAAAGGCAAACGCAAAGGCGCAAACACAAACACAAACACAAACACAAACAGGCACATGGCCTTGGTTGGGTTGCTCGCTTGGGCTCGATCGGTGCGGTGAACAACGTCGTGTCGCGATCAGCTTGATAAATCATGCTGATGATGCGGTGGCTAGTCCGCTCGTGCTTTTTTTCAAAGAGAATTGTTGGCGTCGCCGAAACATTCGATCTAAATCCAGGGTGTTTCTTCCCGAAGCGGAGCTCTTCGACGGCCCTCCGGAGCGGCGGGACTCGCGGATCAGGCCCGCAGGGCGCGCGGCAGGAGGCCGCGCGTTTTTCGATGGCACAGGGATGTGCCTTCGAAAAACCTCCGCGAGGCACGCGAACCCGGCGCAAAGCGCCGGGCGCGACGATGGGCTGTGCTTTCTTTTGCCTACTTTTCTTTGCACAAGCAAAGAAAAGTATGGTCGCGCGCCAGCGCGAAAGCCTTTGAATTCAATGGGTTATTGGGGGATCGACTGGCAACCCTCTACGCCGCCGTAATCGACGTCCTCACACAATCCCGCCCATTCGCCTTCGCCGCATACAAGGCCTGATCCGCCACCGACAACGCCCCATCCGAATCCGTGTCGCTGCCCGCCTCGACCGTATGCACCCCGATACTGGCCGACACCCGCAGCCGGTGTTCGCCGCTGATGCAGGGCTCCTCGACGAGACGGCGGCGGAGCTGCTCGGCCACCGCCACCGCGGCGCCGAGGTCGTGGTCGGGCAGCACCACGACGAATTCCTCGCCGCCGAAGCGGGCGAGCAGGGCGTTTTCCTGCGTGCGCAGGGTCTGGCCGATGCGCTGGGCGGCCCAGCGCAGGCAGTCGTCGCCGACCAGGTGGCCGTAGCGGTCGTTGATCGACTTGAAATGGTCCAGGTCGATCATCAGCAGCGACACCGGACAGTGCTGTTCGCGGCTTCTGGCCAGCAGCGACTGGAAGGTGTCATGGAAGTGGGCGCGGTTGTACAGGCCGGTCAGGCCGTCGCGGCGGCTGGAGTCGCGCAGGCGGCGGTGTGCTTCTTCCAGCTGGGTCAGCGCGCTGCGCAGTTCCTGGGTGCGCTGCGCGACCTTGCGCTCGAGCTGCAGGTTGGCTTCGTTGACGATGCGCTCGTTCTCGTTGCGCAGTGCGGCGTAGCGGTAGCCCAGCGCCACGGAGAGCAGCAGCATCTCCAGCGCCGAACCGATCTGCACGCCGTATTCGGTGAACAGGTTTTTCGGCAGCAGGCCGAAGGCGAGCAGGGTGAAGACGGTAGTGCCGAGGAGGAACATCGACCACGCCAGCAGGAACAGCCGCGCGGGGGTGTAGCCGCGACGCAGCACCACGAGGGTGGCGACGAAAATCCAGGCCACCCCCAGCAGCACCGCGGCCGAGGCCAGCGGCACCGCGATGCGGTAGGGCAGTTGCAGCGAGGCGAAGCCCAGCAGCACGAAGAACACGATCCAGCCCAGGCTCACTCGGTTGCCGGCCGGGAAGCGCGCGGGCAGTTCGAGGAAGGTGCGTGCGAATTGCTGCATGCCGATCAGGGCCAGGCAGATCGAGAGCGGAACGGATTTGTCGGCCAGCCATGTGGAGTGCGGCCAGAGGTACTCGAAACCGAATCCGTTGAGCGTGAACAGCACCAGGCCGAAGGCGCTGATGTGCAGCAGATACCAGAAATAACTGGCGTCGCGCAGGCTCACCCACAGCACCAGGTTGTACACGAACAGCGCCAGCAGGATGCCGTAGTAGATGCCCATGATGAACTGGGCATCGCGCGAGAGCGAGGTGAAGGCCGAGGGCGTGTAGAGGTCCAGCGGCACCTGCATCGAGCTCTGGCTGCGCACCCGCACCAGCAGTTCCACCGGTTGGTCGAGCGGGAGATCCAGACGGAAATTGGGATGACGATAGGGAATGCTGCGCGCCGAGAACGGCAGGCTGTCGCCGCTGCGCATGTGGACCGTGCGCCCGTCCAGATAGCGTGCGTAGACGTCGATGTGATCGCTCAGGGCGTAGCGCTGGACCAGCATCCAGCGCGGTTCGCTGGCATTGCGGTTGACGACGGTGGTGTGGAACCAGTACGCGCCGTTCTGGAAGCCGAAGGCCGCATTGCCGCCGGGCACGGGAGCGTATTCGCCCTTCTGCACCCGGGACAGCGCGGTCTGCAGGTCGTCGCTGGCGGTGGTGTCGTGGAAATAGTCCAGATGCGCGCCCAGCGACGCCTCGTTGCTGCCGGGCGCAAGCTCCAGGCTGCGCGCGTGTGCGCCGGCCGCGAAGGCCAGAAGCAACAGCCAGAGCAGCGCTGCCGCGCACCGCACGTACGTGCCGCGTTGTCCGAACCGCTCTACGATCATGACCGCTTCACGTTCATGCTGTCCCCTGCGCTGGTGCCCTGGGCCGTCCATCATCCATCGGACCCGACGGGTCCGCCGCCATCTTACTGCAGCCGCAACCGGTGGCCGTGCGCCCGCGCTCGCCGCCCCGGACCCGGCTGCGGCTCGGCCGGTCGACGGCTGCCGCATAATCCCGGCATGGGCCCGGGCGGGCCGGCCGGGAGTGAAGGCGGGCGGATGAGGCATCAGGATCAACAACGCGACAACCGTGCGATGGCGGACGCCATGCCCCGTCCTGCGGTCTGCTTCGCGCAGCGCCTGCGCACGTCGATGCGGGCCTGCGTGCTGGCCGCGACGCTGTGCCTGCCGGCCCTGGTCTGTGCGACCGAGCCGCCCGTGGCGACGATACCGCTGCGTGGACAGATCTGGCACGACCGCGACGGCGATGGGCGCCGTGATCGTGGCGAAGCCGGAATCGCGGGTGTCGGCGTGAGCAACGGCCGCGACCTCGTGCGCACCGATGCCCGTGGCGAATACGTGCTCCAGGTGCGTGCGGGCGACACCGTGTTCGCGATCAAGCCGCCGGCCTGGAGGCTGCCGGGCGACGACCCGGCGCGGCCGTGGTTCTGGCGGCAGGTGCCGCCGCACGCGGCCTCGTCGCTGCGCTATGGCGGGCTGCAGCCTGCGCCGATGCCCGCGCGCTTCGATCTCGGCCTGCAGCCGGCGCCGGCACGGCCGGCGGGTCTCGACGTGCTGGTGTTCGCCGACCCGCAGGTGAAATCGCCGGTGGATGTGGGCCATTACGGCCGCGACATCGTGGACAGCGTGCTTGCCGAGCGCAGGGCCGGCGAGGCCGGAGCGGATGCGCTCGGGCTCAGCCTGGGCGACATCGTGGACGATGTGCTGTCGCTGTATCCCGCTCTGGATGCGCAGACCCGCCGCCTGCAGACACCCTGGCTGCACGCGCCGGGCAATCACGATATCGACTTCGACGCCGCGCACGATGCCGCGTCGCTGGACAGCTTCCGTGCGCATTACGGCCCGGACACGTTCGCCTGGGAAGAGCCTGAGGCGAGCTTCGTGGTGCTGGACGACGTGATCTACCGCCCGGGCGAACGCCCGGTATACATCGGCGGCTTTCGCGAGGAGCAGTTCGCCTTCCTCGAAGCCTACCTGCGCACACTGCGCCGCGACCGTCTGCTGGTGCTGGCGATGCACATCCCGCTGTGGGAGCCGCAGGGGCGCGATACCTTCCGCGATGCCGATCGCGAGCGACTCTTCGCCCTGCTGCGCGACGTGCCGCAGGTGCTGGTGCTGAGCGGGCATGCGCATGCCCAGCGCCATGTGCGCCACGATGCCGCCAGCGGCTGGCAGGGCGCGCAGCCGCTGCACGAATTCGTCACCGGTGCCGCCTGCGGTGCGTACTGGACCGGCGCGCCCGACGCACGCGGCGTGCCCGATGCGACGATGGAAGACGGCACGCCCAACGGCTATGCGCGCCTGCATGTGCCCGCGGACGGCGGCGCCTACCGGCTGGCCTGGCGCGTGGCCGGGCTCGCGCCCGTCGCACCCGCGCACGTCACGCCCGTGCCCGCGCCCGCGCGCACGCATGCGATGCACCTGCACGCGCCCGCGAGCCTGCGCCGCGGCGCCTATCCGGCGTTCGGCGTCTACGCCAACGTGTACATGGGCGAAGCCGACAGCCGGGTGGACTACCGCATCGACGATGGCGAATGGCGGCCGATGACCCGCGTGTCGCGGCCCGACCCGCGACTGCTGGTCGAGAACGTGGCCGACGATCTGGCGGCCGTGCCGCGCGGCTACGACCGCTCGCCTGAAGCGGCGCCCTCGCCGCATCTGTGGCGCGGCACCCTGCCTACCGATCTGGCCGCGGGCGAACACCGCATCGAAGTCCGCGTGTTCGACCGCTGGCAGGGCGAGCAGCGCGCGGCGACGGCCTATCGACTGGTCGAGGTGCCTGCACCTTTGCCGGCCGCAGACGGGCAGGCTGCGCAGCGGTGAGCGGCCGTCGCCGCCCTGACGCAGCCGCTGCCGCGCAGCCGCCGGTCCGCAGCGGGCCGGATGGCCTGCCGGTGCTGGCGTTCGCCGATGCTTCGGCCTGGGAGGACTGGCTGATCGCGCATGCAGATGCCGGCGGGCTTTGGCTGCGGATCGCGAAGAAGGGCAACCCCACCGCGAGCGTCACCTATGCCGAGGCGCTGGATGTCGCGCTGTGCCACGGCTGGATCGACGGCCAGAAGCGTGGCGACGATGCGCAATGGTTCCTGCAGCGCTTCACCCCGCGGCGCGCGCGCAGCCTCTGGTCGAAGATCAACATCGGCCACGCCGAGCGCCTGATCGCCGCCGGCCGCATGCGCGCGGGCGGGCTGCGCGAGATCGAGGCGGCGAAGGCCGACGGTCGCTGGGACGCGGCCTATGCGGGCGCCGCGACGATGGAACTGCCGGCCGAACTGTCGGCGGCACTGGCGCGCGACCCGAAGGCACAGGCCGCCTTCGCCGCGCTCGACCGCACGAACCGCTACGCGATCTGCTGGCGGGTGGCGACCGCGAAGCGCGCGCAGACCCGCGAAGCGCGTGCCGCGGATCTGCTGGAGAAGCTCGCCCGCGGCGAGACGCCGCACGGCTGAGCGGTGCCGGCGGGTGACGGATTCGATCGAAGCGGCCCGGCGTGGTGCCCGGCGCAGGACGCCGCCGTCTGCGACCGGTGGCGTCAATCGCGGAGCGTCGCGTTCCTGTCCGCCGGAGGCTGGACCGAGTCGGGCCTGTCCTGCCCGGGTTGCTCGGGGGCGGGCTGTACAGGTCAGGGCTGGTCAAGTTCGGGCGGGTCAGGTTCGCGCTGCTCGGCAGGATCGCTCCGACCAGGCGTCGTGTCCGCCGACGTTGCGCCGGATCGATCGCTGCCGGATCGATCTGCTGCGGATACACGGCCGCGCGCCTTGTCCCCGGGGCCGGGGCCTTTGTTGCGGATGATGGCGTCTGCGCCTTCGGCCAGATCGGGCATCTCCTCCTCGACGTAGGGGTATGCCAGCGGCGGCCCGGGCTCCAGCTGTGCCTGCCAGGCTGCCAGCGTCTTGCGGATGCCGTCGCCGATGTGGCGCTGGGGCAGGGACGGCTCGAAGCCTTCCGCACGCTCGCGCTCGCGAATGCGCGTGCGTGCGCCATCGAAGGCCGCCAGCGGGTCGGTGGTCTCGTTCAGGCCCTCGATCATCCACGCGCGGCCGAAATACGTGGCCACCGATTCGGTGCCGCAGCCGAACGAGGGACGATTCGCGCGCGCTGCGGTCAGCACCGCCGTGTTGTCGTCGCGCAGTGCCGGGATGAAGCCGCCGGAGAAACAGGCGGAGATCACCACCACCCGGTTGCGGATGCCCGCATCGTCCAGCGCCTCGCGGATATCCTCCGGGCTCAGCCATTCGCTCAAGGCCGGCGCCATCTGCACCTGCAGACGATGCTCGGCGGTGCCGTGCATGGTCATGAACAGCAGCAGCACGTCTTCATCGGGGTCCATCGCGGCGCCGATCCCGGCCAGCGCGGTGCGCAGGTTGGCCAGCGTCGCCAGCGGACGCGGCCGCAGGAACAGGCTGTCGGCGTGATTGACCAGCGCCAGCGTGCGTCCGTCGGCGCCGAAGCGCTGCCGCATCAGGTCCTCGAAGTAGTGCACCTCGTTGCGGAACACGTTTTCGGTGCTGTCGCCCGCGAAGCCGAGCGTGTAGAGGTCGACCGTGCCCGCGCGCTGCGGCGCCAGTGCGGCGATCTGGCGCTGCAGCAGCTCGGCATCGCGCTTGCGGATGCCGTCGGTGTAACTGAACTGCGCGGAGGCCGGCGCGCTCGCGACCAGCGCCCAGCAGGCCGCACACAGCAGCGCCAGCGCCAGCCCGCGCGCGGCCTGCACTGCGCGTCCGGGCAGCGTGGACTGCATGGCGGCCGTCGTGCGCATGGCCTCAGCCCACCTCGACGCCATCGAAGCGCTCGCAGCGTGGGTGCCCGTGCGCGGCCTCGCCCAGGCGCGGCTGCGGGTAGTCCTCGCGGCGGTCGATCAGCGTGGTGCGCATGCCCGCTTCGCGCGCAGCGTCCAGCTCCTCGACCACATCGGACAGGAACAGGATGTCCTCCGGCGCGCGCTGCAGCCGGGACGCGATTTCGCGATAGCTGCCGGCATCGCGCTTGTGGCCGACTTCGGTGTCGAACCAGGCCCCGAACAGCGGGCTGAGGTCGCCGGCATCGGTATGCGCGAAGAACAGCCGCTGCGCCGGCACCGAGCCGGAGGAATACACCGCCAGCGGGATGCCCGCCGCCTCCCAGGCGCGCAGGCGCTCGGCGGCGTCGGGGTAGATGTGCGCGGTGAAGTCGGCGCCGCGGTAGCCGTCCAGCCAGATCATGCCCTGCAGGGCCTTGAGCGCGGTGTGTTTGCGGTCCTCGTCGATCCAGCCCTGCAGGATTTCGATCACGGCGTCGTCGGTGTTGCCGCCCGTGCAGCCATTTTCGGCGGCGACCGTGTCCAGCCAGCGGCGGACGTCGGGTTCGTGGCCGCGGGCGCGGACGAAGGCGGGGAGGGCGCGGCGGGCGTAGGGGAACAATACGTCCTTGACGAAGGAGATGGAGGAGGTGGTGCCTTCGATGTCGGTGAGGATGAGGGTCATTTTGGCGGATCTTAATTTACTGATCTCTAGAAGGAATGCCGATACGTGTTTTTTCGATTTGCACAGCCTGTCCTGCTGCAGAAAGCTGCTCTGGCGTGACCCCGGTGATTCTCTCGGCTGCGATCAGCAGTTGATTGGCTAAGAGATAGTCGTAGTTTTCATATGCCCTGAAAGCCTTGACAAGTGTTTTCTCAATGCCCTCCCTCTGCGCGCGTGCGCTGATCGATATCTGCTTTATTTCGATTCGAAATTCAGACGCTATGCTTGAAGCTTCTTGCTCGCTCAGTCCGCTTGCCGCCCAGAACTTCGTCAAGCGTTCGCGTGCGGCGTTTTCGATTCGAACTATCTCCGCGTCTTGCCTTGCCTGTATCGCGTCTGCCATCAGCTGTTCGCGCGCAAGCGCCTGCCTTACGCCTCTTTCATAAGCTTCTTTTTCTCTCTGCTTTGATCCGAAAATGGCTTCGCCGAGTTGTCCCCATCCGTCGTTTCTATTCTGAGAAATTGCTTCTGGCGATGCTAAGAGCGCTATCGCCATGATTAAGATGATTCTGGTCATTTTTGCATCTCCATTTATTCTGAGTTAAATGCAAAGCTTTCGCGCTGGCGCGCGACCGTACTTTTCTTTGCTTGTGCAAAGAAAAGTAGGCAAAAGAAAGCACAGCCCTGCGTCGCGCCCGGCGCTGCGCGCCGGGTTCGCAGGTCTCGCGGGGTTTTTCGAAGG
>ERZ1066122.245-NODE-245-length-60380-cov-10.412731_pt1 | contig 60380 bp, 43 predicted proteins | sample MGYA00382769_ERZ1066122 | MGnify/ENA primary metagenome ERZ1066122 (study PRJEB33369, sample SAMEA5778352) | biofilm metagenome | biome: Industrial cooling water; feature: Water cooling tower basin; material: Biofilm | place: United Arab Emirates | collected... | reverse complement strand
GCCTATGTGCATCAGCTCCCCGGCGTCACCAAGCATTCCAATCTGGTGCTCAAGCGCGGCTATGTCACCCAGAAATCTGCGCTGGCAGACTGGGCGGCGCAGTCTGTGGGATCCAGCCTCGGCGATCGGATCAAGACCCAGACGATCAGCGTCTTCCTGCTCGATTCCTGGGGCAAGGCGCAGGTGACCTGGACATTCCTGAATGCCTGGCCGGTCAAGTGGGATGTGGGCCCCTTCGATTCCGGCAATTCATCGAAGGTGCTCACCCAATCGCTTGAAATTGCTTATTCCACGGTCAGCACCATGCTGGCCCCGCCGCCGAACTGAAGCGGCGAGACATCGCCTGGGGGAGCAGCGAGGTGGCCTTGGAAATCAGCGAGATCGGCATCAGACTGGCGGTGGGGGACCCGGGCGCCGTGCCGGCAGCGCAGCAGCCGGATGACCCGCCCGCTGGACCGCAGGCGCTTGCCTCCCACGATGTGGATGAACTGGTGCGCAGATGTGTCCTGGAAGTGCTCGCAACCCTCAGACTGATGGGGGAGCGTTGAGATGGCACAGCCCCCGGCCGGCGGCGGCCAGCCCGCCAAGATGGTGATCACCGCCTATTCAGACCCCAAGTTCAAGACCAAGGTGGGCGGCGGCAACAACCCGTTCACGGTCTGGGTGAACCCGGGCAGCTATGCCTACAGCCGGACAGTGAAATACAGCGACCGCCAGGCCCAGGGCGCCACCGGCGGGTCGCCAGAATATAACCGGGTTGGCGATGCCGATCTGAGCTTTGAACTGATCTTTGATGCCACCGGCGTGATCCCGGAGCCAACCGGACAGAGCTATGACAATGGCGTCGGCGACGTCATCAAGAATTTCATCGAACTGCTGGCCACCGTCAACGGCAACACCCACACGCCCAATTATCTGATCGTGGGCTGGGCGGGGCTCCAGTTTCAGGGGGTGCTCACCAGCCTGAAGATCGATTACTCGCTGTTCCGGCCTGATGGCACGCCGCTGCGCGCCAAGATGGCCGTGGCCTTCAAATATTACAGCAGCGAGGACATGCTGGCCAAGGCCGCGGGCCTCAACTCACCCGATCTCACCCATATTGTCACGGTGGTGGCAGGCGACACGCTGCCGGCGCTGTGCCATCGCATCTATGGCGACAGCCGCTATTATGCCCGGGTGGCGCGCTTCAACCGCCTGTCGGGCTTTCGCAACCTGCCGCCCGGCACCGAATTGCTGTTCCCACCCCTGGCCGGGCCGCCATCATGACGGCGCCATCCCCCGTCACTCTTGCGACTGGTCCCATCACCATCGCGGTGACGGCGAATGGCACCGCCCTGCCGGCCAGTGAACAGATTGTCGCCATCGACGTGTGGACGGGGGTGAACCGCCTGCCCAGGGCGCGGCTAGTCGTGTCAGATGGCAGCGCCGGGGCGCGCGACTTTCCGATCAGCGATTCCAGCCTGCTGGTGCCGGGCACGGCGATCAGCATCGCGCTTGGCTATGCCGGCAGCACGAGCGGCATCTTTTCCGGCATCATCCAGCGTCAGGGGCTGGAAACCAGCATCAATGGCCCGCCGCGCCTGGTGGTGGAGGCCGTCGACAAGGCGATGGTGATGACCCTGGCGCGCAGCAACGGCGTCTTCACCAACATGACCGACAGCAGCGTCATCCAGCAGCTGATCGGCGATGCCGGGCTCAGCGCCGATGTTGCCTCCACCAGCCTCTCCCAGACCAGTGTGCAGTATAATGCCACCAACTGGGATTTCATGCTGATGCGTGCCCAGGCCAACGGCATGGTGGTCATCGTGGCGGATGGCAAGGTGTCGGTGAAGGCGCCCGACACATCGGCCAGCCCTGTGCTCACCCTCAGCTTTGGCGAAGCGATCCTCGATTTTCGCGGCGATCTCGATGCTGCCAGCCAATATGCCGCAAGCGCCATCAGCAGTGTTGCCTGGGATCCCGTCAACCAGCAGGTGGCAAAGTCAGGCGCGGCGCAGGCCAGCGTGTCAACGCCGGGCAACCTGTCGTCCGCCACGCTGGCCACTGTGTTCAGCGCTTCGCCCTTCGTGCAGCAGGCCGCCGGCCCCTTGCCGGCTGCCGAGCTTTCCAGCTGGTCGGCGGCGGAACTGATGATGTCGCAAATGTCCAAGCTGCGCGGTTCCGTGCGCTGCCAGGGCAGTGGCCTTGCAGGTCCTGGCAGCATGGTGACCCTGGCCGGCCTGGGTGAGCGTTTCAATGGCAATGCCTGGGTATCGGGCGTGCACCACCGTGTGGCAGAAGGCCTGTGGCGCACCACGCTGGAACTGGGCCTGTCGCCAGACTGGTTTGCCGCGGCGGCCAACCGGATCGCGGCACCGCCAGCAGCCGGGCTGCTGCCGCCGGTGCACAATCTGCAGCCGGCAACCGTCAAGCAGATCGATCAGGATCCGGATGGTGCGGTGCGGGTGCTGGTGATGCTGCCGCTGCTGCAGGCCAGCGATGGCGTGTGGGCGCGGCTGGCCACACCCTATGCCTCGAACGGCTTCGGCTTCTTCTTCTATCCGGAAATCGGTGACGAGGTGCTGGTGGGCTTCCCGGGCGGCGACCCGCGCTTTCCGGTGGTGCTGGCCTCGCTCCACAGCAAGAACCGCCAGCCACCCTTCCAGCCGGAGGCGCAGAACAACACCAAGAGCATCACGACACGATCGAAGCTGCACCTCGACTTCCTGGAAGACAGCAAGACGATCCAGCTGGTCACGCCGGGCAATCAGAAGATCGTCATCAACGATACCGAAAAATCGATCGTGATCAGCGACATGAATGGCAATTCGCTGACCCTGGGCAGCAGCGGCATCGACATCAAGAGCAGCGGCAGCATCACCATGACCGCCACGGGCAGCATCACCATCTCTGCCGACAGCAGCCTGAGCGCATCAGGCTCTGCCTCGGCCGAACTGAAATCGACCGGCACGGTGCAGGTGAAGGGCGCCCTGGTGGCACTGAATCCATGAGCAAGCCCCCCTCTATGCCCCCCTTCATGCCCCCCTTCATGCCACGCCTCCTTGCCCCCGGCGGCACCCCGGGCAATGCCGCCGACCGCTCTCCGGGCTTCCTGGGCCGCGGCTGGAGCTTTCCGCCCACCTTCGTGGCGGCCCATGGCAGCGTGCAGATGGCCGAGGGCAACGACGATATCCGGCAGAGCCTGTGGATCCTGCTGTCCACCGGGCTTGGGGAACGGATCATGCTGGCGCCTTATGGCTGCGATCTGTGGTCAGATGTGTTTCGCGCCCTCACCCCCACCACGGCCAACGCCCTTGCCACGATGATCAGCAACGCCATCGTTGAATGGGAACCGCGGGTGACCGTGGAGAATGTTGCGGTCACCGATCTGCGCGAGACCGATGGCTGGATCAGCATCGCCATCGATTATCGCATCATCCAGACGAACACGCGCAGCAACCTGGTCTTCCCCTATTACACGCGGGAAGCAACGCTGATGGCCCCGATCGGGTGACTCGCGTGGCGACGACCAGAACACTCAACACGGCGCTCAGCCAGGCTGACCGGGCAGCCCAGGCGCCGCAGCCGGATGCACTGGCCATGGATGGCCGCAGTCTTGCCGAGTTGCTGGCCTTTGCCGCACGCTATGGCCGGCTGATCCGCTTCTACGACCTTGCCGACATGCCCAGCGGCCATTGGGAACCCTTCTTTGCCGGCGATCCCGCCGTGGCAGCGGCGGTCCGCTGTGCGCTCGACTTGCCGGAGATCGAGCGCAGCCTGCGCGCCCTGCTGGCAGACGCCCGCCGCCAGATTGACGAGGAGACGCATCAACTGAATGTGGAGCGCATCCAGCGCGTGGTGATGCGCCTGCTGATCATCACCAGCGGCGATGCCGGGCACGGCGAGGCGTTCGACGAACATCTCTGGGCGATCACCCTGAAGGACAGGCGGCACCCGCTGGCCGGACAAGTCGCCAATCTCCACCGCCATCGCCAGAACCGCGGCGATCATCGCCAATGGAAACTGCGCGACCTTGAACTGCTGGAAGATCTGGCCGCGCAGGCGCTGATCGCCGTGGAGGCCGGCGAGCAGGAGGCGGCCGCCCAGATGGCAGCAGAGCTTCAGCAGCGCGGCCACGCTCCGCAGGCGGCCGTGTGGAATGCCTTCGTGCAGCTCTACATGCAGGCCCGCTCCGCGATGAACATGTTCCCGGCGCGCATGCTGGACTTTTATTACCGCGACGTGCTGCGCCAGAGCCATTGCGATGCCGTGCCGGCGCGGACCTTCCTCACTGTCGCGTTGAACAAGGATGCCAGCGGCGCATCCATCCCGAAAGGCACACGGTTCCAGGCCGGGACCGATGTCAATGGCGATCCGATCATCTATGTCGCCAGCCACTCCCTGGACGTGGTGCCGGCGACCGTCACCCGGATCAGCGTGCACCGCTCGGTGGGCGGCGAGGACGATCGCACCGGCATCCTGAGCGGAACCGTGGCCGCCAATGGCTTGCCGTTTCCGGCCTTTGGCAGCAACAGCGAAGAGCCCACGGGCGCGCTCACCATGCGGCAGGCGGGGCTGGGCTTCGTGATCGCCAGTCCGATGCTGCTGCTGGAAGGCGGCGCGCGAACGGTGAAGATCACCCTGGCTTCGGCGCCGCAGGTGACCCGGCCGAAGACGATGCTGCGCGCCCATGTGCCCCCCGCGATCGCCGCGGCACAGGTGGCCACGGCGGAATCGCCTGGCCCACAACTGCCCGACCCGCCAACCAATCTGTGGTTCGTGCTCAGCTATTCAACGGCAGGTGGCTGGGTGACGGTGGAAGGCGTGCAGTTCACCACCTGCGAACACAATGCCGCCGGCGAGCAAACGCTGGAGTTCAGCTTTGACCTGCCGCCAGATGCCCCGCCGCTGGTTGCCCTGGCCACCAAGCCCGCTCCCGGCGCTGGCAAGCCCGATCTGCCGCCCGACAGTTTTCCCGGCCTGGGCGATGAACCCACGGTGGTGGCGCAACTGCTGCAGGAACCGCGCGGGCCGATGGGGTCGGCCACGGCTGGCGCCCCGGTGCTGCGCAGCAACTATGACGTGTTGCGGAAGATCAAGGTCAAGACCGTCACCATCGATGTCACGGTGGACGGGCTGGTGCCGGCCCGGATGGCGAGTTCGGGCGGGGCGATCGATGCCAGCCAGAACTTCGCCGTGTTCGGCCTCGCCCCGGCCAAGGGCAGCATGCTCAAGCTGAGCGCAACGGAGATCTTTGCCAAGGTGCCCAGCCGGCTGTCGGTGCGGATCGATTGGGCCAAGCTGCCCACTGGCCCCACGGGCTTTGCCGGCTGGTACGCCGATTACACGCTGGATGCCGATGGCAAGCCGGCCAGCGGCCTGTTCAACAACGCCAGCTTCCGGGTCAGCATGGGCCCGGCCCAGCCCGGTTTGTGGAACCTGCCGCCCCCGCCCGTCGAAGCGACCGGCCAGCCCGCGGCCGCCGAAGCGCCATCACATTTCCTGTTCCAGTCTGGCGGCAGCTCCACGGCCGCAGACGGCAATGGCCCGCCCGCTGCGGGCCAGCTCGATCCATTTTCGGTGCTGGCGTTGCCGTCAGCAGAACCAGCTCCGAAGCCGCCGCTCTATTTCAACCCGGCAGCCAACGCCCTTGTCCTCACCCTCACGGCCCCTGATGCCGCCTTTGGCGACACGCTGTACGCACGCAACCTGATCAGCGCCTCGCTCGCCAACAGCAACCTGATACAGGCGTCTGGCAGCAGTCTGTCCGGCGCCATCCAGGCCGCCAACGCCGCCAACAGCGCCGCCCCGGCAACGAGCTATGCCGCCACGATGCAGCCTGCCGTGGCAACGGCCGTGTCCACGCTGGGCGGCCATGCGCTTGCGCAACTGAAGGCCGGCATCGCCGCCAGCAGCGCCGACCCCGACACCCAGGCGCGGGCCCATGCAGCGCTGAGCGAGCTCACGGCCCCGGCAAAGCCGCCGGGCCTGATCGGGCGGCTGTTCGCCTGGCTGCGGCGCAAGCCCTTGCAGGCGGCCGAGACCGCGATTGTCAGCAATCTGCACGACTGGGCGGAAAGCTGGCACGATCTGCTGGCCGGCAATGGCAGCAATGCCGCCTTCATGGCCGGAAAATCCCTGCTGACCACGGCCAGGTCCCTGATGGAACGCTGGGAATCAGCGGCCAGCCAGCCCACGCCCGTTGCCCGGGCCCAAACGGCCGCAGCCCTGCAAGACAGCCTGAATGGCGTTCGGGCAACACCGTCGCCCGTGATCCTGCCCAATCCACCTTGGCTGCCGATGGGATCAGCGGTGACGATCAGTTATGCGGCAGTCGCGACCTATCAGGCCATCGCCGGCCAGATCGTCGATGCGCCAGCCAGCAGCAGCCAGGCGCCGCGCCCTGAACCGGTTACCGATGCCGCGCAGGTGATGAACCCGGCGGCGTCCGGCACGCCGCATCCGGCCCTGGGCGATTTCGCGCATCTCGACGTGTTCGGCAAGCTTGCCCCTGTCCGGCCACCTCCGCCCCATCACCCTGTCCAGCAGGCCCCGCTGCTGCAAGATCCGGAAGGCGAAGCGGCGCTCTACATCGATCTGTCGCAGCCGGTGGACTCGGTTGCCCTGCTGTTCGTGGTGGAAGCCGGGCCGGAAGGCTGGTCAACCGGCACCGATACGCTGCGCTGGGAGAAACTGACAGCCGACGGCTGGCAGGAAGCCTTCGTGATGCAGGACACAAGCAGCGGCCTGCGCAACACCGGGATCGTGATCCTGCAGATCGGCACGGCCGAACATGATCACCAGGACACGTCGGCCAGGATTCGCGCGGTGTTGCCGGACGGCGGCCGGAACAACGCCTACATCAGCAGCATCACCACCAACGCCCTGGCGGTGGAATGGCTGCCCGGCGCCGGCGCAGACACGCTGGGCGTGCCGATGCCGCCCGGCACCATCAAGCAGAGCGAGCAACCCATCCCCGGCATTGCCGGCATCGTTCAGCCCGTATCGGGCTTCGGCGGAGTGCCGCCCGCCACCGGAGCGGCGTTCCAGATGTGGATGGCAGAGCGGCTGCGCCACAAGGGCCGGCCGATCGCCGGTGACGATCATGCCCGACTGATCATGGCGGCCCTGCCCGCGCTGTGGCAATTGGCGGTGGTGCCGGCCACCAGGGATCGCCGCGGCACCCGCGCGCCTGGCCATGTCTGGCTGGTGCCGGTGGCCGGGCCCACCACGCCCAACATCAGCGATCCCACCGTGCCGGAGGTTGATCCCATCACCCTTCAGGAGATCGAGGAGATGGTGGGGGCGCTGGCCTCTCCCTTCGCCAGCGTCACCGTGTCAAACCCGCCCTGGCGCCGCATCAAGGTGAAGGCATCGCTGCAGTTCAGCGATGCCGATACCGTGGGCGCCTGCATCACCCGCCTGGATGATGAACTCAAGCGCTGGCTGTCGCCCTGGCCCGATCCCACGCTGCCACCGCGCGATCAGACCTATTGGACGCGCGCGGCCATTGCCGAATTCGTGCGCAACCGGCCGTATGTGACGGGCATCGACAAGATCGAGCTGCTCTACGATCCGCTGCACGACGATCACGGCTGGTATTACTACACATCCGCGACGAGCCATGTGCTGGAGGCCGCGACGGCCTTGCAAGGGCAGCTGCAGCCCAACCGGGAGGGCGCCGCATGAGCGACGCGCCCGGCACCATCGGCCGCATCGCGGAGCGCGGCACCGGCACCTTGTATGACAGCCTGCGCGCCGAAGCGATCGCCATGGTCCAGGCGATGTCGGGGGACGTGTGGACCGATTACAACTATTCCGATCCCGGCGTCACCATCATCGAGCAGTTGGCCTATGCGTTGACCGAGCTGCCTTACCGCGCGCTGCTGCCTGTGGCCGATCTGCTCAGCGAATGGGGCATGTCCCGCGTGCCGCTGCGCCAGCATGCGCTGTATCCGGCCTGGTCCATCCTGCCCTGCAACCCGGTGACCATCCCGGATCTGCGCCGTCTGCTGATCGACCGGGTGGATGGGGTGGGAAATGTGTGGCTGGATCCGATGCCGCACGGCGCGCCCGGGCTCTACGACATCCGGGTGCTGCCCCAGGACGAGAATGAAGGCGAGGCCCTGCTGGAAGCCGTGCGGCGTTGTTATGTCGGCCATCGCAGCCTGGGGGAGGACATCGGCCGGCTCCAGCTGTTGCGGCCGGTGGCAACCGACATCGAGGCCGAGATATTGATCGCCCACGATGCCGATCCCGATACGGTGATGGCCAATGCCCTGTTCGCGCTGGCCCGGGCGCTGGCCCCGGAACCGCAACGCCTGTCGTTCGCGCAGTGGCGCGCCCTGCACCCGGACAGCAGTGCCTTGTTCGATGGCCCGCTGATGCTGAAAGGGTTCATCAGCGCCGATGCGCTGGGCCCTCTGCCGGCCATATTCACCGCCAACGGGCTGATCGAAACACTGGCCACCGCGCCCGGCGTGGTGGCTGTTGACCGGCTTTCTGTCCGACTGGAAGGGGGCACCCAGATCTACACCGGCGACACGCATCTGGAGGTGCCCGCCGACAATGTGCTCAGGCTGCGCACCACCCCCTCTGCCGGCCGCGATGGTGCGCAGTTCCCGATCCGCATGCTGCGCGGCGGCATCCGCTGCCACGCCGATCCCGCCCGCGTGCGCCGCAAATACCAGGCGCTCTGGACAAGCTGGCGGCAGACATCCCCGCTGCGCAACGCCTATCTTGAAGCCTTTCCCACCCCGGCAGGCGACTATCACGATCTGAGCGCCTACACGGCAGTGCAGAGCCAGTTTCCGCTGGTCTATGGCATTGGCGCCAATGGCGTGCCAGCGGGCGCGCCGCTGGCACGACGGGCGGCGGCGCGCCAGCTCAAGGGCTATCTGATGCCCTTCGAACAGACCCTGGCCGATGCCTTTGCCCAGCTGGCCGCGATGCGCCGGCTGCTGTCGGTCGCTGGCAGCGAGACCAGCTATGCCTGGCAGTCGTTGCGCAGGATCGTGCCGGATGCCGAACCGCTGCTGGCCGATGATTATGAGGCTGGCCTGGCCGCACTGGTGGCCGAAACCGATCCGGCAGACCAGCGGCGCATTGCAGCACTGGGCGTGCTGATGGGCTTTCTGGGCCTGCGCTGGTCAACGCCTTCGCAGCCGCCGGACACCCCGGATGCGGCAGCGATCGAAATCGAGGCCCGTCAGACGCTGCTGCGCCGCGCGACCGTTGCCACGCGCGATCGCGGTCGTGGGCTCGATTATCTCGATCAGAAGCAGCGCGGCCAGCGTGCAGGCACCGAGATGATCACCCGGATCGAGCTGGCCCTGCTCGACCGGCGGCGCGCTGCTGGCGAGGCATCGCCCACCAATGGCTACAGCCCGCCGGACGTGCCCGACCCTGAAAGCTGGCTGCCACTCGACAGCATCGACGGTGATTTTGATGCAGACAGCTTTGGCCTGGATGGCGAGGGCAGCGGACGGGCGGATCTCGGTCCACTGCCAGTGCAGCCTGGCGATGATCCGGACGCATTTCGCCTGAGCGGCAGCCGCGATGGCGACGATGTTCTGGTGGTGGTCCGCGATGCCAATGGCCGGTGGTGGCTGATCGCCCGCTTTGACGAGGAGGACGAGGCCAGGCGGATGCTGCGCATGCTGCGCGGCGAAGGCGACGACTGGCGGCGGCGCTTCTCGCTGGTAGACTGGGTGCTGCTGCGCCACGGCGCGCATGGCGGACCGATGCCCAATCGCTATGCCATGCGCGTGACGGCGGTGCTTTCAGCCCACGAGGATGACGATGATGATGGCTGGTCGCTGCAGGCGCCTGCGATCATCCGTGCCAACACGCCGGCGCATCTTGCACTGGATTGCCTGTTCCTCGAACGGGCCGATCTGCAGACATTCGATGCCCTGCATCACGCCTGGCGGCGCGCGCTGCTGCACGACAATCCCCACCGCATCGCCGACGCCAGCCGCCGGCTCGAAGCCTTTCTCACCCAGCATCTGGGCCCGCTTGATGGCGACCAGCCGGAGCCCCCTCACGATCCGGCGCCTGATCCGACCCCCGATCCAACGCCAGCCCCCGATCCGCATTACGGACCAGGCTTCCCTCAGGAACCGCCCAGCGATCCCGATCCGCAGCCACCCATGGACGATCCGGCGCCGCCGCCGGCAGAGCCGCCTGCCCCGGCGCCGCCCGACACAGCGCCGCCCGACACTGCGGACGATCCGCAGCCAAGCCGGTGGCAGCGCTTCTGGCGCGGATTGTGGCAACGGCTGAAATGGCTGTTCCGCACCATCTTGCTGCCGCTGTTGTGGATCTGGGCTGTGCCGGCGGCGCTGCGGCGGCTGCTGGGCCCGTTGCTCGGGCGCCTGATCGGCAGCCGCGCCGAAGATGGCACCCAGGAGACCACACAGAATCCAAGGGCTGAACCCCCGCCGCCCGCCGTGCCGCCTGCCAGTGGCCTGCAGCCAGAAAAACCGCCAACCCCGCCGCCGGTCAAACCGCCGCCCGTGACGCCGCCCCCGCCTGTCACACCGCCGCCTGTCACACCGCCGCCTGTCACACCGCCGCCTGTCACACCGCCGCCGACATCAACGCCTCCCTCATCCTTTGCCCGCAGCGCCGTGGCGCCGGCCGGCGCGCGCGGCTTTGATTGCGACCTGAAGCTTGACGAGGCCGGCCGCGCCGCCGCCTTCAAGGCCGCTGGCTTCAGCTTTGCCATTCGCTACCTGTCGCGCACCGAGCCCGCCAGTGGCGATCTTGATGCCCGGGAAACCCGGGCGATCCTGGCCGCCGGCCTGGCGCTGATGCCGGTGCAGCATGTCCATCCGGGTCGTTGGCACCCCACCGCCGCCCTGGGGCAAAGCTATGGCGCGGCGGCCGCCCGCCAGGCGGTTGCCTGCGGCCTGCCACGCGATATCTGCCTGTGGCTCGATCTGGAAAGCGTGGCCGCGGGCACGCCGGCCCAGGACATCATTGCCTATTGCAACGCCTGGTTCGCCGAAGTGCGCCAGCAGCGCTTCAGCCCGGGCCTCTATGTGGGCGCCGATTGCGGGCTGGATTCGCACGCGCTCGGCACTGCGCTGAACTGCCATCATTACTGGCGATCGGGCAGTTCGGTGCCTGATGTCGATGGTCACGGCTACTGCATGATGCAGACCATTCATCCTTCCCAGGTGCTGCGCGGCGTGCCCTATGATCTTGATGTCGTGCAGACCGATCGCCTGGGCCTGCGCCCGATCTGGGCGGTGGCTGGCAAGGGGAGCTGAGCACGGCCATGGCCATCTTTGTCGCCATTGCTGCCTATCGCGATGCCGATCTGGTGCCCACGCTTGCCGACTGCCTGGCCAGGGCACGCTGGCCGGGCGATCTGCGCTTCGGCATCTGCTGGCAGCATGCGCTGGGCGATCCGCCGCCGCCGGACGATCCGCGCATCCGCCGCATCGATGTGCCCTGGCAAGAAAGCGGCGGGGCCTGCTGGGCGCGCGACCAGGCCTTTTCGCTGTGGGATGGTGAGGCGCACCTGTTCCAGATCGATTCGCACCACCGTTTTGTCGATGGCTGGGATGCGCTGCTGCTCGCCCAGGCCGATGCCAGCGGTGCGGCCCGGCCTTTGCTCACCACCTATGCCCAGGGCTTCGATCCCGAGCAGCCCGATCCGGTGACCGGCAGCCCGACCGTGATGCAGCTCGGCGGCTTCACCGATCGCGGCATCCCGCATTTTGCCCAGGCCGCACGGCCCGAATGGGTGGGCGGGCCGCCACGCCGGGCGCGCTTCCTTTCGGGCCATTTCCTCTTCACGCTGGGCCGGTTTGTTGCCGATGTGCCCTATGATCCGCAGCTCTATTTCATCGGCGAGGAAATCAGCCTTGCCCTGCGCGCCTTCACCCATGGCTATGACCTGTTCCACCCATCGGCCCACGTGATGTGGCACGAATACACGCGCCGCCAGCGGGTGATGCACTGGACCGATCATGACGCGGCGGCGCGCGATGCGGCCAGCCTTGATCGGGTGAACCAGCTGCTGGCCGGGCAGCTGGACGGACAGTGCGGCCTGGGTGAGGCCCGCAGCCTTGCCGAATATGAAGATTATGCCGGCGTGCAGTTCGGCGTTCGCCGAGCCAGCGCCTCTGCGCACCGAGGCCTGGAACCCGCGCCGCCGCCGCCGCCGGGCCGAGGCGTGAGCAGCCACCCCCGCCCCTGGCAGGTGGACCTTGAAATCGCCCGCGAAGCCCTGTGCGCCGCGGCGCTCGATCATCCCGCCTTCTGGTATCTGGCCTTTCATGATGCCGCCGGCGTGGAAGTGGCGCGCGCCGATGTGAGCGCTGCTGAGCTTCATGCACAGCTGCGCACCGGGGGCGATCAGATCCGGCTTGGGCGCCGCTTCCTGGCCGCCCGTCCGCCCGTGCGCTGGACCATTCACCCCACTGATCGTCACCGTCGCTGGCTGGATCCGATGTCAGGAGCCGTCGATTTCGCCCGCGCAGGAAGGGAGCAAGGCGCACCATGACCACCAGCCCCGGCGTTTCCGTGATCATTCCCACGGGGGGGCAGCGACGGCTGCACCTGCTGGACGGCACGCTTGCCGGCCTGAGGGTATGCCAGGGGATCACGCAGATCATCGTGGCCGAATCCGGGCGGGCACCGTTTGCGACCATGATCGCCCGGCGCTGGCAGGCCGATTACATCTTTTCTGAAGACAAGGGCAAATTCAACAAGAGCCGGGCCATCAACCTGGGCTCGGCGCTGGCGCATCAGGACGTGCTGGCCTGGTGTGATGGCGATATCCTCTTTCGGCCGGATTTCATGCTGAAGGCGCGGGAGGAACTGCTGCGCCGGGAACTGGATTTTCTCCAGCCCTTTGCTGCCATCCGCTATCTGAGCGAGCGGGACACATCGCGCATCCTGCAGGGCCGGCTTGCGCCGGAGCAGTGCCACCCAGTACACGAATGGCGCTATCCACCGGCAGGCATCTGCCTGGTGCGGGCCAGCTTCCTGCGCCGTCATGGCGGCCTGCATGAGGCGTTTTCCGGGTGGGGGGCTGAGGACGAGGCCTGGATTCACAAGGTAGGCTTGCTTGGCCGAATGGCCTGGACCGACCAGGACGACCGCCATGTCTGGCACCTCTTCCATCCTGAAGCCGCACGCGACAAGTCAAACTTCCAGAACAATCTGGCCGTTTTCTATGAGATGACGGCGATCTCCTGTCCGGCCGCATACCGGCGGGCCTATCCGCCCCCCCGGCATGCGACTGTTCCCTGGCGCGACATGACCCGTGTGGCCTTTCTGGCGCTCTCCAGCCGGTCTGACAGCCCGGCCAGGCAGCTGGCGATGGCCTGGGCCAGCCGTATGCAAGGTCTTTATGGGGTGGCACCTGCCATCGTGACTGGCGACGTCGCGAACAGGTTCGCTTCCTCGGTGCCGGCCGCGGAACTGTTGGTGCTGTTTGCCGATGATGCGGTCGAAGGCCGGGCATTGCAGCAACAGCTGGGCAAGCAGCCTTGCATTTGCGTGGCCATGGATTCCAGGGCAACCCACCCATCGGCACAACTCGACACCGGCTGCCATTGGGTGTTGCCGCGCACCGCCGCCCAGGCCGCGCAATGGTCGGCGGCAGATGCCCAGACCTGGCACCGCCCCTGGTGGCCAGACCCGGTTGGCACACCGCCCGTGCTGGTGCAGCTGATCAGCCATGTTCTGGGGCAATCAAAGCGCTGGTCTGTGCGTATCGAGGTTGATCGTGCGGCCATGCCACCCGAAGCGCTCGACCGATCCCCCTTCTGGTATGTCAGCCTGCACGACGACGAGGGCGCCGAAATCGCACGGCAGGATGCCAGCAGCCTGGAGGTTCTTCAGCTGGCCCGACAACCAGGCCAGGTGCTGGAACTCAAGCGCATCGTGGAAGCGGCCCGGCCACCGGCCCGCTGGACCGTCTGGCCGGTGGACCGGCATCGCCGCTGGCTGCAACCCGTGCACGGCCAGATCGCCGCAGCGCCACTGTTGGCAATCGCGGGCTGATAACCGAGCGACAAACAGCCAATTGTCCAGCAATCGTCAGGGTCGTGGCGCGAACTGGGTCACTCTGTGGTCTTCTTGTTCTTTCCCTTTGCAGCCTTCTTCTTCAGGCGATTGACCAGGGCCTCATATTGCGCTTCGCGGCCGGGGGATGCCCCACCGCGGCGGGCCACAACCGGTGCGACGCGGCCGAGGGTGGACACCGGCTGCTGCGCAAGTTGTTCCTCGGTCACCCTGCCAGAACGAATATCCTCGTCCTCCTTGCGCTCGCGTTCAATTTCTTCCTGTTCATGTCTTTGCTGCGCCCGCCGATGGAGAAATTCCACGCCATAATCATTAACCGGAATCCGGTAGCCCTCTGGATGAAGGGTCCGCTTGTCACGTTCCTTCAGGGCCGGAATCTTCGAAAAATCAACCTGACCCGAACCAGAACCCCAGTTCACCTTGGGCAAGAACTTCTTCGCCGGAATGAAGTGCCAGAATTGGGTGTTCAGGGCCAAGCCTTTTACCAGGGCCTCATTGTCGGTAAGGCTGTTGATTTGCCCGCGCTGTCTGTAGGTGTAATCGCTGCCATCAGGCGGCAGGCCCAGATGTATTGCGCTTGCCTTATGGGCTGCCGTTGGCGGCTGCCATTTCGGCTTGCCAGGCTGCGTGACGTTGACGGCCGTTTCGGCAAGCCGGGGATCCCTGGACTTGATGAGGTCGCTCTGAATTTCCGGCTGGCCGAGAAATTCGCCGGGCAAGGCATGAATTTCAATGAGATTCTTGCCGTAAGGCGAAGCTGATTCAACCTTCGTGCTGGTTGACGTGTATGGGCTCTTTGCCTTGTCCTCGGGCTTGCCGTGCACATGCAGTGCCGGTGTCGTGGGTCCATTCGGATCGACAGGATGCAGGACACTATCGCTCCGAAGCACCGATTTGAACGTGCCATATTTCGGCTGGATGTCATGGAACGGATAGTCGTCAGACCTGTACAGGGTGGTACCGGATTCTGCACCCTCAGTCGAACTGTTGACTGGAGATTCATCCAGATGGGCCGAGGCAAGGCTTGATCTCTGCGGAGCAAGCAGCGCGGCCATCCGCTTCAGATTTGCCGCCAAGGCGCGTCTTGCGCGCGCTTCCTCTTCTGCGCGTTCGCGCTGCTGCTGAAGCTGGCGTTGCTGTGCATCGATCCTTCGCTGCTCTTCCTGGAACCTGCTCTGCTGTTCCCGGAGCCGGCGCTGCTGTTCCTGGATCTGGCGCTGCCGTTCCTGGCGCTGGCGCTGCTGCGCTTCACGTTCTGCCCTCTGCCTTGCCGCCGCAGCTTGCGCCTCGGCCTGCTTCTTGCGAAGTTCATCGAAAGAGAACGGGCGCGACGGTGGCTTGCCACCGCCGCCGCCCGACCCGCGTGGCATCGACCCAAGCAGGCTGCCCCCCGCCCGCCGCATCGGCTGCAACACAGCGGTTGGCGCGGCGCGATGATCAAGGGCTGCCGATACCGGCGCGGCGGCGATGCCACGCATGGCCCGCGCGCCCATGATGTCAGCCTCACGTTCAAGGTGTGCATCATCGTTGATGCTCACGTTCTTGGCCTGCAGCTGCTGCGTAGGCCGCACGCGCCCCTGCGCCTGCTGCACCACGTGCCAGGCTTCGTGGGGCAGGTGATGCGCCTGGCCGGGCGCCAGATGGATGTCGGCGCCTTGCGCGAAGGCATGGGCATTGAGCTGGGCTGGCTGGCTGGAGCCATAATGAACCCGCACATTGTCCATCGCGATGCCCGAAAGCCGCTCGATCCCGGCCTTCAGCTGATCGGGCAGGCCGGTGCGATTTGGCACGGGCCCCACCCTTCCGGGGACCGCTGCAGGGGCCGCTTCCGGCGAGGCTGCCTGCAACTGGGCAACGGCGTGCCGGCGCGGGCTCTCGTCCAGCTGGGCCTGCAGCACATCAAGCCGGCCAACCCGGCGCTGGGCCACCGGCTGGAGCGCTGATACCCGGCCCTGACGCGGTCTCTTGTGGTCCAGCGGCGCCTGTTCAGCCATGATCGGCTCTCCAGCAATCAGGATCACCCATCCGGATCAACGAGAGCATAACCGCGGCGGGCAGGCGGAGTCCAGTCCAGGAACCAACTGCCCGTCTCAAGGCACGGTCACGGTCATCTGTGCCGGCAGCTCCACTTCGATCACGCCAGCCCACATGCACATCAAGGTGCAACTGGTGTCGAGTGCCGGGATACCGCCGATGGTGACCGTTGGCGTGCCCGGCACCCACGGCGCCACCAGTGCGGGCACGCAGGGGGCCGGGGTGGGCACCCCAAGGGCGGCGGAGGTGGCGGCGATCACGGCAGGGTTGGTGGGCGCAGAACACATGCCGAAGCTGGGCACATTGATCATCGGCTTGTTGTCCAGAATCGTGCCGCACGGCAGGTTGCAGGCTGTCACCCGATGTTCGGGCAGCACATTGAACGGCGCCGGCATCACGCCGAAGCTGCATTGCAGCATGGCGGTGGAGGTGACCTCAGGACTCGACATGGCTCCTCCCGGTGCAGATCAGGAAAGATATCGCCCATCTTTCTGGAATTCCAGCCTGATCCCCTCGATCAGATCGGCCTGGACCACCATCGGCGGACTGCGTCCCACCGCCAGCAGGGCGGCATGCCGCAGCACGTTGATGATGGCGCCGCCGGCCAGTTCGTATTTGCGCGCCAGATCGGCAAAATCGATGCTGTCAGCCAGTGCAAAGCCCGTGCTGGAAAAGCTGTCCAGCCACAGCCGCCGGCGCGAAGCCTCATCGGGCATCGGGAACAGGATGGTGGACTGGAAGCGCCGCGCAAAGGCCTCGTCCATGTGGCTGCTCTGATTGGTGGCCAGGATCGCCATGCCGGGGTGGGTTTCCAGCCGCTGCAGAAGATAGGCGATCTGCTGGTTGGCCGAGCGATCATTGGCCGTCCGCGACTCCGTGCGCTTGCCGAACAGGGCGTCGGCCTCATCAAAGAACAGGATCCAGTTCTTGTCCTCGGCCTGATCGAACAGGGTGGCGAGATTCTTCTCGGTCTCCCCGATCCATTTGGACACCACGCGGGACAGATCGACACGGTAAACAGGCACTTCGTGCCGTTTGCCGAGCAGGCTGGCGGTGAGCGTCTTGCCGGTGCCCGGCGGGCCGTGGAACAGGCAGCGATATCCAGGCTTCAGTCTCCGGGCCAGGCCCCAATCCTCCATCAGGGTGCGGCCATGCTCGATCCAGAGACTGATCATTTCGATCTGCCGCATGGTGGGAGCATCGAGCACCAGATCGTTCCAATCCAGGTTGGTTGTGATGCGGGTGGCGGGAAATGCGGCGCTGGGCGGCGGCGCGAAACCATCGCCATACAGCAGCAGGTGCAGGGCAGGCACAGACAGCCGCAACGCCGCTGCCATCGGCAGATCGTCGGCCTGGCGCTGCTCCGCTTCGATCAGGCCGCGGCGCAGCAGCGGATGGTGCAAAAGCGCCATCGGATCACCCGCCTCCACACGGGTGCCGCGGATCAGAAACCGGGCCGTTGCCAGGCTGGGCAGGAAACCGGCATGCGCCTCGCCCGCCAGGCCACCAAATTCGGTGAAGCGCCGTCCGATCGAGGCGTTCTGCAACAGGAAGGGATCAAGCCGTTCCGGCGCAACACCGGGCGCCAGCGCCAGCACCAGCAGCAAGCGGCCGGCATCATCCAGCTGCAACGCACGCACCAGCGACGCGTAGGCGGATTGGTTTTCGACCAGCGGTGGCGCCGGCGGCAGGGCCGCTTCATTTGCGTCCGCTTGCGTGGCACCAAGCGTGGCAAAGCGCATCGCGATCACCACATCAAGCCAGTCCAGTTCGGCAGCAATGGTGGCCAGATTTTCCGCTGTGATCTCGGTCATGCTTTGGGCTCACCAGGTGACATGGATGGGTTCGGGCATCCACCGATTGACGATGGTGGAAACGCCCCAGGGCAATTGTGCCATCAGCACATCAAGCGCGCGGCGCTGCACTTGCAGCGCCCATTGGCCATTGCTCCGCCGCAAGCGGCCTTCCCGCTGCAGGAATGTTTCCTGCAACCCGGTGATCGAGGTGTTGGCAAGCGGCGGCCAGGCAGCAATGACTGCCGCCAGCAGCCCGTCGCACATGGCAAGATCACCCGCTTCGGGCACCAGCGCAGGGGCCACGGGCACAATGGTCGGCAAGCCGCAGAGCAGCTTGTTGAGCACCAGTTCCGGCTCTGGCGCGTCCAGCCGGCCATCGACCAGATATTGCAGCAGATGACAGGCGCGCGACGCCGCTTCTTCCGACTGGATCTTCTGGCGGCCGGTCTCATCCACCGCCAGCAGGCCCAGCCGTTCGAACAGGGTGGGCAGGTACGGATTGACGATCACCAGTCCGGCATTGCCCAGAAAATAGGGGCGCTCGTCACGCGGCTCGTCGGCCGCTGCCGTGGCGGCACGGTCGGGCTGGGCAGGTCGGGCGGGGCTGGCAGGCACCGGGGCTGCGGGTGGCGATTTCGGCGGCGCCCGGCGCAAGGCCGCCGCTGCGCCAGCGTGGCCACTCTCGTCTGCCAGCTTCAGGGCCCTGGCCCGCACCCTGGCCGCGCGATCCTGATCACCGCCGGCCACGGTCTCCACCAGGTCCGCCAGCACACGCGGCACGTCCACCCGGGCGGCTGTTGCCACCGCGTCGAGCAAGGTCTGCCAGAGCCGGCGGGGATCAGGGCGCGGCACGCCAAATGGCAGGACCTGCCGCGCCGTCACCGCCAGCAGCATCAGCCCATCCTGAAGCGCCGGAGCAGCGGCCGGAGACAAGAGCTGGAGCACCCGTATCAGCGCCGGCTCTGGCAGGATGGCGGCCCAGCGGGCGCGATCCCGCGCCCGGCCGCGCCGCGCCCGGAGCCAGCCGACAAGATCGGGGTCCCCCCTGTCGAGCAGCTGGATCAACAGCCGGGCCATGGCCGCCGGATCGCTGGCCGCCGCTGCTCCGGCGAGCCACGAGAACAGCGGGGCCCGATCGACCTGATCAGCTTGCCGACGCACCGCCCTCTTCGCTGCGGCCCCCTCCGCTGCCGCCGCCGCGAGGGCAGCGCCCACTGGCTGGTTCACCTGATCGGGCTCGACCGCGGCCAGCGCGGCCAGATCAAGCCTGTCGCCGCTCAGTGCGGCCGCCGCCGCCCGCAGCCTGATGGCCTGCGCCGCCGCCGGATCCCGTCCGGCAAGCAGCGTGGCGATCGGCCCGCGCGGCGCCACCATCCACGGCACGAGCTTTTGGATCAGGCGCTCGACTTCGGCCGGCGCAAGATGCGCTGTCAGCTGGCCCAGGCGGGCCAGCACGGCTTCGGCATCATCGGCGCTGACGAGCCACATCTGCTCAGCCAGCGACAGCGCCCGCCAGCGTGCCGATGCTGAGGCCGGCGGCGCGCCGCCGCCCAGCCAGGCGGCGAGCGCGGCCAGTTCGTCGGCGCGGCGGGCCAGGGATGGCGTCCTGGCTGCTGGCGGCAGCGGCTTGCCGGCCAGCGCGGCGGCAACCGCTTGTTGCCACCAACGGGCATTGCCGCCGGCCGCCAGCGCCTGCTTGCGCAGCCTTGCAGCCATGCTGGGCGGCAGCATGTCCAGCAGTTCATCGGGCATCAGCCCTGCCACCAGCTGGCCAGCCACCGCGCTGGCCCCGGCTCGCTCTGCCGCCTGCCGCGCCGCCGCCATCAGCCAGTCGGGCTCCGTGATGGCCAAGGCAGCCAGCAGGTGAACATCCGGCGTCTGGCCATTGCCGGCCAAGGCCGCCCGCAGCCGCGCCCGCTGCGCTGCTTCGACATGGGCCGCGCCAAAGCTGTCGTCAGCATCGCGATCACCATGTTCAGCCGCTGCGGTCCGCCGGCGATCGGCCACCGGCGGGCCGTCCGCCCCCGGCTCCCCCGGCCATGTGCCGACTGACAGTCCAGCGTGTACTGCCAGGGCGGCATCCAGCTGGCGGCGACGTGCGTCACGCTGGTCCAGATCAGCAGGACGCAGCGTCTGGCTGGTGGCGCCCAGGCCGCGGGCTGCAGGCCTGTCGGAACCCTCATCGAGCTGCGCCAGCAGCCGGGCGAAGTCCGCATCGGCGAGGTGATCGACGAGCAGCGCGCGCAAGGCCGGCGTGAGCAGGCCCGGCAGCGCAGTGGGCGACAGCTGGCCGAGCGCCGCCATCGCGCCGGCCGCATCGCCTGCCCGCACAAGGCGCGCCAGCCGGGTGCGAACCCCCGCAGCTGCGCTTGTGCCACTTGCAGTCGCTGCTGCCACCAGCGCTGACCGAAGCGAACGGGGCATGCGCACATCCTTGACAAGCAGCGCCGGTGCCAGATCGGCGCGACCTGCCGAAAGCGCGACCAGCAGCCGCTGCCAGACGTCGGCCAGGTCAATGGGGCCCGATGCGGATGTGGCCAGCACACCCAGCGCCGCGCTGCGCAGGCGGCCGAGCCAGCCTTCCGGCGGCGGGGGCAAGGTCATGGCGCTGTCGGTCAGGGCCGCCGCCAGCGCCGCGAGGCCCCGCCCGATGTCGCCGGCTGCTGTCGGCACGATCCGGGCCAGCACGGCGTCAAAGGCCGGCTGGCTCATGCGGCGGACCGCCACCGGCAACAGCTGCTTCACCCCCGGCCGCGCGATCAGTCCGGCCAGGCTGGCGCGATCCCCAAGGTCTGCGAGCTGCTGCGCCAGCGTCGCTGCATCGATCGTGGACGGCTGCGGTTCCGTGCCCTGGCGATGGCCCGCCGCCATGCCGCCAGCCTGCGATACCGGCATTGCATCGACCGCTTCCGACCCGGCCCATGGCTGAGCCGGCAGTGCGTCGGCATGTTCCTCCAGCAGTTCGGCCAGCGTGCGCGGCAGCGACGAGCGCAGCGGGCTTTGCGCCGTGACCAGCCGCAACGCCCGCGCCAGCAGCGCCAGCAGCGCCGGCAGCGTGACCCCGAAGCCCACCGCAGCACGCCGCAGCAGCGCCTCCAGAAAGCGGCGGCGGTTGAACGCGGTGCCTGCATCATGGAGCAGGAAATCGAACGTGGTGGCCCACAGCAGCCGGCGCAGTGCAGGTGGCGCCAGCCTTTGCAGGGCCGGCGGCGGCTCCACCCGGTGCAACCGCAGCGTATCGCCGATCAGGCCCATGATGGTGGCGGCATCTGCTGGCGCCAGCAAGGCCAGCAACCGGGACAGCCCGGCATCCCCCAGGGTCAGTACCAGCCGGTCGAGCGCCCGTCCACGGCGCGAGAGGCCTCGCAGCATCGCGATCAGCGCGGAGGGATCCTCGGCGGCAGCGGATGCAATTTCGTCTGCCAGCACGAACATCGGCCGGGCGCGGCGATCCGGCAGGCTGCCGCTCTCCAGATAGGTCGCCAGCCGCTGCCGGCGCCAAACCGCCGGATCGAGCAGCTGTGCCGCCATCGGATCATTCTGGCCGGCAGCATGCAAGGCGGCCGCAATCGCCTCTTCAAGCGCCAGCTCCAGTGCGGCCACGGCATCCGTTTCCAGAAAGGCCGGGCGCAGACGGCCAAGATCAAGATCAAGCCGTTCGATCAGCACATGCAGGCCGGCCGGGGCCAGCCGGTCAAACTGGCGTTGCAGAACGGCCGGGAACACCCGCCAGGCCAATGCCTCCAGCGCCGGCCGCAGCGCATGCGCCAGATCATCGTCTGCCACAGCGACCGTCATGTCGATGCGACCGATACGATGATCGTCTGCCAGGCCCTCAACATGTGCCAATGACTGTCCCCGGCCCGACAGCGAGCACGTACCGGAATGGCACCGCCAATAGCTGCCTGCGTCGCATGCGGCACAGACTAGGCCAGTTGCAGATTGAATCCACCCCTCGCACTTCATGAAAAAACGGAAAACCCCTGCAAATCGAAAATAGTTGCGGCCATTGCCGGGACAGTCTCGGGGAAATCATCTACACCAGCACAAGTCTGGAGGCGGCAAGACAATGGGCAGAAAGCTCGCTTCAACTGAAGCACGGCCAACCAAGACAGCGGCGGCGATGCGGCTGCCGCAGGCAACCGGCCACGCAGTGCCCGGCATGCCCGGTCCGGCCACGCTGCAGCGCCTGCAGCGCAATCTTGCCACCGGACGTCCGGGCTGGAGCCAGCTGTCGGCCAATGTGCTTCAGGCCGCCGATGGCCGGCAGGCCGCCTTCAGTGCCACAGTCACCGCTGCCAGGCAGGCTGTGGCTCCCAACCGCACAGGCTTGCCGGCGCCGCTGAAGTCAGGCGTCGAGGCGCTGTCGGGCATGGCACTCGACAATGTGCGCGTGCACTACAACTCGTCGCTGCCGGCGCAGCTCAATGCCCATGCCTATGGCCAGGGCACCAGCATCCATCTGGCGCCCGGGCAGGAACGCCATCTCCCGCACGAGGCCTGGCACGTGGTGCAGCAGGCACAGGGCCGGGTGCAGCCCATCGGCCAGCGCAAGGGGCAGATACCCATCAACAACGACGCTGGTTTGGAACGGGAAGCCGACATCATGGGCAGCCGGGCCCTGCAAATGGCCCCAGCGCCGGACCGCAACGGCAGTGCGTTCACCATTCCCGCCAGCAGCGCCGGTGCGCCGGTGCAGCGGGTGATCTCCGGCCATCCACGCTATGTGCTGCACACGCCAGCCGCATTGTCACCTGCGGCCAGCCAGAGGGTTCATGCGGCAGCCGCGACCCTTGCTGCGGTGATCAATGCTGATGCCACCGTGCGGATCAACCAGATCATCCTTTCCATCGAGGCAGAGCATGGACTGAACTATTCGGGCGGGGCCAGCACCATTGCCGGGGACAACCCGGCCGAGACGACGCTGCTTCCCCATCCGCCGGGCGATCCCGATATCGAGATCACGCTGCAACGGCCGTTCGCCGAGACGGCAACCGTGGGCGAACTTCTGGGCATGCTGGCCCATGAGGTAGGTGTCCACAGCTTGCCCTCTGCCCGCAACATCGGCGACGAGAACCAGAACGCCTGGCTTCCAGCGGTCACCCCTGTCGGCACATTCAACTTCAACGCCTGGCCGATCCCGCCGACCGGCCCGCCCCTTGCATCAAAGGACGCCGACGAGCGACAGCATGATCATGTGGTGACCGGCCAGATCGTGAATGCTCCCCTGGTCCATGGCGTCGCGCCGGCCACGCGCGGCCAGCAATATTTCAAGACCGTGCTCGATATCGGCGACCGCATCTGGGCCAATGCCGCGCTGAGCCTGCAAGACAAGACGGCGCAGACCACCGAGCTGGTCCATCTGTTCCTGGTTGATGTCGGCCGCATCGTTGCCACCGACGATGGCCGCCTGCCGGTCACCAGCAACAAGCAGGCCGTGAGCGACATGTATGGCCATGTCTTCACCACAGTCGTGCTGCCCCATCGCCCGCACCACCCGTGGATCCCCGCTGCACGGCCAAAGGCCAATGTCTGGAGGCTCGGCCTTTCGCTGGCGGCCTTTGTGGCCAAGGTGAAGGCGAACAAGGCCATCTGGGGCTGACCAGGCAATCCGCGCCGGAACGATCAGCCCACCAGTGCCGTGGCCATGGCGGCGATGATGGCGTCGCTGTCCAGCGCCAGGTCGCGATAGAGGTCGACGAGATCGCCGGTCTGGCCGAAGCGCTCGACGCCAAGCGGCACCACCCGCTGCCCGCGCACCCCGCCCAGCCAGGACAGGCTGGCCGGCGCCGCATCGCACAGCGTGATCAGCCTGGCGCCAGACGCCAGCGGGGCGAGCAGCGTTTCGATATGGCTGGCGGTGCCGCTGGCAAGGCCGCTGCGCCAGCCGCGATGCAGCAGATCGGGGCTGGTGACGGCGAGCAGGCCCAGGCCGGGCACTTCGTCCTTCAAGGCCTCCCACGCAGCCAGCGCTTCCGGCATCAGCGCGCCCATGGCAACGATGGCAGCTTCCGCGCCGGGCGCAGGTGCGCGCAGCCAATAGCCTCCCTTGATGCAATCGTCCTGCCAGCCGGCATCAGCGCGCGCCGGCTGGGCGATGCTGCGGGTTGAGAGCCTGAGATAGACGCTCTCACCATCAGGCGCCTGCGCATGGCCGAAGGCGTGGTGCAGCAGCAGCGCCAGTTCATCGGCAAAGGCCGGCTCGTAATGGACCAGGCCGGGCTGGCCCATGGCGATCAGCGGCGGGTTGATCGACTGGTGGGCGCCGCCCTCCGGCCCCAGCGTGACGCCCGATGGCGTGGCGACGAGGATGAAGCGGGCATCCTGGTAGCAGGCATAGTTCAGCGCATCGAGCCCGCGCGCGATGAACGGATCATAGACGGTGCCGATCGGGATCAGCCGCGTGCCGAACAGCGGTGCGGCAAGGCCGGCCGCGGCCAGCACCAGGAAGAGATTATGCTCGGCAATGCCCAGCTCGACATGCTGGCCGGAGCGTTCGCCCTGCCATTTCTGCGGACTGGGGATCTTCGCCGCGCGGAACACATCGGGCATCGCCTGCCGGCGGAACAGGCCGCGCGCGTTCACCCACGGCCCCAGTCCGGTGGAGACGGTGACATCGGGCGAGGTGGTGAGGATGCGATCGGCCAGCGGCGCGCCCGATTTGGCCAGATCGAACAGGATGCGCCCGAAGGCGCCCTGGGTCGATTGTTCCGCCCCCTCCGGCGCCGGGATCGCCGGCACCGGCACCGGATCGAAAGCGCGGTCGTGCGGCAGGGTGGCGGCGGGGCTGGCGGCAACGAAGGCCTTGAGCGCGGCGGCCTGGTTGTCGCCAAGGCCGGCCCAGGGTTCCCATTCTTCGCCCTCTTCAATCCCCAGCGTATCGCGCAGCGCCGCGATCTGGCTGGGCGTCATCAGGCCGGCGTGATTGTCCTTGTGGCCGGCAAAGGGCAGCCCCCTGCCCTTCACCGTGTAGGCGATGATCAGGCAGGGCCGGTCGTCGCTGGCGGCCTCGGCATAGGCTTCCAGCAGCGAGGCGATGCAATGGCCGCCCAGATCGGTCATCAGCAGCGCCAGCGCCTCATCGTCATGCGCGGCCAGCAGCGGCGCGATGCGCTCGCCCAGATCGGCCGCCAGCCGCGCCCGCCAGGCCGCGCCGCCCTGATAGGTGAGCGCGGCATAATCGGCGTTGGGGCAGCCATCGATCCAGGCTTCCAGCGCCGCGCCGCCGGGCTGCGCAAAGGCCGCCTGCAGCCGCTTGCCGTGCTTCAGCGTTATCACCCGCCAGCCGCAGGTTTCGAACATGTCGTCAAAGCGGCGGAACATGCGATCGGCGGTGGTGTGATCGAGGCTCTGGCGATTATAGTCGACGATCCACCAGCAGTTGCGGATGTCGTGCTTGTAGCCCTCGATCAGCGCTTCATAGATATTGCCTTCATCAAGCTCGGCATCGCCCATCAGCGCGATCATGCGGCCCGCCTGTTCGGGCGCCAGCCGGCCATGGGCGATCAGCCAGTCCTGCACGAGGGAGGCAAAGGCCGTCACCGCCACACCCAGGCCCACCGAGCCCGTGGAGAAGTCCACCGGGATCACGTCCTTGGTGCGGCTGGGGTAGCTCTGGGCGCCGCCGAAGCCGCGGAAATTCCGCAATTTCTCAAGGCTCTGGTTGCCAAGAAGATAGTGAATGGCATGCAGCAACGGCCCGGCGTGCGGCTTCACCGCCACCCGGTCATTGGGGCCAAGCGCGGCGAAATAGAGGCTGGCCATGATGCTGGTCATGCTGGCGCAGCTGGCCTGGTGGCCGCCCACCTTCAGCCCGTCCCGGCTCTCGCGCAGGTGGTTGGCATTGTGGATCGTCCAGGCCGACAGCCACCTGAGGCGCGTGTCGAGGGCTTCCAGATGGGCGATGGTTTCCGGCGTGGGGGGCAGCATGTGTGGGCCTTGCCGCGAAACGGCGCGCCGTGCAACGCTGGCCTGAGAAGGGGAGACATGCGATGCTGCTCTGGTCTGCGCCCGATCCGGCGCCAAATCCGCGCCGGGTGCGGCTGTTCCTGAAGGCCAAGGGCCTGACCATCGAGGAGCGCATGGTCTCGCTGGTGGCGCGCGAGCACAAGTCGGCCGAGGTGGTGGCGCTGAACCCGCGCGGGCAGGTGCCGTTCCTGGCGCTCGACGATGGCCGGGTGATCGCCGAGACGATCAGCATCTGCCGCTATCTCGATGAGCTCCACCCCGATCCGCCGCTGATCGGCAGCACCGCCTTCGAGCGCGCCGAGACCGACATGTGGATCCGGCGGGTGGAAACCGGGCTGGGCACGCCGGTCGGGCTGTTCTGGCAGCATGGCCACCCGCTGACGGCAAGGCTGGTGCAGCAGGTGCCGGGCATGGGCGATGCGGCCCGGGCGAACGCGCTTGCCATGATGGGCTGGTTCGATGGCCAGCTGGCGAACCGCGACTGGCTGGCCGGGGCGCGCTTCACGCTCGCCGACATCGCGATGCTCTCCATCATCGATTTTGCTGGCTGGATCGGGATCGCCATGCCCGAAGAGGCCGCCGCCCTGCGCGCCTGGCACGCACGGGCGACGACCCATCTGGCCTAGAAGAACAGCTTCCTGAGACTGAGCGTGATGGTGCGGCCCAGCGGATCGAGCTGGTCGCGCTGGAAGCCCAATGGCTCGGCGCCCAGCCGGTTGCGCACATTGATGCGATCGTTGAGGATATTGTCGACGTTGAGGCTGATGCGGCTGCCGCGCAGGAACGGCAACTTCGTCACCACATCCGGGCGCTGGCCGAGATCGACGAACAGCCGCACATTGGCGGTGAGGCGGGATGAGAAGAACAGGTCATCGGGTGACTGGGTGGCGCCAGCGGGGTCGACCAGCACCGTGGTGCCCGATTGCCAGTTGGCCGAGACGCGCGCGCCGATCCCGCGACGGCCGGCACCGGCCCGCAGCTCCACCTGGTGACGCGGCGCGCCGCCAGTGGAACCCACCGCCGAGCCGTTCAGCAGATCGAGCACCGGCAGGCCCGGCCCGATGCCGATCTCGTTGCGGAAGGTCACCGTGTGGAACAGCGCCAGCTGCAAGCGGCCATCGAGGAAGCCGCGAGGCGGCCCGCCACCGCCACCGCGGAAGCCCCCGCCGCCGCCAACACCGGGCGGCGGGCCACCGGCAGCAGGCGGTGCACCCGGCTGACCCTGTGGCGGCTGACCCTGTGGCGGCTGACCCTGTGGCGGCTGACCCTGTGCAGCCGGGGCCTGAGGTGGCGGGCCGCCGGCCCCCTGCCCGCCTGCCCCCGGCGGGCGCTGGCCGGGCGTGAAGCCATAGGGATTGCGGGCCAGATTGCGGATTTCCGGCGGCAGGCCCTGGCCTGAACGAAAGGATTCAACCGCCTTGGCGCGCAGCTCGGCGATGCGCTTCTGGGCCGCCTCGCGCTCGGCGGCCGAGGGCTTCAGCGCCTGGGTGAGGGTGAAGCCCCAGCGCAGTTCGGTGCGCTGCGAATAGGCGAAGTTCAGCGGCCGGTTGTCGATCTGCAGCAGCCGGCCTTCATCGTCGCGGGTGAAGCGGCTGGGGAAGGCGGCTTCCAGTTCCGCCGTGGCGGTGGGGAAGGCGGCGATCGGATCTTCGATGCGCGTGTCGATGAAATTGGCGTTGAACACCAGATCGGTCGCCTCGAACGGCTTCGCGTTGAGGCCCAGCTTCCACACCCGGCGCGTGTCGTTGCGCAAATTGGGATTGCCGCCATCAAGCCGCGTGATGTCCACCGTCTCGCCGCGAATGAAATCGAACACGCGCACATTGGGCGTGAGGATCACCGGATCGCCCAGCTGGCCCACCGTGGGCGGCCCCTGTTCGCGGGTGAAGCTGGCGATGATCGTCCAGCCAGGGCTGGGCTCCCAGTTGGCACCGGCACCCCAGGTGATCAGCGTGCCGAAGTCCGACAGCTGGTCCAGCGCGATATTGCCATTGAGCGTCAGCTTGCCGAGGAAGGGCAGCACATTATCCTTTGCAGAGGCGATCGGCAGATCGATATTGGCCTGGAAATTGCCCTGCGTGCGCTGGAGATCGGCGGCGGTGGCGATGCCGGCCCGCACGGCGCGCGTGTCGAGCGCCAGATGCTGCACCTGCCCCTTCAGGGCGAGGCCGACAGCGCCGGCCGGCAGCTGGAAGGCGCTGCCGTTGAGCAGCAGATCAAGGCTGGCATTGTCACTGTTGCTGCTGGCACTGTCGGTGAGCAGCGGCCCGGCGAACACGCCGGCCCCGAACGGCGAGAGCGTGCCGGCCAGGATCGCGGCTTGCGCGCCCGACACATCGATGCCGCGATCGATGCGGGTGCGGGTTTCGGCATGGTTCCAGTTGCCGGTGAGGTTCCAGCGCCACTTGCCGAGATTGCCATCCAGCACGGTGCCAAGCCGGCTGTTCCAGCTGTCGCCATTGCGGGCAAGCGCCTGCGGGCCGGCATAGCGGTTGACGAGCACGTCGCCGGCAAAGGGCGAGAAGGGGCTGGTTTCCGGCAGGGTGAGGCTGGCGCTGGCAAGGCCGAGGCGCGCTTCACTGAGCGTGCGCTCGATGCCGCCGGTCAGCGTGGCGCCCACCGTGGGACTGATGCTGCCGGCGATGGTGCCATTGAGGCTGGCGGTGCGGCTGTCGGGCAGCAGGCTGCGGAACGGGCGGAGATCGGTCTCGTTCAGCGGCGCGGCGGCGAACTGGGCCAACGAGGGATTGGTCACGCCGGCCGGCACGCCGAGCACGCTGGCGCCGGGAATGGCGGGATCAACCACCGCGCCCGGCACAAGCGCGCTGACATTGCCGCCAATGGCAAAGGGTCGGGACAGCACCGGCGTTGTGATGCGGCGCTCGTTTTCCGTCACCATCGTGTCGATCTGATATTCGGCCTCGATGCTGGTGCGGGTGCCGTTCCTCAACCGCAGCAGGTTGACCTCAAGCTCGGTCGAGAAGCGGCCGCCATCGGTGGGGCCGCCGATATCATATTCGCCGGTCCAGGCCGAAAAGCGCGGGCGCAGCACGAAGTTGATCACCCGCTGATCGGCACGGAAGCCATATTTCAGGCTCACCTCTTCCGGCAGCACCTCCACGCGGGCGATGGCTTCGGGCGGGATGTTGCGGATTTCCTGAAAGCCCGAGGTGCGCTTGCCGTTGAGCAGCACCGCCGGCGGGCCGCCACCGCGCCCGCGCCCCGAACGCGTCTGCGGGCCGAGCTCGGCGAGCAGCTCGGTGATCGAGCCGGCGCCGATGGCGCGCAGCTCCTGCGCCCCGAAGGTGAGTTCGGGCTTGATGTCCCCCACCACCTGGCCGGGCAGGCGGGTGGTGGTGACGGTGATCTCCTCCTCCCCCTCCATGCCCGGCATGGCCTGCGCCACTTGCACCGGGGGCGCGGCAGTCTGGGCGCTGGCCATGGCGGCCGGGGCGGCCGCCAGCAGGAGAAGAAGGCGGGGGGAGAGCAACAAGGGGAACATCCTGTGATGGGGCGGGCTCCCCGTAAGCCGTTTGCGCGGCTTGGGAAATCCCGTGCGGCAATCGATACGGCTGGCAGCGCGGCTTTCCCTCGCCGATTGCGCAACGAAGCCAGGTTTCCTCAGGCCAGCAGGCTGTGGTCCCCTGTTTTCCTGACCAGGATATCGGCAACCGGCTTCGCCCTGGCGATATGCTCCAGCCAGTTGGGGCGGTTGATGCCGTTCCACACCTCGACGGCGAAATCCCGCGCCTCGGCCTCGCTCAAGTGGCGGAAGCGGGCATAGAAGCTTGACGGATCATCGGCGGCGGCGTGCCACAGGCCCATGAAGCGGGCGAGGAACCAGCCGAGCACGTCCGCCTCCTCGGCATCGATATAGATCAGCAGGTCGAGCGGCGGCCGCTGCCCATCCGCACCAGGCGCCAGGCCCAGGCCTTCCACCAGCACGATATCGGCACCGGAAATGGTGCGGGCGGCGGCGGGATCGACATCATAGATGGCGTGGCTGTAGGCCGGCACCGTCACCGGGCCAGACTTGAGGCCGGCCAGCGCGGCAGCCATGGCGGGCGCATCGAAGCTTTCCGGGAAGCCCTTGCGCATCAGCAGGCCTTGCGCCTCCAGCACGGCGTTGGGCTTCAGGAACCCATCGGTGGAGACGATCTCGACGGGCGGCGGCAGCGCTTCGGCGAGCTGGCGGGCCAGCGTTGTCTTGCCCACCGCCACCGGGCCAGTGATGCCGGCCACCAGCGTTTCGCCGGGCTGGCGCCGGTCGGCGATGCGGGCGGCAAGCGCGGCGGAGGTGATGGGCATCATGGCGGCAAGTGTGGCCGGCGCGCGTGGCTGGGGCAAGAGCTGCAAGCGCCATTCCCCTCCACCGCCGTTCCGGCGGTCCCCCTCCCCATGCAGAGCATGGGGAGGACCCGTCACACCAGCCGGCTTTGCGCCATGGCGGCGGCGATGAAGCCGGCGAACAGCGGGTGCGGATCGAACGGCTTGGATTTCAGCTCCGGGTGGAACTGCACGCCGATGAACCAGGGATGGTCTGGCCGTTCCACCACCTCGGGCAGCAGGCCATCAGGCGACATGCCGGAGAAGATCAGGCCTTCGCGCTCCAGGCGGTCCTTGTAGGCGATGTTCACCTCGTAGCGGTGGCGGTGGCGCTCGGCGACATGGGTGCTGCCATAGACGGTGGCGGCCATGCTGTTGTGCGCCAGCTCGGCTGGATAGGCACCCAGCCGCATGGTGCCGCCCAGATCGCCGCCAGCCTCGCGGCGCTGCAGGCCCTCGCTGCTCATCCATTCGGTGATCAGGCCCACCACCGGCGCCTCGGTCGGGCCGAACTCGGTGGTGCTCGCCGCGCTGATGCCGGCCTGGTGACGGGCCGCCTCGATGCAGGCCATCTGCATGCCAAGGCAGATGCCGAAGAAGGGCACGCGCCGTTCGCGGGCAAAGCGCACGCTGGCGATCTTGCCCTCGGAACCCCGTTCACCAAAGCCGCCCGGCACCAATATGCCGTGCATCGGCTCCAGCCGGGCCGCAACGTCGGCATCCTCGAACTCTTCGGCGTCCAGCCACTTGATGTTGACCTTGACGCGGTTGGCCAGGCCGCCATGCACCAGCGCCTCGGTCAAGGACTTATAGGCGTCCTTCATGCCGGTGTACTTGCCGACAACGCCGATCGTCACTTCGCCTTCCGGATTGTGGATGCGCTCCGAAATGTCCTGCCAGCGCGTCAGATCGGGGCGCGGGGCATTGCTGATGCCGAAGGCGTGCAGCACTTCATCGTCCAGCCCCTCGGCATGATATTGCAGCGGCACCTCGTAGATGCTCTCCGCATCCAGCGCGGCGATCACCGCTTCCTTGCGCACGTTGCAGAACAGCGCGATCTTGGCGCGATCGCCTTCGGGCAGCGGATGTTCGGATCGGCAGACCAGCACGTCGGGCTGGATACCGATGCCCCTGAGCTCTGCCACGCTGTGCTGGGTCGGCTTGGTCTTCAGCTCGCCGGCCGCCGCGATGAACGGCACCAGCGTCACATGGATATAGCAGCAGTTGGCGCGTCCGACGTCGGCCGCCATCTGGCGGATCGCCTCCATGAACGGCAGGCTCTCGATGTCGCCGACCGTGCCGCCGATCTCGCAGATCACGAAGTCGAGCCCGTCAGTGTCGGCGCGGGCGAAGGCCTTGATGGCGTCGGTGACGTGCGGGATCACCTGCACGGTCGCCCCCAGATACTCGCCGCGGCGTTCACGCGCGATGATGTCGGAATAGATGCGGCCCGACGTGATGTTGTCGGTCTTGCGCGCCGCCACGCCGGTGAAGCGCTCATAATGGCCGAGGTCGAGATCGGTTTCTGCCCCGTCGTCGGTCACGAACACCTCACCGTGCTGGTAGGGGCTCATCGTGCCGGGATCGACATTCAGATAGGGATCGAACTTGCGGATACGGACCTTGTAGCCACGCGCCTGCAACAGGGCGGCCAGCGAGGCGCCCATGAGACCTTTGCCGAGCGAGGAGACCACGCCGCCGGTGATGAAGATATACCGCGTCATGGGAGAAGAGCCTTAAGCCGATTCTGCCGGCCGGCGCCAGCCCCCTGATGGCATGGCCGTCAATTTGGCTGTGGACGAAGCGGATCAGTCCGTTTCGATGCGGCTGTGGCGTTTGGGATCGGGCAGGATCAGGGCGGCAATCAGCGCCACGCCCGCCATGATGCTGACATACCAGAAGAAGCCGCGCTCCAGCTCGGCGCCCTTGAAGGCCAGCGCCACATATTCCGCCGAGCCGCCGAAGATGGCGACGCCCAGCGCATAGGGCAGGCCAACACCCAGCGCCCGCACCTCGGCCGGGAACATCTCGGCCTTCACCACGCCGGAAATCGCCGTGTAGCAGGACAGGATCGCGAGACAGCCTACCAGCAGCGCGATCGCCGCCGGCCCCGGCTGGGCGCGGCCCAGGGCATCGAGCGCCGGCACCGTCGCCAGCGTCGCCAGCACCCCGAAACTGATCAGCAAGGTGCGCCGGCCCAGCACGTCGGAGAGCGCGCCGAACAGCGGCTGCATGGCCATGTAGAGGAACAGCGCGATGGCCGAGGCGGAGGTCGCCTCCTCCTTCGTCCAGCCGGCCGACAGCACCAGATATTTCTGCATGTAGGTGGTGAAGGTGTAGAACCAAAGGCTGCCGCCAGCCGTGAGCGCAAGCACGATCAGCAACTGCTTGGGATGGGACAGCAGCCGCTTCAGCAGTTCACCCTGCGAACCTGCCCGCTCCGCCTTCCTGAAAGCCTCGGTTTCCAACAGCCCGGACCGCAGCCAGAACACCAGCACTGCGCACAGCGCGCCCACCATGAAGGGGATGCGCCAGCCCCAGTCCTTCAGCGTCGCTTCGTCCATCAGGCCTTGCAGCAGCACCAGGAGCGCCAGTGCGATGAGCTGCCCGCCCACCAGCGTCACATACTGGAAGCTGGCCAGAAAGCCGCGCCATTTCGCCCGCGCCACCTCGCTCATGAAGGTGGCCGACGCGCCATATTCGCCGCCCACGCTGAGGCCCTGCACCAGCCGGGCGAGCAGCAGGATCGTCGGCGCCAGCAGACCAACCTGGTCATAGGTGGGCGCCACCGCGATCAGCAGCGAGCCGGCGCACATCATCGCGACCGACAGGGTGAGCGCCGCCTTGCGGCCCCGCCGATCGGCCCACACGCCCAGCAGCCAGCTGCCGATCGGGCGCATCAGGAAGCCGACCGCGAAGATGGCGGCGGTGTTCAGGAAGGCAGCAAGATCATCGCCGGGCGGGAAGAAGCGCGGGCCGAAATAGAGCGCGAACGCCGAATAGGCGTACCAGTCATACCATTCCACGAGATTGCCGGCGGCACCGCCGAAGATCTGGCGGATCTGCCCCGGCGCTGCCCCCCCGGACAAGCGCTTACTGTGCCAACGGCACGCCGGCCGGCGCGGGAACTGCAGGCGCGGGCGCAGCCGGCGCAGGCGCAGCAGACGCAGGCGGGGCCACGGCACTGGCATCGATCACCCGGGCCTTGTTGGTGCCGGCCGCCAGGACGGCAAGCAGGATCGACATGCCGATGAACAGGATGGCGAGGATGGTGGTGGAGCGGGTCAGCAGGTTGGCCGCGCCGCGCGCCGTCATCAGCCCGCCGCCACCGCCGCCGCCAATGCCCAGCGCGCCGCCTTCGGAGCGCTGCAGCAGGATCACCGCCACCAGCGCGAGGGTGATGAGGCCATGGACGACAAGCAGGAAGGTGATCACGGGTGGTCAGGCTTTCGATTGCGAGCTCGGGACGCGCCTTACATGGCTTCGCGGGCGGGTGCAATCAAGGTGCAGGATCAGGGCGCGGCGCTTGCCTGTTGCGCCGCGTTACGGCGCGGCGGCCGCAATCGCCAGCAGGCTCTCCGCCGTCAGGCTGGCGCCGCCGACCAGCACACCGCCCACCTCGTCGACGCGCAAGAGATCACCGGCGTTTGCCGGGGTGACCGAGCCGCCATAGAGGATGCGCACGCCGTGGCCGGCGCCGCCATAGCGCGCCGCCAGGCGGCTGCGGATGAAGGCGTGGGCGGCGGCCACGTCCTCAAGGGTGGGCGTGCGCCCGGTGCCGATCGCCCACACCGGCTCATAGGCGATGATCAGCGCGTCCGCATCGTCAGGCAGCGAGGCATCGAGCTGGGCACCGAGCACGGCTTGCGTCTCGCCGGCATCGCGCTGGGCTTGCGTCTCGCCGATGCACAAGATCACCTCCAGCCCGGCGGCCTTGCCGGCCATCGCCTTGGCCCGCACATCGGCATCGCTTTCGCCGTTGTCCCGCCGCCGCTCGCTGTGGCCCACGATCACGAAGCCGGCGCCCAGATCGGCCAGCATGGCGGCCGACACGCAGCCAGTATGGGCGCCCTTCTCCTTCGCGTGGCAATCCTGCCCGCCGATCTTCACCGCGCCGGCTGCCACGATCACCGCGCGATCAATGAGGGTGAAGGGCGGCGCGATCCACAGATTGCGGGCGCCGGAACCGGCCATCGCAGCGATCTCGGCGATATCCTCGCCAAGGCCGTTCATCTTCCAGTTGCCGACGATCAGGGCGGGCATGGCGAACTCCTTGCTGGTGAGCGGCGGCGCTTGTGGCAAGCGATGCGCGCCGTTACAAGCGGCGCGATTGCCCAATTCCCGGATTTTCGATGATCAGCTTCTTTCGCCGCTATCTCACCTCCTGGCCCGCCCTGCTGCTGTTTGCCATCATCGTGGTGGCCTTTGCCGTGACCGGCATCAACGATCCCTTCGGTGGCGGCGCCCCGGCCGGATCGCTGGCCAAGGTGGGCGGGCGCACGGTTACCGAGCCGGAACTGCTGCAGGCCATCGATCGCACCGTGCGCGATCTGCGCAACCGCGATCCGTCGCTCACCCAGGCTGAAGCTGCCCGCCAGGGCGTGGTGGAGCTGATGGCCACCCAGCTCATCGGCCAGACTGCGATGGAGGAAATGGGCAAGGCCGGCGGGCTCGGCGTGTCGGATACGGCGCTGGACCGGGTGATCGCCGGCATTCCCGCCTTCCAGAGCGGCGGCCGCTTCGATCAGGCCACCTATGATCGCCGGCTCGCCGAACAGGGGCTGACCGACAAGCGCCTGCGCCAGAGCCTGGTGGGCGATCTGGTGCGCGAGCAGATGATCAAGCCGATCACCGGCGCGCTGATGGTGCCCGATGGCGTGGCGCAGATCTATGCCCGCCTGCTGGTGGACAGCCACGAAGGTGCCGTGGCGGTGGTGCCGGCCCCGCCCGTGGGCACGGCCACGCCTGCCGAGGCGGAAGCCTGGTACAAGGCCAACAGCGCCCGGCTCACCATCCCGGAACGCCGCGGCTTCCGCTATGCCTTCATCGATCGCGCCGCGATTGCCGCCAGCGTGACAGTGAGCGACAAGGCCATCGCCGGCGCGTTCGCCAAGGACCCGGCGAAATATGGCGCCTCCCCCACCCGCGTGCTGGAACAGGTGGTGCTGCCCGATGAGGCCAAGGCCAAGGCACTGGCCGCCGCTGCCGCCAAACAGGGCTTTGCCGCTGCCGCCAAGGCGCTGGCCGGCTTCGAGGCGGCTGACATCGCGCTGGGCAGCCAGACCGAGGCGGGATTTGCGAAGGCCACCAGCGCAGATGTGGCCAAGGCCGCCTTTGCGCTGCCGGCCGGCGGCATCAGCCAGCCCGTGAAGAGCCAGTTCGGCTGGCACGTGGTGCGCGCCGTCAGCCTGGGCGGCGGCGGCAAGACGCTGGCGCAGGTGCGCGGGGCTATCGAAGCCGAGCTGAAGGCCCGCGCCACCGATGACGCGGTCGCCGATGTCGTCGCCCGCATCGAGGACGGGGTGGAGGCCGGCAAGAGCTTTGCCGATCTCGCCGCCGAGCTGAAGCTGGCCATCGCCACGCAGGCCCCGGTCACCGAGAAGGGTTTGGCCGCAGGGGGCGCCGCTCCCGGCGCGCCGCCGGCCACCGGCGACATCGCGCTGCTGGCGGGCCGCGCCTTCCGCCACGAACCGGCCGATGGCCCGATGGTGGAGGATCTGGGCGGCGGCCGCCTGGTGGTGATCGAGACCACGCTGGTGCAGCCGGCCGCGCCGCCGCCGCTGAAGGACGTGATGGCGCTGGCGCAGGCCGGCGCCGCGCAGGACAAGGCAATGAAGGCCGCGCGCGCCAAGGCCGATGCGGTGATTGCCGCAGTGAAGAAGGGCACGGTGTTCGCCAAGGCCGTCGCCGATGCCGGCCTGGCGCCGCCGCGCCCGCTCAGCGGCCGCCGCATCGACATCATCGGGCAACCGAATGTGCCGCAGGTGGCGCAGCTGTTCCTGAGCAGCCCGCCCGGCGCCACCCGGGTGCTCGCCGGCCCCGGCGGCTGGGTGCTGGTGCATGTCGATCGCGTCGTGCCCGGCGATCCCGCCAGCCAGCCCGCCCTGATCGAGGCCAGCCGCCGCGAACTGGGCAGCAGCCTGCCCGGCGAGATGGCGGAAGGCCTGGCCAAGGCCAGCATCGCGGCCGTGGGCGTCACCCGCAACGAGGCCACCATCCGCAGCGTGCGCCAGCGCCTGTCGGGCGACGGCGCGCAGTAACGGCAGCCATGGCCGCCATCCTGCCTGGCCGCGCCGCGGCGGTGACCGCGCTTGCCGCCGGCCGCGCCCAGTTGATCTGGACACGCATCGTCGCCGATACCGAAACGCCGGTTTCGGCCATGCTGAAGCTGGGCAGCGAAGGCTCGGGCGGGTTCCTGCTGGAATCGGTGGAAGGCGGGCAGGTGCGCGGCCGCTACTCGCTGCTGGGCCTCGATCCCGATCTGGTGTGGGAAGCGCACGGGGCCGAAAGCCGCATCAACCGCCGCTGGCAGGTTGACCGCAGCGCCTTCGAGCCGGTGCCGGGCGACACGCTGACGGCGCTGCGCGCGCTGGTGGCCGAAGCCCGCGCCGACGTGCCGCCGGAACTGCCGGCGGCGCTGGCCTGCCTCGTTGGCTACATGGGCTATGAAACGGTGCGGCTGGTGGAACCCAGCGTGCCCGATGCCGGCCCCTCCGCGCTCGGCCTGCCCGACATGGTGTTCGTGCGCCCCACCCTGCTGCTGGTGTTCGACCGGCTGAAGGACGAACTGTTCATCGTGGCGCCGATCTTCGCTGCAGATGATCCGGAAGCCGCCTACACGGCGGCGGTGGAGCGCATCGAGGAGGCCGAGCGGCGGCTGGCCAGCGCCCTGCCCGCCGGTCCGCGCCCGCCCGACATGCTGCCCGAAGCCAGCCCGCGCCATCACACCGACAAAGCCCGCTTTGCCGCGATGGTGGAACGGGCGCGCGACTATATCCTGGCCGGGGACATCTTCCAGGTCGTGCTGTCGCAGCGCTTCAGCGTCAGTTTCCCGCTGCCGGCCTTTGCCCTTTATCGGGCGCTGCGGCGCATCAACCCCTCGCCTTTCCTCTATTTCCTCGATCTGCCGGGCTTCGCGCTGGTCGGCTCAAGCCCGGAAATCCTGGTGCGGGCGCGCGACGGCAACGTGACGATCCGCCCGATCGCCGGGACGCGGCCACGCGGGCGGGATGCCGCCGAGGATGCCGCCAACCGGGAGAGCCTGCTCGCCGATCCGAAGGAATTGTCCGAGCATCTGATGCTGCTCGATCTGGGCCGGCACGACACGGCGCGCGTCTCGGTGCCCGGCACGGTCAAGGTGACGGACAAGTTCTTCGTCGAATTCTACAGCCATGTCATGCACATCGTCTCGAACGTGCAGGGCCGGCTGGCCGATGGCGTGGACGCGGTGGCGGCGCTGCTCGCCGGTTTCCCGGCTGGCACCGTTTCGGGCGCGCCCAAGGTGCGCGCCATGCAGATCATCGCCGAGCTGGAAGGCGAGGCGCGCGGGGCGTATGCGGGCGGCGTCGGCTATTTCAGCCCCAATGGCGACATGGACAGCTGCATCGTGCTGCGCACCGCCGTGGTGAAGGATGGCGTGATGCACGTGCAGGCCGGCGCCGGGATCGTTGCCGACAGCCAGGCGGACTATGAACAGCGCGAGTGCGAGGCCAAGGCCGGCGCGCTCATCGCCGCCGCGCGCGAGGCGATCGCCAGCGCCGGCCAATCCGGGTTCGGACAATAGGCGTTCCCATGACCATTCTCGTCATCGACAACTACGACAGCTTCACCTTCAACCTCGTCCATTATCTGGCCGAGCTGGGGGCTGAGACGACCGTGGTGCGCAACGATGCCATCACCACGCAGGATGCGATGGGCCTGCGCCCGGATGCCATATTGCTCTCCCCCGGCCCCTGCACCCCCAACGAGGCCGGCATCTGCCTGGCGCTGATCGCAGCCGCCGCCGAAACGAAGACACCGCTGCTGGGCGTCTGCCTTGGCCACCAGGCACTGGGCCAGGCGTTCGGCGGCATCGTCGAGCGGGCGCCACAGGTGATGCACGGCAAGGTGAGCGCCATCACCCATGATGGCACCGGGGTGTTTGCGGGCATCCCTTCCCCGTTCGAGGCGACGCGCTATCACAGCCTTGTCGTGCGCGAGGCTGGGCTGCCGGCCGAGCTGGTGATCAACGCACGCAGCCCCGAAGGCCTGATCATGGGCATGCACCATCGCGAGCTGCCGCTGCACGGCGTGCAGTTCCATCCCGAAAGCATCGCCACCCAGCATGGCCATCGGCTGCTGGCCAACTTCATGGCGCTGGCCGGCCTGAAGCCCGATCTCTCCGTTACCGCATGATGCACCTGCCCGATCCCGCCCGCCCGCTCGACGACGGCGCGGCCGCCGACGCCTTTGCCGCCATCTTCGACGGCAAGGTGAGCGACGAGGCGCTGGCCGGCTTCCTCACCACGCTGGCGGATCGCGGCGAGGCGGTGGGCGAAGTGGTGGCTGCGGCCCGGGCCCTGCGCGCCCGCTGCATCCGGCCGTTCCTGGCGGTCGATGCGCTCGATGTCTGCGGCACCGGCGGCGACGGCATGCACAGCCTCAACATCTCCACCGCCGTCTCCCTGGTGGTGGCGGCGTGCGGCGTGAAGCTGGCCAAGCATGGCAACCGCGCCGCCTCCTCCACCAGTGGCGCCGCTGATGTGCTGATGGTGCTGGGCGTGCCGGAACTGCCGATGGACCGGCTGGGGCCCTGCCTCGAACAGGTGGGCATCACCTTCCTGCACGCCGCGCGCCATCATCCGGCGATGGCGCGCGTTGCGCCGGTGCGCCGCCAGCTTGGCCGCCGCACCATCTTCAACCTGCTCGGCCCGCTGTGCAATCCGGCCGGGGTGGACCAGCAGCTGATGGGCGTGTTTGCGCCCGAACCGGTGCCGCTGATGGCCGAGGCGCTGCTGCATCTCGGCAGCCGCGCGGCGCTGGTGGTGCACGGCCAGGGCTTTGACGAGGTGGCGATTTCCGGCGAGACGACCGCGATGGCGCTTGCCGGCGGACGCCTCACCCCGCGCACCCTCTCGCCAGAGGAGGCCGGCCTGCCGCGCCATCCGGCCGAGGCGCTGAAGGGCGGCAGCCCCGAATATAATGCCGAGCGCCTGAACGCGCTGCTGGCCGGCCAGCAGGACGCCTATCGCGACATGGTGCTGCTGAACGCCGCCGCCGCCCTGACCGTGGTGCGCCCCGGCCTGTCGCTGGCCCAGGGCGCGGGCGCCGCCGCGGACGCCATTGACTCGGGCGCTGCCGCTGACATCCTCGCCCGCTGGATTGCGTTCAGATGACCGACACTTTGGCCACCATCGTCGCCCACAAGCGCGACCTCTATGCCGCCCGCAAGGCGCAGCGCAGCCTTGCCGATGTGGAGGCCGCCGCGCGCGCTGCCGATGCGCCGCGTGGCTTCGTCCGGGCGTTGCACGCCGCCCATGCGCAGGGCCGGCTTGCGCTGATCGCCGAATGCAAGAAGGCCAGTCCATCGAAGGGCCTGATCCGCGCCGATTTCGATCCCGCCGCACTCGCCCTCGCCTATGAGGCCGGCGGCGCTGCCTGCCTTTCGGTGCTGACCGAGGAACGCTGGTTTCTGGGCGCTGACGAATATCTGGTGCAGGCCCGCGCCGCCTGCCGCCTGCCGGTGATCCGCAAGGATTTCATCGTGGACCCATATCAGGTGGTCGAAGCCCGCGGGCTCGGCGCCGATGCCATATTGCTGATCATGGCGGCGCTTTCCGATGCCCAGGCCGCCGACCTGGAAGCGGTGGCGCTGGCCTGGGGCATGGACGTGCTGATCGAGGTGCATGACGCCGCCGAACGCGATCGGGCGCTGAAGCTGAAGACGCCCCTGCTGGGCATCAACAACCGCAATCTGAAGACATTGGATGTCTCCCTTCAGACCAGCTTTGAACTGGCTGACACGCCGGGCAAGACGCTGGTGGCCGAGTCCGGCCTGTCTGCCCATGCCGATCTTGCCGCGCTGGCCGGCGTTGGCATCCGCACCTTCCTCGTGGGTGAAAGCCTGATGCGCCAGGCCGATGTGACCGTGGCAACGCGCAGCCTGCTGGGTCTTGCGGCGTGACGAAGCTCACCCACCTCGATGAGGCTGGCGCGGCGCGCATGGTCGACATCAGCGCCAAGCCCGCCACGCGCCGCGAGGCGGTGGCGGAAGGCTTCATCCATGTCGCCGCCGAGGCACTGGCGGCCATCAGCAGCGCCAGCGTGAAGAAAGGCGACGTGCTCGCCACGGCGCGCATTGCCGGCATCATGGCCGCCAAGCGCACCGCCGATCTCATCCCGCTGTGTCACCCGCTGCCCATCGATGCCGTCACGCTTGATCTGGCCATCGAGGATGGCGGCATCCGCGCCACCGCCACGGTTGCCACCACCCATGGCACCGGGGTCGAGATGGAGGCGCTCACCGCCGTCTCGGTGGCACTGCTCACTGTCTATGACATGGCCAAGGCGCTGGACCGCGCCATGCGCATCGACGGCATTCGCCTGCTGAAGAAATCGGGCGGGCGCAGCGGGGACTTCGTCGCGCAATGAGCGGCATGCTGCCCTTCGCGGCAGCGCTGGAACGGCTGCTGGCCGGGGTGGAGCCGCTGCCGGCCGAGACCGTGCCGATCGACCAGTGCGCCGGCCGCGTGCTGGCCGCGCCCGTTGTCGCCCTGCTCACCCAGCCGCCCTTCGCCGCCGCCGCCATGGACGGCTATGCGATCCGCTGGGACGATCTGCACTGCCCTTGGCGCGTGGTGGGGGAAAGCGCTGCCGGGCACGGCTGGCCCGGCGTGTTGGGCGAGGGCGAAGCCGTGCGCATCTTCACCGGCGCGCCGCTGCCGGCCGGCGCCGACACCATCGTGGTGCAGGAAGAAGTGATGCGTGACGGCGAAGCGGCGCGGCTGGCTGGCGAAGGCCCGCCGCGAAAGGGCGCCCATATCCGCGCCGCCGGGCAGGATTTTGCTGCCGGCGACATGCTGACCCCCGCCGGCACGCGGCTCTCCCCACCGCAGCTCGGCCTCGCTGCGGCCGCCGGCCATGGCGAATTGCCGGTGGTGCGGCGGCCGCGCGTCGCCCTCATTGCCACCGGCGATGAACTGGTGCCGCCCGGCGTGGCGCCGGGGCCTGGGCAGATCGTCTCTTCCAACCCCGCCATGCTCACCACCCTGCTGCGCTGGGCCGGGGCGGAAGTGGAGGACCCGGGCCTGATCCCCGACCGGGCGGACGCGCTCGCCGCCGCGCTCACCGCCAGCGATGCCGATCTCATCCTCACCATCGGCGGCGCCTCGGTGGGCGATCATGATCTCGTGGTGCCGGTGCTGCGCCAGCTGGGCGCGGCGCTGGATTTCTGGAAGGTGGCGATCCGCCCCGGCAAGCCGCTGCTCGCCGGGACGCTCGGGGAGGCGCGCGTGCTCGGGCTGCCGGGCAACCCCGTCTCGGCCTTCGTCACCGCGCTGCTGTTCGCGTTGCCGCTGGTGGCGCGCCTGGGCGGACGCCGCCATGCCCTGCCTATCCAGCGGCTGCCACTGGCGACGCCGCTGCCCGCCAACGGCCCGCGCCGCGATCATCTGCGGGCCCGGCGCGTCGATGGCCGCGCCGAGGCCTTTGCCCGGCAGGACTCCGCCCTGCTCTCGTTGCTGGCCAGTGCCGAACTGCTGATCATCCGGGAAGCCCACGCTCCGGCAGCGGCGGCCGGCGAAGCAGTGGACTGCATCGCGCTTGACATGTTCCATTCTGTTTTCTAGATGTTCCTCCCATGTTCCGTTTTGCGGCCTGGGAGACTCCGCGATGCTGACGCGCAAGCAACAGGAATTGCTCATCTTCATCGATGAACGGCTGAAGGCCGATGGTGTCTCGCCGTCCTTCGAGGAAATGAAGGAAGCGCTGAACCTGAAATCCAAGTCCGGCGTGCACCGGCTGATCAACGCGCTGGAAGAGCGCGCCTTCATCCGCCGCCTGCCCAACCGCGCCCGCGCTCTCGAAGTGCTGCGCCTGCCTGATGCGCTGGCCGCGGGCAAGCCGGCGCTGACGCTGGTGTCCAGCCGCCCCGCGCCCGCGCCGCCTGCCGTTGCGATGCTGGCTGCCAATGACACCATCACCGTGCCGCTGCATGGCCGCATCGCCGCCGGCCTGCCGGTGGAAGCGCTGGAAAGCGACCGCTCGCTGTCAGTCCCCTCGGCCCTGCTCGGCCCCGGCGATCATTATGCGCTAGAAGTCTCCGGCGATTCGATGATCGATGCCGGCATCTTCGATGGCGATTATGCCCTCATCCGCCGCTGCGACACGGCGCGCGATGGCGATATCGTGGTGGCGCTGATCGACAACAGCGAGGCGACGCTGAAATATCTGCACCATGAAAAGGGCCTGGTGCGCCTCGATCCGGCCAACAGCGCCCACCAGCCACAGCGCTACCGCCCGGAACAGGTGCGCATCCAGGGCAAGCTCGCCGGCCTGCTGCGCCGCTATCACTGATCGTCACACGGTCAGGCGATAGACCCGAGCCGCGGTGCCGCTGAACAGCGCCGTCTTCTCGGCCTCGCTGGCGCTGGCGCTCAGCAGCTTGAAGGCGTTCCACAGCGTCACGTAATTGCAGGTGCCGCGATCGACCGGAAAATTGCTTTCGAACATGCAGCGCTCCGCTCCTAAGGCGCTGATGCAGGTGTCGATCCAGGGCTTCCAGTCGCCCGCCAGCTGCTCGGCGGTCGCCATCGGATCGGCAAGGAAGCTTTCGAACCCGGCAAAGGGCATCGCCAGCCCGCCGAGCTTCACCACCACGTTTGGGCAGGCGGCCAGCGCCCGGATGTTCGCCGCCCACTCGGCAAAGCCGGCATCGCGCCGGCCCCGATAGGCGGCGATGCCGAGCGGGGTCGCCACATGATCGCAGATTATCGAAAGCTGCGGCAGCGCCCGCGCCATCGCCACCAGTTCCGGAAGCTGCGGCGCCAGCAGCCAGACATCATAGCTGAGGCCCGCCGCCGCCACTTCGGCCAGCCCGGCCCGAAAGGCCGGCTCGGCCAGCATCCCGGGCCGCGGCGATTGCAGGAAGCCCAGCACATCGGGATCACTGTCCCAGGCCACCGAATGGCGGATGCCGCACAGGCGTTCCGGTGCGGCCGCCTTGTGGGCTGCCAGCACCGGTGCCACGGCCCGGCCCAGCGTGAGATCGGCATGGGCGACAATGCCAGCACAGGCCCGCGCCGGGCCATAGAGGCCCGAAGCACTCATCGCGGCGATGCCATTGACGAATTCGGTTTCGCCCACCGGTCGCAGCGCCGGATCGGCACCGGCGCGATAATAGGCGCCGCATTCGACGAACACGCTGGCCACGACATTGTGGCCACTGCCGAAATCAGCAAGCAGTTCGGGCAGCAGATATACCGGCGACAGCGCCACGCCGCGCAGGAAATCATGCGTGGGCGGCATGGCGGCAAGCGTCTTGCGCAGATCCCACAGATGGTGATGCGGATCGATGATCGGGCGTTCGGGATCGATGATCGTGGGCATGCCTGGCCTCCCCCTGCCCCGGTTCGCGGCCGGGATGCCTGGCCATTCTTGGTCACGGCGCGAGCAGGCGGCAAGCCATCGACAGCGAGAGGCAAGCGACCCACAACGTCTTCGATTTCATGAAGGTTAATATTTAGTTTACGTTTCAGGATTTAAGGTTAACCAGCACTTAATACGTGCATTTTGGACTTTACGCTGCGCCATTTTGGAGCAATCGCAAGATGGTTAGCGGGGGTTCATATGCGTATCGGGTCATTCACCATGTCGCGCGGCGGCATGGCGCTTTTGCACACACTGGCATTGGCAGCCGGGTTGGCCGTCGCAACGCCAGCGGCGGCAGTCGTGTCGATGACCTATGCCAAGTCAACCACGCAGACGATCAACTTCAGCCAGTCCTTCACCACCAGCCAGCAATACACTGGCAACGCCAGCGCCACGCTGGTGGCTGGTGCCGCGCCGGTGATCAACTTCCTGCAGTTCAACCCGATCGGCAGCAAGGGCCAGACGCTGACGCTCACCTCGGTCGAGATCCGCCTCACCCGCACGATCACGGCCAACATCAACCTGGTGAACGGCTCCGGCAACGCCCGCTCCGGCAATCTCAGCTTCCGGATGGATTCGACCTTCTCGTCGAACCCGCTGTTCAGCTTCACCAACAATCTGGGTTCGGGCGCCGTGCCCTTCAGCCTGGCAGCCCGCTCGCAGGGCAATGTTTTTTTTAATGATACGGCGACCACCGAGATCTACACGATCTCGCCCACCAATTTCTCGCCCTATGTCGGCACCGGTTCGCTGTCGCTGGTGCACCAGCTCAGCAACTTCGTGTCGACCGCGGTGTTCACCGGTGGCGGCCAGGGCAGCCTGTCGGGCACGGCCACCGGCACGGTCAATGGCGAGTTCGAGATCATCTACAATTATCTTGATCCCGTGCCGGAACCCGGCAGCTGGGCCATGCTGATTGCCGGCTTTGGCATGGTGGGCGCGATGGCCAGGCGTCAGCGCCGCCTCGGCAACGCCTGACGCGCCTGCCCTTCACCTTGATGCCAGGGCCGGTCATCCTGCGCGCCGGCCGCTGTCACCACGGCCCCTGTTTCAAGATGGATGGCCACTGCCCCGGTTGACCTCAGCGCCGCCGTATCCAGCATCAACCAGCGCGGCCGGCACCAGGCCGGCATCCGGCGATCCGCAACGATGATGTCTGCACTGGCACAGACCGGCTCGAACACGGGCCGTGCGATGAAATTGCGGCTGGTGGTGGCGAGCAGCCGCCAGCGCCGTCCCTCCCGCTCCACATCCGCCACACAGGCATCAGGCGAACAGCGCGCAGATGGCAATTGCCCCAGCCACAGCGCGGCTTCGGGATCCGCCCCCACGCTTTCCGCCCAACTGTCCTTCAGGAAGCTCCCCACCCGTTCCCGGCTATAGGCAAGGCGGCCATCGGCCAGCCGGACCGCGACATGGCGGCCATCGCGGCTGATCAGCAGATCGGGCAGCGGCGCGGCCCTCGCCAGCAGCACGGCGGCGGCGAGCGGCACGAGGCCGAACCAGCGCGCGCCGCTGCGCCACAGCGCCAGCCAGAGGCCGCCGGCCACGCCCAGCGCATAGGACGGCGCCGGGATGGCGGCGCTGTGCACCACCGCGCCCGGCAAGGCCGCCGTCAGATCGGCCAGATCGATCAGCCGCTGCATCGCCCAGCCGGCGAGCGGCCACAGCCACGCCAGGCCCAAGAGCTCGGCCAGCAGCGCTGCCAGCAGTGACGGCAGCACCACGAAGCTGGTGAACGGGATGGCGATCAGGTTGGCGGCGATGCCATAGAAGCCGCTGCGCCCGAAATGATAGAGGCCGATGCCCGACAGCGCCAGTTCCGCCACGAGCCCGCTGGCCAGCAGCGCCGCCGCCCCGCGCAGGAACCGCTGCCACCAGGCTTCCTCGTCACGCACCTCGGCCAGCCAGCGGCCAAGGCGGCTTTCATACAGCGCGACAATGGCAATCACCGCCGCAAAGCTCATCTGGAAGCTGGCGCCGAGCAGCGCTTCGGGGCGCACCGCCAGGATCAGCAGCGCCGCCGCCGCCAGCAGCCGCAGGGACAGTGCCTGCCGGCCCAGCATCATGCCGATCACCACGATGCCGGCCGCCACCGCGGCGCGCACCGTCGGCACCTGCGCCCCGGCCAGCACGGTGTAGTAGGCGCCGGCCAGCGCCCCCAGTGCCAATGCAAGGGTGGGCAGCGGCACCCTGAGCGCCAGCCAGGGCCACAGCGCCAGCAGCCGGCGCGCCAGCAGCGCCACCCCGCCCACCACCACAGCGATGTGCAGGCCGGAGATCGAGAGCAGATGCGCCAGCCCGGCATCGCGCATCGCCTGGGCGGTGGCCGGCGGAATCGCCGATTGCCGGCCGGTGATGAACGCCGCCGCCACGGCGCCGGCCTCGCCCGGCAGCCGTTCGCGGATCAGCGCCTGCAAGTCGCTGCGGCGGCCTTCCAGCCACAGCGCCGGGCCGGGCGGCGGCCCACGTGTCACCTGCACCGGCCCCAGCGCCACACCGGTGGCACCGATGCCGGCAAACCACAGCCGGCGCGCGCTGTCGTGCCCGCCGGGCACGGCGGCGCCGGCCGGCGGCGACAGCAGCGCCCGCAGCCGCACCCGCGCGCCCGCCGGCACTGGCGGTGCCTCGCCTCTAAGTGTGATCTGCACCCGCTCCACGCCATCGGGCAGCGGCGCCAGCGCGCGCACCTCCAGCCGCTGCCCGCCGAACGGGCGCGGCTCGGCCGCCAGCACCAGGCCCTCCAGCGTCACGAAGCTGCGCGCTTTCAGCACATTGTGGCTGGCCAGCGCCACCCGCGCCTCGCAGGCCAGCATGCCGGCCAGCAGCATCAGCGCCAGGCCCGCCGGCCAGCGCCGGCCGGCCAGCAGGGCGCCCAGCCCCACCGCCATCGCCGCCACTGCCGCCGCCAGTCGCCAGGGCGCCAGTGGCAGCGCGAACCACAGCGCGATGCCGGCCGCCATCGCCACGGGCAGCCACAGCGGCAGCCGGTCACGTTCGGCGGTCAACCAAAGGGACAGCGCCGACGAGAGCCCGGCCCCCGCCTCGCCTGCCTGCCGTGATGTTTGAATGGCCGTGCCCGTTCTGCTAACCACCCGCCTGATTTTCCGCCTGCCCCTCCCGGCAAGACCCTGCAAACACCAGCATTGGATGAAACGCGCATGAGCGCAAGCACCGCCACCACGGGCAAGGTTGTCACCCGCTTTGCCCCCTCGCCCACCGGCTTCCTGCACATTGGCGGCGCCCGCACCGCGCTGTTCAACTGGCTGTTCGCCCGCCATCACGGCGGCGAGTTCAAGCTGCGGATCGAGGACACCGATCGCGCCCGTTCCACCGATGCCGCCATCGCCGCCATCCTCGATGGCATGAGCTGGCTGAAACTCCATTGGGATGGCGAGGTGGTCTATCAGTTTGCCCGTGCCGCCCGCCATGCCGAAGTGGCGCGCCAGCTGCTGGAGACAGGCCACGCCTATCGCTGCTATGCGACGCCCGAGGAACTGGAAGCCCTGCGCGAGGCGCAGCGCGCGGCGAAGCAGCCAATCCGCTATGATGGCCGCTGGCGTGACCGCACGGACTGGCCGAACGACAAGCCCTATGTGATCCGCCTGAAGGCCCCGCGCGAAGGCAGCGTGACCATCCAGGATCGTGTGCAGGGCCCGGTGACGGTGAACAACGCCGAATTGGATGATTTCGTGCTGCTGCGCTCCGATGGCACGCCCACCTACATGCTGGCCGTGGTGGTGGACGATCACGACATGGGCGTGACGCACGTGATCCGCGGCGATGACCATCTCAACAACGCCTTCCGCCAGCTGGCGCTGATCCGGGCGCTCGGCTGGCCGCAGCCGGTCTATGCCCATATCCCGCTGATCCACGGCAGCGATGGCGCCAAGCTGTCCAAGCGCCATGGCGCGCTGGGGGTGGATGCCTATCGCGACGAGCTGGGCCTGCTGCCGGAAGCGGTGGAGAATTACCTGCTGCGCCTGGGCTGGGGCCATGGCGATGCCGAGATCATCAGCCGCGAGGACGCCATCGGCTGGTTCGATCTCGACGCCGTGGGCCGTTCGCCGTCACGCTTTGACCTCAAGAAGCTGGAAAACCTCAACGGCCATTATATGCGGGCCGCCGATGATGCCCGGCTGGTGGCGCTGATCGCCCCCGGAGTCGCCGCCGCGCTTGGGCGCGAATTGACGCAGGCTGACCTGTCACTTTTGCAGCGCACCATGCCCGAGATGAAGAAGCGGGCGAGCAATCTGAATGACTTGACCAACGGATCGCTTTTCTGGCTTCGCACCCGCCCAATCCCCATGGACGAGAGCGCGGTCAAGCTGCTAGCGTCTGCGACACCGGGACTGCTTGACCGCACCCGGGCAGCGTTCGCCGCCCAGCAAGACTGGTCGGTGGCCGCGCTGGAACAGGCCGCACGGGCACTGGCAGAGGGCGAAGGGCTGAAGCTCGGCCAGATCGCCCAGCCGCTGCGCGCCGCTGTAACCGGTGCGGCGCAGTCGCCCGGACTGTTCGAGGTGATGGCGATCCTGGGCAGGGACGAGGTGCTGGGGCGGATCGACGATGCCCGGGTACAGTGAATGAGATCAAGGGGAAGACGCGCATGACGACTGCCAACATCAGCATCGATGGCAAGGCCGCCGACTATCCGGTGCAGGCCGGCAGTGTCGGCCCCGAGGTGATCGACATCCGCAGGCTTTATGGCAACACCGGGCGCTTCACCTATGATCCCGGCTTCACCAGCACCGCCAGCTGCGAATCGAAGATCACCTATATCGATGGCGATCAGGGCATCCTGCTGCACCGCGGCTACCCGATCGAGCAGCTGGCCGAAAAGTCGAGCTTCCTCGAAGTCGCCTATCTGCTGCTGCACGGCGACCTGCCGAACGCCAGGGACCATGACGAGTTCAAGTATCTGATCACGCGCCACACCATGGTGCATGAACAGCTGGCCACCTTCTATCGCGGGTTCCGCCGCGATGCGCACCCGATGGCGATCATGTGCGGTGTCGTTGGCGCGCTTTCGGCCTTCTATCACGACTCGACCGACATCCATGATCCCAAGCAGCGCGAGATCGCCTGCCACCGGCTGATCGCCAAGATGCCGACCATCGCCGCGATGGCCTATAAATATTCGGTCGGCCAGCCCTTCCTCTATCCCGACAACTCGCTGAGCTACACCGGCAATTTCCTGCGCATGACGTTCGGCGTGCCGGCCGAGCCCTACATCATCAACCCGGTGGTGGAAGACGCGCTGGACAAGATCTTCATCCTGCACGCCGATCACGAGCAGAATGCCTCCACCTCCACGGTGCGCCTGGCGGGTTCGTCGGGCGCCAATCCGTTCGCCTGCATCGCAGCCGGAATCGCCTGTCTGTGGGGCCCGGCCCATGGCGGCGCCAACGAGGCGGCGCTGGAGATGCTGCGCGAGATCGGCCGGCCGGAACGCATCCCGGAATTCATCGCCCGCGCCAAGAACAAGGATGACCCGTTCCGCCTGATGGGCTTTGGCCACCGCGTCTACAAGAATTACGATCCGCGCGCCAAGGTGCTCGGCGCGGCGGCCACCAAGGTGCTGGACACGCTGGGCATTTCCGATCCGGTGCTGGACACCGCGCGCGAGCTGGAGCGCATCGCGCTGTCGGATGACTATTTCATCGAGAAGAAGCTCTATCCCAACGTGGACTTCTATTCGGGCATCATCCTGTCGGCGATCGGCTTCCCCACCTCGATGTTCACCGCCCTGTTCGCGCTGGCCCGCACGACCGGCTGGATCGCCCAGTGGACCGAGATGATGGAAGACACCGACCAGAAGATCGGCCGCCCGCGCCAGCTCTACACCGGCCATCCCATGCGCGATTATGTGCCGATCGAAAAGCGCGGCTGAGGGATACCCACAAGAATCGTCAGCCAAGGGGCCACAATCGGGGGCCGCCGTCTTGAACGGCGGCCCCTTTCCTGTTTTGTAAGATTTTCATGGACGACCCCTTCACGCCTCTCCCGACCCGGCGCTGGCCGTGGATCGTCGCCATCCTTGCCAGCCTGGCCTGGACCGCGGCACTGATCACCGCCTGGGGCGGGGTGACCGGCAGGATCGACATGGGCGCCGACACCGCCGGCCTGCTGGCGGCGCTGGCGATCCTGGCCGGCCCGCTGGCCGTGGCCATCCTCGCCGTGGTGCAACTGCGCGATGCCGGCGCCGTCGCCGCCGCCCGCGCCGCCATCGCCGATGCCCGAACCCAGCAGGCCGCCGAGTGGCTGGAGCACAGCGCCGAAGCGCTCGCCCGGCTGGAAGGCCAGCTCGAAGCCGCGACCGCGAAGATGGCGGCGATGGAAACCCCGGTTTCGAGCCACACGGCCTCGCTGGCCCGCATCACCAGCGCGCTGGATGCCAGCAACAGCCGGCTGGCTGAGACCGTGGCCGCTGCGGTGAACGCCGGCGAGCATGTGGCCGGCGTGGTGCCAGCCGCCAACGCCCAGGCCGAGACCCTGCTGCAGCTGTTGTCCCGCGCCGACAACCAGCTGCGCAGCCAGCTTGCCGAAACCGAAACGCTGCTGGCCAGCCTCTACACCCGCGCCAGCGAAGCAGAGGCCGAGGCGCGCGCCGCCGCGCAGGCCAGCCGCGGCGAGATCAACCAGCTCACCGAAGCCAGCCAGGCCAGCCTGAAGGCCATGGCCGACGCTGCCGCCCAGGCGCGCGATGCGGTGGCGACGCCGCTCGGCGCGCTCAGCAACGAGCTGGACACCGCCTTCCAGCGCACCGGCAACGCGGTCGACACCACGCGCGAGGCGATCCAGGCGCAGACCAGCGCCCTGCTCGCCACCGTCGATCAGGCGCGCACCACGCTCGATCATATCGGCGGCGAGGCGGCGCGGGCGCTGGAGGAACGGCTGTCGGCCCTGCAGGGCGTCGCCGGCCGCATCACCCAGGATATCGAGGCCACCAGCCGTTCCACGCAGGAACTGGTGGACGATCTGGCCGGCCGCATCGAAGGGCTTGCGCAGCGGCTTGGCCAGGTGATGGCCGACAACGAAAGCGCGCTGGCCGGGCTGGATGCCCGCATCGGCGAGGCCAAGGCCAGCGCCGCCGGCATCACCACGCCGCTGGGCGAAGCGGAGTCCGTGCTGGAAGGGGTGCACGAACGGCTGGCGGCGATGGGCCGCGAAGCCGAAGCCGCCATGGCTCTGCTTGACGAGCAGCTGCCAGCCGGCCAGTCGCTGGTCGCCAGCCTCGAAGAACGGCTGGCCGCCTTGCAGGCCGGCGCTGCCACGCTGGCGGAACCGCTGGCGGCGAGCAGCAGCAGCATCGAAGGCGCCAGCGAGCAACTGAACGCCGCCCGCGCTGCGCTCGATGCCAGCACCACGGGTCTGGCCGATGCGATCAGCAGCGCACTGGCCCAGATGCGCGAGCTGGAGGATGGCACCAGCCGCGTGGGCCTCACCGCGTCTGGCGAGCTTGCCGAAACCTTTGGACGCGTGCGCCAGATCGCCGATGCCGCCGCCGGCGCCATGCGCCAGGCACTGGCCGGCGTGATCGCAGAGGCCGAAAGCGCGCTCGAACGCTCCGCCATCGACCGCACGGAACTGGCTTTCGCCGGGCCGATCCGCAGCCGCATCGAGGAACTGGTGGGCGCCCAGAACCGCGCCGCCAACGCCGCCCAGGCCGCCGCCGAGCGGGTGGCGCAGCGGCTGGTGGCGCTCACGCGCACCATCTCCGAAGTCGAAACCCATGTTGACGCGGTGGAAACCCGCGCAGAACTCCGGGCGAGGAACGCGCTTGGCCGCCGCGCCAACAGCCTGATCGACAGCCTGCAGGCCAGCGCCGTCAACATGGCCGAGCTGCTGGACTTCGACATCGACGACAAGATCTGGGCCGATTATGCCGCCGGTGACCGCAGCGCCATTGCCCGCCGGCTGGCCATCGGCCTCGATCGCGGTGCCGGCCGCATGTTCCTGCGCCACTTCACCCACGACCAGGAATTCCGCACCGAAGCCAGCCGCTATCTCGCCGACTTCGAGACGCTGGTGGCCGACGTGGTGCCGGAACGCGGCGGCGAGGCGCTGGGCGCGACGTTGCTGTCGTCCACGCTGGGCAAGCTCTATCTGGCGATTGGCCAGGCGGCGGGGCGGTTTAACTAAGCAATGCCTCCGGCGGGCAGGGTCGCAGACCCTGCACCCGTAAGTTTGGATGCAGCCCGCTTGCGCCCCAATGTCGGCCGCTCCCCAGATCGATGGCTGCGCCTCACAGCAGGCATGTGGCTGGCCAACGGCCTGCCTGTCGCAACCAATGTGGCAGGCCAGGCACGCAAACGTTGACACCGCCAACCATTATATGCGTCCAATAATCGTATCATCATTGCAGGTTGTGCAGATGTTTGCTCCCCTTGAAACACAGCGTCTCATCCTGACGCCATTGGTTCTCGCTGATGCTCCTGACATTCAGCGTCGTTTCCCAGTTTGGGAGATTGTTCGCCACCTCGCTGCCACAGTGCCATGGCCATATCCGGCGGATGGCGCGCTGACATATGTCCGCGACCATGCGCTTCCAAATATGGAGAGCGGCCGGGAGTTTCATTGGGCAATCCGCCCCAAGGAAAATCCCAACGAGCTTATCGGCATGATCAGTCTCATGCGGAAAGTCGACGACAACCGGGGCTTCTGGCTTGATCCGGCCTGGCAGGGCAGGGGGCTGATGAGCGAGGCATGCAACGCCGTGACCGGATTCTGGTTCGACACACTTGGTCAGGAGGTGCTGCGGGTGCCAAAGGCCTCCGGCAACGCGGCCTCCCGAGCGATCTCAGAAAAGGGCGGCATGCGGGTGATCTGGTACGGCGAGCGGGACTTTGTGTCTGGCCGCCTCGCGGCGGAATTGTGGGAGATCACGGCTGACGAATGGCGGCAACAGCAGCTGCCAGTGCCAGAAGCGGACTGACCGCTCCGCACCCAACGCGGCCATCATGCACCGACCAAGAACAACGGGGTGCAGGGGCTCAGCCCCTGCCCGCCGGAGGCAATTCTGCTACCTCTGCCCCGGCGCGTAGGGCCCATGCGTGCGCCAGAAGGGCACATCGTCCAGCTCCACCCAGCCATAGGCATAGTTCAAGGCGAACAGGCCGAACAGGATGGCGCTGATCAGCGTCGTCCAGGCCAGCTTCTTCCAGATCATCGGGTTCACGGGGGCCGAGCTGGCCTGCCCCGGCACCGCCTCGCTGCCGGCTTCGTCAGGAGTCCTCACCCCGAACGGCAGCACGGCGAACAGCGTGATCGTCCAGAACAGCAGGTAGATCGCCGCTGCCGATTGCACTTTCACAGGCGGATCACCTGCACCTCGGTCACCGGCTTCTTGCCGGTCCATTCGCGGGCCACGCGGCGCACGGCCACGCGGATGGCCTCGGCGAACTGGGCGCCGCGCTTTGGATCGCCTTTCGCGGCGGCAGCTTCGGCCGCCTCGGCACAGGCGGCGAGAAACTCGGCCTTGTCCTCCTCCACCGGCACGCCGTGGGCGCTCACCTGCGGCGTGGCGGCCGGCAGGCCATTCTTGCCGATCACCACGGCCACCGCGATCACGCCGTTGTGCGCCAGCCGCCGCCGTTCGACGATGGTGGCGCCATCGGCGGGCAGGATCATGTCGCCATCCAGCACCAGCCGGCCGGCCTTTTCATGGCTCAGCAGCACCGGGCCATCGGGCGCCAGCCGGATGGCGCTGCCGTTCACCGGCACCAGCGCGCGCTGCACACCGCTGGCCAGCGCCAGCTTGGCATGTTCCTCCATGTGCCGGCGCTCGCCGTGCACGGGGATGGCGATCTCGGGCCGGATCCATTCATACATGGCTTCCAGCTCGGGCTGGCCGGGGTGGCCCGAGACATGCACATGCGCCTGTTTCTCGGTGACGATGTCGATCCCGCGCGCCGCCAGGGCATTCTGCACGCGGCCGATGGCCAGCTCGTTGCCGGGGATCTGCTTGGAGGAATAGACGACGAGATCGCCGGCCTCCAGCTTCAGTGACGGGTGGGTGTCCTCGGCGATGCGGGACAGCGCCGCCTGCGGCTCGCCCTGCGCGCCGGTGCACAGGATCAGCACCTTGTGGCGCGGCAGCGCCATCGCCGCATCCCAGTCGATGGGATCGGGCAGGGCCTTCAGATAGCCGGTAGCGCGCGCCACCTGCACGATGCGGTCCATCGAGCGGCCGGCCAGCACCAGTTCGCGCCCGGCGGCCTTGGCCACCGCGCCCAGCGTGCCCAGCCGCGCGGCATTGCTGGCAAAGGTCGTCACCAGCACGCGGCCGTGGCGGCGGCCCTTGATGAGCTGCATCAGCCCATCCTTCACGTCGCTTTCGCTGCCACTGGCTTCCGGGTTGAAGACGTTGGTGGAATCGCCCACCAGCGCCAGGATGCCATCATCGCCGATGCGCTTCAGCTCAGCCTCGGTGACCGGCGAGCCGAGCAGCGGCGCATCATCCAGCTTCCAGTCGCCGGTGTGGAACACCCGGCCATGGGGCGTGTCGATGATCAGCGCGTTGCCTTCGGGGATCGAGTGCGCCAGCGCCACATAGGTGAAGCCGAACGGGCCGAGCGTGAGGGTGCCGCCCATGGGCACGACGTGCAGCTTCACCTCGTCGGTGAGCCCCTCCTCCTCCAGCTTCTTGGCGATCAGGCCGGCAGTGAACGGGGTGGCATAGAGCGGCACGCCGAGATCAGCGGCGAGATAGGGGATGGCGCCGATATGGTCTTCATGGCCATGGGTGAGCACGATGCCGAGCAGATCACGGCTGCGCTCCTCGATGAAGGAAAGATCCGGCAACACCACATCGATGCCGGGATAGCGCGCATCGGCAAAGGTCATGCCCAGATCGACCATCACCCACTTGCCCTGGGTGCCATAGAGATTGACGTTCATGCCGATCTCGCCCGACCCGCCAAGCGGCAGGAAGATCAGCTCGTTTCCAGGTTTCATCTAGTGGTGGTTCTTTGCGTTCAGTTGGTGGAGGCGGATGAGACCGCGAATGGTGAGATCACCGTCGACATGGGCAATGGCAGACGTGTGGCGCTGGAACAAGGTGGCAAGACCGCCCGTGGCAATCACCGTGGGCGTGGAGGGCATCTCGGCGGACAGCCGCGCCACCAGCCCCTCGATCAGGCCGACATAGCCCCAGAACAGGCCGGACTGCATGGCGTGCACCGTTCCCTTGCCGATGGCGCCTTTCCCCTCCGGCGGCGGCTCCACGGCGATGCGCGGCAGCTTGGCGGCGGCCTGGTAAAGCGCGTCCATCGAAAGATTGATGCCCGGCGCGATTGCCCCGCCCTGATAGGCGCCATCGGCCGACACCACGTCGAAGGTGGTGGCGGTGCCGAAATCGATGATGATGAGCTCGCCCGGCCACAGCGCATGGGCAGCCACCGCGTTGACCAGCCGGTCTGCCCCCACTTCCGCCGGGTTGGGCAGCGCGATGGAAAGCCCCATCTCGATGCCGCCCACGGCCACCACCAGCGGTTCGACATTGAAATATTTGCGGCACAGGCGCTGCAGGTTGAACAGCGTGGGCGGCACCACTGTCGAGATGATGGCGGCATCGACACTGGCCATGGCAACGCCTTCCAGCGCCATCAGCTGGTGCAGCCACACGGCATATTCGTCGGCGGTGCGCTGGCCATCGGTGGATATGCGCCAGCGGTGAACGATCTCCTCACCCTCGCAGAGCGCGAAGACGATGTTGGTGTTGCCAACGTCGATGGCGAGCAGCATCGGATCGTCCCCTTCAGACCGCGAAGACTTCACCGGCGTGAATGGCACGCATGGTCCCATCGTCAAGCCGCATCAGCAGCGCACCATCCTCGGCAAGCCCTTCGAACAGGCCTTCCGGGCTCTCGGCGCCCAGCCGGGCGACGATGCGGGTGCCAAGGCCGGTTGACCGTTCGAGCCAGGCCTCGCGGATGGGCGCAAAGCCGTCCCGTGCCCACATCGCGCACCAGTGGGCGAAGGCCGGTGCCAGTTTATCCAGCAGCCCAACCGGCGGCGGCACCGGCAGGCCGGCGGCGGCGAGGCTGGTGGCCGGGCGTTCGGTGCCATCGGGGTGATGGGCGAGATTGACACCGATGCCGATCACCAGCGCATCCCCCACGGCGCTGCCCTGCCGTTCGAGCAGGATGCCGGCGCATTTGATGCCATCGAGCAGCAGGTCGTTCGGCCATTTCAGCGCGAAGCGCGCAGGCTGGCCGGAGAGGCCGGCCAGCGCCCCGTGCAACGCCAGCGCCGCGACGAAGCTCAGTTGCTGCACTGGCCCCGCAGCCTTTACCAGCACCGAGCCCATGAAGTTGCCGGTTCCATCACTCCACGCCCGGCCACGGCGGCCGCGCCCGGCGGTCTGGCGATCGGCGATCACCCAATGGCCATCGGGCAGCGTTTCAGCGCGGGCCAGCAGCCAATCGTTGGTGGAGCCCACCTCGGCAAGGTGGGTAAAGGCGGGCGTGCTCAAGCCGGGAACAGCGCCGCTGCCGCCCGCGACGTGGCCAGCGCCAGCGGGCTCATCGCCAGCATGCCAAGCGGCGAGCAGACCAGCGCGCAGGCAGCGATCATGGCGCCATTGACCGGGCCGCCGACGCTTTCCACCGCGCCCGCCGGCTCGTCGAAATACATGATCTTGATGAGCCTCAGATAATAGAAGGCAGCGACCACCGAGGCGATGAAGCCAATGATGGCCAGGCCGATCAGGCCCGCATCGATCGCTGCCTGGAACACCGCGAACTTGGGCCAGAAGCCGAGCAGCGGCGGAATGCCGGCCAGGCTGAACATGAACACCGCCATCGCCAGCGCCAGGCCGGGCCGGGTTTTCGACAGGCCGGCGAAATCCGCCAGCGTTTCCGCCGGGCGGCCATCGGCGGTGCGCAGCTGCAGCACCACCAGGAAGCTGCCCAGCGTCATCGCGACATAGACACTGATGTAGAAGAGCAGCGCCGAGATGCCGGCGGGCGTGCCCGGCGACAGGCCAACGAGCGCAAAGCCGATGTTGGCAATCGACGAATAGGCCAGCAGGCGCTTGATGTTGGATTGCGCCACCGCCGCCACTGCGCCCAGCGCCATCGAGGCAATGGCGATGAACATGATGATCTGCTGCCAATCGGGCGCAACCTTGCCGGGGAAGGCCACCACCAGCACGCGCGCCATCAGGCCCAGCGCGGCAGCCTTGGGGGCCGCCGAGAAGAAGGCCGCCACCGGCGTGGGCGCGCCTTCATACACATCGGGCGTCCACATGTGGAACGGCACCGCCGACACCTTGAAGGCGAGGCCCGACAGGATGAAGACGATGCCGAACAGCAGGCCCAGCGAGCGTTCGGACTGGCCGGAAACGATGCCGGCAATCACGTCGAGCTGGGTGGACCCGGCAAAGCCATAGACCAGCGTGACGCCATAGAGGAGGATGCCCGAGGCCAGCGCGCCCAGCACAAAATATTTGAGGCCGGCCTCAGCCGAACGCTCGTCGGCGCGGTGGAAGGCGGCCAGCACATAGGAGGGCAGCGCCGCGAGCTCGAGGCCGACATAGAGCGTGAGCAGATCATTGGCCGAGACCATGATGCCCATGCCCAGCGTCGCCAGCAGCATCAGCACCGGATATTCGAAGCGGCCTGTGTTCGAGTCCTTCAGCCACGGCAGCGCCAGCAGCACCGAAGCCGCGGCGGCCACGAGGATGATGACCTTCAGATAGGCCGAATAGGCATCGGCGACATAGAGGCCATCGAAAGCGATGGTCGATGCCGCCGGCGCATCCAGGAGCGTGAAGCCGGCCAGCGCGAGGATGGCGACGGCGAACAGGCTGGTAACGGTGAGGGCGCGACCCTGCCCCGAAAAGGTGCCGAGCATCAGCGCGGCGAGGCTGCCCAGCGTCAGCACGGTTTCCGGCCCGGCGATGGCGATGGAGGCGAAGATCGGGTGCATCAGTGGTGGCTCTCCGCCGCCTGCGCCGGGCTGGTCAGCGCTGGCAGCGCCATTTCCGCTTTCATGGGCGACAAGGTCATGTCGGTGGGCACTGTGGCAAGTTCACGGCCCTCCAGCCGGGCCACCACTTCGGCGATGGCCGGTTTCATCGGCTGCTGGAAGCTCTTCGGGTAGATGCCCATCCACAGCGTTGCCACCACGATGGGGGCGAGGATGGCGATCTCCCGCGCATTGAGGTCCGGCATGGCGCGCGTGTCGTCACCGGCGGCCTTGCCATAGGCGACGCGGGCATAGAGCCACAGCATGTAGCCAGCGCCCAGGATGATGCCGGTGGTGAGCACGAACGTTGCCCAGGTGCTGGTCTGATAGAGGCCGAGCAGCACGAGGAATTCGGCGACGAAGCCCGAGGTGGCTGGCAGGCCGACACTGGCCATGGTGAAGAACAGCAGCACCAGCGCATATCTGGGCATGGTGTCGGCAAGGCCGCCATAACGGCCGATCTCGCGCGTGTGCAGGCGATCATAGATGACGCCGACACACAGGAACAGCGCGCCCGAGACAAGGCCGTGGCTGAGCATCATCACCATCGCCCCTTCGATCCCTTGCGTGTTCAGCGCGAACAGGCCGCCGGTGACGAACGCCATGTGGGCGACGGAGGAATAGGCGATGAGCTTCTTCATGTCGTGCTGCACCAGCGCGACCAGGCTGGTGTAGACCACCGCCACCATCGACAGGCCGAACACCAGCCAGATCAGCTGCGCCGAGGCATCGGGGAACATCGGCAAGCTGAAGCGGATGAAGCCATAGCCGCCCAGCTTCAGGAGCACGCCGGCAAGGATCACGGAGCCTGCCGTGGGCGCTTCGACGTGGGCATCAGGCAACCAGGTGTGCACCGGCCACATCGGCATCTTGACGGCAAAGCTGGCGAAGAAGGCGAGGAACAGCCAGACTTGCGCCTCTTTCGGGAAATCGGTGCGGGCCAGAACGCCGATGTCGGAGGAGCCGGCAAAGCCGACCATCCACAGCATGGCGACCAGCATCAGCACCGAGCCGAGCAGCGTGTAGAGGAAGAATTTGTACGACGCATAGATGCGGCGGGCGCCGCCCCAGATGCCGATGATCAGGAACATCGGAATGAGGCCGCCTTCGAAGAACAGGTAGAACAGGAAGATGTCGCGCGCCGCAAAGGTGCCGATCATCAGCGATTCCATCAGCAGGAACGCCGCCATATATTCGGGCACACGCTTCTTCACGCTCTCCCAGCTGGCCAGCACGCACAGCGGCATCAGGAACACGCTGAGCGCGATCAGCATCAGCGCGATGCCGTCGATGCCGAGCGACCAGCGCAGATAGGGGCCGAACAGCGCCAGATTCTCGGGGAACTGGAAGGCCGCGGTCGCAGAATCGAAGTTCAGCCACAGCCAGATGCCGGCCGCCAGTTCGACCAGTGTCGTCGCCAGCGCCACCACGCGGGCGCGCCCGGCCCGTTCCGCCTCGGCGCCGGGCAGCGTGGCGATCACCAGCGCCGCCACCACCGGCAGCAGGATCATGATGGACAGGATCGGCATCAGCGCATCATCCAGGCGGCAGCGGCGGCCAGGCCAACCAGCATGACGAGGGCATAGGAATAGAGATAGCCGGACTGGAAGCGCCGCAGCGTGGCGGCGCCGGCCACCACCACCTCTGCCGCGCCATTGGGGCCGAAGCGATCAATGGTCTGCTGGTCACCGCGCGTCCAGAAGATGCGGCCGAACCACAGGGCGGGCTTCACGAAGATCGCGTTGTAGAGCTCGTCGAAATACCATTTCCTGAGGAGAAAATCATAAAGCCCCGGCACTTCGTTGCGCCACCAGACCGGGATCGAGGGCTTGTTGACATAGGCATGCCAGGCCAGCCCGAGCCCGGCGAAGAAGGCGACAGACGGCGTCCACACCACCCAGGCCGGCACGTCGTGCAGCGCGTGCATCAAATGCGTATCGAAGGCGAGGCTGCCGCGCCAGAAGGCGGCGCCGGTTTCGGCCTCCACGAAGGCGCCGTGCCAGATGATGCCGGCAAACAGCGCGCCGGCGCCCAGCACGACCAGCGGGATCAGCATGGAGAGCGGGCTTTCGTGCGGGTGATAGCCGGCGGTGCCATCATCGTGCGCATGGCCATGGTCGCCACGGCCATGATGCGCATTATGCACGGCGTGCTGGATATGCTCCGATGCGGCCCAGCGCGGCTGGCCGAAGAAGGTGAGGAACACCAGCCGCCACGAGTAGAAGCTGGTGAGCAGCGCCACCGTGGCGCCCACGACGAAGGCGAACAGCCCATGCGCCGTGCCGCTGGCGAAGGTAGCTTCCAGGATCGCATCCTTCGAATAATAGCCGGCGGTGAAGAAGAAGCCGGTCAGCGCCAGCGTGCCGATCGTCATCATCAGACAAGTGATGGGGATATGTTTCCTCAGCCCACCATAGAAGCGCATGTCCTGCTCGTGGTGCATGGCGTGGATCACGCTGCCCGCGCCGAGGAACAGCAGCGCCTTGAAGAAGGCGTGGGTGAACAGGTGGAACATCGCCACCCCGTAAGCCCCGGTGCCGGCGGCGAAGAACATGTAGCCCAGCTGCGAGCAGGTCGAATAGGCGATCACCCGCTTGATGTCGTTCTGCACCATGCCCACCGTGGCGGCGA
>ERZ1066122.244-NODE-244-length-60404-cov-38.333858_pt1 | contig 60404 bp, 68 predicted proteins | sample MGYA00382769_ERZ1066122 | MGnify/ENA primary metagenome ERZ1066122 (study PRJEB33369, sample SAMEA5778352) | biofilm metagenome | biome: Industrial cooling water; feature: Water cooling tower basin; material: Biofilm | place: United Arab Emirates | collected... | reverse complement strand
GGCCTTTTCTTTGCCCCCTATCCGGCAACTATGCCCCTGGTGAATAAGCCAGGCTCCTATGTGTTCAACCGGACTAGCCGACTGTTTACACAGAGTCAGGCCAACGGCAACCTGACGGAGATTGGCTTCTTCCAATTTTCGTCCGGCGGGCCGATGTGGTCCCGCTCGCTCATCAAGGATGCGAACGGGCAGCCTACTACGCTAACGAAGACCAGCGAATACGAGCTGCGTGTTGTCTATGAGGTGCGTCTCGCAATTCCCGGCAGCGATGCGGTCTATGCCGCACCGGTGAATGGGCAGACCATGAACATCACCGCGCGTCCGTATCATATCGACTGGTGGTACGCGTTTGGTACGGCGTTTCTTGACGGGTGGTGTTACGTATATACAGGCGCGATTGGCCCGACAAACGGGGGTCCTGCCGGAAGTTACTTTGTGGCGAGCGCTCGGGGGCCGGCGTCGTACGGCAGCGGCAACCTGTATCGCGACTGCCTCTACACGTGGACCGCAAACAACGCCAACGCGTCAGTTCAGAGTTTCGCGGTTGGCCTGGAGGGCGGCGGTACGATTCCGTCCGATGCCGCCAAGTTTCAACACCAACTCTCTGCGCCAATCTCGAAGGTGAACACGCAGAAGCTGGAGATCACGATTCGCGCCTCTTGGGGAAGGGTGTAATGATCCTGACGGAACGACTGTTCAAGATGCGGTGCATGGTCGGCGCGACCCCGCAGCCGCCGCTGGTCATCCACGCCGCCAACATGGACGAGGCCGACCGCATCGCGATCCTGCACTACGCCGAGATCCCCGAGCACGCCGGCAAGGAGGTGCGCATCCTCTCGGCGGCGGAGATCGAGCTGAGCGCGCTCTGATGCTGCCCCCCTCCGGCTGGCTCGGCACGACGGACGACGCCGCGACGGTGACGCGCTTCCCGCTGCCGGCGCCGATCATGGGCGGCTACCAACTGGGCGACGTGGGCCGGGGCCGACCGGCGCCGGCGCCCGAACTCGTCGTGCACTCCGCGGGCGGCACGCGCGCCTCGGCCACGGCCACGATCGCGCTGGGCCTGCGCCGCGCGCACCGCGTGGAGCTGCGGATGGAGGAGGCGTTCGGGGTGCTGCTGGTGGACCGCGTGGCGCTGGAGCGCGTGGGCTGGGACCGCTGCGGCGCGCGGCCCGCGCCGAGTTTGGAGCCCTGCGGCGGGAGGCCGGGCGATGGGAGCTAGACAGCGTACCCCGCTGGTGCTGGGTGCGGGGCTGGACCGCGCCAGCGGCGTCATGGCCGCCGACCCGCGCGCGATGCGCGACGCGCGCAACGTCTACCTGCTGGGCGGCAAGGTGCAGGCGCGGCGCGGGATGACCGCGCGCGGTGGCTACTACGACGACACCGGTGCACTGGTGAGCCACGTGCTCGCCGCCTGCGCGCTGAGGGCCTACGGCGAGATGGTGGTGGTGGGCTACAGCCAGGCGAGCGGCAAGGTGTGGGTCTACCGCTGCACCGCCGCCGGGAAGGTGGTCGCGCGCTTCGCGACGCCGTGGTTCACGCTGGCGGCCGGCAGCGAGCCGCCGGTGGTGGTGGCGTGCGCCATCGACCAGCGCGTGTTCCTGGCGCACGACGAGCCCGTGTTGGGCCGCCGCGCGGCGACGGTCTACTACGAGCCGGCGCTGCTGCCGGGCAGCGCGCTGCCTGTGCTCGCCTATCCGGGCGGCGAGCCGATGAAGTTCCGCGGCGTCACCGCGCACCTCAACTACCTGGTGGGCTGGGGCTTCGGCACGCCCGCGGAGGACCGGCCGGAGTTCGTGCGGGTGAGCAAACCGGCAGCGCCGCTGGAGTTCGAAGCGGAGGATTACTGGATCGTCGGCATGATCGGCGACGCCGTTACCTGCTGCGCGAGCGTGGACAGCACGCTGGTGGCGTTCAAGCTGACGCAGACCTACCAGCTCTTCGGCGACAACGCCCGCAACTTCGGCTCGCTGCCCTTCCCGACCGACGCGACCCACGGCTGCGCGGGTTCGCGGCTGGCGACCGTCTACAACGGGCACGCCTACTTCTGGAGCCTCGCGGGGCCGCGCCGCACCGACGGCCGCGGGCCGAGCACCGACCTGGCGCTACCGCTGGACCTGTTGGGCCCCTCGCCCGAGGGCCTGGTGGCCGCGGGCGCGGCGCGGCTGGCGTTCGGCGTCCACCACGCCAACGAGGGCGTGTTGCTGTGGATCTTCGGGCGACGCGGCTACGCGCTCAGCCTGCTGGAGGATCCGCTGCACCTGCGCTGGAGCTACCTGCATCTGGGCAAGGCCGCCTACTGCGCGGCGCACGCCTTCGCGTTCGCCGACGGCAATGGCGGCGGCACGCCCGACGGAGGTGGCGGCGGCGTCGACCCGCCGCCCGACCCCGGCGACCCGCCGCCGGATCCCGCGGACCCGATCGATGGCGGCACGCTGGGCGGCGCGTCGGTCCGGCCGCTCGCGCTGGACCCGGCGGCCGGCTACGGCGCGCTGGGGCTCAAGCTGGAGAATCGCGCCACGTCCGGGGTAGACTTCATCGAGGTCTTCTTCCGCAAGGACGGCGACGCCGCGTTCACGGCGCTGCCGCGGTTCGCCAACACCGGCGGGCAGCAGCAGACGCTCAAGCTCGGCAACCTGGAGCCCGGAGCACGCTACACCGTGGCCGTTCGCCTGTACCGTGGCGGGAAGTACCAGACCACACACAAGGCGAGCGACCCGATGGCCTGGCCCGCCTACGCGCGGGCGGAGGGCGCGGTCTGCGGCACGCCGGCGGTGGGCGAGGTCACCTGGAGGTACGAGCCGGGCTATGCGTTCATCACCCCGGCCCGGCACGCGCTCACGATCAAGGCGGCTGCCGCTGCGGCCGACGTGCCCGTGGAGCTGCTGGTGAACGACGGCGCCGAGACGAAGGTGCTGGAGGCCACGGGCGGCGCCGTCACGCTCGACGCGCTCTGGCCCGAGCAGTACGAGACGACGCGGCGCGTGCAGGCGCGCCACCGTTTCGCCGACGGCAGCACCTCGCCGCTCTCGGCCGAGGTGGTGGCGTACTTCGGCCCGCAGGGGATGCCGCCGCAGGTCGTGGCGCTCAGCTCGCCCGCATCGGGTCAGCTCACCGTGCAGGTGGCCGCGCCGGGGCCGAGCGTGCCGATGGCGGTGTGGCACTACGGAACGCACCCGGTGAACGGCGCCTGGGGCTGGTGGCCACTGGGCGAGCCCGGCGGGCTGGCCGGCATGAGCATCGTGCCCGCGCCGTTCCTGCAACCGGGCGAGACGGAGCGCACCTACACCGTGCCGCGCCTGGCCGGCAAGGACGTGAGCATCCGACTCCGCGCCGGCGTGGTGCTGCCGACCGGCGCGGGCGAGCTGCCGCCGGGCGAAGCCTATGGCGCCTACGGCCTCAGCGAGTATGAGGCCCCGGAAGTGTCGATCCTGCCATGAGCCTGGAGATGATCGGCTCGGTGGTGAACCCGAGCTACTACGAGGCGGGGCCCTACAGCTTCGCCGAGCCCACGAACCCCGAGGGCTACGTGGGGGCGCTCTATCAGGAGCACCTGCGCGGCGCGCGCAGTTGGAGCGACCCGCAGACGCTGGCGTTCTCGGTGGCGAGCTACACGCTGGGGCTCTACCCCGACACGCTGGAGGGCTGGCAGCAGTACGGCGCCGAGGGCTGGAGCCGGGGCACGATCCAGATGGCGCAGGCCGGCCGCTGGGACCTGGTGGAGCTGCTCTACTGGGGCTACGAGGAGGCCGCGCGCCGCGACCCCGACTTCTGGGGCCGCAAGATCCGGCTGCCGCAGCACTTCGCGCGCTTCGGTCAGGTGGAGGACGACCGCGGCTACTTCTGGTATCACTGGCAGTACATGGGTGGCCCGGACCCGGAGGGCACCGCCGTCAACTGGGCCACGAACCCCATGGGGATATGGCGCGCCAACCGCTTCGGCGACCCGATCCCGGTGTCGTGGTCGCTGGGCGGGCAACTGCGCTACCTGGTGGCCGGCGAGTTGGTGGTGGACATCGGGGACCGGCCGGGGATCTTCCGCATCACGCCGAACGGGATGGAGGGCCCGCTGCCGGGCACGGAGCACGTGGACTGGTATCGCGGCATCGGGTTGGACGTGCTGCAGAAGTACCGCGACACCACGCCGGCGCCCGCGGTGCCGGCGCACTACTGGATTCCCAACACCGGCAGCGGCAGCGGGGGGGGTGGCGGGGGCAGCACGCCCACGCCACCGACGAAGCCGCCGCCGAGCGGCGGCGGCGACGGCTCGGGCTTCGGCGACCTGACCAGCGGCCGGCGCCGCGTGCCGCTGACCGTGCTGGGCACGGGCGGCTACCTGCTCGACCTCGACAACCACCACCAGGACCACGGCGAGGCGATCCCGCTGGCCGTGCAGTGGGACGAGCTGGTGCCCGCGGGCGCCGGCGGCGAGGCGATCTTCACCGCGCTCTACCTGACGGTGACGGGCAGCATGGCCGTCACGCTCACCGTCACGCCCCACCTCGACGGGGCGGCGCTCGCCGACGAGGCGGTGCGGGTGCAGGTGGCGGGCGGCAGCGCGCGGAAGGTGCAGCACTTCGAGATCCCGTTGGGCCGCACCGCGAAGGGCGCGGACGGGCAGGCGTTCGGGCGCTACGCGATGCGGGGAACGCGCTTCTCGGTGCGGGTGGAGGCGGCCGCGCTGGCCGACGGGGAACTGATCCTGGACAGCATCGAGGTGGAACACGAGGCCGTGCGCGAATCGAAGAGGCCGACATGAGCTCGCAACTGAGGAAGCACCGGGCGAAGACGATCACCGCCGCCGACGCCGCGGCGCTGGACGCGGCCTACGAGGCGTGGCGCGCCACGCTCAAGGAGCAGACCGTCATCAGCCGGCACTTCGCCATGAGCGGCAGCCTGCTGGCCCTGCACATCGTCTACACCGAGTAGTCTACGGGCTTTTCCGAATAGCCCACGAGGGTGGAGGGGAGCAACGTCAACCTCGACGTGCTCCCCTTTCGCTTGCCCTGGAGTCCCCCGACCGACCATGCGCGACCTGAAGAACCGCTACCTCCTGGCGCTCTCGGGCGCCGGCACCCGCGCCAGCACCGCGACGGACGCTTTCGACACCGCACTCACCGGCTTCGACCCGCAGGCCGCCTTCGAGAAGAGCGCCGAGGGCGCCTATGCCGGCTTCCGCACCCGGCTGAAGGAGGACATCGGCACGCTGCGCGGCCAGCAGGTGGGCATGGGCCGCCTGCGCACCGGCTTCGGGCAGGACGACGAGGACCGCCTGGTGGACCGCAGCGCCGAGCGCTTCGAGAACACGCTGGCCGATCGCGCGATGCAGACGACCGGCATGCGGCTGAACAAGCTCGGCATGCAGGGCAGCTACGCGGAGGCGCAGCAGAACCGCTACCTCGACCTGCTCTCCGGCGGGCTGGACCGGGCGCAGGCGGAAGCCAACGCCAAGCGGCAGTCGCGCAACAGCCTCATCTCGGCCGCGCTGGGCGGTGTGGGCATGGTGGGCGGTGCGATCCTCGGCGGGCCGATCGGCGCCGGCATCGGCGCCAAGCTCGGCTACGGCGTCGGCTCTCGCGTTTGAGGAGGAGGCGCCATGTCTCGATACAGCCCGCAGGTGCTGCCGCAGGGCACCGACTACACGCAGTTCACCAACGCGCTCTTCGGCGGGCTGGAGCAGGCCGAGCTGATGCGCCGCCGGCGTCAGGCCGACGCCGAGCGCGCCGAGGACCGGGAGTACACGCGGACACAGCGCAAGCAGGCGGAGGAGGACCGGCAGCGCGAGATCGCGCGGCAGAAGCAGGCCGACGCGCTGCGGGACATGGAGCTGTACGACACCCACGGCGCGCGCACGCTGGACCAGATCCGCGCCGAGGGCGGGATGGTGAGTGCCGCGAAGCCCGGCCGCTCCGTGGCCGAGGAGTTCGACCGCATCACCGCGCCGGCGGAGGACGGCGGCTCGTTCATGCTGCCCGGTGGCCGGGTAGAGGTGGCGACCGGGCGACCCACGCCCGTCGTGCGCGGCCTGGACGGCGCCGAGGTGAAGCGCCCCGACGCGCGGTACCAGCGATTCGGCGACCTCTACCGCGATCCCGAGGCGACTGCGCAGGCGCGCGAGCAGCGGCGGGCAGCGAACGCCGATGCCGTCTCGCGCGAGCTGGTGGCGCTCCTGAACCCGGAGATTGCCGCGCACCTGCCGGAGGGCAGCGACTACTCCGAGCTGGTGAAGCCGTCGTTCGAGACGTACGGCCGCAAGAGCGTCGCCGGCGTGCAGCACGGGCACAGCCTGGGTGAGATCGCGGCCCGCGGGGAGGAGGAGCGCCGGACGAAGCGCACCGCCGCGGCGGAAGGGCCGGCGACGGGCTGGTGCAGGTGCACCCGTGCACCGGCGAGAGCCGCCCGCTCACCGGGGCCGACGGCAAGCCGCTGACGCGCAGCACGGGCGCCGGTCGCGACCCGAAGGCGAAGGGCTACGGCGGCATCACCTGGGCGCAGTCGCTGGAGCGCGCGCACGCGACGTTCCCGAAGAAGAGGGACGGCAGCTTCGGCGGCACCGAAGAGGAGCTGTTCGAGCGCGCCGAGCGCATCTTCCGCGGCGAGCGGCCCGCCTCGAAGAAGAGCCCCTACGGCCTTCCGTTCGGTGGGGGGACGGGCGGTGCCACGACCGCGGCGACGAAGCCTTCCGCGCAGCCCTCCGCGCCGGCGCTCGGGAGCGCGGCGGCGGATTCCGTCGCCTCGCAGCGCGCCGCGTGGGACCGCGCCGCCGCCGCGCTCCGGCAGCAGGGGAAGGACCCGGCCGGTGTCATCGGGGCACGCCCATGAGTGGGGATCCCGTCGCGGAGTACCTGCAGAAGTACGGGAGCGGTACGCCTGCTCCACGGCCCCGGCCAGACAGCGGGGAGGATCCCGTTGCCGCCTACCTGAAGCGTTACGGAGGTGCGGCGCAGGCACAGGCGCACCCGCAGCCTCTGCAGCCGGAGACGCCCGCCGAGGCACCGGCCGCTCGCGCGCTGAGCACCGGCATCCCAACCACGCCGCGCCCGATGGCGCGCGACGCGACGGCGCAGCCGCCGCGGGCGGCCACGCCGGCGGCTCCGCAGGCGGCTCCGCAGGCGAAGCCTCCCGCGAAGAGGGACGCGCCCGCCCCGGCGATCGCTGATCGCGCAGAGGGCGTAGGCGTCGCCGCCGTGCAGGGCGCCGCGCAGGTCGCGACCGGCACCGTAAAGGGGGCGCTCATCTCCGGCGCGGCACGCTACCGGGAGGACGACGCACCGCAGAGCTACGTCGGGCGGCTGCTCTCCGGCGAGGCGAAGCGGGAGGACGCGCCGCACAGCGTCTTCGCCAACCCGCTGCGCCCGCGCCTCACCTACCTGGAGCGGCTGCGGCGGCCGGCGGAGGAGCTGGCCGCCATGGACGAGACGCCGCTGTTCCGCGCTGCGGATCGGGTGCAGCGCGCCGCTGAAGGCCTCTCCGGGCGCGTACACCCGGAGCTGAAGGACAGCTTCTGGAACACGAGGGTGCCGAACGCGCTCGGCCAGTTCGGCGGACAGGTCGCCGCCACGGTGGCGAGCCCGCAGGCTGGCTATGGCTCGGCGGTGTTCATGGGCGCCGCGGAAGCCTACGAACGCGCCCGCGCCGCCGGCGCCGACGAGGCGACGGCGTTGAAGGCGAGTCGTCTGGGCGAGATGCTCGGCGCCTCGGAGATGCTGCCGATCGGCACCCTGCTGCGCCGCGCGAAGGAGGTGGTGCCGCCGGGCGCCCTCGCGCGTGTGCTGCACGTGCTGGGCAGCGGCGCGCGCGAGGGCATCGAGGAGGGCGCGCAGGAGGCCGCCAGCCAGGTGGGCTACAACCTGGTGCAGCGGACGCTGGTGGACCCCGCGCAGTCGCTGACCGAAGGTGTCATCGAGGGCGGCCAGGTGGGCGGCGCCGCTGGGGCCGTCGCGGGCTTGATCGCGGGCGCACTCCCCGGCCGGCAGCACGGCACGTCGTCCGTGCAGCCGGAAGCATCGCAGGAGAGTGCGGCGGGCGGCAGCGCCCCCGGCTTCCGCCAGCGCATCGCCGACGCGCTGGACCCGGCGCGCGCCGAGCGGTTGCGGGAGCTGGAAGAGCACCGCGCCACCGCGGAGCGCAACACCGAGGTGGACATCCGCACCGGGCTGGCGAACGACCGCGCCTTCTTCCGCGCACAGCCGGCCGCCGACGCCGACCCGAGCCAGGCTTACGCTGTCTTCGACGTGGTGGGCCTGAAGGCGGCGAACGACCTGGTGAGCGCCAGCAAGGGCGACGAGATCATCCAGCGCGCGGCCCGCGCCATCGCGCAGGCCGCGGAGGAGATCGTCGGCAGCTCGCAGGATGCCTACCGGCAGGGCGGCGACGAGTTCGCGTTCATCGGCACGCCGCAGCAGACGGTGGCGGTGCTGGAGCGAGCGCGCGAGCTGATGGGCGTGGAGCGCATCGGCGAGAGCGCGTTCGCGGCGCGGCTGCGGGGCGCCGTCGGCAGTACCTACGAGGAAGCCGACGCCGGCGTGCGCGCGGCGAAGGCGAACGAGACGGGGCCGAAGTATCGCAGCCTGGCGCCGGCGCAGGCGCCGGCCGGCCCGGAGCTGCCCGGCGGCGTGCGGCGCGTGTCGAGCACGAAGACGCGCCCCGTGCCTGTGGTGGAGCCCGCCGCGGCAGACCCCGCGCTCCCGATGGAGCCGGCGCGCGGCGACCCGCGCGCCGGCTGGCGCAGGTCGCCGCTGCTCGCGGCGCTGGGGGCCGGCCGGAAGATCGAGGGCGCGCGGGCGGGCGCGCCGGCGAGCACCGGCACTGGCGAAGCTCCTGAACAAGTAGGCGAACAAGCTCTGGTACAAGCAGAGCCTACCGCAGCTACCAACCCGGCTTCCCACCCGGGGAGCTCGCCCGCGGAGGCGAGCCCGCCGGCGGTGGACCCGGCCGCGCTGGATACCCGCGTAGCGGAGCCCGGCGTGCCCACGGCGGACCCGGCAGCGCCGGGCGATGACCCCGTGGACCTCTTCGGCGAATCCCGGCCGGCCGCCGTCGAGCAGGGTGCGCTCTTCACTGCACGCGAGCTGGCGCCGGGCGAGGTCGCGGAAGCGGAGCGCATCAGCGGCCGGAAGATGAACGCCGAGGAGGTTGCCGCGGCGACGCGGCAGCTCCGTGCCGAGGCGGACTCCCGCGAGCCGGCGGACTCGGGGACGGGCGACCTCTTCGGCGAGCGGCGCCACGGTCGGGAAGCCGACACCGCGACCTACCGGAGATCCCTGGGCGCGGCGAAGGCACTCTCGGACGATAAGCTCCTCTCGCGCTACCGCGCATCCCTTCGGAGCGCGATCGTCGCGGGCGCACGGGCTCGGGAGGTCGACGGTCAGGGCGTGCGCCTCAAGCGCGACTACGCCGATCCCGCGCTTGCGATCGGCACCGTCGGCACCGGCGCCGGCAGCTTCGCGCGTGGCTCGGAGACGCAGGCGAACGCGCGGCTCGCGGCGTATGAGGACGAAATCCGACGGCGTGGGCTGGTCGCGCCTCACCCCGACCAGGCGTTCGACGACGCCACCGGGCAGGATGTGCCCGAGCCCCTGCGCGAGGAGTTCCGCAGCCTGCGCGCGCTGGACGACGAGACGCTCTTCGAGCGCGTGGGGCTGGCGGAGGAACAGGCGAGCCAGGATCCGGGCAGCCCCATCGCGGCCGTCCGGCGGGCATTCTACGCCGGGGAGCTGCGACGCCGCGGCCTCGATGATGTTGTCGAGGCGACCACGGCCGGCGAGTGGTATGCCCCCGAGGATGCCGGAGCCACGGGCAGGGCGCCCCGCGTGCGCATTACCGGGGCCGAGTTCGGCACGAGTGAAGATGTCGACGTGCTGCGACCCGCCGCGCAAGCCTTCGCAGAACGAAACCTGAGAGGGCGGCGGTTCGTGAATCGGCAGACGGGATGGGAGATCGGGATCACCGCCGAGGGGCTGCGCGAGTCGTTCAGCTACAGCGCGAAGCCGGAGAAGGTGCGGTCCTTCGCGGCTCTTGGCTCAGCTACTGGAGACCGCAGAGTTGCGCGCGTGGGAGGAGAACCGTAAGCGGAGCCAGCGACGGGAGATCCCCGGCTATCACATCTTCAGGGCGGAACTGCAGATCGGCGCGAATGCGTACGTCGTGACACTCAAGGTCCGGGAGCATAGAGACGGCGAGCGGCGCTACTACCAGCACGTGCTAACAGAAATCGAGCCCGCCACATCTCCGGGTGACCCGTCCCCGCTCGAAGCGGGAGGGAATCCAGCGGACGCGTCGGACTCGATGCCTTCCAAAGTAGCCGGGCCCACCGACGACGGCAAGCGGGCGGGCCGGAACGGCGGCGGTGCGCGTGGCTTCCCGGCGGAGGCCACGCCGCGCGCACTCCGCGCGGAGCCCGCACCGGACCCGATCGTGGCGGCGGAAGAGCGGGAGCTGCAGGGCCCGGTCCCCGCCTCCACCGAAACCACCATCGCGCGCAACCTCCGCGGGACGCTGGGGCCGACGCTGCCGGGGCAGCGCGGCGCGCCCATCAGCGCCCCGGAGGTGATGCAGGCGTTCGGGCGGATCGCCGGGGCCGCGGGCCAGGCGTGGACACATCGTGTGGGGCGCGTGAAGGCGGGCGCGTTGGGGCAGTTCAGTCCGCAGACGTGGGTGACGCGGATCCGCGAGGCGAACGACCTGCCGACCGCAGCGCACGAGCTGGCGCACGCGCTGGAGGTCTTCCTGTGGGGGCAGGACAATCCCTGGACAGGGCGACGACTGGGCGTCTCCGGCCGGATGCAGCGCGAACTGGTCGCGCTCGGCCAGGCACTCTACGGCCGGCGCAAGCCGGCCGGCGGGTACAAGCGCGAGGGGTGGGCGGAGTTCGTGCGCCTGTGGCTCACCACCGACGGCGAGGCCGCGAAGGCCGCGCCGACGTTCGCCGACTGGTTCGAGCGCGATTTCCTGGGCAAGAACCCGGAGATCGCCGCCGCTGTCGCCGAGGCGAAACAGGCCGCGGAGCGCTGGCGGAAGCAGGGCTCCTACGCCCGCGGGCAGGCGTCCGTCGTGGACCCCGGCTCGCTGCAGAACAAGGCGCGCCGGGCGCTCGCCGGCCTGCGCGAGGTCTTCAGCGCGCGGCGCTGGCTGGAGCGTGGGCTCCCGCTGCGCGAGGCGTCCCGCCGCGCGGAGGAACAGACAGGCAGCGCGCTGGCGATCGAGGACGACCCCTACCGCATCTTCGGCGCGCTGCGCAAGACGCACGACGCCCGCGCCCGCTACATGGTGGAACGCGGCATGATCAACCACGCCGGCAACGTGAAGGGGCCCGCGCTGCAGGAGATCCGCGCGCTGGTGCGCGGGCGGAAGGAGGAGTTCACGCTGTACCTGTGGGCCCGGCGCGCGCTGGCGCTGTGGAACGACCCGAAGAACGGGCCGCGCCACCCGGGCCTCAGCCGCCAGGACGCCGAGCAGCTGGTGCGCGAGCTGGAGACGCCCGCCTTCCAGCTGGCCGCGCAGAAGGTCTACGACTGGAGCGACGGCGTGCTGAACTACGCCGCGTGGACGAGCCCGACGCTGAAGCGCGCCGTGGAGGCGATCCGCGCCACCGATCCGGGCGACTACATCCCGCTGCAGCGCTTCTTCGAGGAGCTGGACGCCGAGCTGGGCCCCGCGCTGCGCGCCGGCGGCACCGGCAGCGCCGCGCGCGGAGAGGTGTCGAAGCGGCTCAAGGGCAGCGGCCGCCGCATCAAGGATCCGTTCCCGGTATTGATCGCGCAGGCGAGCCGCACGATTCGCACGGCCCACGAGCGCGCCGTGCTGGACGCCGTGGTGAAGCTCTCGCGCATCGAGGGCATGGGCGGGCTGATCGAGCCGGTGGCCCGCCCGCCGGTGCCCGCCGCGCACGCCACGCTGCTGGACGTGCTGGAGCGCGCCCGGAAGGCCGTGGAGGAGGCGGGCGGATCGCTGGAGGTGGACCCCGGCGAAGGACTGGACCTGGCCGCGGAGACGCTGACGTTCTTCGCGCCGGCGCAGCGCACGCCCGCCGGCGAGCCAGTCTTCGCCGTCTGGGAGGAGGGCCGGGTGCGCTGGTATCAGCTCGACGCCCAGCTCTATGACGCGCTCTCCGGGCTGGACGTGTACCGGCTGCCGAAGCTGTTGGAGTGGATCGCGGGCAAGCCGCTAGCGCTCTTCCGCGCCGGCACCACCGGGCTACGCGCGAGCTTCGGGCTCGTCGTCAACCCGCTGCGCGACGTGCAGACGTTCTACATGAACACGCAATCGCGCCGCCATGCGCCACGACTGCTGCAGGCGTGGGGGCAGGAGATGGTGCACGCCGCGCTCAACCGCGCGGGGAAGAAGTCGGACGCGATCGACGCCTTCGAGCGGTTGGGGCTGGAGATGGCGCTGCCGCTCGGCCAGGACACCGACCCGGCGCGGCGCGCGGCGCGGCGGCTCTTCGAGAGTCGCTTCGATCGCGTCATCGACGCACGCAACTGGCTCGACTTCTGGCGCGACCTGGTGCAGACGTTCGAGGCTGCGCCGCGCACGGCGGAGATGATCCTGGTAGGCGAGCGGATCGGCTGGAAGCCGGGTGAGCCGATGAGCTGGGCGCAGAGCCTGGAGATGATGGAGGCGGCGAAGCAGGTGACGGTGGACTTCACCGCGGCCGGCAGCCTGGCGGAGGTGCTGAACCGCTGCATCCCCTTCTTCAACGTCGCCATCCAGGCGCCGCGCGCCGTGGTACGGGCATGGAAGCGCAACCCGCAGCAGGTGGCGTGGCGCGCCCTGGAGATCGCCGCGCTGTCGCTGCTGCTCTGGTGGCAGCACCGGGACGACGAGTGGTGGACGGAGCTGGAGGGCTGGCAGAAGTTCTTCAACTGGCACATCCCCTTCGAGCTGAACGGCCGCCGGGAGCTGCTGCGCATCCCGATGCCGCAGGAGGTCGGCGTCTTCTTCGCGGGCGTGCCGGTGATGCTCGCCGACGTGTGGTACCGCGAGGATCCGCAGGCGGCGAAGGACTGGCTCGGCGCACTCGTGCAGCTGCTGCCCGGCGGCTTTCCGGTACTGCTCGAAGAGGCCGGAGAGCAGCTAGCAAACCGCGACACCTTCACCGGCCGGCCGATCGTCTCGAAGCGGCTGGAGTCGAAGCCCGCGGAGGAGCAGTTCGATGAGAACACCACGCGCGCGGCCGTCGTCGCGGGCGACCTGTTCAACCTGAGCCCGAAGCGCATCGACCACGCCGTGCGCGGCATCGCCGGCCCCGTCGCCGGCGACGTGCTGGAGCTGACCGGCCTCGGCGCGCCGGGCCGGGAGCGCGAGCGGGAACTGAGCGACCTGCCGGTGGCCGGGCGCCTCTTCCAGCGCGGCGGCGAGCTGGGCACCAGTCCACGCAGCATCGACGCGCTGTACGAAACGCTGGAGCAGTTGAAGAAGAAGCAGCACTCCGACCGCCACCCGGAGACGGAGGAGGAGCGCGAGATCCGCCTGCAGACGCAGGACGCGGCCGACGCCGTGTCGGCGATCCTGCGGCTTCGGAGCCTCAAGCGATCCGCCGACGAGCGGCGGGCGCTGACGCACGAGGCGCTCACGCTCGCCCGCGAGGCGCGCAGGGACGCGCGCGCCGGCGTGGACCGCAGAGACGAGTTCTGGGAGCGGCGCCTCGATGCGGAGGCCACCCTGGAGGAGGCGGAAGAGGCGACGGCGGCAGTACCGTAGCGCTTACGGGCAACACCGAATGGTCAGCGGGGGCGGGCGGCGGCAGGATTCAGCCGTACCGCCCCGCATCCCTTTGCCCCGGCAGAGCATGAGTCCCGACCTGTCAACTGCGCTGCAGGGCCTGCCCATAGCCGCCGCAGTGGCGGTGGCGATCCTCTGGACGAAGGTGTCGCGCCTGGAGCGCGACCGCAGCGAGGACGCCAAGCTCGTCAGCGAGCTGGGCAAGGTCGTCACCGAGCTGAAGACGACGATGGAGCACGTCAAGGAGATCGTCGGCCACCTGGTGCGCATCGACCTGCCGCGGGAGCCGTTCTGATGCTCGCCGCCCCGCACTACCGGAAGGATCCGGTCAGCGGCGTCCGCACACTGCTGGCGCCGTACGCCCTGCGCCACGCCGGCGTCACCTTCCGCTTCCCGACCGGGCACCAGTGGAACGGCCCCTCGGTGCCGAAGCTCGCGCGCAGCCTCGTGGACAACGACGAGCTGGGCGAGGTGGCCGCCCTGCTCCACGACCTGCTCTACGGCTGCGGCGGGCGGCCCGGCTGGGACTCCTGCGATCCGCGCCGCGAGTTCACCCGCGCGCAGGCCGACCGCGCCTTCCTGGTGCTGATGCTCCTGGACGGCTGCGACCCCGATACCGCCTTCTGTGCCTACAAGTGGGTGCGCCGGCTCGGCTGGCTGCCCTGGCACTGGAGGCGTACCCCGACCACTCAACTCGTGCCCGCCCATGCCTAAGTTCTCGCGCGCCTCGCTGGCGCAGCTCGCCACCGTGCACCCCGACCTGCAGCGCGTGCTGCAGGAGGCGATCAAGCTCGTGGACTTCTCCGTGCTGGAGGGGCACCGCGGTAAGGCCGCGCAGGATGCCGCCTACGCGAAGGGCGCGAGCAAGGTCCGCTGGCCGAACGGCAAGCACAACACGACGCCGAGCCGCGCGGTGGACGTGGCGCCCTACCCGATCGACTGGAGCGAGAAGAGCACGGCGCTGGCGCGTTTTGCCTTCCTCTCAGGCGTTTTGCACGCCACGGCCGCACGCCTGGGCGTGAAGATCCGCTTCGGCTGGGACTGGAACCGCAACCTCGACCCGCGCGACGAGCGGTTCCTCGACTGGCCGCACGTGGAGCTGGACGGCTGATGCCACAGGCCGCCGGCGCCGTGCCGCTGCCAGCCCGCGGCACGGGCTGCCTGTTCGCGGGCTGCGCGGAGCCGGCGTACCGCTCCGCGCTGCTCGTGCACCTGGAGCTGGGCGAGGGACACGACGCGCTCTGCACCCGCGTGCAGCAGAGCTACGAGGGCGGGGTCTGCGACAAGCACGCGCCCGTGCTGCTGAAGCACCTGAAGCGCGCGCTCGGCACGCGCGGGCTGACCACGCAGACGATCCGGCCGTGCCCGCGGGCGATCGCGCCGGCGCGCTGATGCGAGAGCCCCGGTCACTGGCCGGGGCTCTTCTCATGTGGCACCTACTCGTCTGCGTGCCGACGCGGACCTACCCCGTACTCAAAGGCTCCGGCGCCGAATCCAACCGCCATCGCCACAGCCCAACCCGCATTCCAGTAGTCCTGATCCTGCAGGGCAAGGACGAGAGCGGCGCCACCGAGAAGTAACCCGAATGCGCCAGCGCACAGTGATACGATCGCCTTGCGACTGGGAGCTACGCGCGCGGCGACAACAACGAAGCCGCAGCCGAAGACCACCCCGCTTATCCAGTTCAGAAACGCCTTGCTGAGAAACGATGCGGAATCGATCCCCATGTAAGCGAAGGTAAGTCGATTCAGCACAACAACTACCCAGTTGGCAGCGATTGCCGCGAGCAGCGCCGACGGCAGTACCGCTGCCCAGCGAAATGCGAGCAAGACCCGCCCAAGCGGCACTTTCGTTGTGAGGTCGGACATATTCAGCTCTCCCGGCCTCAACGCTCGCACGCCCACCCATCCCGGTCCCGATCCAGCTTGTGCGGATCGGCGCCCTTCACCCGGAACGGCTTCGGCCCCTTGATGTCGCGGCAGTCGAGATCCGGTGGGGGCGGAGCGATGCAGAAGTCGGGATAGGACGGGTGGCAGGCTTCAGGAGCCGTTCGCGCCGCCGAGGCTCGCGAGATGAACGCGCCGGCTCCAACGACGCCGAGACAGGCGAGAACGAGAGGGTACCGCCTACGCATGGGGTCTCCGAAGGTAGAGGGGGCGGACACCGGCGGCCTTCCCTCTACAGCATCGGCCTCTCCCCCGCCCTGCTTTAGCCGCTCCCCAGCCGCAGGAACTCCAAAAACCGCGCGGCCACTGGCAGCTCCGCCTCCGGCAGTCCGTCCACCAGCTCGTGCAGCCGCTCCCGGCTCACCTGGATCATTCCCCCTCCTTCCGTTGCGGTCCCCGCCCGTCCTTCCCCCGCCTCAGCGTCCAAACAGGTCCTGGTGGGTGCCCGTGCGCTCCAAGTAGAGAGTGCCTCCCTCGACGCGGTACACGAGCAGCCAATCGGGCTCGACGTGGCACTCGCGGGATGGAGCCCACGCGCCCTGCAGCTTATGGTCTCGGTGCCGCTCGTCCAACGGCCGCTCTGCCAACAGGTCAAGCAGGATTGGCCTCAGCTTCGAGGAGTCCTTCCCGCGTGCCTCCATCCGCCGCAGCTCCCGCCGGAAGCGCGGTGTGAAGATCGGGTGCAGCATCAGATGCCGAGCTTGCGGAAGAGGTCCTCGGCGTCGTCTGCATGGATCCAGTTCGCCGGGTCACGGCTCTCGCGCAGCGCCCGGGCCGTCTCCTCGTTGGGCACATGCTCCAGCGCGCCGCACTCCGGGCACGGTTCCACCTCGGCCGGGGTTGCACGCAGCCCGCGAAGCAGGCGCGCCACCACAGGCACGTCCTCCTCGGCCAGCTCATCGAGCCAGCGGTGCAGCGTCTCGCGGTTCACTTGGATCATCGCTGCCTCCTTCTCCTTACGGTCCGTGGCCCTCACACCCCCCGTTCCCGGTACAGCCGCACCCGCAGCCGCGCCCGATCCCACACCCGCAGCTCGCTCCAGCCCGTGAGTTCGCGGAAGGTGTGTGCAACCTCCAGCCGCACGTGCGACCACGGCCGCACGCCGCCGCGCGGCCCCATGCGCAGCACCTCCAGGAAGCCCGCGGGCACCAGGTCCGCGACCGCGAACAGGTCCGCTCTGCGCTCCGGGAACGACAGCGTGTCCTCGTCCGTGAGGTAGACGGCTTCCTCGGCCTCGCCGCAGAGCACGTGCGCGAGCTCGTGCCGGATGGAGCAGGCGTGGTCGGTCCGGTTGTGCGCGCTGTCGATGCCGATGAGGTGGATCGGGCCGTCGGCATCGTAGTCGGGGATCGCCAGCCCGCGCGCCCGGGACGCGAAGCGCCGCTCGACTACTTGGCTGCGCGTGTGCCGCAGCAGCTTCGCCAGCTCCCAAGAGCCCACCAGCACCTTGCCCGCCGCGTAGCCGGGCACCACCTCGCGCGCCTGGCGGATCAACGCCGCCGTGGCATCGAGCAGTTCGTCATCCTCCTGCACGCCTGCGTCCCTCCTGTGTCAGCGCCCGAAGATGTCCTGGTGAGTGCCTGTGCGTTCCAGGCGCAGCACCGGTTCGGCGACCTTGTAGAGGAGCAGCCAATCGGGTTCGATGTGGCACTCACGGTACCCGGTCCACGGGCCTTTCAGCTTGTGGTCTCGGTGCCGCGGCTCCAGCGGATGCTGCGCCGCGAGCTGCCGCACCAGCGCCTCCAGCTTCGCCAGGTCCTTCCCTCGTGCCGTCACCCGGTCCACGTCGCCCCGGAAGCGCGCGCCCGTTTGAACCGTCAGCATCAGCCCCGCAGCGCGCGGAAGAGGTCGTCCACGCTGTCGTAGTTCGTCACACCGACACCGCGCTCGGAATCGAGGATCGCGGCCCTCGTCTCCTCGTTCGGCTCGTGCTCCAGCGCGCCGCACTCCGGGCAGGGCTGCACGTTCGCAGGAGTGGATCGCAACCCCGAGAGTATCCGCGCCACGAGGGGCACGTCCTCCTCGGCCAGCTCATCGAGCCAGCGGTGTAGCGTCTCGCGGTTCACCTGGATCATCTTCCCTCCTCATCACCGTGCTGGTAGGTCGCCGCTGAGATCATCGTAGTGGTCGTAAGCATCCATCTCGGGGCTCTCCCAATCTTCCGCGAAGGTCGCGAGCCGCACCCGCTGGTCGGCAACCTCTGCTGCCGACAGGCCCCGGTTAGCGAAGACACTGCCCCCCAGCGCCTCCAGAACGCGGGCCGCGATTGGCAGCTCAGCCTCGGGCAGCAGCTCCACCAGCTCGTGGATGCGCGCCCGGTTCACCTGGATCATCTCGCCTCCCGGCTCACAGTTCTCCCCGTTCCACTGCTTACTGGTTGAGCGCAGTCACGAACTGCTCTACGGTAAGCCCCGCCTTTCGGATCAATCCGCGCAGCGTACCGACGGCGAGCTCGCGGTGCGCGGGCACCGAAAGAGTGACCACAGTGCCCGCTCGGGTCAGGATCACGTGGCTACCGACCTGGCGCACGAAGCGCCAGCCGAGTCGCTCGAATGCACGGACGGCATCCTGCCCGCTCAAGACTGGCAACGGCGGCATCTCAGGCGGCTACGTCCACGGTCTGCGTTTCGAGCGTCAGCGGCATCCCCAACTCGCGCCGCACTTCCAGGCAGCCCCGGATCGCGTCCCTGATGTTCTCGACGGCCTCCGCCCGCGTGCGCCCCTGGCTGATGCAGCCCGGGATCGAGGGGCACTCCACCACCCACATGCCGTCCTCATCCTGCTCCAGCGTCACCGTGAATCGCATTGCCCCCTCCTTTGCTCAAAGCTCCCCCCGCTCCACCCGCTACGCGCCGACCGCCCGCGCCGGCGGCACCGGCAGCGGAGGCTCCTCGCCGTCGTCCAGATAGCTCTGGAGGAAGAACTCCAGCGAGGGGCGGTACTTCAGGAACAGCTCAGCCTGGGAGTCGCCGGCCAGAGCAAAGCCGGGCAACTCATCGATCTCCAGGACCCATTCGCGCACGCCGTCCGGGTAGTCCTCGGTGAACACGCGGACACCCCACGGCTGCGCTAGGTAGAACTCCAGGTCCCTCATGTCGTCCTCCTGGCTTCCTTGATCGCGCGCACCACCCGACGCACGTAGCCTCGCTTCACCTCTCCCGACCCGTGCCAGGAGAGGAACACCCGCACGCCACCGGCATGCTTATAGATGCGGTCACTGCCCCGCTGGTTCACGAACTCGAAGCCGTTCTCGCGCAGGACCCGCTCCACCTCCTCGAAGCGCCAGCCCGCCGGGTTCTGCTGCATCTCGTCCAGCAGCTTGCTCGCCCGAACCACGCTACAGCTCCCCCCGCTCCACCCTGCCTAGCATCTCGTACAGCACCGGCGGCACCGGCGCGCCGCGCTGCTTCCGGGCGTCGATGTAGGTGTTGAGGATGTCCTTCTTCAGCGCCAGGCGCTCGGCCGCGTCCAGCGTCTCCTTCGTACTCGCCAGCCGCACCACCCGCTCCACGTCCGCCAGCCACTCCGCCTGTGGGTCGAACGCCTCGGGCTCCGGCGGCGGCAGCTCGCCCTGCTGGGCGAGGTACATCTCCAGCGCGCGACGGGTGCCCTCGCGGAGGGGCTTGCGGTCGCCATTTCGCCAGCGAGACACGGTCTGCTGACCAACGCCAAGAGCTTGCCCTGCCTGCACTTGTGTAAGGTGCGCCGTCGCTCGCAATGCCTGCTCGATCATGGCGGTGTCCCTCGCAGAAGCGTCCAATCGACCCACCCCTTGCGCGTGAGTACCTATAAGTTTACCATTGTAGGTAACGCAAGACGCAGTTACCACTAACCAAGCTACGCATGAGTACCGGCAGCGACAAGGCGGGGCGGGGGGAGGAGGGTGACAGCCTGCCGGTGACGCTGCTGCGCGCCGCGATCACGCTGCAGCCCGGCGCCGATCCGACAGCGGAAGCGGACACGGATCCTGAGACAGCCAGGCCGTTCATCAGCATCGAGCTGGGCGCGACCTGCACGCTGTGGACGGCGCGACCGCGACCTGACGGTGGGGTGGCGTTCACGCAGGAGCGCGCGGCAGAGGGTGGAGTGCCGCTTTCGCTCACTCAGGCGGCGCTTCTTCGGGATCGGCTGACGGAGGCGCTGGCGGGGGCTGGTAGTCCGCCAGGTGATGCCACCCCAGGCGCCGCATCGACTGCCTGAAGAGGGCGCGCTCGTCCTCCGTGGGCCGATGTGCGGCGCCGCACGAGGGACAGACGAGGCGGTCGGCCCGCAGGAAGGCTTCAACGGTCACTTCGACCGGATGGCCGCAGCGGCAGGTGTGGGTGTGCGTGGGTTCCGGCATCGGGCGGTTCGGGGCGGGTGGAAGGGTAAGGGCTAACCAGTGAGCAAGGTAGACAGGCCAATGCCGCGAAACAAGCGGTCGCGCGTGCGGTCCCTGGACCGGCGGTTCCTGAAAGAGGTGCCAGGGCCCGTGAAGCTGCAGGCGCTCTTGAAGGCGAACGGAATCACGGCGCGGGCGTTCGCGGAGAAGTACGGCATCCCTGAGCAACACGTCAGCAACACGATCAACGGCCAGCGCTACGGTGAGCACGTGAGGAACTGCCTGGCCGTGGAGCTGAAGGTGGCGAGGGCCGACCTGGACGAACTGCTCGGGGAGGCGAGCGCCGAAGAGGAGGAGCCGGCGATACCGGCGACGACGTAGGCAGGAAAAGAAGCGGCCCCCCCGTTCCCCTGATGCTTGGCGGCACAGGAACGGAGGGGCACCGACCGGGGCGGAACCCCGGGTCTTTTGTCCCCCCCACGGAAGGAGGACAGCCATGAAGGTAAGCGCAGGAGGGGCACCGATCAAGGCGCGTGTACCGGTGGCCTACGGGCACAAGGCGAAGGGCGGAGCGATGAAGCTGATCGAGGTGGAGGCCGCGCGTCTGGCGCGGGCGCAGTGGGCGGAAGCGTATCCGCAGATGGCGGAGGTGGTCGCGCGGGAGCTGGAGCAGGACGCCGAGCAGGCGCTGGCCGAGGGCGATGCGTTCGGCTACGGCTCGTGCCGGCTGGCCGCGAAGCTGGTGCGGCAGGACGCGCGCCCGCACCTGGAGCGGCGCGAGCGCGAGCGGCTGCAGGCGGCGGCGGGCGAGGCGGGCGACGTGGCGGAGCCGGTCGCGGCGGCGCTGCGGCCGGCCCTGGCGGCGGGAGGTGCGCGGTGAGCACCCAGCTACTGACGACCCTGGACACGGCCGAGCTGCCCGGTGTGGGCATCCACCTCGGCGTGCCCGCCGCGGAGTACCACGCCTGGTGGGCCGTGAGCAACAGCCGCCTCACCACCTTCAAGCGCAGCCCCGCGCACCTGCGCTGGGAGCTGGAGCACCCGCGCGAGCAGACCGACGCCATGCGCCTCGGCACCGCGGCGCACACCGCCGTCCTGGAGCCGCACCTGTTCAGCCACACCTACACCGTGGCCGAGCAGTGCAGCGCGACAACGAAGGCGGGCTGCCAGTGCAGCAAGGGTGGCTCGGTGCGCTGTGACGGCCGCTGGTTCTGCGGCCAGCACGTCCCCGCCGGCGCGAGCGCCGACGAGATCACCGTGCTGAGCCTGGAGGAGCGCGAGCAGTGCGCCGGGATGTGGGCGTCGGTGCACGCGCACCCGACCGCCGCGCCGCTGCTGGCGCTGCCGGGAGAGGTGGAGGCCTCGCCGGTGTGGGAGGTGGCCGACAGCCTCGCGTGCAAGGCGCGCATCGACAAGCTGTGCCAGCAGCACGGTGTCGTGTTGGACCTCAAGACCACGAAGGACGCCAGCCCGCAGGGGTTCCAGCGCACCGTCTTCGCCCGCGGCTACCACCGCCAGGCCGCGTTCTATCTCGACGGCCTCGCCGCGCTGGGGGTGACGGTCAACGACTTCGTGTTCATCGCGGTGGAGAAGACCGCGCCCTACGCTGTCGGCGTCTACCGGCTGACGGATGAGGCGGTGGAGGCCGGCCGGCGCGAGCTGGCGGCGCTGCTGGCGCGCTTCCGCGAATACCTGAGGCGCGACTACTGGCCGGGCTACGGCGACGGCATCCTCGACATTTCCCTGCCCGCCTGGGCGTGGGGTCAACTGGAAACCCTGGAGGACTGAGGCATGGCAACCAACGAAACGGCACTCACCCTCCGCGCGGAGGACGTGCCGCAGGTATCCGCCTTCGGCTCCGGCTCCGAAGCATTCCAGACCGCACAGCGCATGGCGAAGGCGCTGGCGTCCAGCAGCATCGTTCCGGCGGCGTATCAGGGCAACGTCGCCAACGTGATGGTGGCGATGGAGTACGCCAACCGGATCGGCGCGAGCGTGCTGGCGGTCATGCAGAACCTGGACGTGATTCACGGCCGGCCGGCGCTGCGCGCCACCTTCCTGATTGCCACCGTGAACGCGAGCGGGCGCTTCACCCCGATCCGCTTCCGCTGGCAGGGCAACGAGAACACGGACGCCTGGGGCTGCCGGGCGGTGGCGGTGGATCGCGAGAGCGGCGAGGAGTGCGTCGGCCCGCTCGTCACTATTGGGCTGGCGAAGGGTGAGGGCTGGACGAGCAAGTCGGGCTCGAAGTGGAAGACGTTGCCCGAGTTGATGCTGATGTACCGCTCGGCGGCGTTCTGGGCGCGCGTCTACGCCCCGGAAATCTCGCTCGGCATGCAGACGACCGACGAGGTGGAGGACGTGGGGCCGTCGCGCCAGTACGGACCGGCGAACGGCGGCGGAGCCGCCGCCCTGAACGCGCGGCTCGGTATGGCTGCGGTGTCGGCGCTGCCGCCCGCCGCCGGCCCTTCGCTGGACGAGCTGGTGGCGCAGCAGCAGGCGGCGCGCGAGCGCGTGGAGGCGGAGAAGCAGGCCGAGCCCGAGCCTCCGCTGGCCACGCAGCCCGCAGCGCAGAAGGCGAGCATTCTGAGCGAGGACGCCGAGCCGACGGAGGAGGAGATTGCCGCCGAGCGCGCCGCGTCCTCGCGCGCTGGCACGGACCTCTTCGCAGAGGGCTGAGCCATGCGCGTCCAGCAAATCCGCATCTCCAACATCCTCGGCATCGAGGAACTGGAGATCGCCCCCGGGGCGATCACCGTCGTAGAGGGACACAACGGCAGCGGCAAGACCTCCACGCTGGAGGCAATCAAGTCCGTCGTGTCCGGCGGGCACGACGCCACGCTGCTGCGTGCCGGGGCAGAGTCTGGTGAGGTGGTGCTGGTGCTCGAAGACGGCACCGAGCTGCGCAAGCGGATCACCGCTCACGATAGCAAGCTGACAGCCCGTGCCCCGCATGGCGGCGCGGTCGGCAAGCCAAAGGCGCTCGTAGATAGCCTGACGGATGCGCTCTCGGTAAACCCCGTCTCATTCCTGGTGGCGCCGCCGAAGAAGCGCGCCGAGTACCTGCTGGAATCGGCTCCTCTGCGGGTGAGCCGGCAGGACCTCGCCCGAGCAGTGGGGGACGAATCGCTCGTCGGATCGCACGACATCCAGAGCCAGCACGCGCTTGAGGTCATCGAGCGCGTGAGACGCGCCCTCTACGACGAACGCACCGGCGTCAACCGCGCCGCCAAGGAGAAGCGAGCCACGGTCGCCCAGCTCGGCGAGACACTGCCGGCACAGCCCACAGAGGGGGACGCCATCAACGCCGCCGAGCTGCGTGGCCGCCTGGAGGACGCGCGCCGGGGGCGGGAGCAGCGACTTAGCCGTCTGCGCGCCGACCGGGACCGCGAGCTGGTGGCGCTGCGCGAGGAGACGCACCGCCGGATCGAGCAGATCAAGGCCGAAGCCGAAGCCGCGGCCGAGGCCATCCGGCGTGGCGCTGAGGAGCAAGTCGCACTGGTGGAGGCGGATGACACACCCGCTATCGAGGCGCTTAGCTCGGAGATCGCCACCGCCGAGGCGCGCGAGCGCCAGGCAGCGCAGGCCGAAACTACGCGCCGCATCATCGACGGCATCACGGCCGAGGTGGAGTCGCTGGAGGGGCGGGCACAGACGCTGACCCGCGCACTGGAGGGGCTGGAGACGCTCAAAGCGCAGCAGCTCGCCCGGCTGCCGATGGGGGCGGAGGTGCGCGACGGCGAGATCTACCGCGACGGGATCCCCTTCGATCGCTGGAACCGCGCCGAACAGGTCAAGTTCGCCATCAACCTCGCCGCCGTGCGAGCGGGCGAACTGAAGCTAATCTGCGTGGACGGGCTGGAGTGCCTGGACGAGCAGACGTTCCAGCTCTTCCGGGAGCGTGCGGCGAAGAGCGGGCTGCAGCTCATCGTCACGCGGGTTTCGGATACCCCGTTTGCGGTGCAGACGGAGGTGGCGGGATGATGCGCGCCCTCTCGCTCTGGCAACCGTGGGCCTCGGCGATGGCGCGGACCATGTGCCCCGTGAAGGGGTTCGAGACGCGCCACTGGGTGCCTCGGGAGCCGCTACCAATCTGTGACGTGGTGATTCACGCGGCGACGCGGTGGAGTGGCGATCAGCTCGCGGTCTGCGGCCTTCATCCATTCCGGCTCTTCATGCCGATCGCGCCGACGATCTTCACGCGGGTGAAGGACGGCCCGGAGGCGCTGGGCCTTCCCGCCGGCGTGGCGCTCTGCGTGGTGGACTTCGTCAAGGTTTGGCGCACCGCGGAGGTCGTTGGAATCGCCAAGTACAGCCAGGACGGGAACGCCGAGGCCTGGGCGGAAGAGCTGGCAATGGGCAACTACTCGCCGGGGCGCTTTGCCTGGGAGGCGAACAATCTCCGGGTGCTCTCCCGGCCGGTGCCGCTCCGCGGCCGGCAGGGGCTGTGGGTGCTCAGTCCCGAGGAGGAGAGCCGCGTTCGCAGCGCGCTGGAGGTGGCCGATGCCGCGCGCCGCTGAGCCGCACCCGCGGTTCCTCGCCGCGCCGCCGGATCGCCGCTGGATGGGCGGCAGCCTGGCAGGCCTGTTCACCACGCTCGCCGCCGAGGCCCGGAACCTCGGCGGCAGCGACTGGGCGAGGCGCATCCTGGATGGCGGCGCCGAGGTGGGGATGCGCCTGACGCTGCGCGGGCTGAAGCTGCGGTTCGTCCGGCAGGACGAGTTCAAGACCGCCAACGGCCCCACCCTGTGGCGCTCGGAGGTGGATGTGTTTCGCCGCCACATGGGCGTGGCCGACTGGGACGAGATCCCGAGCCCCGAGGGCGTCGCCCCGGCGATCGCCACGTTTCTGGAGCCGCGCACCCTCTTCCGCGAGGATCCGTGAATGGCCTGGCTCTATGTGCCGGGGCTGGAGGGCTCGAACTCGGGCTGCACCTGCTCTTCGGCGACAACTACCGCACTGTCTGTTACGTCGAGCGGGAAGCCTATGCGACGGCCGCTCTCGTGGCCCGGATGGAAGACGCGGCCCTGGCTCCGGCTCCTATCTGGGACGATCTACGCACCTTCAACGGCCGCGCGTGGCGTGGACTCGTTCATCTCGTCTCTGCGGGCTACCCCTGCCAGCCGTTCAGCACGGCCGGAAGACGACTTGGAGAGGCTGACCCGCGCCATCTCTGGCCCCACGTGCGACGGGTTGTTGTCCAGGTACGCCCGCCGCTCGTCTTCCTCGAAAACGTACCAAACCACCTTCGACTTGGGTTTGCCACCGTGCGAGCCCAGCTACGGCGCCTGGGTTATCGGGTTGAGGCGGGACTCTACAGCGCGGCTGAGATCGGCGCTCCGCACCGACGGCTCCGGCTCTTCGTCCTGGCCCACCGCGAGGGCGGAGGATGCCGAGAGCGCGGGGCGCCGGGCGAAGCGCGGGGTGCTGGACACGCTGACGGCCACCTCGCGTGCCTGGGCGACGCCGCGCGAAGCGGACTCGCGCGGCACGCCATACCAGCGGGATCGCGGCCGGAAGGGTTCCGAGCGGCTGATGCTGTCGGGCCAGGCGCGGACCTTCTGGAGCACTCCGAACGTGCCGAACGGGGGACGCGCAGGCTCCGCCGAGGTGCTGGCGAGCCGGGGCCAGACGGAGCGGGGCAAGCGACAGGTGGGGCTGGAGACGGAGGTGCGTCACTGGCCGACCCCTGCCGCGCGGGACTGCAAGGGCGCCAATGCGCGCCCGTTCACGGAGAGGGGGGGCGGGCGACGACAGAGGAACAGCTTCCGAACTTCGTTGCGCACCACTGGCCCACGCCGCAGGCGTCCGACTCGGACAAGCTCACCGGGCTGGAGAAGCAGGATTCCCTTGCGAGGCGCATCCGCTCTTTCCACCCGGCCCCGGAGAGCGAGACGCCTGGTATCACGTCCTCCGCGAGCGGCCGGACCTTGAACCCGCGGTTCGTAGAGTGGCTGATGGGCTGGCCTATCGGGTGGACCGACTGCGGCTCACCGGCAACGGAGTTCACCCGGTGGCTGCAGCAGTGGCGTTCGTATCTCTTTGGCAGCGCCCGCGCGGCGCATAGGGAGGTGGCGTGAAGATCACCATCGAAGAGACGCCCAACTTCCTGGACCTCGGCGGCCGGCTGGTGCGCGCGTGGGAGGGCACGACCGACACCGGCATCCCGTGCACGCTGCTGGTGGCGGCGGTGGGCGTGGAGCCGACGCACCCGCGCGCCGGGGAGTTCATGCGAGAGCTGATCGAGATCGAGTCGGTCGCACACCCGGCGAAGCGGGTCCACCCGTCGGCGCCGTTCCTCAACTGACCGGAGGGGAGCCATGACTTCGCTGACCGAGTACCGGCAGACGCTGGAGCGCATCCGCGCGGGCACCGTCTCCATCGAGTTCGCGCGCGAGATCCTGGACGCCGCCGAAGCGGAGATCCAGGAGAGGTCCGGCGAGTTCACCATCACCCAGGGTGTGGAGCTGTCGGGCCGCTCGCGCAGCTGGTTCGAGCGGCGGCTGCCACTGCTCGTTCAGCAGGGTCTGGCGCGCAAAGTGGGCACGGCGTGGCTGCTCAAGGGCGCGGCGATCCCCGCCCGCCGGGCCGAGGGCGACGAGTTCGATCCGATGCTGGACGCGGACGAGATCGCGCGGAGACTGCTCTCCGCATGAGCCCGCGCCCCGCGAAGGACACGCGCGAGAACTTCGAGGCCGGCAAGACCGACGCCTGGAGCGCCGGCGCCTACGGCTACCGCGTGCGCGTGTTCGTGGACAAGGGGAAGCTGAAGATCCGCTACCAGCCGCCCGGCAGCGGGAAGAAGCAGCGCACCCTCTTCAACCAGGTCACGCCGGCGCTCAGGAAGAAGGCCGCGGCCGTGGCGGTGAGCACGGCCGAGGCGCTGCGCGGCGGCGTCGCCCAGGAAGCGGCCCGCGCCGCGCGCACCGCCGACGAGCTGACGGTGCAGGACGCTGCCCTGCTCTACCTGCGCCGCGCACCGGGCTTCCCCGAGCGGATCCTGAACTTGGACACCGGCATCAGCTCGGCGGTGCTGGAGTGGTGGCTGACGCTGCCCGAGGACGTGCGCAGCCAGAAGACGGTGCCGCAGGCCAAGACGCTGTGGTCGGATGTCTACGCCTTCCGGCGGCTCTTCAAGGATCGGCGCTTCGCCCGCTCCCGGAAGATCGTGGACCTGGAGCCGGCCGACGCCACGGCGCACACCGCCGAGCGGATCGCCGCCGGCGACAGCCAGCGAACCGCCGTCAACGACGTGGACCGGCTCTCCTGCGCGATTCGCTACGTCATCACCCAGCACCGCAGTCGGTCGGGTTGCTCTACAACCCGCTGGACGGCCGCGTGGTGGACCGCGCGCGCGCCGAGATCGCGGCCTACAGCGAAGAGGAGATCGCGCGCCTGGTGGCCGCGCTGGAGCGCGGAGAGCCCGGCCCCGGGCAGTGGCAGATCCGCGCCATCCTCGGCATCGCCAGCTCGGGCCGGCGCATCACCTCGATCCTCTCGCTCACCCCCGCCGACCATGACTTCGAGGCGGGCACCGTGGTCTGGCGGGCCGAGTTCGCAAAGGGGACCGCCTACGGCCGCGGCGATGTCGTGATGCCCATGACGCCGCTGCACCGCGCCGCCGTGCTGTGGGCGCTGGAGCACCACCCCAATCCGAACGGCCCCGAGGCGCCGCTGATCTACCGCACGCGCAACCCCGCCGAGCCGATGCGGCAGAGCGCGGCCGACCGCCAGCTCAAGCGCCTGGAGGAGCGCGCCGGCGTGCAGCGCGCGCCCGGCCGCGCCTTCCACGGCTTCTGCCGCGCGGCGATCACGCTGGTCAGCGACCTCTTCGGCGACGAAGTGGCCAGCGAGTTCACCGGCCGTAAGCCTGAGACGATCCGGCGCTACAGCTACAAGAAGATCGTGCCCAAGACCATGCAGAAGGTGGCTGCGGGGATGGAGCGGTGGGGCAAGGAGCAGGAGGGTGGCGAGTGACGCGCGCGCCGCTCCCCCTGGGTTTCCGCACGCGAAAGCGCCCGGACTTTCCGCGGCTTCGGCAACGGGTTCCGGGCGCCTGTTGTGTTGCAACGACTTACGGCACGGTGGTATTTTCAGCGGTCAGCAAATCTATCCACCGGGCCGTCGAATGTCGGGGGGAAATCTGCTGCAGGCGGCGGCGGCGCGCAAGGTGGTGCGGCACCGCTTACTCGGCGGGTACCGCGGCCAGCCGCGCGCGTAGCCGCGTGCGTCGCCGGCCGGACCAAACGCCGTGCGCCCACATCACCGGCCCCACCAACCAGTAGACGAAGCCGACGAAGGCCGCGCTCGTCGTCAGCGCCACCAGCACGGAGAGCGCTCCGAGCGTCACGTTGATCATCGACTCCCGCACGTTGTCCAGCGTGTCGTAGACCTCGAGTTCGCTCAGCTCCAGGCGCCGTCTCAACCGGAAGGCGTGCAGGTGCAGCAGCGCGAAGACCAGCCAGACGGCGATGTAGCCGGTGCTGAAGACGTTCATCGTCGCCACCGCCTCGGCCCACGAGGTGAAGAGCGGCACCGTGCTGCCATCCGGCTGCGACACCGCCAGCGGCTGGCCCAGGATCAGCGCGATGACCAGGCCGGCGATGAACTTCAGCGGGTACGCGAAGAAGATGATGCAGAAGAGGAGCGCGGCGTTGAGCACGTGGGGGGTCGTGTCCTGCAGTCCGTAGCGCCGGAAGAAGCGGTGCTGGTTGAACCAGACGAGGAAGAGCAGCGCGAACGCGGCGGCGAAGGCGCCGAAGCCGCGCATCGTCTGCAGCAGCTCGCCGGCGGTGCGCGGCACCTCCAGCGAGACGACGAGCAGGGTGAGCACGAAGCCGAAGACGGCGTCGCTGAGCGCCTCCAGCCGCGAGACCTCGGTGCCGCGCCAGCGGAAGCCGTCTCCGGCGGCGACGGGGGCGGCGGGCCGGGTTCGGAACATCGCGCGATTCTCCGCGAAAAGGGTTGGGGCCGGCGTGGGCCAGGAAGGTGCGGTCGGGCTCTTGCGACGCAGGGCGGCGACGGCACCTTGGAACGCGCCCGACCGTGGAGAACACTGCCAGCCGAGGGCTGACGACGTCGAGTCAGCGTCCCCGCGCCGCCGCCCGCAGACGTGAGCTGGCGCCCAGCCGCGCGCGGCGCGAGGCCGCACTCGCCCCGTCCCGCGGCGGCGGGTGCGGCGCCGAGCGCGCGCTGCGCCGCACCACGCTGGCGGACCGCGCCGTAGGCGCGTACCTGCAGCTCTCGCTGCCGGCGCTCGCCTTCCCCCAACGGCCCGGCGGCTGGGCGGCGCTGCACCTGGCGCTCGCGCTGCCGGTGCTGCACGCCCCGGCCCGCAATCGCCTGCTGGACGCGCTGCTGCGCCGCAGGCCGGAGTGGTGGCAGGTCCTGCGCGTCTGGTATCCGCTGCTGCTGGGGCCGTGGCTCTACCAGGAGGTTGCGCTGCTGAACCGCGTCGTGCACGGCGGGCGCTACTTCGACGGCGCGGTGCAGGCGCTGGAGGCAACGCTCTTCGGCGGGCAACCCAGCCAGACGTGGCTGCCAGCGGCGCCGTGGCTCTGGCTCTCGGAGCTGCTGCACGCGGCGTATCTCAGCTACTACTTTCTCGTCTTCGTGCCGCCGCTGATCCTGCACCGGCAGGGTCAACGGCGCGCTGCGGCGGTGGTCGTCGGCGTGCTGATGCTCGTCTCGGTGCTGCACTACCTCGTGTTCATCTACTTCCCCGTGCAGGGGCCGCGCTACCTCTTCCCGCCGCCCGGCGCCGGGCTCAGGGGCCCGCCTACCGCGCCACGCACTGGCTGCTGGAGACCGCCTCCAGCCGGGGCGCGGCGTTCCCCTCCGGCCATGTGGGGATGGCCGTCGCGCAGACGCTGGCCTGCGCGCGCTTCCTGCCGCGGCTGGCGCCCCGGGTCGGCGCGCTGACGCTGCTGCTCAGCGTCGCCACCGTCTACGGCGGCTTCCACTACCTGGCGGACGCGCTGGCCGGCGCGCTGCTGGGCGCGGTCGCGGCGGCGGTCGCGCTACGCCTCGCCCGCGACTAACGCCGCGACCTCGTCCGGCGCGACCGGCACGCCACGCGTCAGCAGCTCCGCGCCGTCGCGCGTGACCAGCACGGTGTCCTCGATACGGATGCCGAGGCCGCGGTACTCCGCCGGCACGCCCTCGGCGGCGGCGGGGACGTAGAGGCCGGGCTCTACGGTCAGCACCATCCCTTCTTGCAGCGGCACCGGCTCGCCGGCGCGGGCGTAGAGCCCCACGTCGTGCACGTCCAGCCCCAGGTAGTGCGAGGTCTGGTGCGGGCAGAAGCGCTTGTGCGCGCCGTCGGCGATGAGCGCCTCCACCTCGCCCTGCAGCAGGTGGTGCTCGACGAGCCCGGCGACCAGCACGCGCAGCGCGGCGTCGTGGAGGGCGGAGAACGGCGCGCCGGGCCGCACTGCCGCGATCGCCGCCTCCTCGGCGGCGAGCACCAGCTCGTAGAGCGCGCGCTGCAGCGGGCTGAACCGTCCGGACACCGGCACCGTGCGCGTCAGGTCGCCGCAGTACAGCCCCCACTCCGCGCCGGCATCCAGCAGCAGCAGCTCGCCGGGGCGGGTGACGCGGTCGTTGGCGGTGTAGTGCAGCACCGTCGCGTTGGGGCCGCTCGCCACGATGGAGGCGAACGCCGGGCCGCGCGCGCTGGCCGCGCGGAAGGCGGCCTCCAGCGCCGCCTCCACCTCCCACTCGCCCACGCCCGGCCGCACCGTCGCCAGCGCCGCGCGCTGACCGGCGGCCGAGATCGCCGCCGCGTGCCGCAGCGCGCCGATCTCGGCGGCGTCCTTGACCACGCGCATCTCGCCCAGCATCACGCCGGGGTCCTCGACGGCCGTGGGGCCGTGGCCGCTGCGCTGGCGCGCGCGGCGAAAGTGCGCGATCATGTCGATCACGCGCGCGTCGAGCCGCGCATCGGCGCCGAGCGCGTAGAGGATGCGGTCGGCCGGCTCCAGCAGCGCGGGCAGCCGCTCGGCCAGCTCCGCGATCGGGTAGACGGCGTCGGCCTGGAAGAGCGCCTTCGCGCCCTCGACGCCCGGGCGCGCGCCGTTCCACAGCTCGCGCTCGGGGTCGCGCGGGCGCACGAAGAGCGTGAAGCGGTGCGCCGGGTCGTGCGGCGTCAGCAGCGCCAGGGCCTGCGGCTCCAGGCAGCCGGTGAGGTAGGCCAGGTCGCTGTCCGGGCGATATTCGATCTCGGTGTCGCGCGAGCGGTGCAGCTCGGGCGCCGCCGGCAGCAGCGCGACCCCGGCGCTGGCGCGGGCGAGGAAGCGCTCGCGCCGCTCGCGGAAGAGCAGCGGCTCGAACGGCAGGCCGAGGGCGCGGGTCAGCTCCGTCATGGGCGTGCAGGGCGGATGCGGGGGACGCGCGGCCGGCGCAGCCGCGTGGCGAGCGAAGCATAGGCGCCGCCGCCCCGCCGGACAATGCGTGCCCGCGCCGCGCCCGCGCCGCCCGCCCCTGCCGCGCCGTGGAACCTGCGTTTATCTTGGGGCGGTTTCACCACCTACACCTTCACGCGCAGGACCGTGCTGCCCATTCGCGCCTCGCTCTGTGCCCTCGTCGGCGGGCTCGCGCTGTCGCTGGCCGCCCCGCGGCCGCTGCACGCCCAGCTCGTGTACCGGCTGCAGGACTGCCCCGGCTGGAGCCCGGCGCAGACGCTGCGCCACCCTACCAGCCTGGAGCTGCGCTGCCGCTGGGGCGTGCACGGCCCCGGCCGCTTCGGGCTGCTCTCCTACGGCGACGTGCCGGTCTACCAGACGGTGAACCCGCTGCCGGGCACACACGTCATCGGCTACCCGGGGCTGCCGCGCCCGGCGTTCGGCGAGAGCTACGAGCAGTGGGAGTGGCGCGTGCTGCGCGCCAGTTTCGGCCCCGAGGCGCGGCGCGTCTACCGCGGCACCGAGCTGCTGCACCCGGAGTTCCACGCGCGGCTCCGGCAGTTGGAGACCGGCCTGCGCGAGGCGGGCATCCGCGCCACGCGGCGCGAGACGTTCCGCACCGCCGAGCGGCAGGCGTTCCTCTTCCAGCAGGGCCGCTCCCGCGGCGGCCCGCTCGCCACCGCCACGCTCACCTCGTGGCACTCCACGGTGGACGAGCAGGGCCGGCCCGCCGGCCGCGCCGCGGACTACGACGTGGCGCCGCGCGACCTGCCGCGCTTCCACGCGGTCGCGCACGCGGTGGGGCTGGAGAGCTTCGGCGCCGACTCCTTCGACCCCGGCCACGTCTTCCTGCCCGGCACCGGCGCGCTGCCGTTCGCGGAGCGCGCGCTGCTGCGGCTGCTGCCGCGCGTGCCGCACGTCACGCTCGCCACCGGCCGCCCGAGCGACGAACGGCCGGACCCCGACGCGCTGGCGGCCTACCGGCTCCACACGCGCGCCTTCGCGGCGGCGCCGTTCGTGGCCTATCCTGCTCCGCACCTGGTTCTCCCCGCGCGGCGCACGCCCTGGGTGGCGTGGGTCCGGCACGCCGGCGACGCGACGCTGCCGGGCACCTCGGTGCAGCGCGGTGGCTGAGCGCGCGCTGCCGCAGGTGCTCCGCGCCCTGCGGCACCGCAACTACCGCCTCTTCTTCCTCGGGCAGCTCGTCTCGCTGATCGGCACCTGGATGCAGGCGGTGGCGCAGTCGTGGCTCGTCTACCGGCTGACCGGCTCCACGCTGCTGCTGGGCACCGTCGGCTTCACCGCGCAGATCCCCATCTTCCTGCTGGCGCCGTTCGGCGGCGCGCTCGCCGACCGCTTCAGCCGGCACCGCGTCATCGTCGCCACACAGGTGGCGTCGATGTTGCTGGCGCTCACGCTGGCGGGGCTGACGCTCGCCGGGCGGATCGAGGTCTGGCACCTGCTGGTGCTCTCGGCGGCACTGGGCGTGGTCAACGCCTTCGACGTGCCCGCGCGGCAGGCGTTCGTGGTGGAGCTGGTCGGCCGCGAGGACCTGCCGAACGCGATCGCGCTGAACTCCTCGATGTTCAACGGCGCGCGCATCGTGGGGCCGGCCGTCGCCGGCGTGCTGGTCGCCGCGGTCGGCGAGGGCTGGTGCTTCCTGCTGAACGGTGTCAGCTACGTCGCCGTGCTGGGCGGGCTGCTGCGCATGCGGCTGGCGCCGAAGCGGGCCTCGGCGCCCGCGAGCGCTTCGGCGCTGGCGCGCATGGCGGAGGGCTTCCAGTTCGTGGCGCGCACCCCGCCGGTCCGCGCGCTGCTGCTGCTGCTGGGCGCGGTGAGCCTGATGGGGATGCCGTACGCCGTGCTGATGCCGGTCTTCGCCGAAGACATCCTGCGCGGCGGCTCGCGTGGGTTGGGGCTGCTGATGGGCGCCACCGGGGTCGGCGCGCTGCTGGGCGCGCTGACGCTCGCCGCGCGGCGTGGGCTGCGCGGCCTCGGCCGCTGGGTCGCCTTCGGCTGCGCCGGCTTCGGCGCCGGGCTCATCCTCTTCTCGCTCTCGCGCGCGTTCTGGCTCTCGCTGCTGCTGCTGGTGCCGGTCGGCTTCGCCATGATTGTGCAGATGGCGTCCTCGAACACGCTCATCCAGAGCATGGTGCCGGACGCACTGCGCGGGCGCGTGATGGCCGTCTACTCGATGATGTTCATGGGGATGGCGCCGTTCGGCGCGCTGCTCGCCGGCGTCGTCGCCGAGCCGCTGGGCGCGCCGCGCACCGTGGCGCTCGGCGGCCTGGTCTGCATCGCCGGGGCCGCCGTCTTCTACGCGCGCCTGCCGAAGCTGCGGGTGCAGGCGCGGCGCCTGATCGTCGCGCAGCAGGCCGTCGCCGGAGACCCGCCCGCCGCGCCGCCCTTGCCCGCTCCCCGCCCTGAACGGGTGAAACGGCAGTGGACAGGATGAACAGGATGGACAGGATGAACAGGTGATCCGGCGGGACGGCAGGAACAGAGTACCGGAATGGGAGAACAAGCGGTGAAGGGCTGCCGCAGGTGCTTCCCGCGCCTCGCAGCCCTATCCCGGTCATCCTGTCCATCCTGTAATCCTGTCCAACGCCGACTCACCCGTTCACCCGTTCAGTCGCCCACCGGCTGCGCCGACCCTGGACGACGAAACCGGGCTCCCCTGGCCCCCGACCCCTGACCCCCGGCCCCTGTTTCTCTTCAGTCCCCCACCGGCGGTGCCGACCCTGGACGATGAAGCGGGGCCGTTTCCCTGACCCCTGACCCCCGACCCCTGGCCCCTGTTTCTGTTCAGAGGTTCGGTGTGGAGGCCGGGCCGGGCAACTGCCGCGCGTGGTGCAGCGTGTGGACGGCGGCAAAGCGCAGCGCCTGCAGCGCGCTGATGGGGCCGAAGTAGGGGTGGCGGGCGCGGGCGCCGGTCTGGTGCGCGCGCTCGGCCTCGCGTTCGAAGGCGGCCGCCGCGCGCTGCAGGCGCAGCAGCAGCACGTCGCGCGGCGAGGGGCGCTCGCCGGGGCGGATCTCGCGCGGCGCCTGCGCGCGCACCGGGATGCTGCGGTGGAAGAGGACGTGCGGCAGCAGCACCCAGCGCAGCACGCGCTGGTACGCCGGGCCCACGCGAGCGCGCATCGCCCCCTCGCCGCGCAGGTCCGCGGCGGACAGCTCGTAGGCGAGCGCCACGTGCTCCACGACCTGCGCCGGGCTCCAGCCTCCGCGCCGCGCCGCACGCGCCCAGGCGGCGACCGGCACCTGCAGCGCGGCGTCGCGGAAGCCGCGCAGCGCCTGCTCGTGCTCGCGCAGCGCGCGCGTCCAGGCCTCGGCGCGCGCGCGGCTCACTGCGCCATCCGCGCGGCGCCGGTCTCGCCCAGCAGCGACGGCTCCGGCGGGCGGGCGCCCAGCGGCAGCGACGCGTCCACCGCCATCGCCGCGAAGAGCAGCGCCAGGTACAGCAGCGAGGCGCGGTAGAGCGTCCAGGCCGGCCGCGTCAGCTCCCGCGCACGCATCAGCCGCAGCACGTCGCGCAGCAGCCACAGCCCGAGCCCCAGCGCCAGCACGCCGTACACCCAGCCCAGCCCGCCGTAGCTGACCGGCAGCAGCGTCAGCGGGATGAGCAGCAGCGTGTAGACCAGCATCTGCCGCTTCGTCTCGCGCTCGCCCCAGACGTTCGGCGCCATCGGCACGCCCACGGCGCCGTAGTCCTTCTGCTTCACCAGCGCCAGCGCCCAGAAGTGCGGCGGCGTCCAGAAGAAGACGATCAGGAAGAGGTAGACCGCCGTCAGCGAGACCTCGCCGGCCGCCGCCGCCCAGCCGACCAGCGGCGGGAACGCGCCCGCCGCCCCGCCCACCACGATGTTCTGCGGCGTCGTGCGCTTCAGCCAGCGCGTGTAGACGAAGACGTAGTAGAAGAAGCCGGCCAGCGCGAGCCAGGCGCTCAGCCAGTTCAGCAGCGCGGCGAAGAGCGCGAACGCCGCCGCCGCCAGCGTGACGCCGAACGCCAGCACGTGGCGCGGGCTCATGCGCCCGCTGGGGATCGGCCGCAGCGAGGTGCGGCCCATGCGCGCGTCGAGGTCGCGGTCCAGGTACATGTTGACCGCGTTGGCGCCGCCGGCCATCAGGTAGCCGCCGAGCATCGCCCAGAGCACCGGGCGGGTGCCGGGCCAGCCGCGCGCGGCGATGATCATCGGCGCCAGCGTGGTGACCAGCAGCAGCGAGATGATGCGCGGCTTGGTGAGCGTGACGTAATCGCGCACGCGCTGCGTCGCGCCGCCGGACCCGCGCCAGCGCGCCCGCAGCCCGGCGCGCTCGGTGCCGGTCGTCATCTCGCGCTCCGCCGCGTGCGGAGCCGTCGTTTCGGTCATGCGTGTGCCAACGGGTGGGGCCCTCGCCGAGCGCGGCGCTCGGCCACAGCGGGCGGCGCGCAATATACCGGCGCCTGCCCCGCCCCGGCCACCCCCGGCGAGCGGCCCATGAACGGGTGAACGGGTGAAGGGGTGAAACTGCAAGACAGGAGTACAGGATGAACAGGATGGAATGACCGGGAGGACGAAGAAGAAGGCGGACGCGGGGTGAACCCCCTGCCGCAAGCGCCCGCTTCACGTCGTCCGATCGTTCACGCCATGCTTCGCGTCGTTCCTGCCGTCATCCTGTCCATCCTGGTCATCCTGTCCCATGCCGTTTCACCCCCTCACCCGCTCACCTCTTCACCCGTTCACCCGCTCAGCGGTTCGGGGTAGTGGCGGGGTGAGGTGCCGGCCTGCCGGCGATGTGTTAGTTTTCGCGCCTGCGACCGCGACGTCCCGAGACCCCGCATCCCGCACCACGATGGCCGAATCCACGCTCGTGGCACCCAAGACGGGCGACGTGCGGCTCAGCGCCGAGGCGAAGACGGAACGCTACCAGGCCGTGCTCGCCCAGCTCCACGCCGTGCTCGCCGACGAGGACGACCTGCTGGCCGCGATGTGCACCACCGTCTGCCTGCTGCACAACGCGCTGCCGTACTTCTTCTGGACCGGCTTCTACCGTCGTGTCGGCGAGAGCCTGCTGCGCGTGGGCCCCTACCAGGGCACCCTGGGCTGCCTGGAGATCGACTTCGCGCGCGGCGTCTGCGGCGCGGCGGCGCGGCAGCGCGCGACGGTGATCGTCGCCGACGTGGAGGCGTTCCCCGGCCACATCGCCTGCGACAGCGCCTCGGCCTCCGAGATCGTGGTGCCGGTCTTCGACCGCGCGGGCGAGCTCATCGCGGTGCTCGACGTCGACAGCACCGTCGTCGGCGCCTTCGACGCGGTCGACCAGCACTTCCTGGAGGCGGCCGTCGCGCTGCTCGCGGAGAAGGCGCCGCGGCCGGTGGTCTGGCCCGCGCCCGAGGCCGCCCTCGCCCCCCACGCCCCGCGCGGCTGACGCGCCCCGATGGCCGACGCGCACCCCGGCCCGGACGCCACGGCCAACCCCAGCGCGGCGCGGCAGCCGCGCTGGATCCGTGCGCTGCTCGCCGTGCCGCTCTTCTACAAGATCCTGGTGGCCAACGCGGCGATCGCCGTCGTCGGCACCGCGGTGGGCATCACGCTCACCCGCGAGTTCCTGCGCCAGGTGCCGGGCGAGTCGACGCTGGGGCTGATCGTCGCGCTCGCGCTCGCCGGCGTCGCCATCACCGCGCTCGTCAATGCGCTGATCCTGCGGCTCGCGCTCAAGCCGCTGGAGCTGCTGGAGCGCACCGCCGCCGAGGTGCACCGCGGCAACCTGGACGCGCGCGTGCCGATCCTCGCCGTCGCCGATCGCAGCCTGGTGCGCCTGACGCAGACGTTCAACGCCATGCTCGACGGGCTGGCCGCCTACGGCGAGCGGCTGCGCGAGGTCGCCGCCCGCGCGCTCACCGCCGAGGAGGAGGAGCGCAAGCGCATCGCCCGCGAGCTGCACGACGACACCGCCCAGCGCCTGGCCGTCCTGCTCATCCGCCTGAAGCTGGCGCGCAACCTCCACGACCGCCACGAGCGCGAGCAGTTGCTGGACCAGCTCCGCGACGAGATCGGCGAGGCGCTGGAGGGCGTGCGCCGCTTCGCCCGCGGCTTGCGCCCCGTGGCGCTGGAGGAGCTCGGCCTCGTGCGCGCGCTGGAGGGCCACGTCCGTACGCTCTCCGAGTCGGTGGGCGTCGACATCCGCCTGGAGGCCGACGCGCTCGACGGCGTGCTCTCCTCGCCCTCGGAGCTGGTGCTCTACCGCATCGTGCAGGAGGCGCTCTCCAACGCCGTACGCCACTCCGGCGCCGGTCGCATCGACATCGGGCTGCGCCGCGGCGAGCGCGCCGTGCTCGCCACCGTGCGCGACGACGGCCACGGCTTCCGCGTCGAGCGCCAGATGTCCGAGCAGGGGCCCGGCCTCGGCCTCTTCGGGATGCAGGAGCGCGCCGCCTACGTCGGCGGCCGTGTGGCGGTGCGCAGCGCGCCGGGCGCGGGCACCACCGTCTGGGCGGAGATCCCGTTCCGCGTCGCCGACGGCCCCGCGTGATAGACTGTACAACCAACCGGTGTTATATTGCGGGCGTTGGCAGCCCCTTCAGCTAAGGAGAGCAGCGATGAGACCGACGACGGAGAAGGTGGTGATCATCGGGTCCGGGCCGGCGGCCTGGACGGCGGCGATCTACGCGGCGCGCGCCAATCTCAGCCCGCTCGTCTACGAGGGCGAGCCCTCGCGCGACATGATCCCCGGCGGGCAGTTGATGTGGACGACCGACATCGAGAACTTTCCCGGTTTCCCCGAGGGCGTGGGCGGGCAGGAGCTGATGGACCGCATGAAGGAGCAGGCGGTGCGCTTCGGCACGCGGGTGGAGATGGAGAACATCGTGGAGGTCGACTTCTCCGCGCACCCGCTGCGGCTGAAGCCGAGCTACGGCGAGTGGTTCGAGGCGCACACGGTGATCGTGGCGACGGGCGCGCGCGCCAACTGGATCGGGCTGGAGAACGAGGAGCGGCTGGCGCGCACCGGTGGCGGCGTCTCGGCCTGCGCGGTCTGCGACGGCGCGATGCCGTTCTTCCGCGACCAGGTGCTCGCCGTCGTCGGCGGCGGCGACTCGGCGATGGAGGAGGCGACGTACCTGACCAAGTTCGCGCGCGAGGTGGTCATCGTCCACCGGCGCGACCGCTTCCGCGCCTCGAAGGTGATGGTGCAGCGCGCGCTCGCCAACCCCAAGATCCGCGTGGAGTGGAACACGCAGGTGGTGGACGTGCTGGGCGAGGAGTTCATCACCGGGCTGCGGCTGCGCGACACGCGCACGGGCGCGGAGCGCGAGCTGCCGGTCGGCGGGCTGTTCGTGGCGATCGGCCACACGCCGAACACCGCCTTCCTGGGCGGCCAGGTGGAGCTGCTGCCCAGCGGCTACATCAACACGCCGCACCCCTGGCGCACGCTCACCAGCGTGGAGGGCGTCTTCGCCGCCGGCGACGTGATGGACAGCTACTACCGCCAGGCGATCAGCGCCGCCGGCACCGGCTGCATGGCCGCGCTGGAGGCCGAGCGCTGGCTGGCGCACCACGAGGACGTCGGCGCCGAGTCGCCGGTGCTGGAGACCGCGGAGGCGCCGGCGGGGGTGAGTTGAGAGTTGAGAGTTGAGAGTTGAGAGTTGAGAGAACCCCACCCCTCCCCGCCGCAGCGGTGGTGGAGGGGTGGGGTTGCCGTTCACTCTCAACTCTCAACTCTCAACTTCACTGGAAGATGTCGCCCAGGCCGCGGAGGGCGCGACGGAACCAGCCTTCGACGCCCTCGTGGTGCAGCGCGCACTGCTCGACGGGCTCCGTGCCGGTGAGGTACCATTCCGCGCGCACCTGCTCGGGCGGGCAGGCGCCGGTGGCGAGCTGGCCGGTCTGCGCGTCGACCATCACGGAGACGACGCCGGGCGGCGCGGCCCAGTCCGCGGGCGCGGGGCGCTCGCGGTAGTAGCGGCCGAGCACCCGGCCCCAGACCGGCGCGGCGAGCGAGCCGCCCGAGGCGCCGTGCAGGATGCGCTTCGGCCGGTCGAAACCCAGCCACACCCCCGCCACCAGCTCGGGCGTCGCGCCCACGAACCAGACGTCCGCCGCCTCGTTGGTGGTGCCGGTCTTGCCCAGCGCGGGCACCGCGTGGGGCAGCCCCTCGCGGCGCACGGCGTAGCCGGTGCCGCGGTCGACCACGTCGCGCAGCAGCGTGTTGGTCAGGAACGCGACCTCCGGCGAGAGCACCGCGCGCGCCTCCACCGGCTGCTGCCACAGCACCTCGCCCCGGGCGTTCTCGACGCGCTGGACCAGGCGCGGCCGCACGAGCACGCCCTGGTTGGCGAAGGCGCTGTACGCCGCCACCAGCTCCAGGGGGACGACGTCCGCCGCGCCGAGGAAGGTGGAGGGATAGGCGGGGATCGGGGTGCTCAGCCCCAGCGCCTGCGCGGTGCGCACCACCTCGCCGACGCCGACGCGCTCGCCGAGCGCGACGGCCGCGCGATTGGACGAAGCGCGCAGCCCTTCGCGCAGGTCGATGCCGGCCGAGTCCGCCACGTGGTCGGCGGGGAGGTAGCCGCCCTCGAAGTCCGGCGCGCCGGGGCCGACGAGCACCGTGGGGATCGGCACGCCGCGGGCGAGCCCGGCGGCGTAGACGAACGGCTTGAACGCCGAGCCGGCCTGGCGCTTCGCCTGGGTGACGCGGTCGAACTGGCTGAGCGCGTAGTCGCGCCCGCCGACGAGCGCGCGCACGTCGCCGGTGCGGGCGTCCAGCGCCACGAAGAGGCCCTGCAGGCACGCCCTGCCCGCCGCGCCCGCGCCGCCGCAGGCTTCGGCGCGGTAGCGGCCGAACTGCCCGGCCTCGACCGCCTCGATCTGCCGGCGCAGCTCGGCCTCGGCGGCGTCCTGCAGCTCCACGTCCAGCCCGGTGTAGACGCGCAGGCCGGCGTTGTCGGCCTCCGCGCCGAAGCGCTGCCGCAGCTCGCGGCGCACCGCGGCCACGAAGTACGGCGCCTCGCCCTGCGCCTCGAGCGGCGGCACCAGCCGCAGTGGCTCGGCGCTCCAGCGCTCGGCTTCCGCCACCTCGATCACGCCGCCCTCGGCCATCAGCGCCAGCACCAGGTTGCGGCGGCGCACCGCGGCGGCCGGGTTGCGGCGCGGGTTGTAGGCGCTCGGCGCCTTGGGCAGCGCCGCCAGCATCGCGGCCTCCGCGGGGTTCAGCTCGCGTGTGGACTTGCCGAAGTAGCCGTGCGCCGCCGCCTCGACCCCGTAGAGCCCCTCGCCCAAGTAGATCTGGTTGAGGTACATCTCCAGGATCTCGTCCTTCGAGAACGCGCGCTCGATGCGCCGCGCCAGCACCACCTCCCACGCCTTGCGCCGCAGCGTCTTCGCCCGCGAGAGGTGCTCCGGGAAGACGTTGCGCGCCAACTGCATGGTGACGGTGCTGAAGCCCTCGGCGAAGCCGCCGCTCTGCAGGTTGCGCAGCATCGCGCCGGCGACGCGCCGGTAGTCGACGCCGGCGTGGCGGAAGAAGCGCTTGTCCTCCACGGCCAGGAACGCGCCCGCCACCCGGCCCGGCACGCGCTCCAGCGGGATGACGATGCGCCGCTCGGGCGCCAGGTGTGCCACCACCCGCCCGCGCGCGTCGAAGACACGGCTCGCCTGTGGCGGCGCGTAGCTGCGCAGCGCCTCCACGGACGGGCAGGCGTCGCCCTCGCAGCGCGGCCACAGCCACACCGCGCCCGCCACGCCGCCCGCGGCGCCCAGCAGCAGCAGCACGAGCAGCAGCTTCAGCAGGCGCACCGACCACGGCGTGCGTGGCCGCCGCGCCCTGGGCGACCGGCGAGACCTGGCTCTGGCCATCGACTCCCTGGCTGACGTGACGAGTGCGGCGCGAGACGGCTGCTGGTACCGGGGGGCAGAATGGATGTTCCGGCGCCGCCGCCCTCGCGCGCCGCGCGGAGCCGTCGATCACTCCGCCTCGATCACCACCTTCTCCGGCCGCTTGTACGCCGCCAGGCCGGTGCGGCAGAGCGCGTGCACGTCGGCCTCGGAGAGCACGGCGCCCGGCGCGGGGCGCACGAAGAGGACGAGCTCGTTCTCCTTGGCCGCGTCCGGCAGGCCGCAGACGCGCACGCCCGCGATGCGCGCGTCCGCCTGCAGCACGCGCGCGATCTCGGGCGGGTAGACGTTGAAGCCGTTGCGGGTGAACAGCGGCTTGAGCATGCCGCGGAAGCGGAGGCGGCCGTCGGGCTCGCACGAGCCAAGGTCGCCGGTGTGCAGGAAGCCGCCCCGCAGTTCCGGCGGGTCGTGCTCGCCGACGTAGCCGAGGAAGACGTTCTCGCCGCGCACGCAGATCTCCCCGACCGCACCGGCCGGCAGCCGGCGGCCGGCGCCGTCGCGGATGCTGATCTCCACGCCGGGGAACGGCTCGCCGAGCGTGCCGGGGCGGTTCGGCCGCTCCACGTGGTTGAAGGCGCAGACGGGCGAGCCCTCGGTGAGGCCGTAGCCCTCGCGCAGCGGAACCCCGAAGACCTTCTCCCAGCGCTCCGCCAGCTCCGGCGGCAGCGGCGCGCCGCCGCAGATCGCCAGGCGCACCCGGTGGCGTGGCACGCCGCGCCGCGCCGCCGCGGCGAGCAGGCCCAGGTAGACGCCCGGCACGCCGCAGAGCACGGTGGCGCCCCCGGCCTCGATCGTCTCCAGCACGCGCAGCGGGTGGAAGCGCTCGACCGGGAGCACCGCCGCGCCCACGCTGAGCGGTGCGTTCAGCGTCACCGTCAGCCCGAAGGAATGGACGAACGGCAGCACCGCGAGCATGCGGTCGTCCGGCGCCAGCCGCATCGCCGCGACGGTGGAGCGCAGATTGGCGACGAGGTTGCGGTGCGAGAGCCGCGCGCCGCGCGCCCAGCCGTCGACGGCGTGCGTGAAGATCACCACCGCCTCCGCGTCGTCGGGCGTAGCGGCGAGCGGCGGCTCGGCCGTGGCCGCGGTGGCCATACCGGCGCCGGAGGCGGGCGGCGCGGCCAGCCGCTCGACGTCGAGCGCGTGCACGCCCGCGGGCAGCAGCGGCGCGAGCGCGGCCGTGGTGAGCACCGTGTCCGCCTCCGCCTTCTGCAGGTACTCCGCGAGCTCGCGCGGCACGTAGAGCGGGTTCAGCAGCACCACGCTGGCGCCGGCGCTCAGCGCGCCGTAGAACGCGGCGGGGAACGCCGCCAGGTTCGGCGCCAGCAGCCCCACGCGGCCGCCCGCCACGTCGCGGCTGCGCAGCTCTGCGCCGACGCGCGCGATGCCGTCCGCAAGCGCGGCGTAGCCGAGGCGGGCGCCCGCGGGCGTGCGCAGCGCGGTGCGCTCGGGATGGCGCGCCGCCGCCTGCAGGATCAACTCGTGGAGCCGGGGCATCAGGGCGAGCGGGTGCGGGTGGCGAAGTGACAGAACGGTTGACGGGCGCCGCGGCCCGCTTCTAGCTTGTGCGGCCACGCCCGGAGGGCGGCACGCGCGGCCGTGCACGTCCGCTCTCCAGCTCTGCGCCCTCCGGCGCCGGGTCCGCTTCCAGAACTCCAGTCCAGGGGACCGACGTGATCGACACCTCTCCGCTGATGGTGAGCGTCTCCGGCGTGCGCGGGCGCGTCGGCCACGGCTTGACGCCCGAGGTCATCACGCACTTCGCCGCCGCGTTCGGCGCCTATGCGCGCCGCCGCGGCCCCGGCCGCACCGTGGTCATCGGCCGCGACAGCCGCGTCAGCGGGCCGGTCTTCCTGCGCGCCGCCACCGCCGGCCTGCTTTCCGTCGGCTGCGACGTGGTGGACGTGGGCATCGCGCCGACGCCGACCATCCAGCTCTCCGTCGAGGAGCTGCAGGCCGCGGGCGGGCTGGCGGTCACGGCCAGCCACAACCCGATCGAGTGGAACGCGCTGAAGTTCATCGGCCCCAGCGGCATGTTCCTCGACGCGGAGGAGGGCCGCGCGATGCGCGCCTTCCTCGACGGCGAGATCCCGCGCGCCACCTGGGACGAGCTGGGCCAGTGGCGCGCGGACGGCGGCGCCGGCGAGCGCCACCTGCAGCGCATCCTGCAGATCCCCTTCCTCGACGTGGCGGCGATCCGCGCGCGGCGCTTCCACGTCGCGCTGGACTGCGTGCGCGGCGCCGGCGGCACGCTCTTCCCCCGCCTGCTGGAGACGCTCGGCTGCCGCGTGACGGCGATCCACCTGGAGACCGACGGCCGCTTCCCGCGCGAGCCGGAGCCGGTGGCGGAGAACCTGGGCGAGCTGGAGGCGCTGGTCAAGCAGAGCGGCGCCGACGTCGGCTTCGCCACCGACCCGGACGTCGACCGGCTCTCGCTCGTCTCCGAGCAGGGCCGCGCCATCGGCGAGGAGTACACGCTCGCGCTCGCCGCCCGCCTGGTGCTGCGCCACCGCCGCGGTGCGCTGGTCACCAACCTCTCCACCAGCCGGCTGCTGGACGACGCCGCGGCCGACGCGGGGGTGCCGCTGTTCCGCACGGCGGTCGGCGAGATCAACGTGGCGCGGCGGATGCAGGCCGAGCGCGCGAGCGTCGGCGGCGAGGGCAACGGCGGCGTCATCCTGCCGGACGTGCACCTCACCCGCGACGCGCCCGTCGCCGCGGCGCTGATCCTGCAACTGCTGGCCGAGACCGGGCAGCCGCTGAGCGAGCTGGCGCGGCAGGCGGGCAGCTACGCGATCGTCAAGGAGAAGGTCGCGCGCCCTGCCCAGCCGCTCGACGCCGTCTACGACCGGCTCGCGCGCGAGCTGGCCGCGCCGGCGCAGGACCGGCAGGACGGCCTGCGGCTGGACTGGCCCGCGCAGCGTCGCTGGGCGCACCTGCGCCCCTCCGGCACCGAGCCCATCGTGCGCGTCATCGCCGAGGCGCCCACCGCGGCCGAGGCGCACGAGCTGGTCGAGCGCCTGCGCGCGGCACTGCCGGAATGAGTTGAGAGTTGAGAGTTGAGAGAACTGCGCTCGGCGCGGATCTCGGCTCCACTCCGAACTGCTGGCTCTCAACTCTCAACTCTCAACTCTCAACTGGGGTCACGCCATGTGCGGCATCGTCGGCTACGTCGGGGAGCAGCAGGTCACACCGCTGCTGATTCAGGGGCTGAAGCGCCTGGAATACCGGGGCTACGACTCGGCGGGCGTCGCCGTGCAGCACAACGGCCGCATCGAGACGCGCAAGGAGGCGGGCAAGATCGCGGAGCTGGAGCGGCTGCTGGCCGAGGAACCGGTGGAGGGCGTCTGCGGCATCGGCCATACGCGCTGGGCGACGCACGGCCCGCCGACCACGCGCAACGCGCACCCGCACCTCTCCGAGCAGGGCGACTTCGCGGTGGTGCACAACGGCATCATCGAGAACGCGCCGACGCTGCGCCGGCAGTTGCAGGAGCGCGGGCACGAGTTCACCTCCGAGACCGACACCGAGGTGCTGGTGCACCTCATCGAGGAGCTCTACACCCGCGGCGAGGGCCGCAGCAGCGGCTCGCTGGAGCGCACCGTGGAGGCGGCGCTGCGCCACGTGGAGGGCACCTACGGCATCGCGGTCATCTCCTCGCACGAGCCGGGCAAGATCGTGGTGGCGCGGCTGGGCAGCCCGCTGCTCATCGGCGTCGGCGAGAACGGCGAGCACTTCGTCGCCAGTGACGCGGCCGCCGTCATTGCGCACACGCGCGACGTCGTCTACCTCGACGACGGCGACATGGCCACCATCACGCGCAGCGGCTACACCGTGCACCGCCCCACGCAGGGGCCGGTGGCGCGCCCCGTCTCGCGCGTGGAGTGGGACCTCGGCGAGGTGGAGCGCGGCGGCTACCCGCACTTCATGCTCAAGGAGATCATGGAGCAGCCGAACACGCTGCGCGACACCATGCGCGGCCGGCTGCTGGTGGAGCAGGGCGCCGTCAAGCTCGGCGGGCTCAACGACATGGACGAGGAGCTGGCACGGATCGGCCACGTCGTCATCCTCGGCTGCGGCACCTCGTGGCACAGCGGGCTGATCGGCGAGTACCTGCTGGAAGACATCGCGCGCGTGCCCACCGAAGTCGAGTACGCCAGCGAGTTCCGCTACCGCCGGCCGCTCATCGAGCCGGGCACGGCGGCCATCGCCATCAGCCAGTCCGGCGAGACGGCCGACACGCTCTGGGCGATGCGCGAGGCCAAGCAGCAGGGCGCGCTCGCGCTGGGCATCGTCAACGCCGTGGGCTCCACCATCGCGCGCGAGACCGACGCCGGCATCTACCTGCACGCCGGCCCCGAGATCGGCGTCGCCAGCACCAAGGCGTTCACCAGCCAGGTGGTGGTGCTCGCCATGCTCACCGTGCACCTGGGCCGGCTGCGCGGCACGCTGCCGCCGGCCCGCGCGCGCGAGATCGTGCGCGCACTGGCGCACCTGCCCGAGCAGGTCGCCGAGATCCTCACGCTCGACCCGCAGATCCGCGAGCTGGCCGAGGACTACAAGGACTACCCCAACTTCCTCTTCCTCGGCCGCGGCTACAACTTCCCCACCGCGCTGGAGGGCGCGCTCAAGCTCAAGGAGATCAGCTACATCCACGCCGAGGGCTACCCCGCGGCCGAGATGAAGCACGGGCCCATCGCGCTGATCGACGAGAACATGCCGGTCGTCGTCATCGCTCCGCGCGACGCGGTCTACGACAAGATCCGCAGCAACATCGACGAGGTGAAGGCGCGCGGCGGCAGCGTCATCGGCATCATCAGCGAGGGCGACACCGAGCTGCTCGACCACGTGGACCACGTCATCCAGATCCCGCGCACGCACGACGCGCTCACGCCCATCCTGGCCAGCGTGCCGCTGCAACTGCTGGCCTACCACATCGCCGTCATGCGCAACTGCGACGTGGACCAGCCGCGCAACCTGGCGAAGAGCGTCACGGTGGAGTAGGCGCGCGCCCGATCGTCGGCCCGGCTGGTGGGAAAGAAAAAAGACGGTACAGAGAATTAAATTGGTTCTGAGGAAGGTAAAGTCCGGATTTCAAGCGCAAATCTTGCAGCCTCATTCTAAGGTTCTTCAGGGTGCCCGAGGGCTAATGAAGGACGGATAAGCATCGCCCCACCGGCATTTATGCGGTGGAGCGTCGTGTCCGGTGCGGAAGGGGTGCGGCTAATGCCCGCGATCTTTCCTGATCTGTTGCCCGGGGAGCTACTGTACAGCGCGATTGCGCGGTACAGTGATATGCTCGGGTATCGAAACTCGATTGCTCTGCTGCGCGACATTGTCGGCGGCGTGGGCAGTGCGATCACCTCACCGGTACTTCCGGGCAACCTTGCCCGCTTTCGTGAGCGTCTCCCGCCGAGCTTTCCCTTCACTCTCTCCCGTCTAATCGAGAGCCACACGGCGTGGCCCTATTACCGTCCCTTTTGCTCCCAGGTAGCAGGGCGCCGTGTCGAAAACGCGATGCACTCGCCTTCAGGTTCGCCCGCGACGTTGGTCAAAACGGGGCGGGGAGTCGTCCAGCGGTGCCCATGGCTCCGGTTCTGTGCGGGATGTGTAGCTCAGAACCGCGAGCAGTTCGGAACGCCATACTGGCATCGCGTCCATCAGCTCTCCGGAGTCCTCGTTTGTCCCTTCCATTCTCTCACACTGCGTCGGACTTCGGTGCCCCTAGTAAGGGCTCGTCACGGAACAACTACTGTAACTTGTCCAGCTTGGGGCTCGGGCGGATGGTATAGTTCCAGTCGCCATGAAACGGGTGCCGCTCCAACTGGAGGAGCGCCATCTGGGCATCGGAGATCCTCACGCCCGCAGGGTAGGCTCCGGAGTCGATCTCCGAGCGGACCCTCAGCCCGGTGCGGCTCGTTGTGGCGCCGATCAGGCTGACAATCGCGGCCAGGCTCACGAGCGGCTTGCCCGGCCCGTTCATCGTGATGTGAGAGAAGAGCCGGTGCTCGATCTGGTTCCACTTGCTCGTGCCCGGAGGCAAGGGGCAGACCGTGATCTGCAGGCCGCTGCGGTCGGCGAACTGCTGGAGCTCCCAGTTCCAGAGTCGCAGCCGGGAGCCCGCCACTCTCGCCCGGCGTTCTTGAAGTCGCCCACCCGCTCCTTCTTCTTCGTGTCCACCGAGACCGCTGGCTCGCCTCGGGCATGCTGCGCCTTCACCTGCTCGTTGAGGTAGTGGCATTGCGCATCCCGGTCCGGGTGCGACGGGCCTTCGCGCGTCTTCTGGTTGGCCTGAAGGCTGTAGTCCAGCTCATGGAGAAGCTCCGCCACCACCCGACGGCTCACCGGGTGTCCGCTCGCCTTCAGCTCCTCGGCCAGCCGGCGCAGGCTCTTCGAGGTCCAGCGCAGCGGCGAGTCGGGCGGCTCCGGACGTGGTCGGCTCCACCAGCGCCTCCAGCGCCGCGCGCACCTGAGGGTCCTTCTCCACCGCGCGCTTGCGTCCCCCTCCGGGCCGGCGGATCCGCTCGGGCGCCAGCGGGGGACCGCGCGCCTCCAGCTCCTCCAGCCCTCGCTCGATGGTCGAGCGGGAGATCCCGGTGGCCCGCTCCACGAGCGCGATCCCTCCGTAGCCGATGGCGCGAACTTCCGTCGCCGCCCACAGCCTGCGGGAGCGCTCGTTGAGCACCGGCGCCAGGCCCCGAAACTTCTGCTGCAAGCTCTCCATGTCCATGCCTGCCATGGTACACGGCCCGACAGGCGACATCAATCAGTTATTGCGGAACAAGCCCTAACGGTCGCTCCCTGACCTGGGAATTGCTGATCGTCGGTGGGTATCAGTATTTTTCCGCCGGAGTCGCATCCACTCACCGCTTTAGAAGCTGTAAACAAATCCAGCGGCTCGGTGTAGGTAAGCCGCCTGGAGAGGAAGAGATACCCCACGGACCTGACGGACGCCCAGTGGGCGAAGATCGAAGCGGTGATGCCGCCGGCCAAGGGCGGCCGCACCGGACGCCCGCGCAAGTACCCACGGCGCGAGATCTGGAACGCCATCTTCTACCAGGCGAAGAACGGCTGTACCTGGCGAGCGCTGCCGCATGACTTCCCACCCTGGGGCGTGGTGTGGATGCAGTTCTGCCGCTGGCGGGACAACGGCACCCTGGAGGCGGTCCACGCGGCGCGGCGCGGCGAGGTGCGCACGCAGGCAGGCAAAGAGCCTACCCCCTCGGCGATGATCATCGACAGCCAGTCGGTGCGCGTCGCCGAGAAAAGGGGGGCTGCTGGGGCTACGATGCCGGCAAGCGGATCACCGGACGCAAGCGGCACCTGCTCACCGACACCCTCGGGCTGATCTGGGACGTGGTGGTGCATGCGGCGAACGTGCAGGACCGCGACGGGGCCAAGCACCTGCTGGGCGGACTCGACGAGGAGCGCTTTCCCCACCTGCTGGTGGTCTTTGCCGATGGCGGCTACCAGGGGCAGTTGGAGGACTGGCTGGCTGAGGAGCAGGGCCTGGAGTTGCGCGTGGTGCCGAAGCTCCTGGGGCAGAAGACGTTCGTGGTGCTGCCGAAACGATGGATCGTGGAACGGACGCTGGCGTGGCTGCTGCGCTACCGGCGGCTGCGCAGTGAGTACGAGACCGGCGTGCACAGCAGTGTGGCCTGGATCTACACCGCCATGATCCACCTCATGGTCCGACGCCTGGCAGCATAGGTACTTTGTTCACATCTTCTTACAGGGCAGGTTCCAGCCGGGATGCGAAGGCGAGGTGGTCGCCAGCGCACGCGTTGGCCGAAGCGGGCGGGCGCGCTCTCTGCCGCGGCGGGCAGGAACCCCGCCTTCTCGTATGCGGCGGCTCGCAACTCCGGTTCCACTTGCTGCCCGGGAGCCGGCGTGCTATGGTGAGCCGGGTACGTAGAGTAGATAGTTGGGCTGCACGAGACGAATGTTTCAGGGAGGTGCAATTTGCTAGATCCGGCGCTTCGAGATGAACTCATCCAGATGCGCCAAGCGGACCTCGCCTTGCGGTCCGAGTTGGCACGCGACGGCTCGCTCTTTCAGGGCTACAGCGAGCGCATGGCCGAGCTGCACCGGCAGCATAACGCTCGCCTGGCTCTCATCCTCTCCGAGCATGGCTGGCCGGGTTCCACGCTCGTTGGCGAGGACGGCGCCGCGGCCGCGTGGCTCCTGCTTCAGCACGCTATCTTGGAGCCGAACTTGATGAGGCAGGCAGTTCCGCTCCTCGAACGGGCTGTGCAGGCGGAGAGGCCGCCCCCAAGCACCTAGGGCTCCTGGTGGACCGCATCCGTACCATGGAGGGCAAGGCCCAGCTCTACGGGACCAACCACGACTGGGACGCGGCTGGCGAACTCAACCCCCGCCCAATTGAGGAACCGGAGAGCGTGGACGAGCGGCGTCGGCGTGTGGGGTTGGAACCGCTCGCAGAGAACACGCGTCGGCTCCGCGCCCAAGCCGCGGCGGAGGGAGAGAGACCGCCGACCGACTATGAGCAGCGGCAACGCGAGTTCGACGAGTGGGCACGTGCTACAGGCTGGCGTAGGTAGCCGGCCGGCAGGCTTCCGGCCCAACACTCGGTTGCAGTGGACGCGGGGCCGGCCATACTTTCACCTCACGCCGAGAGGCGGGTGCGACCGGCCCCGCACCGCTGAGCTTGAGTCGTTAGGCCGCCCCCTCTGATTCCCAGGCTCTTATGAGTAATGCGGCAGTCCATCTACTGCTCCCGGAAGGATGGGCCGATTGGGAGACCGGCTACGCAATCGCGGGTCTGCGGCGCTGGGCCAACGTCCCAGTGCGAACCGTGGGATTTACTCGTGACCCGGTCATCAGCATGGGCGGACTCCGCCTTCTACCGGACCTCGCGCTGGATGAAATCCCCCTTGACTCACAGTCGGTCCGTCTGTTCCTTCTCCCTGGGAGCGATCTTTGGGAGGGTAACTACCCTGCGCCCCTACTCGATCGCGCTCTGAAGACCTTCGAGGTAGGCAATGTACCCGTTGCTGCGATCTGCGGTGCCACGATCGCGGTGGCGCGGGCTGGACTGCTGCGCGGACGCCGACATACAAGCAACGACGCCGGCTACCTTGCTCAGTTTGCCCCCGGTGCGACGGAGGCTGCGGATTACGTGAACACGTTGGCCACGCGTGACCGGGGCGTGATCACAGCGAGCGGTCTGGGACCGGTCGAGTTCGCGCATGAAATATTCGCCGAACTGGCGGTCTTTTCGACTTCGGAGCTTGCAGAGTTCATGCGGCTGTACAAACATGGGGGCATGTCTGATCCCTCCACCGGTCCCGTGGCCTAACAACCGCTTGCAGGGGATGCCGGGCCGGGCATTCTCTCGTGCTTCTGGCGGTGGTGCGGCCCGGCACCCCTGAAGCTTCAACGTTGATATGGAAGGGACTGTCAAGGTGCGCTGCAGCCCTGGGGTGGGGGAAGGCGGCTTCGACGGTGAATCCTGCTGATATGCGGCGGTTACACCCAGGGGGTGCAGAGCGTCAAGGAATCGGATTCGCCCGGAGCGGACCCTCTCTCGGCACGCGAGTTCAGCCGTAGCCTGGCCTATCGCAGAACGTTTGCGGGGATCCTCCTGCCGTGCCTTCCCCCGTTCCCCGGGGTTGAAGTTCCATCAGGCGGCCTGGTGCTGGGGAGCGCGTTGCGGTTCCAGGTCCTGCAGCGCTGCCCAGAGGAAGCCGATGAGTTCCCGGGCGACCGCGACAGCGGCGATGGGAGCCCCACGCCGCGCCGCGGTGCGGGTGAAGAGCCGGTGCATCCGGTGCTGTGCCTTCCAGGCGTGTGCGACCACGTGCGGGGGTTGTCCCTGTTGGCGGCGCTTCAGTGTGGTGCCCACTGATGGCGTGGAGCGGGCGTTCCAGGCCGCCTGCACCAGCACGTGTCGGCAGTGGCTGTTGCCACACTTGGTGATGGAGCCGCTGCGGCGCTGGTCTCCAGAGGAACGGCGCTCGTCGCGGTGCTCTATGGGGGTGGCCTTCGACGAGCGGAGGTGGTCGCGCTCGACGTGAAGCACTACGACGCGGCGCGGCGCGACCTCCTCGTGCGCGGCAAGGGCCGCAAGGAGCGGCGCGTCCCCCTGCAGCCGGCGGCGCGCGCGGCGCTCGACGCGTGGCTGGAGCTGCGGGAACACGGGCTCCGCGGCGTGACGAGCGGCGCGCTCTTCCTGCCGATCACGACATCCGGACGCGTCACACTCCGGCGGATGACCGAGCAGGCGGTCTGGAACATCCTCGAGGAGCGCCGGAAGATGGCCGGCGTCGCCCCGTTCTCACCGCACGACGTGCGGCGCACCTTCATCGGCGATCTCCTGGACGCGGGCGCCGACATCAGCTCCGTCCAGCAGCTCGCCGGGCACGCGAACGTGCAGACGACGGCACGCTACGACCGGCGCGGCGAGCGTGTCAGGCGCGAGGCCGCGGAGCTGCTGTACGTGCCCTACGTGCGTCGCCCAACCCTCGGATAGGCCTGCCGTGGCAGGGCGCCCGCCACCGTGCGCCTGTGGCCACGCCACACGTTCGCTCGCCTCACACCGCCCGATGATCGTCCTGGGCCGCGCGCTATCAGTCAGTGCAGGGTCGCATTATCGCGCGGCGGGCGCTGACCGACCGTGCGGGCCGCGTCGCCATCCCGTCGGCGCGCCGAGGAACCCGCCGGATGGGACGGTCGAGCCGATCGAACGAACTGCTCCAATGCTCACGCCCCGGCAGGACCATCCAGAGCGGACTGCGATTGGCCGAACGCCATGCGCGGCGGCGGCAGGACCTCGGGGCTCTCGCGCTCCCACTCGGCGAGCACCTCGTCCCACCCATGGCGCGGCGTCCACCCCAGCGCGCCCCGTGCCCGCGCCGGATCGTACACGCGGTCGATCATGCGCGGCAGCGCCCACCCGCGCGCCGCGAACGCCGCCGCGAGCGCCGGCACCCGCGCCGCGAGCACCGCCGGCGCGTCGCGCGCGAGCGCCGGCAGCTCCTCCGGGGCGAACGCCGGCGCGCCCGAGATCACGTAGCACTGGTACGGAGCGTCCGCGGCGCCGCCGTCGGCCAGCGCCCGGGCGTGCGCGTCGGCCACGTCGCGCGCATCCACCCCGCGGTGGAGCCGGTAGACCGCCATCAGCGGCGCGGGCTCGGGGAAGCAGCGCGACATCCGGAGCACCCGCACCGCCACCCCCGTGCGCTCCGCCGCCGCCCGGAGCAGCGCCTCGGCGGCGAGCTTCGTCTCGTGGTAGATCGTGCGGGGGCGTGGCGGCGTCGTCTCGTCCACCCACGTGCACCGCCCCGGCACGATCGCGTGCCCGTAGAGCGCCGTGGTGCTCGTGAAGACGAGGCGTCCCACGCCCGCCGCCAACGCCGCCTCGAGCACCGCGCGCGTCCCCTCGACGTTGACGCGCCGGAACTCCGCGTCCGGCACGAGGCCGACGTGCGGGGCGTGGAGCGCTGCGGCATGGACCACCGCGTCGGCGCCAGCGCACGCGGCCGCGAGGAGCGCCGGGTCGAGGAGGTCGCCGACGAGGTGCGTCGTCGAGGCGGGCACGCGGTCCACGCCGACCACCTCGTGCGACGGCGCGAGCCGGCGGTACAGCGCGCGGCCGATGCGCCCGCTGCTGCCGGTCAGGACGATGCGCATGCGGCCCAGGGGCGCGCCGTCACCGGTCGCGGACGCGTCGGGTTCGAGACCGTTCAGGCGCTCCTCGCCGCAACGCACGAGTTCTTCCACCGCTACAATCGCATCCCCGACCAGGTGCGCTCGATCATCGGCGCCCATACCGCAGTTCCTGCGTGACTGTACTTAGTTGCGGGGCGCCGCGGGCGGCACCACGCCGCGGCCCTCTACATTCCACGCTAACGATCGTATATGGACTTCTCCCGGCTGTCCAGAGCGGAGGGTGACGAGTGAGGGTGGAGGGGTGCGGTTGCAGTCGTATATCCGGCCTCTGTTGTGGAGCACTCAAGGTGTCCGGCCAGGAGGGATCATTCGCGCACCAGGAGCCAATCGCTGTCAGCGTCCTCTGTGGGATCGGCATCGTTACCGGCTTTACCCTGGTGGCGGACCGCCCGCTCTACCATCCACTCGCGTCTTCTCTACTCGCACTGCCTCGAGAGGCGCTGCTCGATCTCCTGCTCTACTCCTGATCTTCTTCCGATGACGCCGTTGCCGTTGCCCGGCTCAGCCTTGGCTGCTCAGGCTGCCGCGGGCAGAGAGCGGTAGTTGCCGTCGAAAGACCGCTCGTGGCGCCACACCGCCCAGCAGATCCTCGCCAGCTTGTTGGCCAGCGCCACCACCGCGGGATTGCTGTGTCGGAGCGAGGCCGCCTTCTCCACCGCCCACTGCTGCAAGCGACTCAGCGGCTTCCCCGCACGCTGGCGCGTCTGCGCCGCCGTCATTGCGGCGCGGGCGCCGTGGATGAGCAGGGTCCTCAGGTAGGGATCGCCCTCCTTGTTGATCCGTCCCAGCCAGCGCGTGTTGCCGCTGGAGTGCTCCTTGGGCGTGATGCCGAGCCAGCTGGCCAGATGCCGGCCGTTAGGAAAGAGGTGGATGTTCCCCACCGAGACGTAGAGCGCGGTGGCCGTGAGCACTCCGATGCCGGGGATCTCCAGCAGGGCGCGCATCACGGGGTGAGCGCGGACGATCTCGGCCAGCTCCTTCTCCACCGCGCGCATGTGCTCCTCCAGCGCCTCGACCTCGGCCCAGAAGGCGAGCAGCACGCGGCGCAGCCGCTCCGGCAGCAGCTCGCGCTGGCTCTCCAGGAGCTGCGGCAATCGGGCGAGGAAGCGGTCGGCTCCCTTGGGGGCGATGACGCCGAACTCCCGGAGCAGTCCGCGCATCCCGTTGATCCGTGCCGTGCGGGTACGCTTCCACTGCTCTCGGACCCGGTGGAGCGCCAGGATCTGCTGCTGGTCCTGGCTCTTGACGCCCACGGGCTGGATGCGCGGGCTGCGGGCGGCTTCCAGCAGCGCCTCGCAGTCGGCGCGGTCCGTCTTGCGGCGCATGCGGTAGGGCTTGACGTAATGGGCCGGCAGCAGGCGTACGTCGAAGCCCCGGCCCACCAGCACTCTGGCCCAGTGATGCGCGCTGCCGCAGGCCTCCATCACCACTGCGCAGGGCTGGCGCGTCGACCAGAAGCGTTCGAACTGCGGCCGCGTGAGGCGCTTCCGCTCGGTGACCTTACCCGCGGCGGTGGCGACGGTGAGCTCGAAGACATCCTTGGCCAGGTCCACGGCGATGGTTACGTTCTGCATCCTGGGCTCCTCTCGTACGGGGTGGTCGTTTGGCAAGCTGCTCATGCAGCAACCCCCGTGCGGGAGGAGTCCATCCCATCACTGCAGGCGACATAGGGCCGGCCGCTCTCCCAAGTGCTGCGCCTTGCGGGGCGCAGGCGCAGCGCCCAAGTTGCTGCGACGCCCTATGCGCCTGAGCTTGGGGTCGTTCGGCGGCCGGGACGAAGATCCGCTGGCGTCGATTGCGTCCAGAGTTGTTGCCGGTCGCCTCATGCCGACGTTGGTGCATGGAGATGCAATGACCAAACGCGCCATTATTGCCTGGGCCGTCGCGGGTATCCTGGTACTCGGGGCGGCAGCCGCGTACGTAATGCAGTCACGTCGTCTCTACAGACCGGAAGTGCAGATCCAGAACGACGATTATGCCGACGTGCGCAAGCGTTTTCGGACGAGCCTACTTCGAAAAGGCGCGTCGCCTCAGCGCGACGTCATTGTCCTCCGGCCGCCAGACTACGTGGAAGAGGTAGAGTATCCGTCGGGTGACCTGCGGCTGAAGGCATGGCTCGCGGGAGATCGGCAGTCAGATCAGAAACTGCCCGCCGTCGTGTTTCTCCACGGAGGCTTCGAATTCGGTGCAGCGGATTGGGACATGGCCGTCCCCTATTGGAGTGAAGGCTTTGTGGTTATGGCGCCGATGTTCCGTGGGGAGAACGGCCAGCAGGGTACTTTCTCCTTCCTCTATGACGAGGTCGATGACGTTCTCGCCGCGGCAGAGTATCTCGCGGCGCAGCCCTTTGTGGACCCTGATCACATCTTTTTGGCCGGTCACAGTGCGGGGGGCACGTTGACCCTGCTGTCGGTCGAGGCATCCCGCCGCTTCGTAGCTGCAGCATCGTTCGATGGCTCGCCTGACCAACAACTGCTGTACAATGGCAGCGCCACGAAAGCAGGGAACCACCGTGAGGTGGTCTTCGACACCAAGGACGACCGTGAACTGCAGGTCCGGTCGCCGTTGGCATATGTGTCAAGTCTTAAATCTCCCGTTCGCCTGTTCTACAGCTATGAGGCAGCCCCGATCACGCAGAGACCGAGCCAACTGTTCGCGGAACTGGGGCGAGCCCGGGGCATCGATGCAAAGGCAATCCGCGTCATGGGCAGCCATATGTCGCACGTTGCGCGAGCCATCCCCCAGAGCATCTCGTTTTTCAGGGAGAAGCTCGGCGACCGATCAAGGCTGCTGAAGCGAAGGACAGTCCCGCCGCTGGCCCCAAGCCTCTTCGGCAATACCGCATTTACCCTGAGAGGACATCAAGCTGCACGCGTGGTCGCGCTTGCGGGTTCGTTCAACGGTTGGGATTCTCAGCACGTGTTGTGCGGGAAGGAAAATGCCGACTGGGTTTGTCGCGTCGATCTTCCTCCCGGCAAGTACCTCTACCAGTTCGTCGTCGATGACGAGTGGATAAACGATCCCGACAACCTGTTGCTCGAAGACAGCGGGAATGGGGGGCGAGCGTCGGTTGTCGTGGTGAAGCAGTAGCGGAGGAGGGAAAGCAGGGACATAGCGAATATAGATACGTGTACAGGCCTAACCGGCGGTTGCAGCGGACCCGCCGCGCGGGCCGCTGAACCTGGGCGTTCGGCCGCACCCTCTCTGCCAAGCTCAAGTGAGACGGTAACCTTCTGGGAATGACTGACTCACGAGGGCGAGAACGGACTGGAGAGATGCTGGACTTCCCCAGGAAAGGAGCCGGCGGCCGCGTAGCGCCGCGAGCCGTAGGCGGGCAGAGCGGAGCGGCCGCCGGCTCCACGCCGCCGCGGCTGCCCGACCCGAAGCTCATCGAGCGTCCCGAGCGGCGGCGCTTCACGGCCGAGTACAAGCTGCAGGTGCTGAGAGAGGCCGATGCGTGCACGGAACTGGGGCAGATCGGCGCGCTGCCGCGGCGCGAGGGGCTCTACAGCTCGCACCTCCTCTCCGACTGGCGGCGCCAGCGGGAGCAGGCGGAGCTGCACTCGGAGCGCTTCGTGGACTGCGCTCCGGCCGCGGTCTGGGCCACGCTGCTGGACGAGGGGCGCTACCTCTGCTCCGAGCGCACGATGTACCGCCTGCTCGCTGCCGAGGACGAGGTGCGGGAGCGGCGCGACCAGCTCCGCCACCCCGTTTACAGCCGGCCCGAGCTGCTGGCCACCGGGCCGAACGTGGTCTGGAGCTGGGACATTACCAAGCTGCTGGGGCCCCAGAAGTGGAGCTACTACTACCTCTACGTGATCCTGGGCGTCAACAGCCGCTACGTGGTCGCCTGGACGCTGCAGGAGCGTGAGAGCGCGGCTGTGGCCGAGCAGTTGATCGCGCACGCCCTCTCTCAGCAGGGCGTCGAGCGCGGCCAGTTGACGATCCATGCCGATCGCGGCAGTGCCATGACGTCGAAGCCGGTGGCATTCCTGCTCGCCGATCTGGGGGTCACCAGGACGCACTCGCGGCCCTACACCTCGAGTGACAACCCGTATTCGGAGGCGCACTTCAGACGCCGAAGTACCGGCCGGACTTCCCCACGCACTTCGGAGGGGTCCTGGAGGCACGGGCGTTCTGCCGCGAGTTCTTCTCCTGGTACAACCAGGAGCACCGGCATAGTGGGATCGGGCTGCTGACGCCGGCGGTGGTGCATACCGGGCAGGCACCGGAGCGCTTCGTCCGGGGGCTGCCGCAGCCGCCGGCGCTGCCCACGGCAGCCTGGATCAACCCGCCGCAGAGTGCTGGGGCTGCTCAGTAAACGCTGAGCGCCGCCGTCTCACGCAGCTTGACAGGTTCCGGACAATGACGATTCCGCACCGCCCCCAATTCCGGAGTCCGAACGGCGCCCGGTCGGCGCTCCTGGCCTGTGTCGGCCTGCTTGCCATCGCTGGCGTCCTCGCCGCATGCCGGCCGCGATTCGAGCTGCCGGCTCCGCAGGCCGCAGCCGGTCCGGTCTATTCACTCGAGGTGCGTGTCAGGCCGGCCGACGCTGCGCTCGACGTGGAGGGAACGCTCACGCTCCCGGCAGACACGGTCGCGAGGGACAGCCTCCTGGTGTCGGTCAGCGAACGCCTTGCGGCGTTCGATCTGCAGCTCGTGCAGCCGGCGCACTCCGGGCCTATTTCGGTGCGCCGCCTGCCCCCGCCGACCGGTGACAGGATCGAGGGTGAGCGCCGAAGCCCGCGCATGGTCATTCGATTCCACCGTCCGGTCCCGGCGGGAGCGCAGGCCGTGCTGCGTTTCTCCTCCACCCTTTCGGGAAGCACGGCCTTTCTGTATCACGTCGGTCCTGGCGTCGCCTTCGCGTCGGGATGGGGTGACCGCTGGTATCCGACGGTAGACGGCGTATACGGCCTGGGTACGGGCCCGATCACCGTCCGTGTGCCGCCGGGGTGGAAGGTCATTACGGGTGCCGACGCGGTCGGTCGCCCCGAGGAGGAAGCCGCCGGAATCTTTCGCTTTGCGCAGCGGCTCCAGACGTACTTCACGTTCGTCGCGGGGCCGTACACGATCGTCACGAGCCACGAGAACGTCGGACCGCGCATCTCGGCGTGGGTCCTGACGCCACGTGACCACACGCCGCAGTTCATCAACGGCGCCGCGCGGATGGTCCAGGTGCTCGAGAACGAGTTCGGCCCGAGCCCGTTCGGATCGATGGCCCTGGTAGAAGTACCGCGCTCCATTGCGCAACAGGCGGGGTTCAATGCCTTCAGCCCGCTGAAGTTCCTAGTCCTCAACAGCAACGCGTTCCGTCACCCGGACGTGAAGGTCATGTACGAGTGGCTCGGCCATGAGATGAGTCACCAGTGGTTTCCGCACGTCGTGACGTTCGACGACCGCGGCGTCGAGTACTTCGAGGAAGCCCTCGCCGAGTACGGCGGCATCCGCATCGTGGAGGCACTCGCGGGGACCGAGTCGGTCCGACGGCTGCGCACCACCGGCTTCGAGTTCGATCCCATCTACAGTGCCGCAGCGTACTTCCGGCTCGTCGGCGCGGGTGCCGACGAGCCACTGGCGACCATGGGCACGGGGATCAACGAACGCAACCTCGCCTACACGAAGGGTGCGCTCGTGATCGACATGCTGTCCCGCGAAGTCGGGTCTGAACGGTTCCGCGACGTCCTTCGCCGACTGACTGCCGGTCGGCAGCTGCATTCCGCCACCTGGCGCGAGTTTCTCGACGCGATCGATGCCGGTGCCGGCCGGAAGATGGATTGGTTCTTCGATCAGTGGCTCACCCGCACCGGTGCCCCAACGTTCGAGATGATCTGGACCCAGGATAGCGGCGTCGTGCGCGGCACGATCTCGCAGCGCGCGCCGTTCTATCGGGCAGGCCTCCGCCTCGATGCGCATGGAGCACGGGGGGAGCGCGTCTCGCAGGTCGTCGACGTGAATGGAGCGAGCACTGCGTTCACCATCGATCCGCCGTTCCGGGTCGTCCGCGTGGAGCTAGACCCGGATTACGAAGTGTTGCGGTGGACGCCCGAGTTCCGTGCGCTGGCCGATAGCGTCAGCCGGGCGGGCAGGCGGTGATTCACGGCCACAAGCGCTCGAAGCAACGTCACGGGTTCGCATCCAGTCACCCGGTGACAGCCCAGCGCGGCGCGTGCTAGAGCAGATCACGTCGGAGCATAGCGGCCGTAGCCGCAGTGGGAGAAGAAGGCGCGGGCGTCCTCGGGGATGATGACAGCGAGGACGCCCGCGAGCGCGTCGTGGAGCGCCTCGGTCGTCCAGGCCCCCACGGCGCGGAGCAGCGCTTTGAGCTTGCTCCACGCCTGCTCGATGGGGTTGAGGTCCGGCGAGTAGGGCGGCAGGAAGCGGAGCGTGCAGCCCGCGGCCTCGATGAGCCGGCACACCGCCGGCGCCCGGTGGACGTTCAGGTTGTCGAGGATGACGATCTGCCCTGGCCGGAGCGTGGGGACGAGCGCGTGCTCGACGAAGGCGACCATCACGTTGGTGTCGGCGGCCCCCGCGATGCTCAGGCACGCCGTCACCCCGCCGAGGGTGAGCCCCCCGAGGACCGTGAGCCGCTCCCAGTGGCCATGCGGCACCGCGCCCGGAGCGCGCGCCCCGCCCGGTGCGCGGCCATAGAGCCGGGCCATGTTGGTCGCGATCCCGCACGGGTACTGCACTCGTCGACGAAGACCAGGTCCTCGCGGCGGAGCCCCGGCGTCTCACTCCGCCAGGTCGCGCGTCGGCCACGTCCGCGCGCGTCTGCTCGGCGGGCGAGAGGCTTCTTTTTTTCCGCCGCAGGTCGAGCCGCTGACAGGCTCGCCATACGCTCATCGCGCTCACCCGATGCCCCAGCTCGGCCGCGAGCTGGGCGGCCACCTCGGCGAGCGTCTGCGTGTTCTCCGCCGTGAAGAGCGCCACGAGCCGCGCCTCACCGGCCGGCCCGAGCGAGGAGCGCCCGGTGCTGCCACGGTAGGGCCGCGGCGTCGTGCGCCCGGTCAGCCGCTCCCGGCGGAGCCAGCTCCGCACGGTGCTCTCGCCCACCGCGAAGCGCGCGGCCACGGCGAGATGCGTCTCGCCCGCATGCGCGGCAGCCAACTCCCGATCCCGGAGATCCTGCGAGAAGGCGCGCGGCATCGGCCCAGCTCCCGACGAGAAGGGGCGGCTCTCGCGCGCATCAGCGATGCCGCCCCGCTCCCTCCACCTCGCTACGACCTGGCGACGCTTGCTCCAGCGACCGCCGCACCAGCGTGAATGCGGGCTTGGACGATCCCCCGGGGTCGATCGCTACGGACTGCGCACGAGCGAGTTCCGCGTGCCGAAGAGTGAGCGGGGCGCCGAGCGTGGCAGACGCTACCCTCGGCAACGGTGGGCAGTTGTATCCTGGCTTATTCACCAGGGGCATAGTTGCCGGATAGGGGGCAAAGAAAAGGCC